>OEIU01000955.1_pt1 | contig 21704 bp, 21 predicted proteins | sample 1539221 | NCBI WGS metagenome assembly OEIU01 (sample SAMN03792071, study PRJEB22550) | activated sludge metagenome | feature: wastewater treatment plant; material: activated sludge; isolation source: Wastewater treatment plant of a petroleum refinery complex | place: Argentina: Zarate | collected...
GCGACGCGCAGATCCCCGAACAGGCGGGTGAGGAGTGGGTAGTTGTGGCGGTTGTGGACCAGGAACCCCGTGTCCAGCCCGAGCAGGGTGCCGTCGCCGCGGTCGACCTCTACGGTGTTGGCGTGACCGCCCGGCCGGGCGTCGCGCTCGAACACCTCGACCTCGTGGGCGCGCCGCAGCGCGTACGCGGCCCCGAGGCCCGCGATGCCCGCGCCGATGACGGCGACCCTCACGGGCGCCTCCTGTCCGGATCCCCTGGAACCCGATCCACGTCATCCGTATACGAGTGCGGCCCGTAGACGGATGAGGGGCCCCCCGTCGCGGCCCCGACGTCCCCCGTCCCTGTGACCCACCGAACCGGAGTGCCCGCCACGTGACCGAGCTCACCGCCCGCCGACCGCCGATCGCCACGGTGCGACCGAGCACGAGCATCCCGAGCCGCATCGTCACCCTCGTCGCGGTGATGGTGCCGCCGCTCGGCGTCCTGGCCGCGATGGGACTGCTGTGGGACGTCGCCGTGCGCCCCGTCGACGTGGTGATGCTGGTGGTCCTCTACACGCTGTGCGGCCTGGGCATCACGGTGGGCTTTCACCGGCTCTTCTCCCACCGGGCGTTCAAGGCGCACCCGGCGATCCGGGGGGCGCTCGCGATCCTGGGCTCCATGACCATCCAGGGCCCCGTGACCCAGTGGGTCACCGACCACCGCAAGCACCACGCGCTGTCCGACCGCGAGGGCGACCCCCACTCGCCCCACGGGCGCGACGGGGTCCTCGGCGGCCTGTCGGGCTTCTTCCACGCCCACATGGGCTGGCTCGTGACCACGAAGGGCATGGAGCGGGGACGGCGCTACGGACGCGACCTGTACGACGACCCGCTCATCCGGAGGATCGACCGCCTCTACATGCTGTGGGTGGTGCTGTCGCTCGCCATCCCCTTCGCGATCGGCTACGCCGTGGACCCGACGTGGAAGGGGGGCCTGACGGGGCTCGTCTGGGGCGGCCTGGTGCGGATCTTCCTGTTCCACCACATGACGTGGAGCGTGAACTCCGTCTGCCACACGTTCGGCCGGCGGCCATACGAGACCGAGGACGAGAGCCGCAACAACTGGGTGGTGGCGCTGCCGACCTTCGGCGAGGGCTGGCACAACAACCACCACGCGTTCCCCGGATCCGCGATCCACGGACTGGGGCGCCTCCAGGTGGACATGAGCTGGTGGACGATCCGGGGACTCGAGAAGCTCGGGCTGGTGTGGGACGTGAAGGTCCCGACGCGGGAGCGCCTGGCGCGGCGCGCTCAGGCGCCCTCCTCCGCCTGAAACCGGGCGACCTCGGCCGACACCAGGCGCGCCCACGTGCGGGCGCGCGGCGCGGGCACCGGCCGGCCGCCCCACCGCAGGGCGATGGGGTGCACCGCGCCGTGGATCAGGTGGTACGTCGCCGGCACCCCCGCGGCCCGCACCCGCTCGTAGCCGCGGCGCGAGCTGCGCGGGCTGATGCCCGGGACGCCGGGGATCCACCCGTCGAGCGACCCCTGGATCACCGCGAGGCGCTTGCCGCGGAGCCCGTCGACCGGCAGCCGGTCGGGGATCCACGGCGCCAGGCCCACCACGCCCGCCACCGCCGCGTGCCCGGACGCGCCGATCGACACGGCGCCGCCCATCGAGAACCCGATCAGCAGCACCGGCCGCCCGTCCCGGGAGGCGGCGTCAAGGGCGGCCACGGCGTCCTCGATGCAGGAGTCCAGGCGGTTCCAGCTCTTGGTGCGGTAGCGCACCTCGTGGAACGCCACGTCCGGGTGCGCCGGCGCCAGGCGGCCGACGAGCCATTCGATGGACGCGCTCCAGTCGCCGGGCACGACCGCGGCGGCGCCGCCGTTGACGCACACCACGGGCAGCCCGTCCGGCGGGCCGGTGCGGCGGATCGCGGCCCCGCTCGCGAGCGGGGCTACCGCCGCAGGAACCGCCCGGCCGCCCCCACGGCCGCGAACCCCCGCGTCATCGCCAGGAACTTCGGCCGGCCGCGTCCGTAGCGGGCGGCGTCGGAGAGGTCGAAGGCGACGCGCGTCGCCAGCGGCAGACGGGGGTCGGACGCGGTCGCCAGGGCGATGGCGCTCGCGGCGTCACGGATGCCCAGCGCGCGGATCTCCGACGGCGTGGTGCCGCACAGCTCGGCCATGCGCCCGGTGCGCCCGAAGGCGAGCGCCACCCACGCGACGCACCCACCCACCACCAGCCGTGCCCATGTCCGCTGCGTGATCCGGCCCACCCGACGAGGATAGGGACGGGGCGCCGGCGCGGCCTACGATCGGTCGATCACCACCGGCGTGCCGGCGCGGGCGTAGCGGGCGGCCACCGCCAGCTCCGGCTCCCCCAGGATCACGCAGCCGAAGCTGCTGGGCTGCCCCACGCGCCAGCCACGCCCCGTGCCGGTGCCGTGGATCGCCACGAGCCCGTCGCCGCCCATGAACCGCTTCAGCACGTTGGAGTGGGCGGTGAGCGTGAGCGTCCAGGCGCCGTACACCGACCGCCAGCCGGGGACCGTCGGCACCGGGTCCTGGATGGCGAACCGCCCGACGGGCGTCGGCGTCCCGGGCCGGCCGATGCCCGCCGCGAAGCGGTGCAGCAGACGGCCGCCCCGCCAGATCTCGAGGCGGCGGGACCCGAGGTGCACCTCGAAGCGCACGTGGGTGCCGGTCAGCCGCACCCGGTCCGCCCGCACCCAGCCGGCCGAGCCGTTCGGGCGGATCGGCAGCTGCACGCGCACCCAGTCCCGGCCCGCGCGGTCGGTGTGGCGGCCGGTCACCAGCAGACGCTGGGCCGACCCCGTCCACGCCGTCGCGCCCCGCAGGGACATGACGCGACGCGCCCCCCCGCGCGGCGCGCCGTACGCGGTGGTCGGGAGCACGACACGGGCCGTCAGCACCGGCGTCGCGCGCTCCTGCGCCGTCGCCGGCGCGGCCCCCGCCACCGGCGCGAGGGACAGCGCGGCCATCACCAAGCCCGCGCACAAACTCCAAAACCTCCACATGCATTGAGAGGTCGTCCACTTCGCTCCGGGGCTTGAGTGAGATCCCTCTACGTCACCCGTCACGCAGTGCGTGAATGCCGATGCACTCCCCGTGACCGCTCCGCCCATCACCTGGATCCCGGCGCTCGCCGCGGGCGACCCCGCGGACGTGGAGGCGGGCACCCTCCTCGGCGTCGGGTCCCACTGGGCCGCCGACCGGGTGGGCGACGGCGCGGTCGCGGTGCTGCGGCCCGGCGGGCGCGTGGAGGTCCGGGCCGCACGGGACGGCGTCCCGGTCCTCTGCCCGGACGGGGTGGTCGTCGGCCGCCGCCACGAGCGCATCGGCGGGGCGCACGGCGCGGGGCGCGGCGCGCTGCGGGTCGGCGGGCCCCGCGGGGCGGGGCGGGGGGCGCGGGGCCCGGGGCCGGTGCGCGGGGGGGGCGGCGTCGACCGCGCCGAGGTGCGGGCGGGCGGCGAGCTGCAGCTGGAGGGTCGCGCGACCGGCGCCGACCTCTCCGGCGGCGCCCTGGCCGCGCTGCGGATGCGGATGCACGTGCCGCTGCGGGGGATGGCCGACGACCTGGACGAGTTGGTGCTGGTGACCGGCAACCTGCTCGCGGCGGCCTCCGCGCGCGGGCGGGCGATCCCGCCCGCGCGGGCGCTGCGGGTGCTCTGCGAGGGGCGCCACGCGGGGGTGGAGGAGCGGCTGGCGCTCGCCCGTGCCGAGGTCGCGGCGGCCCGGCGGACGTGGCCGGAGGGCTGCGCCGGCCTGGCCGCCGTGCTCGCTTCGGCCCACGCCGCGCTCGCCGACCCGTGCGCGACCGCCGACCCGCTGGGCGACCTGACCGCCGCCGCGGGGTTCCTGGCCGCCGCGATGCCGTCGCGGCGCGCGGTGGCGCCCGTCGGCGCCCGCATCCGGTCGGCCGTGCGCTGCACGATCGCCACCGCGGGGCCGCTGCGGCTGCTGGGCGCGGGCGCGACGGACTGCGACCTGGAAGTGGGCGGGGACCTCCACGCGGTGGGGCCCGGCGGCGGCGTGTGGGGCGGCACCGTGCGCGCGGCGGGCCGGGTGCGGGTCCACGAGCTGGGGGCGCGGGCGGGGGCGCCGCTCCGCATCGCGCTCGACCCGGCCGCCACCGGCGGCGGCACCGCCGACGACGTGCTGGTGGCCGGCGTGGTCGGCGCCGGGGTGGAGGTGACGGCGGGCGGCGCGACGCTCCGGTTCGACCGGCGCCGCACGGACGTGCGGGTGGGGCTCGCCGGCGGCCGCCCGGTGCTGGCGGCCGCCGCGTAGGGGGCGCTACGGCGTGCGCCGCCGAAGGGTCGCGGCCCCGAGCGCCAGCGACCGCAGGGTGAACCCGGTCACCACCGCCACGTCGATCCAGAACCACGCGCCGAGGTCCCCGGCGCCCGTGGCCCGCTGCAGCGCGTCGTACGCGTAGGTCAGCGGCAGCACGTCGGAGATCGCCTGGAGCCAGCCCGCCATCTGGTCGCGCGCCACGAACAGGCCGCACAGCAGCAGCTGGGGGAGCACGATCGCGGGCATGAACTGGACGGCCTGGAACTCGCTCTGGGCGAACGCGCTCACGAACAGCCCGAGCGTCACGCCGAGCAGGGCGTTGGCCAGCGCCAGGGCCACCAGCAGCGCCGGCGAGCGCGCGGTGTCGAGCCCCAGCGGGCCCAGCGTGACCACGGCCAGCAGGACGGTCTGGACCAGCGCCACCAGCGCGAACGCCGCGCCGTAGCCGGCCAGCAGGTCGAGCTTGGCCACCGGCATGCTCATCAACCGCTCCAGGGTCCCCGACGTCCGCTCGCGGAGCATCGCGATCGACGTGACGATGAACAGGGTGATGAACGGGATCAGGCCGAGCATCGGGGCGCCGATGCGGTCGAAGGTGCCCGGCTGCCCGTCGAACGCGTAGCGCAGGATCACCATCAGCACGCACGGCACCACCAGCAGCAGCGCGACGGTGCGCGGGTCGCGGCGCAGCTGGCGCAGCACCCGCTCGGCGATCGCCCACGTCGAGCCCGCGCTCATCGCCCCGCCCCCGCGGGCTCGATGAGGCGCAGGAACGCCTCGCCCAGGTCGCGGACCCCCGTCCGCCCGCGGAGCCCGTCGGGTGTCTCGACCGCCACCAGCCCGCCCTCGCGCATCAGCACCAGCAGGTCGCATTCGGCCGCCTCGTCCATCACGTGACTCGACACCAGCAGCGTCACGCCGGTGTCCGCGAGCTCGTGGAACGTGCGCCACAGGTCGCGCCGCAGCAGCGGGTCGAGCCCCACCGTCGGCTCGTCCAGCACCAGGAGCCGCGGCGCGCCGAGCAGGGCCACCGCCAGCGACACGCGTGCCCGCTGGCCGCCGGACATGCGGGACACCGGCTGGCCCTCGCGGTCGGCGAGGCCCACCGTCCGCATCACGCGGGTCGCGTCGCCGGCCGGCGCGCCGATGAGGCGTGCGAAGTGGCGGACGTTCTCGCCCGCGGTCAGGTCGGCGTACACCGACGGCGCCTGGGTCACATAGCCCACCTCCCGGCGCAGGGCGGGGTCCCCGGCGGGGCGCCCGAGCACCGTCACCTCGCCGCCCGCCACCCGCTGCACGCCCACGACGGCGCGCATCAGGGTGCTCTTGCCGCACCCGCTGGGGCCGAGGAGGCCCGTCACCCGGCCCTCCGGCACGCGGACGGCGAAGTCCCGCAGCACCGGACGCCCCCCGCGCGTCACGTCCAGGCCGTCGACCACCACCGCGTCCATGGCTAGGAGCGGGTGCTTTCGATCCAGGCGAGCAGATCCCCGAGGCGGTGCGCCCAGAAGAGGGTGAGCCCGTCCGCCTGGGCCTCGGCGAGCGGCGCCGCCTTGTAGACGCCGGCGAGGACGGCCGCCGGGACCACCTGGTCGCGCCCGAAGATCTCCAGCCACTTCACCGCCTTGACGGCCGCGTCGTTGTTGACGCGCTTGTACGAGTTGGTGCTGGAGTTCGAGACCTTGCACTCGAGCGGCATGCGGCGCCGATCCCAGAGCCCGATCACGAGGTCGGCCTTCCGACCGCCGAAGTCGACCTCGTGGCAGAACTCCCCCGGCCCCGGCGCATCCTCGAGCGTGCGGATGGCCGACGGCGGCGGGACGCGCCGGAACCCGGCGTCCATCAGCGCCGCCGCCACGGCGCCCTCCTGGTCGAGCTTCGCGTTGCTGCGCCGGAGCGTGCGGGTCCGCTCGGTCGCGAGGAGGACGGCGGTGGAGAGCACCGCCGCCTGCCGCTCCGGCTCGGTGGCCTCCCGCTCCTCCGCGAACCACGGGAACCGCTGCCCGTCCAGGCCCAAGAGCACGGTGTCGACGATCCGCGCCGCCGCGTCGGGGTCCTTCCGCAGTCGCGTGCGGGAGAGGGTCGTCCGCGCCAGCACCGTCAGGTCGTCCTCCGAGACGAACGGACCGGCGCAGAAGCGGAGGGCCTCCAGGAGGGGCGCCTCCGTCACGACCTCGACGGCCCGCTCGTGCAGCTGCAGCAGGTCCACCGTCAGCTCGATCAGGTCGTTCACGGTGCCGAGGTACTGATCGAGGTATTCCCGATACTGATCGACCGGCTCCTCGCCGCGCTCGCGCCGGAAGCTGTCCATCGCCGCGTCCACTGCCGCGTCGAGCTGTCCGGCGGTCCACCGCGGCGCCGCGACGAAGGTGGCGCTCATCCGGCCGCCAGGAACGGGTCGGGCACCGTCAGGCGCTCCATCTCACGGGGCTCGAACTTGGTGAGGCCGCCCGCGTAGGTGCGTCCGTCCTGCACGGAGGCGGTCCGCCGCAGGCTCTCCACCAGGCGCGCCAGCACGGGCTCCGGCAGCTCGGTGCGCGGGTAGAGGCCGTGGGCGATGTTGATGTGCCGCGCCCCGGCGGCGTTGCGGGTGAACGCGGGGGGGCGGCGCGCCATGTAGGTCGCGAGGATCGGCGCGGGACGTCGCAGGCCCACCGACCACCAGGCCCGGCGCGTCCGGGCGATGTAGCCGTCGTGGGCGCCGGCGCGGCGGGCGTCGCGCAGGAAGCGCTCCACGCGGCGGCGGTCCTCGGGCGCGAGCACGTCCAGCTCGGCCGGCAGGTCGACCACCAGCCGCAGGTGGGCGGTGCTCGACAGGGTGCGGCCGGCGTCGAAGATCTCCCGCGCGCGGGTGACGGCGGGGAAGAGGACGTCCTCCGGCAGGTCGGCCTCGCCGGCGCGGACGACCCACGTGGCGTTGCGGCCCGTCACGGCGCCCCGGTGCACACGGCACAGCTCGCCGAGCTCCACGTGGTCGGGTGGGACCGCCCGCGGGGCGCGGGTGAGCGGGGTCCAGCGGCGTGCGCCCCGCAGGACGTCGGCGTCCACCTCGCGGCCGCCCTCCAGGTCGCCCAGCCCGGCGACGTCCTCGACCCGCCGCAGCCGCATCGCGGCCGGCGGGCGCGGCGGGCCCCCCCCCCCGGAGCACGGGATCGCGGCCGTCACCGCCGCGTCCTCGAACGGGGTGGCGGTGGGGTCGACCACGTGGATCGCCCGGCCGCCGAGCGGGCCGAGCAGCAGGTCGCGCACCAGGCGCCCGTAGTTGGTGTCGAGCCACTCCGACGACGTGATGAACGCCCCCGCGTCGCCCGGCCGCAGGCGCCCGGCGGTGGCCAGGAAGAAGTGGACGTGGAGGCCCGCGAGGCCGCTCGCCTCGAGGCCGTGGGAGCGCGCGGCCAGCGCCAGCCACTCCTTCCACACGGGCGCGATCTGGTGGTGGCGCACGTACGGCGGGTTGCCGAGGTAGAGGGTGGCGCCGTCGGCGCGGCCGAGGTCGGCGGTGCGGTAGTCGTCGGCGACGACCCGGGACCGTCCCGCCAGACCGGCGGCGGCGAGGTGGCCGCGGCAGACGAGGGCGGCGAGCGGGTCGCGCTCGACCGCGACGATGCCCGCGCGCGGGAAGCGGCGGCCCGCGGCGACCGCGAAGCGGCCGGAGCCCGCGCCCGGGTCGACCACCCGCTGGGGGGCGGGCCGCCGGCCCGCCCAGCCCACCATGGCGTCAACGATCGGCCGCGGCGTGTACGTCGCCCCGTCGGGGCGCCGCCGCTCGGGGCCGCGCAGGCGGCAGAACGCCGCGCCGAGCGGATCGTCGCCCGCGGCCACCGCGGCCCGCAGCGCCGCGACCCCGCCCGGCGGCGGCTCCGCGACGCGCGCGAGGGCGGTCTCGGCGTCCGACCATCCGGGGACGTCCCGCGCGCCGAGCGCGAGGGCGGCGCCGGCGAGCGCCGGCTCGGTGGTGATCCCGTCGCCGGGCGACCCGGACATCCACCGGAGGGTAGGAGCGACGGCGGACGTTGCCCCGCGCCCGTCCACTCGTACAGACTCCCGGCGGTGAAGTGGCGGCGGACGTCAGGCGGCGGCGGGGTCGAGGACATGCGGGGGAAATCCTCGCGTCCCGGCGGCATCCCCATGGGCAGGATCGGCGGGGGCCTCGGCGGCGCCGGGATCGCCGGCATCATCATCGCGCTGCTGTTCACGTTCCTCGGCGGCGGCGGGGGCTTCGACCCGGGCGCCGGGCTCGACCAGCTGAACCCGACCCCGGCGGCGACGCAGGACCAGATCGCCGACGGGCCCGACCCGGACGCCAACCTGGTCGCGTTCGTGCGCTTCGTGGTGGAGGACGTCCAGAACAGCTGGACGACCGCCTTCCAGAACCTGGGCCAGCAGTACCAGCCCACGAACCTGCGCCTCTTCCGCGCCGCCATCCGCACGGGGTGCGGCGCGGCGTCCTCGGCGACCGGCCCGTTCTACTGCCCGGCGGACCGCTACGTGTACCTCGACCTCGGGTTCTTCGGCGAGCTGCGCGACCGCTTCGGCGCGCCCGGGGACTTCGCGCAGGCGTACGTGATCGCCCACGAGTACGGGCACCACGTGCAGAACCTCCTCGGGATCCTGCCGGAGGTGAACCGGCGCCAGCAGGAGAACCCCGGGGAGGCGAACGAGCTGTCGGTGAAGCTGGAGCTCCAGGCCGACTGCTTCGCCGGCGTCTGGGCCCACTCGGCCTACGAGCAGAACCTGCTCGAGGAGGGCGACCTGGAGGAGGGCCTGAGGGCCGCGTCGTCGGTGGGCGACGACCGCATCCAGCAGGCCGCGACCGGGCGCATCGACCCGGAGTCGTTCACGCACGGCAGCGCCGAGCAGCGCCGGAACTGGTTCCTGACCGGGTTCCAGGAGGGCGACCCCGCCGCCTGCAACACCTTCACCGCCGGGAGCCTCTAGCCCTCGCGGCCGGCGGCGGCCCCGACGCTGCGGAGCACCAGCACCGGGCACGGGGCGTGGTTCACCAGGTGGTGGGCGAAGCTCCCGAGCGCGACGCGGTGCGCCAGGCCGTGGTGCGACGCGCAGACCAGCAGGTCGACGGCGTGGCGCTCCGCCCACGCCACCACCTCGCCGGCGGGGTGGCCGTGCAGCACGATGGCGGTGCCCTCGTCGACGTCGGCGGTCACCTCCTCCAGCCACCTCCTGCCGCCGGCCTCCATGTCCTCCAGGTCCACCTGGATGCCGTATCCGGTGGAGAACGGCGGCGGCCACTGCACCACGTGGAGGACGGTGAGGCGCCCCTCCCCGAACGTGCGCAGGCGGCGCGCCTCGGCGAGCGCGCGCCGCGACGCGTCCGAGTCGTCGATGCAGACGGCGATGTGGCGGAAGGCGGTGTTCATCGGGGTCGCTCCGGTGTGGATGGATGGGCGCGGAGCCGACGGTCGCCCCGCAGGGGATCCCGCCGCCCTCGTCTAACCTCCTCCACAGGATGCGGAGGATCAGCGACATCATCGCCGCCGGCCCCACCCTCTCGGTGGAGTTCTTCCCGCCGCGGTCGGAGGAGGCGGAGCGCCAGCTCCAGGGTGCGGTGGCCGACATCGCGGGACTGGGCCCGTCGTTCGCGTCGGTGACGTACGGGGCGCTCGGCGCCACCCGCGACCGCACGCGCGACCTGGTGATCGACATGAACGCCGCCCACCCCTTCCCCACGATGGCGCACCTCACGTGCGTGGGGCACACCCGGGCGGAGATCGCACGGCTCCTGGACGACTACGCCGCGGCGGGGGTCGCGAACATCCTGGCGCTCGGCGGGGACCCCCCGGCGGACGGCCGTCCCGCCGACGGGGACTTCACGTACGCGATCGAGCTGGTGGAGGCGGTGCGGGCGCACCCGGCCGGCTTCTCGCTCGGCGTCGCGGCCCATCCGGAGCTGCATCCGCGCTCGACGGACCGGGGGGAGGACCGCCGCCACCTGGCGCAGAAGCTCGCCCTGGCCGATTTCGCGCTCACGCAGTTCTTCTTCCGCGCCGACGACTACGCCCGGATGCTCGACGAGCTGGCCGCCCTCGGCTGCGACCGCCCGGTGATCCCCGGGGTGATGCCGATCATCAGCGCCGCCGGGGTCCGGCGGATGGCGGCGATGAACAACACGACGATCCCGGCGGAGCTGTCGGCGAGGCTCGATCGCGTGGCCGACGACCCGGCGGCGGTGGCCGCCCTCGGCGTGGAGACGGCCGCGGCGCTCAGCGAGGAGCTGGTCGCGACGTGCGGCGCCCCCGGGCTGCACCTGTACAGCCTGAACCGCTCCGCATCGGTGCGGCGGCTGTGGACGCCGGTGGCGTCGGCCGTCGGCCGGTGAATCGTTCCTCGCCCGTCGCGGCCTGCGGGACCCCCTGACGGCCTCGCACACGATCGACGAGCGCTGAAACCTCCCGGCGACCGGCGGGGCGCCGGGGGAACGACGGCCCGTTTGCGGCCCGGGGGGCATGGGGATCACGGCGCGACGGGATCGCAGGATCCCACCGGACCGGAGGACTCATGGGCATCATCGCCTTCATCATCCTCGGCCTCCTGGCGGGCATCATCGCCAAGGCCATCATGCCGGGACGTGATCCCGGCGGCATCATCGTGACCACCCTGATCGGCATCGTGGGGGCCCTGCTCGGCGGCTTCCTGGCCGGCGTGCTGTTCGACGCCGACCCCCTCGACGAGTTCTTCGACGTCTCCACCTGGCTCACCGCCATCGTCGGGGCGATCATCCTGCTCGTGATCTACCGCCTGATCGTGGGCGACGGCTCCCGCCGCCGCCACGGCCTGACGTCGTAGCGCCGACGCCCGCGCCGGCCCCCGCGGTTCGGGGTCGGCGCGCAGGCGCGCCGTGTCCAAACGAACGACGGGGTCTCGTTCGAATGAACGAGGCTTCGTCCGGCTCGGTTGACGACGCCGTCCACCGCGTGATGTGGTCGCCGTCCCCCCTTGGGCGTCTCGCTCGGGAGCGGGGTGGCCCTCGGTCGCGGCCCGGCAGGTGTGATGCGACGCTGGACGAGGCAGGACGGCTCTCACAGGCCGGTGCAGCGAGAACCGCCGCCCGCTCCCTACTCGGAGCGTCGCCTCCAAGCGCTCGCTGACCATTTTCTCACGGGCCCGCAGAGATTTGCCGCCTGGGGTGAGGGCAGGTGGGTGCAGGGACCCGGCGACCTGGCCGGCATCGCACGCGCCGCCACCGTTCTCCCCGCACGTCTCTTGTGGACGGTCGGGACCCATTTGGTGGGGCCTGCCGGCGCGTACTCGCCTCTCGATCGCCCGCGACGCCAGCAGGTCGATGTGCCCGGGCCCCCGCCCCCGGGGCCCGGGGCCGCAGGGTCTGGGGGGCGCTTCACCGACGAGCTCGCGGTCCTTCTTTCGCAGGACGAGTTGGTCTGCGTCCAGGATCGCGGGTGGAACGGCGTCTGGCGCTCACCGACGCGGGACATCCGCTCGATCACACGGAGAGAACGTCACCCGCCGGAGTGGCCGGGCCGCAAGGCGGTCGACGTCCTCGTGCTGCACGACGTCCTCGTGCGTATCGACGCAGCGCGAGGCCGCTTCTCCTTCGTCCTTCCGCCCGGGCCGGCCGGCGCACTCGTTCGCCTGCTTGGGGCCGATGCATAGGCGGCTGCACGGACCCGTTCAAATGAACGACGGGGTTACGTTCAAATGAACAAGCGGCCCCCCGGGCGAGCCGCCTCAGGCGGGGCGGGCCTCGTGGTCGAGGAGCCACCGCTTGACGTCGACGCCCCAGCGGAAGCCGCCCAGGCCGCCGCCGGTGCGGACGACGCGGTGGCAGGGGACGAACAGGGCCGCGGCGTTCCGGGCGCAGGCCGAGGCGGCGGCGCGCACCGCGGCGGGGCGGCCGGCGATGGCGGCGTAGTCGGCGTAGGTCACCGGCGCGCCCGGCGCGACGGTCCGGAGGACGTCCCACGCGTGCATCCGGAAGTCGCCGGACCGCTGCACCACCCGGACGTCCCGGATCGCCTCCAGGTCCCCCGCGTGGTACGCCCGCGCCGCCGTCGTCACGGCACCCAGATCGGCCCGCGGCCGCACCGTCCCATCGCCCCGGAGGCCGGGGTGGATGAGGGGGACGAGGGCGTCGGGGTCGGCGGTCCAGCCGCTCGCCAGCACCGCGCCGTCATCGTCGGTCACCGCGGTGAACGGCCCCGTCGGGGTGTCCAGCGTCGCCACGTTCATCGGTCGTCCTCCATCGTCGTCTCCGAGGTCCACAGGTGCAGCAGCGCGTAGCCGCGCCACGGGCGCCACCGCTCCGCGCGGGCGGCCAGCCCCGCCGGGTCGCCCGGCAGCCCCAGCCGCGCCGCGGCCCGTCGCGCGGCCAGGTCGGTCGGCATGAAGGCGTCGGGGTCGGACCGCATCCGCAGCGCCACGTAGCCCGCGGTCCACGGTCCCACCCCCGGCAGCGCCACCAGGCCGTCCCGCACCGCCTCCGGGTCGTCCCCCGGCTCCAGCGACAGCCCGCCCGATGCCACCGCCGCGGCTAGGGCGCGAAGCGCCGCGCGGCGCGGGCCCGGCATGGGCAGCGCGGCGTCCGGGGCGTCGGCGAGCGCCTCCGGCGACGGGAACGCCAGCGCCGGCCGGCCCTCGTCCCCGGACTCCACCGGCTCGCCGAGCGTCGCGGCCATCCGGCCGAGCACCGTCCGCGCCGCGGCGACCGACACCGCCTGTCCCACCACGGCCCGCACCGCCGCCTCCCACCCGTCGGCCGCGCCCGGTATCCGCAGCCCCGGCCGACGGGCGACCAGCGGCGCCAGCGCCGGGTCGTCCGCCAGGGCCGCGTCGACCGCCACCGGGTCGGCGTCGAGGTCGAGGATCCGCCGGCAGCGCGTCACCGCGGCCCCCAGGTCGCGCAGGTCGTCGAGCGCCAGCTCCGCCCGCACGTGGCCGTCGGCCGGCGCCAGCGACACCCGGCCGAGGCCCGACGGCAGGCGCAGCACCCGTCGGTACGACCCCGCGTCCGCCGCCTCCACCCCGGCCACGGCACGCGTCGCCAGGAACCGCAGCGCCGCGCCCAGGTCCGCCGGCCGCCGGTACGCCAGCCGCAGCGACACGGCGCCCGGCCCCGCCTCGTCGCCCACCCGGACCCGGGCGCGCAGCTCGCGGGGGCTCAGCGCGAAGACCTCGCGGATCGTGTCGTTGAACTGGCGGATGCTGGCGAAGCCCGCCGCCGACGCGACCTGGGTGAACGGCAGGGTCGTCGTCTCGATGAGGATCCGGGCCGTCTGGGCGCGGCGTGCGCGCGCGATCGCCAGCGGCCCGGCGCCCACCTCGGCGCGCATCATGCGCGTGAGGTGGCGCTCCGTGTAGCCGAGCCGGCGCGCCAGGCCCGACACGCCCTCGCGCTCCACCACGCCGTCGCCGATCATCCGCATCGCCCGCGCCACCAGGTCGGAGCGGGCGTCCCACTCCGGCGACCCGGGTGCCGCGTCGGGCCGGCAGCGCATGCACGCCCGGAACCCGCCGCCCTGGGCCGCGGCCGCGCTCGGGAAGAAGCGGACGTTCGCCCGCCGCGGGGTCCGCGCGGGGCAGGAGGGACGGCAGTAGATGCCGGTGGAGGTCACGCCGACCACGAACCACCCGTCGAAACGGGCGTCGCGGCCCTGGATGGCGCGGTAGCAGACCTCGGCGTCGGGGAGCGGGCTCACGGGCCCATCGTGGCACCGCCCCCGGCGGTGATCTAGCGGTTTTCGGACATCACGGCCGGACGACCTCGGCCCACACCCGCGTCCGCCCGCGGGCGGCGTGCTCGATCCCCCAGCTCCGCGAGCAGGCGGCCACCAGTGCGAGCCCGCGGCCGTCGGGCTGCGACTCGGTCAGCAGCCGGCGCCGCGGCATCGTGTGCCAGCAGCGGTTCTCGACCTCCACCCGCACGCCGCCGTCGTAGGTGACCAGCCGCAGCCGCATGCGCCGTCCCCGCCCGTGGCGCACCGCGTTCGCCACGAGCTCCGTGATCACGAGCGCCAGCCCGTCGTGCGGCTCGGGGCCAGTGGCGCCCAGGGCGTCCGACGCCAGCGCCCGCGCGCGGCGCACGGCGACGGGCCGGCGCGGCAGCACCTCGTCGACCGACACCAGCGCCTCTCCCACGGACATGCGGTCTCCTCCCTCCTGGAGGTGGTGGACGACCGGTCCGGGCCGACGGCCGAGCAGGCGCAGATATTGACCACACGGGACGAGGGAATGGAAGGCCTCCGCGCGCATTGGGGGTCACCCGGGGGAAGACTGGGGTCGGATTGGGGGGTCCTCCCCCATGTGCCGCCGGCGTCCGGGCGAGAGGGTCGGGTCGTGATCCACGCCCTCCGCCTCCCGCTCCCGCGCCGCCGCCCCTGGCTCGGCGAGATCATGCTGTTCGCCGCCGCGCTGCTCGTGTACCAGGGCTCCCGGGCCCTGGTGATCGGCGACCCCGCCACCGCGTTCCGCAACGCGCGCGGCGTGATGGGCCTGGAGAAGGCGGCCGGCGTGTTCGTGGAGCCGTCCGTACAGCGGGCCCTGATGGACCACGAGGCGCTCGTGTCGCTGCTCAACCAGTTCTACATGTCGGCCCACTGGGTGGTGACGCCGCTCTTCTTCGTGTGGCTGTACCGGCGCCGCCGGCACGCGTACGCGTACGTCCGCAACGCGTTCCTGGTGGGGAACGCGGTGGCGCTGGCGGTGTTCATGCTCTTCCCCGTCGCGCCGCCGCGGCTGGCGGGCGCCCACGAGGGGTTCGTCGACACGCTCCACACGGTGAGCGGGGTCGACCTGCACGGCGGGATGCTGTCCGGCTGGTTCAACCCGAACGCCGCCGTGCCGTCCATGCACTTCGGCTACGCCTTCCTGATCGGCGTGGTGGGCGTGACGCTGGTGCGCGGCCCGCTCGCCCGGGTGGCGCTGGCGGCGTATCCGGCGCTGGTGCTCCTGACGATCGTCGGCACCGCCAACCACTACGTGCTGGACGCGGCCGCGGGCGGCGCGGTGATGCTGCTGGGCCTCGCGATCGCCGCGGCGTGGCCGGCGCGCGCCGCCCGTGCGCGTCATCGCAGCACGTCCCCGAGCCCGAGGCACGCGGGGCACGGCGTGGGCGCCAGGACCGTCCCCTCCCCGTTGCGCGCCTCCACCGGCGTCCAGATCCGGCGCTGCCCCCAGCAGTGAGGGCACGGCACCCACTGGGGTGCGGGCGCCTGCGTCTGGGCGGGGGTGCGGGCCGGCGGGGTCACCGGACCGCTCCGTCCGCGCGGCGGATGCAGAAGTCGCTGACGGCGAGGGGCTCCGCCGTGTACCCCCGCCCCCGGTACGGCCAGACGCGCCAGACGTAGCAGCGGCCGGCCCGCAGGGCGCGGCGCGGCGCGAACACCCACTTCGTGCCCAGCGGATACATGGAGCGGACCTTCCGCAGCCGGGTGCCCGCGACCTCGAAGACCTGGACGTTGTAGAGGGACGCGCCCGGGGGTCCGCCCGACCAGCGCAGCACGGGCCGGCGGGTCCGGACGGCGGCCCCCCGGGGGGGGGGCCGCAGGTCCGCGTGCGGGCGCCACCCCCCCCCGCCGGGCGCCCCCCCCGCGGGCGCCCCCCCCCCCCTCCCTGCCCGGAAGACGAGCCGGGCCCAGGGGCCGGCGTTGCCGGCGGCGTCCGTCTGGCGCACCTCGAAGACGTAGGAACCGGGCCGGAGCGGTCCCGCGTCGGCCCGGGCGGCGGCGGTGTCGGAGGGCCCGGCCACCACGTCGTCGCCGGCCAGGACCCGCCACGTGGCCGTCGCGCCCGGCTCCATCCCCGTCCAGGCGAACGACGAGCCCCCCGCCGGGACGGGGGTGGGCGCGGCGGGGGCGGTCGCGTCGACCACGAAGGCCCGCGCGGCCGCGGGACCCTCCCGGCCGGCCGCGTTCGTCTGCGTCACGCGGAACACGTAGGCGCCGTCACCCAGGTCGTCGACCTCGGCGCGCCCCGAGGCGGCCGCCGCCTCACCGGACCGCACCGGCCGGCCCCCGGCGTCGTCGACCGTCCAGCGCGAGCCGACCCGGTCACCCGCCCACGCGAACGATCGGGCGCCCGGTGCGGCCGACGGCATCTCGGTCAGGGCGGGCGCGCCCGGCACCGTCGCCACGACCACCGACGGACGCTGCGCGACGGGCGTGCTGGCCGTGCCGCCGTTCGCGTTCACCAGGCGCACGAACCAGCGGTAGGTGCCGTCGTCGGGCAGGTCGAGCGTCGCCCGGGCGCTGGTCGCGGCGGTCGGGGCGTCGGCGACGCGCAGGGGCGCGCCGCCGACCTCGGCGAACACCTCGTAGTGGTCGGTCGGCGCGCCGCTCGAGCCCGGCGCCCACGTGAACACGGGGCGCAGCGTCGGCGACACCGCGCCGTCGGCCGGCGCCAGGGGCACCGGGGGCGCGGCGGCCGCCGGCGCGACGGCCGGCAGGAGGGCGGCCAGGACGGCCGTGACCGGAACGGTGGCGGCGGCGGCGGTGCGGCGGTGCATGTCGGCCTCGTCTGGGGTGGGTGGCAGTGGACGACGCCACCCCACCAGGGGGTCCTCACGCCGCCGTCACGGCCGGCTCACGGGCGTGGATCGGCGACTCTGGCGGTCCGCGAAGTTCTTTTACGTACGGAGGGTGGGGAGGGACGCGATTCCGGGGACGATCCATCTGCGATGAGCACCGCGACCCCCGCCCGCGGCCCGGGCTTCCTCGACGACGGGTCCCGTCCCGTCGAGGGTCTCGAGGCGGCGTTCGAATCGCTCTACCGCAGCCACCGCGAGCGGGTGCTGCGGCTGTGCCGCGCCATGGTGGGCCACCCCCAGGACGCCGAGGAGGCCGCCCAGGCCACCATGCTCAGCGCCTACCGGGCGCTGGAGCGCGGCGACCGGCCCGACGTGGCGGGCGCGTGGCTCAGCACGATCGCCCGCAACGAGTGCCGTGACCTGATCGCGCGGCGCAAGCTCGAGGTGCCGCTGCCGGAGGGCCTCCCCGCGGTCACGTCCGATCCCGCCGACACGGTCGAGCGACGGGAGCGGATCCGCGAGCTGCGGCGCGACCTGGAGGAACTGCCCAGCGGGCAGCGCACCGCGCTGGTCCTCCGCAGCATGGGTGGACTGCGCCACTCCGAGATCGCCGAGGTGGTCGGAGGGTCCGAGCAGGCCGCCCGCAGCCTCGTCCACGAGGCGCGCGAGTCGCTCGCCGAGTTCGAGGAGGGGCGCGCCCTGGGGTGCGCCGACGTGCGCCCGCGCATCGACTCGAGCGACGGCCGCGCGCTGCGCGCCCGGCGCGTCCGTGCCCACATCCGCGTGTGCGACGGCTGCCGCGAGGCGGCGGGCCGCCGGCGCGGCGGCCGGATCGCCGGGTGGCTGCCGGTGCCGGCGTTCTGGGCGGCGCTGCGCGCCCTGTTCACGGGCGGCACGGCCGTGCCGGTGGCCGGCGGCGCGGCGCTGGTGTCGATGGTGGCGGCCGGGGCGCTCGTGATCCCCGGGCCGTGGAACCCGTCCTCGGCCCCGGCCGACGCGCGGCCCGCGGTCGCGACGCCGGCCGCGTCCGCCGCGTCGTCGTCGTCGACCGACGCGGCCACGACCGCGGGTGGATCCGCCGCTGGGACCGCGGGCGCTCCGCGCGCGGTCACGCGGCCGCCGCCGGCCCCGGCTCCGGGTGCGGCGCCCGGGTCGCCGGCCCCCGCGCCGGCCGCATCCGCGGCGCCCGCGACGGCCCCTGCCGCGGGTGAGCCGGCGGCCGGGTCGGCGCCGTCCGGCCAGGCGCCGGTCGCGCGGGTGCGCGCCCGCACGGGCGGGGCGGCCGGCACCGGTCTGAGCGTGACCGCCCCGGGCGCGGGCGCGACCGTCGGAGGCTCCGGGGTCGATGTGGACGTGGCGGGCGTGGGCGTGAGCGCCGGATCCGGTGGGGTGCAGGTGACCTCTCCGGTCGCCGGCGCCGGCGTCCAGCCGCCCGCGACGGGCGTCGTGCCGGTCGTGGACGCCACCGTCGACGCGGTGCGACTGCCGTCCGTGGAGGTCCCGTCGGCGACGGTGCCGTCAATGGGCACCCCCCTCGGGGCGACGCCGCAGGTGACCACGCCGGCGGGGACGGGGCCGTCCCGGGTCGCGACGCCCCCGCTCGCCGGTGGCGCGGCGCCGCCCGTGACGGCCGACCTGGAGGGCACGCCCCGGATCGCCATCGGCAGCCGGTAGGGACCGCCGGTCCGGGCGCGCGCCGGGTCGGCATCATGGCGGGGTGGAGAGCGCGCTCGGGGTCCTGGCGATCGTCCTCACCGTGGCGTTCGTCGCCGGGCTGTCGCGGCGGCTCGGGCTGTCGGCGCCGCTGGTGCTGGTGGTCGTGGGCGTCGCGGCGTCGCTGGTCCCCGCGATCCCCACCTTCGAGCTCGACCCCCACCTGGTGCTGGTGGGGCTGCTCCCGCCGCTCCTCTACGCCGCGGCGATCCGGACGTCGCTTGTCGACTTCGCGCGCGTGCGGGACGCGTTGCTGCTCCTGGCCGTGGGGCTGGTGCTGGTCACCACGTTCGCCGTCGGGCTGGCGACGTGGTGGGCGCTGCCGTCCGTCTCGCTGGCCGCCGCGCTCGCGCTCGGCGCCGTCGTGGCCCCCCCGGACGCCGTGGCCGCGACGGCGGTGGCCCGGCGGGTCGGGTTGCCCCGCAGGGTGGTGACCGTGCTGGAGGGCGAGAGCCTGGTGAACGACGCGACCGCCCTGGTGGCGGTGACGGCCGCCACCGCCGCGATCACCTCGTCGGTCACGCCGGCCGAGGTGGCGCTCGACTTCGTGATCGCCGCCGCGGGCGGCGTGCTGGTGGGGCTCGCGGCGACCTGGGTGCTCGCGCGGATCCGGCTACGGATCGACGACCCGGTCCTCGACACCACGCTCTCGTTCACCGCCCCGTACGTCGCGTTCCTCCCGGCCGAGGCGATCGGCGCCTCCGGCGTCCTCGCCGTGGTGGTGACCGGCCTCCTGCTGGGGCACAAGTCGCACCGCCTCCAGAGCGCGGCGTCGCGCCTCTCGGAGGCCACGAACTGGCGGACGGTCCAGTTCCTGCTCGAGAACGCCGTGTTCCTGCTGATCGGCCTGCAGATCCGTCCGATCCTCCAGAACGTGGGCGACTCGTCGCTGGCGGCGTCCACCATCGCGCTGGTCTGCGTGGCCGCCCTCGTCGTGACGATCGCGGTGCGGATCGCATACGTCATGGCCGCCGTCTGGGCGTACAAGCACGGCACCCGGCGGATGCGGAGCCAGGCGTGGGGATGGCCGACCGGCGCCGTCGTCGGGTGGGCGGGGATGCGCGGCGTGGTGACCCTTGCGGCGGTCTTCCTGCTGCCCGTCGAGACCCCGCACCGGGAGGTGCTCCAGCTGGCCGCGTTCGTGGTGGTCGCCGGGACGCTGCTCATCCAGGGCACCACGCTCCCGTGGCTGGTCCGGCGGCTGCGCCTGCCCGCGCCGAGCCCCGCCGAGGACGCCCTCCAGGCGGCGGCGCTCATCACCGAGGCGTCGCGCGCGGGGCTCCGGCGCCTGGACGAGGTGGCCGGTCCGGACGATCCCGACGACGTGATCGAGGAGCTGCGGCACCGGGCCCGGCGGCGGGCGGACGGCGCATGGGAGCGCCTGGGCCGCTCGCAGGAGGAGATCGAGCCGCCCGCCGCGACGTACCGGCGCCTGCGGCTGGAGATGCTCGCCGCCGAGCGCGACACGGTCATCCGCGCCCGCGACGCCGGTTCGGTCGACGACGAGGTCCTCCGCTCCGCGATGACCGCCATCGACCTGGAGGAGTCGCTGCTCGATCCGGTGGAGGACGCCCAGGCGATGCGCGAGGACGAGCTGCGCGTCGCGGCCGTGCGCGCCGGCGACTGCCCCCACCTGCGGGCCGCCCCGCTCGCGGTGCCGGCGCGGACACCGGAGGGCTGCGAGGAGTGCCTGCGGGACGGTCTCAAGTGGGTGCACCTGCGCCTCTGCCTCACCTGCGGGCACGTGGGGTGCTGCGACTCGTCGGTGGGCAAGCACGCCACACAGCACTTCCACGAGACGGACCACCCGGTGATGCGCAGCATCGAGCCGGGGGAGGCGTGGCGGTGGTGCTTCGTGGACGAGCACCTCGGATGAGCCCCGCTACGCTGGCGGCCCGCCCCCGCCCACCGAGGGATCCATGACCTACTGCCTCGCCCTGCGCCTCGACGAGGGCCTCGTGTTCCTGGCCGACACCCGCACCAACGCCGGCGTGGACGACGTCAGCACGTACCGCAAGCAGCACGTGCTGCGGCCCGCCCCCGACCGCGTGTTCGTGCTCGAGTCGGCCGGCAGCCTGGCCACCACCCACGAGGTGCTCGACCGGATCCAGCGCGACCTGGAGGCGCCCGGCGAGCACGAGAGCCTGGCCACCGTTGAGCGGCTGTTCGACGCGGCGCTCTACGTGGGGCGAATCGGGCACGAGGTGGCGCAGTCGCACCGCGAGGCGCTCGCGGCGGTCGGCGCCGACGGGACGGCCACCTTCATCCTGGGCGGCCAGATCGGCGACGCGCCGCCGGACATCCTGCTCGTGTACCCCGAGGGCAACTGCATCCGCGCCTCCGAGGAGCGCCCCTTTCTGCAGATCGGGGAGAGCAAGTACGGCAAGTTCATGCTGGAGGTGGCCGTCACCGCGGCCGTCGGGCTCAGGGACGCCGTGAAGATCGCCCTCGGGTCGATGATGAGCACCGCCCGCGCCAACCTCTCCGTGGGCCCGCCCTACGACCTCGCGATCTACCGCAACGGGGCGCACGACGTGGAGGAGCTCCGGATCGCCGCCGACTCGGCCCTGCTCGCCGAGCTGCGATCGCACTGGGAGCGGATGCTCAACGAGATGGTCGCCGAGCTGCCCCACGTGGGTGGCCGGGAGCTGACCGGCACGGTCTGACCGGCACGGTCTGACCGCCGCGGATGGACGACCTCGACGCCCGCCTCGATGCGCTCTACGCCGGCCCGCCGGGCGCGTTCACGGCGGCGCGCAACGCCCTGGCCAAGGAGCTGAAGGGGGCGGGGGAGGCCGAGCAGGCGGCGCGCGTCGGCGCCCTGAAGCGGCCCACCAGGCTGGCCGCCGAGCTCAACCGGCTCGCGCGCGAGCGGGCCGACGCGGTGGCGGCCCTGCTCGCGGCCGAGGAGGCGCTCGCCGCCGCCCAGGCCGCGCTGCTCGACGGCTCGGGCGACGCGGCGGCCCTGGACGCGGCGGTGCGGGCCGAGGAGGCGGCCGTCGCCGCGCTCGCGGCCGACCCGGCGGTGGCCGCGGCCCTGCGCGCCGCCGCGCGGCGCGGCGGGGAGCGCGACGACCTGCGCCGCGGTCGCCTGGGCGCCGACCCCCTCCCCGACCTGGGCTCCGGGTTCGGGTTCGGCGACGCGCCGCCGCCGCCCGCGCCGACGCGGAGGGCGGCGCCGAGGCGGCGC
>OEIU01000956.1_pt1 | contig 21690 bp, 23 predicted proteins | sample 1539221 | NCBI WGS metagenome assembly OEIU01 (sample SAMN03792071, study PRJEB22550) | activated sludge metagenome | feature: wastewater treatment plant; material: activated sludge; isolation source: Wastewater treatment plant of a petroleum refinery complex | place: Argentina: Zarate | collected...
CTGAAGGGCTCGCAGATGCTGGCGCTCGACACCTCCTCGAAGCTCGCGCAGGCGCTGCTGCAATACCAGCTCGACAAGCTGCCGATCGACTACATCGAAAAGCGCAACGCCATCGTCGACGCCGTGACGCTCGACGACGCCAGGCGGGTGGCCAGGAAGCTGTGGGGCCAGGGCCTGCTGACCGTGATCGTCGGCCGCGCCCCGCAGGCCGCCGCCCAGCCCGCCGCGGCAGCGCCAAAGGCCAACTAGAGGCGCCGTTATGGCCGGGCTTGTCCCGGCCATCCACGTTTTCTATACGCTGATAGCACGTGGATACCCCGGGGTATAAGCCCGGGACGACTTTTGGTGCCATCATGCTGCGGGTCTCCCGCGACCTCACGATCAACGACGACGACATCGAGATCGTCTTCGTCCGCGCTTCAGGGCCGGGCGGGCAGAACGTCAACAAGCTCGCGACTGCGGCCCAGCTCCGCTTCGACACGCGTAGGATCGCGCTGCCGGAGGACGCGGCCGCGCGGCTTGAGCGCCTCGCCGGCCAGCGCATGACCAAGGAGGGCGTGATCGTGATCCACGCCCAGCGCTTTCGTACCCAGGAGCGCAACAGGGCGGACGCGATCGACCGCCTGCTCGAATTGCTGCGTGAGGCCATGGTGAGGCCGATACCACGGCGAGCGACCAAGCCGACCTTCGGATCGAAGCAGCGGCGGCTGGAAGGCAAGAAGCGGCGCGGCGACATCAAGGCCAAGCGCAACGTCCGCTTCGACGATTGAGCTCTGTCGCCCATAGAGCCGTCCAGCCGGGTTTTCGGTTCGCGGATCAGGGCGAAGGACACAAAAAACTCCGGCCGCGCCGAGGCGACCGGAGTTCTGTTGGAGGGCGCCTCGATGGAGGAATACGGGGCGCTTCCTCCGACCCTTATCTTGCGCTTGCAGGAGGGGTAGCCGGCGCACCGCTGGTTCTGGGCGCGCCGCCGGCGGCGCCAACGGTGCCCTTCATGCCGGGCTTCGCACCCGCCTTGTGGCTGCCTGCCCCGGCCGGCATGTCGTCCTGCATCTGGGTCGTACCTTTCGCGCCGCCGCGGATCGGCGCGTCGGATGAGGCGCCCTGCGCCAATACCGGACCGGCAAGCAGGGCCGACATTGCAACCGCGATCGCCGAGGTTTTCACTAGCTTCATCCATATCTCCCAGGTTTGGCGAGCGATGAACAATTCCGTTCCTTGAAGCGCCGTTCACAGCCGAGCTGCTCATCGCCGATCAGTCATTTGTCCGCGAACGGCGCGGGCGCCATGCAACCCGCGCGATGTGGTGATCGTGCAAGGATTTCGGGGTCATTTTGCGAATCCTCGGCCACGGGCCGACCGCATATGCGGCAGTTCCCCTTACGAGGCGTGCGGCGCCTTTTTTGTTCTGCGGTGAAACAGCCCGCTACTACCACCGCCTGTGAGGCGCGACCTAGAGTTCGTGCACAGCAACGGTGACGCATATGATAAAGCGGCGCGCGACGTGGGCGATTGGGCTCGGATTTTGTGGCGCGATGCTTGGCGTCCAGATGGCCGGAGCGCAAATGCCGCTGCCCGCCGCCAGGCCGCCCGACGGCGCGACGCTGTTCAAGCAGCAATGCGCGACCTGTCACACCACAAATCAATCCGATCCGGTCCGGCAAGGACCGTCACTGTTCAAGGTGGTCGGCAGGCAGGCCGGCAAGGCGGATGGCTTCCGTTACTCGCCCGGCTTCGAGAAGGCGGACTTCGTCTGGGATGACTCAAGGCTCGACACCTACCTGACCAATCCGCAGGGCACGATCCCCAACTCCGTCATGGCCTATCGCCAGCCGAAGGCGGAAACCCGCGCCGCCATCATCGCCTATCTCAAGGAGCTCAACTGAATGGCCAAACCCGTTCACTCGATGATCCGCGCGTTCGACGAGGCGAAGTCGCTGGACTTCTACGCACGCGCCTTCGGACTTGAGGTTGCCGACCACCTGAAATTTCCGGATTTCGCGCTGATCTATCTGCGTCACCCCTCCTCGCCCTTCGAGGTCGAGCTGACGATCAATTTCGATCGCAAGGAGCCCTATGCGCTCGGCGACGGCTACGGCCATCTTGCCGTCGTCGTCGATGATATCGACGCCGAGCACGCGAGATTCGAGCGTGAAAGCTTGTCGCCCGGGCCGCTGCGCGACTTCAAGCATGACGGCAGGACGCTGGCGCGCTTCTTCTTCGTCTCCGATCCCGACGGATACAAGATCGAAGTGATCCAGCGTGGCGGCCGCTTTGGTTAATCGCAATCAAAAAAGCAATTCAACGGAGGACACCCATGAGAGAAGTCGATCGTCGAAGCAAGTATGACCGTCGCGTCTTCCTGAAGGGCGCGGCGACGGCGGTGCCGGCCGTCGCGATCGCGACCAGCGCGGGCCTCGGCGTCAGCGACGCCTGGGCCGACGACGCCGCTGCGTTGCCACCGGCGACACTGAAGACGCTGGTGAAGATGGCGCGCGATATCTATCCGCACGATTTCCTTGGCGACAGTTATTACATCACCGCGATCAAGCCGTGGGATGGCAAGGCGGCGAAGGACCCCGCCTTGAAGTCACTGCTCAGCGACGGCGTCGCGCAGCTCGATCAGGCGGCCAATGAGCGCCACAAGGTTCCCTACGCACAGGTGGCCTGGGAAAGCGATCGCGTGGCGCTGCTGCAGCGTATCGAGCCGACGCCCTTCTTCCAGAAGATTCGCGGCGACCTCATCGTCTCCCTCTACAACCAGAAAGAGGTCTGGCCGAAGTTCGGCTACGAGGGCTCCTCCGCCGAGCATGGCGGCTACATCAAGCGCGGCTTCGCCGACATCGACTGGCTCCCGAAGGCTTGAAGAGCTTTAAGGCACCGAACAGTCAGGGGAGGAAACCCATATGGCAAAATTCGATCTGAATGACAGCGGCGTGGTCGTGATCGTCGGCTCCGGCGCGGGCGGCGGAACGCTGGGCAACGAGCTCGCGCAAAAAGGAGTCAAGGTGGTGATCCTAGAAGCCGGCTCGCGCATCGAGATTCAGGACTTCGTCAACGATGAGTGGGAGAGCTTCAGCCAGCTCGCCTGGTCCGACATGCGCACCACGTCGGGAAGCTGGCGCGTCGCCAGGGATTTTCCGAACCTTCCGGCGTGGATCGTGAAGGCGGTCGGCGGTTCGACGACGCACTGGGCCGGCGCCTCGCTGCGCTTCGACGAGCATGAGTTCAAGGTCAAGAGCACCTATGGCGACTTGGCCGGCGCCAACCTGATGGATTGGCCGATCACGCTCGCCGAGATGGAGCCGTGGTACGCCAAGGCCGAAGACAAGATGGGCGTCACCCGCACCAACGGCATCCCGGGACTCCCCGGCAACAACAATTTCAAGGTGCTGGAAGCCGGTGCGAAAAAGCTCGGCTACAAGGAAGTGCACACCGGCAACATGGCGATCAACAGCGAGCCACGCGACGGGCGCGGATCCTGCCAGCAGATCGGCTTCTGCTTCCAGGGCTGCAAGTCGGGGGCGAAATGGTCGACGCTCTATACCGAGATCCCCAAGGGCGAGGCGACCGGCAATCTCGAGGTGCGTCCCAACAGCATGGTGATCAAGATCGAGCACGACGCATCCGGCAAGGTGACGGGCGTGGTCTATGCCGACGAGAGCGGCGCGATGCAGCGCCAGAAGGCACGCGTGGTGGCGGTCGCCGGCAATTCGATCGAAAGCCCGCGGCTATTGCTCAACAGCGCCTCGAACATGTTCCCGAACGGCCTCGCCAACTCGTCCGGGCAGGTCGGCCGCAACTACATGCGGCACATGACCGGCAGCGTGTACGCGGCGTTCGAGAAATCAGTGCACATGTATCGCGGCACCACGATGGCCGGCATCATCAGGGACGAAGCGAAGAATAACCCGTCGCGCGGCTTCGTCGGCGGCTACGAGATGGAGACGCTGTCGATCGGCGTGCCGTTCATGGCGGCGTTCCTCAATCCCGGCGCATGGGGACGTCCCTTCACCTCGGCGATGGAGTCCTATCCGCGCATGGCCGGCATGTGGCTGGTCGGCGAGGACATGCCGCAGGAAAGCAACCGCATCACGCTGGACGCGAAAGCCAAGGACAAGTTCGGCATGCCGGTGGCGAGCGTGCATTTCGACGACCATCCCAATGACGTCGCGATGCGCAATCACGCCTACAAGCAAGGCGCCGCCGTCTACGAGGCCGTCGGAGCCACCGTGACCTATCCGACCCCGCCCTACCCGAGCACGCATAATCTCGGCACCAACCGGATGAGCGAGAAGCCGAAGGACGGCGTGGTGAACAAGTTCGGCCAGACCCACGACGTCAAGAACCTGTTCATCTCCGATGGCAGCCAGTTCACCAGCGGCGCCGCCTGCAATCCGACGCTGACGATCGTCTCGCTTGCGATGCGGCAGGCGGATCACATTGCCGGCGCGATGCAGCGCAAGGACATCTAGTTCCGGCAAAGCGAAAGCGGCCCGGTCCCGTCAGGATCGAGCCGCTTTTCCTATTCAGACCGGATGGAGCCTATTCCGCCGCGTCCAGGATGGCGCCGGCGTCGCCGCGAAACTCCGGCACGGCGACCGCACTCTTGGCGCGGTAGATCAGGCAGGAGCAGCGCAACAGCGAGGCGAAATTCTTGACCTCGCCATGGTGGTCAAGGACCTCGTTGTGCAGCGTGGTGAGGAACTTTGCCAGGGTCATGCCTTCTTTCGCGGCAATCTCCTCCAGCGTGTCCCAGAACGACATTTCGAGCCGGATCGAGGTGCAATGGCCGTCCATCCGCAATGACCGGGTCTGCGATTCGTAATCGCGCTGCGGCTGGTGCGCGAACAGATGGCACATGGCGTCCCTCCCGTCAGATTATAATTTTTCTAAACGATATACCCGACAACGCCGCCTCACAATCCCAACCCGCAACAGCAGGTCGAGCACGAAACCCCGCATATTCAAGGCGATAGTTGCCTTTCATCCCCAGCGGGGCATGGTTTCGGCCACGGCCCCATGCTTTTGCCGCCACGGGCGCCTAAAATGCTGGCTCAACCTCGAATCGACGTTTAAGCCCGCCACATGCCCGTCCGCCAGCTCCCCGAACAGGTCGTCAACCGCATCGCCGCCGGCGAGGTGGTCGAACGTCCCGCGAGCGTGGTGAAGGAACTCGTCGAAAACGCCATCGACGCCGGCGCCAGCCGAATCGACATCTTCACCGACGGCGGCGGCCGGCGGCGGATCGGCATCACCGATGACGGCAGCGGCATGACCCATGGCGACCTCGCGCTCGCCGTCGACCGTCACGCCACCTCCAAGCTCGACGACGAGGATCTGCTGCGCATTCGCACGCTCGGCTTTCGCGGCGAGGCGCTGCCCTCGATCGGCGCGGTGGCGAAACTCGGCATCACCACACGCCACGCCGGCGAACCGCATGCCTGGTCGCTCTCGGTCGAGGGTGGTGTGAAATCGGACATCATGCCGGCGGCGCTGTCGCAAGGCACCCGCGTCGAGGTCAGCGATCTCTTCTTCGCGACCCCCGCCCGGCTGAAATTCCTCAAGACCGACCGCACCGAGGCGGAGGCGATCCGCGAAGTGGTGCGGCGTCTTGCGATGGCGCGGCCCGACGTCGCCTTCACGCTCGCCGGCGAGGAGCGCGCCCCGGTGACCTGGGCCGCCGCGCTGCCCGGCGCGGCTGGCCGCCTGACCCGGCTCGGCGATATCCTCGGAAGCGATTTCCGCTCATGCGCCATCGAAGTGCGCGCCGAGCGCGAAGGCGTCGTGGTCGAGGGATTTGCCGCCGCGCCGTCGCTGACGCGCGCCAATGCGCTCGGGCAATATCTGTTCGTCAATGGGCGACCGGTACGCGACAAGCTGATCCTCGGCGCGGTGCGTGCGGCCTATTCGGATTACCTTCCGCGCGATCGCCATCCCGTCGTGGCGCTGTTCGTGACGCTGCCGCCGCAGGAAGTCGACGCCAACGTGCATCCGGCCAAGACCGAGGTACGGTTCCGCAACGCCGGCCTGGTGCGCGCGCTGATCGTGCATGCGCTGAAGGATGGCCTCGCCCGCGAAGGCCGCCGCACCGCCGCCAATACCGACGGCGCGGCGCTGTCGGCGTTTCGTCCCTCGTTTGCGCCGCGCCCGACCAACTGGGACTGGCGCAGCTCGCCGGCCTATCCGGTCAGATCAGCGCCGTCGTTCGAGGGCGCGGCAGCAACGGTGTTCGCCGAAGCCGGGCAGACCGCCTTCGATGTCGGCGCGCCGACCGCCGACGTGCGCTTCGAGGCGCAGCCGACAGCCGATATGCTCGACCGGCCGCTCGGCGCCGCGCGCACGCAGATCCACGAGACCTATATCGTTTCGCAGACCCGCGACGGCCTCATCGTCGTGGACCAGCACGCCGCGCATGAGCGCATCGTCTATGAGAAGCTGAAGGCGTCGCTGGCGAGAAACGGCGTGCAGCGTCAGATCCTGCTGATCCCGGAAATCGTCGAACTCGACGAAGCAACCGTCGAGAAACTGCTCGACCGCGCCGAGGAGCTGGCATCGTTCGGCCTTGCCATCGAATCCTTCGGCCCCGGCGCGGTGGCGGTGCGCGAGACGCCGTCGCTGCTCGGCAAGGCGAACGCCGCCGGATTGTTGCGCGACCTCGCCGAGCACATGGCCGAGTGGGATGAAGCCTTACCTTTGGAGCGCCGGCTGATGCATGTCGCCGCCACCATGGCCTGCCACGGCTCGGTCCGCGCCGGCCGCCGCCTCAAGCCGGAAGAGATGAACGCGCTGTTGCGCGAGATGGAAGACACGCCGAATTCCGGCCAGTGCAACCACGGCCGCCCGACCTATGTCGAGTTGAAGCTCGCCGATATCGAGAAGCTGTTCGGAAGAAGGTGAGCCGCCTCCGCACTGCATCACCCGCGGAAGCGGGTGATCCAGTATTCCAGAGACATCAGTGTTTGAACGGATAGCCCGCGGCGTCCTGGATCGCCCGGTCGAGCCGTGCGATGACAGTCGTCGTTGCGGAAGCAGCGCGCTCACCTGCTCCGCAAAAACACAAACTCCGTATCGTCATACGCGCGCCGCTCCAGCTCCTCGAACCCTTCGGGCGCCGCGAACGCCGCAGCCTTCGCTTCCTCCACCACGACCAGCGCTTCACGCGTCAGCCAGCCGCCGTCGCGCAGCGATACCAGCGCCTGCTCCGCGAGACCCTTGCCGTAGGGCGGATCGAGAAACGCCAGCGCGAACGGCTCGACCGGATGCGCCGGGCCGAGATCGGTGGCGTCGCGGCGGTAGACTTTGGTGACGCCGCCGAGACCGAGCGCTTCGACATTGTTGCGCAACAGCGCGCGTGCTTCGGCGCCATTGTCGACGAACAGCGTGAACGCCGCGCCGCGCGACACCGCCTCGATGCCGAGCGCACCGGTGCCGGCGAACAGGTCGAGCACCCGCGCGCCCTCGATCGGGTTGTCATAGGCGTGGATCAGGATGTTGAATACGGACTCGCGCAGGCGGTCGGCCGTCGGGCGGATCGCCTGCGTCGCGGGCGAGGCCAGGTTGCGGCCCTTCAATCTTCCGCCGACGACACGCATGTTTCAGCTACTCGTCCCGCGGCTTCAGATCGCGCTTGCCGTGATAGCCGCGCTTCGGGCGGCGCGGCGGGCCGTAGCCGTTGGCCTCGTCCTCGTTGCGCGCGCGGGATTCCTCGCTGCCGGTACGCTGCACCAGCACGCGGCGGCCCTTGCGGTCGGCGATCAGCGCGCTCTTGCCGGCCGGCTTGAACGGCTTCTTGCCGCGCGGCGCATCGTCATCATCAGCCGCTCTGTCGTCCTGCGCCGGGCGGTTGAAGTCGGCGCCGGCAAGCGCTGCGATCTTCTCGCCGAGCTGCTCGCGCAGCACCCGCGTCTTGACCTCCTCGACCTGGCCCTCGGCCAGCTCACCGAGCTGGAACGGCCCGTAGGAGACGCGGATCAGGCGGTTCACCTCGAGGCCGAGATGGGCCATGACGTTGCGCACCTCGCGGTTCTTGCCCTCGCGGATCGCGAACACGACCCAGACATTGGCGCCCTGGTCGCGCTCGAGCTGCGCATCGATCGGGCCGTATTTGACGCCGTCGACCTCGACGCCCTTCTTCAATTCGTCGAGCTGCGCCTGCGTGACCTCGCCATGGGCGCGAACACGGTAGCGCCGCAGCCAGCCGGTATCGGGCAGTTCGAGCGCGCGGGCGAGCCCACCGTCATTGGTCAGCAGCAGCAGGCCCTCGGTGTTGAAATCGAGCCGGCCGACCGAGATCAGCCGCGGCAGGCCTTCGGGCAGGTTGTCGAACACCGTCGGCCGCCCCTCGGGATCGTCATGCGTCGTCATCAGGCCGCGCGGCTTGTGATACATGAACAATCGCGTGCGCTCGCGCGGCGGCAGCACCTTGCCGTCGACGGCGATCTCGTCATTGGCGGTGACGTCGAGCGCCGGCGAATTGATGACGCGGCCATTGACCGTGACGCGGCCCTGCGTGATCCACTCCTCGGCGTCGCGGCGCGAGCAAAGGCCTGCGCGAGCAACGATCTTGGCGATGCGTTCACCAGACTTCTTCTTTTGAGGGGGGGGCTATTGACGGGGCCCCGGCCCGCCGTGATCAGTTCCTCGGCGTCGCGGCGCGAGGCAAGACCTGCGCGCGCCACCACCTTCGCGATCCGCTCGCCGGCCTTCTTCGGCTTCGGCTCGGCGCGCGGCGCACGCCTGTCGGTATCCGGCGCACGATCGCGATAGGCGCCGCGGCCGCCGAAGGCCGGACGCTTTGCAAAGACCCTGCTGTCGTCTTCATTGTCGCGGCGTGGGCGATCGCTGAACCGCCCTTCGCTGCGCGGATGCTCCTGCCACTCGGTGCGCCCGGCTGGACGTCCACGGTCGCCGTCACGTTCGTGATGCTCACGCGGCCGATCGAATTTCGGACGATCCTCGCGCGAGCGCGAAAACCGCGGACGCTCGCTGCTGTCGCGATCGTCGCGCGAACGGTCAAAGCGCGGCCGATCGAAATTGCGCCCACCGTCGCGCGAGGGGCGGGAATCGCGCCCTCCCCGATCATCGCGTTTCTGCCACGGCTTGTCCTCGCCCCGCTCGGGACGGTCGCCGAAATCCTTGCGGGGGCCACGCGAGAAACGTTTCTCGCCGTCGCGCGGCGGACGGTCGCCGAACGAGCGCTCTCCGCGCGGACGGTCGCCGTCCTTCCGGAAACCTTCTCCACGCGGCGTGTAGGGCCGCTTGTCGCCGAGCTTCTTGTCGGCGAAACGCCCGGCCGGACGCGCATCGTCGCGGTTGCGACGCGGCGATCGATCGTCGCGATCATAAGTCGGCCGCTCGCCGCGCGGCTTGAACGGACGCTTCTCGCCATCGCGATCGTCACGCGCACGAAAATCCTTGCGCGGACGATCTGGACGGTCGCCGCGCGGACGGTCGTCCCGGTTGAAGCGCCGCGGCCGATCGCCGAATTCCCGGCGCGGCGGCCGTTCATCGCCGTCGCGCTTGCCGGCGTAAGGCTTCCTGCCAAACGACTTCTCGCCGTCGGACTTTCCCGCATAGGGACGCCGCTCGCCGTCGTCCCTGGCGCCAAACCCGCGCTTGGCGAATTTCTTTTCCGGCCCCCGCGCCGCGCCCGAACGGCCCTTGCCTCCGGCGAAGCCGCCCTTGTCTCCGCCGGCGCGGCCCTTGTCTCCGCCGGCGCGGCCCTTGCCGCCGCCGGGCCGGTCGCGCCTGCCGCGGGAATCGTTGTCTTTGTCGTTATCGCGGGGCATGAATGGTCTCTCGGATAGTAATGAAATGGCTATCAGGCGGATGCGGATGGGCTGTCATAGCGGCAACGCGCGTGCGCTTCGTTCAAGGCGCATTCTCACGCAAAACCGGCATCCACGTTTGCTGAAGGCGCAGCTAGTAGCAGGTTTCTTTCGATGATACGAGGCATGACAGCCCCTTCTTTCATGGATTTGGCGCTGAAAACGGCCGAAAACGCCGGAAAAGCCGGCGAAGTTCCGATCGGCTGCGTCATCGTCCGGGATTACGAGGTGATCGCCACCGCCGGCAACCGGACCCTGACCGACCGCGATCCGACCGCGCATGCCGAAATCCTGGCGATCCGGCAGGCCGCCGAGGTGATCGGCACCGAGCGGCTGGTCGATTGCGACCTCTACGTCACCCTGGAGCCCTGCACCATGTGCGCGGGCGCGATCTCGTTCGCAAGGATCCGACGGCTCTATTACGGTGCGGCCGACCCCAAGGGCGGCGCGGTGGATTCCGGCGTGCGGTTCTTCGCCCAGCCGACCTGCCACCATGTGCCGGAGGTCTATTCGGCAGTCGGCGAGGTCAAGGCGGCGACGCTGCTGCGGGAATTTTTCAGGGAGCGGCGGTAGGTGCCGCGCCCGTCAGAGCCGCAGCCCGGATGGAGCGGAAGCGTAATCCGGCGCAATCTCGCGCGCGGATCGACCTATCCCGGATTGCGCTTTGCTTTGTCCGGGCTACGAAGTCACTGCGTGAAAAACTCCCTCAACAGCTTCGCCGTCACCTCCGGATTCTCCTCCGGCAGAAAGTGCCCGGAATCCACCGGCGCGCCCAAGACATTCGTCGCCCATTTCTTCCATGTATCGAGCGGCGTCGTCGCAGCGGAGGCGACGCCGGCATCGCCCCACAGCGCCAGCATCGGCACCGTGATCTTCTTTCCGGCCTCGAAATCGGCCTTGTCGATCTCGTAATCGGCATAGGCGCCGGCGCGGTAATCCTCGCACATCGCATGGATGCGGGCGGGATCGCGGAACGGCGCGAGGTAATGCTGCAGCGCGCGCGGGTCGATGTCGTCGAGCGTCTTCGATTTGGTCTGGCTCGCCATCTTCTGGCGAAGGAAAAATTCGCCATTACTCGCGATCAGCGTTTCCGGCAGCGGGCGAGGCTGCGCCAGGAACGCCCAGTGATAGATCTTCAACGCGGACAGCCGGTTCAGCTTCTCCCAGTAATCATAGGTCGGCGCGATATCGAGCACGGCGAGCTTCGAGAGCCGCCCGGGATGATCGAGCGCCAGGCGGTACGACACGCGGCCGCCGCGGTCGTGGCCGACGAGCGCGAAATGCACATGGCCGAGCTGCTCCATCGCCTCGATCATCGCCTTCGCCATCGCGCGCTTGGTGTAGGGCGTGTGATTGTCGTCGCTGTCAGGCATATCCGACCAGCCATAGCCCGGCAGGTCGGCAATGATGAGCGTGAATTTGTCCGCCAGTTTCGGCGCGACCGGATGCCACATCACATGCGTTGACGAGAAGCCGTGCAGCAGCAACAGCGGCGGTCCCTTGCCGCCGACGCGGGCGAAGATGCGTCCTGACGAGGTGTTGATCCACTTGGATTCGTATCCCGGAAACAGATCGGCAAGATCGGGCATGGGCGCTTCCTGTTGCTTTAAACTTTGTTTCTTGCTGCTTTAAACTTTGTTTGCCGTTGCCGCTGGCAGACCTCAGGTTTATGCCATCCCTCAAGTCCGACCAACAGGAACCAGAGGAAAACGGCGATGTCGATCGATTTTGAAATTCCGGCCGAAGCCAAGGCGATCCGCGAAAAAGTCCGCAAATGGGTCCATGAGGAATGCATTCCCGCGGAGAAGGAACTGGATACCAAGCCGCTCGCCGAAGTGCTCGGACCGCTGCGGGCCAAGGCCCGCGCGCGCGGCCTGTGGTGCCCGTGGGTGCCGAAGGAATATGGCGGCATGGGTCTCGGCCCGCTGGCCAATGCACTCGTGCAGATGGAGCTCGGCGAGAGCATGCTGGGCGCGCTGTCGATGAACACGCAGGGCCCCGACGACGCCTCGATGATGACGATCCTCGCCCACGGCACGGAATATCAGAAGGAGAAGTTCCTCAAGCCGCTGCTCAACGGCGACAAGCGCATCTGCTTCTCAATGACGGAGAAAGCCGCCGGCGCCGACGCCACGGGGATGCAGACCACGGCGGTGAAGGACGGCAACGAGAACTACATCCTGAACGGCGAGAAGTGGTTCTCCTCCTCGGCCAGCGTCGCCGACATGGCGCTTGTGATGGCCAAGACCGATCCCGACGCGCCGCGCCACAAGCAGTATTCCACCTTCCTCGTCGAATTGCCGAACCCCGGCTACAAGATCAAGCGCAACGTCGCCAACATGGCCATCGAAGGCCCGCATGACGATGCCCTGCACGGCGGCCATTCCGAGATCGAGATCAGGGATCTGAAGGTGCCGGCCGATAATCTGGTCGGCGGCGAAGGCAACGGCTTTGCGATGGGCCAGCACCGCCTCGCCTATGGCCGCCTGCGCCACGGCATGCACAACGTCGCCAAGGCGCAGCGCGCGCTCGACATGGCGGTGGCCCATGTCACCAAGCGCTCGACCTTCGGCCAGTTGCTCGCCGACCGCCAGGCCGTGCAGTTCATGCTCGCCGATTGCGCCAGCGAACTCTATATCGGCCGGCTGATGCTGCTGCACATCGCCTACAAGGCCGAGAAGGGTCTCGACATCCGCCAGGAGAACTCGATCGCGAAGATCTTCCATGCCCACATGGTGCACAAGGTGATCGACACCGCGATCCAGCTCCACGGCGCTCTCGGCTTCAGCCAGGATACGCCGCTGGCGAAGTGGTACACCCAGGTGCGTTCGCAGCGGCTGGTCGACGGTCCGGATGAAGTGCACAAGTGGAAGATCGGCAAGAACGTCATCAAGGCGTTCCGCGAGCACGGCACCACCGCGAGCGCGGCCGGTGGGGATTTGCTGTAGGAGCGTCATCCCGCAGTTGTCGTCATTGCGAGCGAAGCGAAGCAATCCACATCTCCGCACGGGGGTAGAGGATTGCTTCGTCGCTTCGCTCCTCGCAATGACGGAGGCGACGGTTAGCACGCGTCCCTCTCCGCCTCCACCGCCTGCCAGGCAATGTCACGCCGGCAGAATCCATCGGGCCACTTGATGCGGTCGACGGCCTGATAGGCGCGCTCTCTCGCCTCGGTCACGGTCTTGCCCATCGCGCAGACGTTCAGCACCCGGCCGCCATTGGCGACGATTCCGCCATCCTTTGCCGCCGTACCGGCATGGAATATCTCGACGCCCTCGATCTTGCCGGCATCATCGAGGCCCTCGATGCGCGTGCCCTTCCGGTAGTCGCCGGGATAGCCCTTGGCCGCCATCACCACCGTCAGCGCCGGATCGGGGAACCAGCGCAGATCAAAGTGCTTCAACTCCCCGTCGCAGGACGCCAGGAACGCCGGCACAATGTCGGACATCATCCGCAGCATATGCACCTGGGTTTCGGGATCGCCGAAGCGGACGTTGTACTCGAACAGTTTTGGTCCCTGCTCCGTCAGCATCACGCCGGCATAGAGCACGCCGCGGAACGGCGTGCCGCGCTGCTTCATGCCGGCCACCGTCGGCAGGATGATCCGCGCCATGATCTGATCGTGAATTTCCGGCGTCACGAACGGCGTCGGCGAATAGGCACCCATGCCGCCGGTGTTCGGTCCCTCGTCATGATCGAACACGCGCTTATGGTCCTGCGCCGAGGCGAGCGGGATCGCCGTCTCGCCGTCGCAGAGCGCGAAGAAACTGATCTCGCGCCCGACGAGACACTCCTCGATCACGACCTCGGCTCCTGAGGCACCGAACGCGCCGTCGAACATCATGGCGATGGCAGCTTCGGCCTCGGCCAGCGTCTTCGCCACCACGACACCCTTGCCGGCCGCCAGCCCGTCGGCCTTGACCACGATCGGCGCACCCTGGGCGCGGACGTAAGCCAGCGCATCATCAGCGTTATCGAAGCGCCGGTAGGCGCCCGTCGGGATATTGAACTCGCTGCACAGGTCCTTGGTAAATCCCTTGGAGCCCTCGAGTTGCGCCGCCTCCTTGCGAGGGCCGAACGCCTTGATGCTTACAGCCGCGAGATCATCGACGATGCCGGCTACCAGCGGCGTCTCCGGGCCGACCACGACAAGATCGACGGCGTTGCGCTTGCAGAACTCGATCACCGCCGGATGATCTGTTATATCGAGTGCGACGCACTCGGCCTCCCGCGCCATGCCGGCATTGCCGGGTGCGCACCACAGTTTTGTGAGCAGCGGGGAAGCGGCGATCTTCCATGCGAGAGCGTGTTCGCGGCCGCCGGAACCGAGCAGGAGAATCTTCATTGGGAGTGCAGCCAATTGGAGGGTTGCCGGCTATTGCACGACGGTTTAGCACGGCGGCGGCCGACCGCAACAATGGGCCCAATCCTGTGTGGATATGTGTCCTGACACACCTATCCCGGCCCCGGCACCTTGCGGAAGCGCTGGAAAAGGCCGATTCTAAGCCCTGACATGCCTGCTGAAAACGTCAACAACGCGCCCGAATTCACCGTCTCCGAACTCTCCTCCGCCCTCAAGCGCACGGTGGAGGACCGCTTCGGCCATGTCCGCGTCCGCGGCGAGATCTCCGGCTTCCGCGGGCCGCACTCGTCGGGACATTGCTATTTCGCGCTGAAGGACGAGAGCTCCAAGATCGAGGCGGTGATCTGGAAGTTCGCCCACGCCCGGATGCGTTTCAAGCCGCAGGAAGGGCTCGAGGTCATCGCGACCGGCAAGCTCACGACCTATCCGAACTCCTCGAAATACCAGATCGTCATCGACTCGCTCGAGCCGGCCGGCGTCGGCGCGCTGATGGCGCTGATGGAGGAGCGCAAGAAGAAACTCGCCGCTGAGGGCCTGTTCGACGAGGCGCGCAAGCAGCTGCTGCCCTGGCTGCCGGAAGTGATCGGCGTCGTCACCTCGCCGACCGGCGCCGTGATCCGCGACATCCTGCACCGCCTGCAAGACCGCTTCCCCCGCCGCGTGCTGGTGTGGCCGGTCAAGGTGCAGGGCGAAGGCTCGGCCGAGCAGGTCGCCGCCGCGATCCGCGGCTTCAATGCGCTGCCGGAAGGCGGCCGCATTCCGCGCCCCGACCTGTTGATCGTGGCGCGCGGCGGCGGCTCGCTGGAGGATTTGTGGTCGTTCAACGAGGAGATCGTGGTCCGCGCCGCCGCCGACAGCATGATCCCGCTGATCTCGGCCGTCGGCCACGAGACCGATATCACGCTGATCGACTTCGCCGCCGACAAGCGCGCGCCGACACCGACGGCGGCGGCCGAAATGGCCGTTCCGGTGCGCAGCGAATTGTTCGCCGAGGTCGAGAGCCTGGCGCGGCGCACGATGGTGTGCTGGCAGCGCGGCCAGGAGAGCCGCCGCAACGAACTGCGCGCCGCCGCCCGCGCGCTGCCGAGCCTGAGCGAGTTGCTCGCGATCCCGCGGCAGCGGCTGGACCATCTCGGCGCCGCCCTGCCCCGCGGCCTGAAGGCCAACACCCACGCCCATCACCGCCGGTTCTCGCAGCTCAGCGCCGGCCTGACGCTGAAGGTGCTGCGCGGACAGGTCGCCCAGGCCAACCATCGCCTCACCGTATCAGGGGAACGCATCCGTCTCTCCGCCCGCGCGCTGCTGCGCCAACGCCGCGAACGATTCGCGGGGCTGGAGGTCAGGCTCAAGGCCTCGAAGCTCTCGAACGCGCAGGCGCAGCGCAACGCCATTGCACGCGACCGCGAGCGCATGCAGCGGCTGGCCGAACGCGCCCGCCGCGCGCTGCTGACGACCATGCAACGCCTCGATGCCCGCGTCGCGCATAATGGCCAGTTGCTGTCGGCGCTGTCCTATCGCGGCGTGCTGGCCCGCGGCTTTGCGCTGGTGCGCGACGAACAGGGCCACGCCGTCCATGCCGCCGCCGCGGTCGGACCGAGCGCCCGTCTCTCGATCGAATTTGCCGATGGCCGCGTCGGCGCCGTCGCGGATGCGGATCGTCCTGCCGCAGCGGCTCCTGCCGACAAGCCCGCCCAGCGCGAGGCGAAGGTAACGGCGCCCAAGCGCGTATCGAAGCCGATCGATCAGGGAAGCCTGTTCTGATCAGCGCGCCAGCCATTCGCTGACGCGCTCTTGCGCATCCTTGCGCGCCTCCGCGTCGGTGCCGATATGGCCGCGTTCGGGCAGTTCGGTGTCGGAACCTGCGATCGCGCGCAGCGGAAGGTTGGCGCGGTCGAAATCATGGGCCGCGCCGGGATAGACGATGATCCGCGCCAGCGCGCTGCGGCCTCGCGCGCCCTCCACCACCTGGCGGCAGGCCAGCGGTGAACTGACGTCATCCTTGGCGCCGATCAGCAATAGCGTCGGTACGCGCGTGCTCCAGCCGAGACCGGATGAGACCCGGCAATCCGGATAGAATGCGATCGCCGAACGAAAGTCGGGGTCGGTGCCGCGCGACAGCGACTGCGGACGCACCGCCCACAATAGCGCGCTGGCGCCGTTCGCCCATCCCATCAGGCTGATGCGGTCCCGCGCCACCCACGGCTGCTGCAACAGCCATTGCCGCGACGCATTGACATCGGCGACCCGCTCGCGGCGGGCGAGCACGCGGCGCTCCTTGGCGCGGCATTGCGGGCCGAGTTCGCGCGAACCGTAGCTGTCCGGCAACAGCACCGCATGGCCGGACCGCAACAGCTCTGCCGCCCAGTCGCGGTAGCGCGGCAGCACCGGCTCCGACGGTGTTCCCAATCCGCCGCAGCCGTGGAGCGCGACAACGGTCGGAAACGGCCCCAGGCCTTCGGGCTTGTAGAGTTGCGCATGCAAGGTCAGGCTCGCGGCCGGGATATCGACGGCCTGCGGCGCCGGCAACGGCGCGGCGCTTGCTGTGCAGGCCGCGGCGAGGAGCGTCAGGGATAGCGCTGCTGGCAATAAACGCATGATTGGGGCCGGATGGTTGTGGCGCCGCGGTCACAGCGAAATTAAGGCTATCATGCGCCCTTGGGCAAAATCATCACAAGTAGGTGGGTTTCCACGGCGGACAGTACGACCTATTTATGATAGATCGAATCCTGAAAATGTACTTGAGGCCGGCCCGCACGGGGCAGCCGATCGGAGAGTTTGGCGGTGCTTAATAAATTCGGATCCTCGGGCCATGGCGAAGCGCAGGTGCAGTATCTCGACGGCGATTTCCGTGTGATCTCGCCCGGGACCTATGTGCGCTGCGCCATCACCGACGCGCGGATTCCGCTCGACGAATTGAAGTACTGGAGCGTCGACCTGCAGGAGGCCTATGCGATGCCGAGCGCGGTGCTGCAGCGGCATTTCCCGGGCGCGCTGAAGGCGGATTAGACTAGGTCGCCTTTCGTCGTCCCTATTCGTAGCCCGGATGAGCGCAGCGACATCCGGGGCCTAACGTAGACTTATCCCGGATATCGCTGCGCTCATCCGGGCTACGATTCTTTCCTCTCCCGGGCTTTGAACAGGCGATTCATGACGAACTTGCGGAGCAGCGCCGGCTCGTCGAATTCCAGCGTCACCGCGAACGGCACGATCGGCTGCGCCTTGTCACGCAGCCGCGCCATATCCTTTTCCGTCGTCACCAGCGTCAGCGCCTCGCGCTTCGCCTCGGCGATCAGGCTTTCGATCTCGGCCTGCGAATACGGATGATGGTCGGCGAAGGCGTGCTGGCTCGCGACATCGATGCCGCTGGCGCGCAGCGTGGCGAAGAATCGCGCGGGATCGCCGATACCGGCGAACGCCAGCACGCGCCTGCCCCGCAGCTGGGCCACCGCTTCCTGATCCGGCTTCAGCCACGCGCGCAGCACCGGCTTGCCTTGCGCCGCAATCTCTGCCGCCACCGCCGCGGCGGCTGCGCCGTCGCCGACAATGATCAGCGCATCGGTGCGCGCCAGTTGCGGCCGCAGCGGCGCGCGCAGGGGACCTGCCGGAAATACCTGTCCGTTGCCGATGCCGCGCTCGCTGTCGATCACGATCAGCGACGCGTCCTTGACGATCGAGGGATTCTGGAAGCCGTCGTCCATCAGGATCACGGTCGCGCCTCGCGACCGCGCCAGCGGCACGCCATCCGCGCGCCTGCGCGACACCACGACCGGCAAATGGCCCGCCAGCATCAGCGGTTCGTCGCCAACATCGGAAGCCGCGTGCCTGTCGGGATCGACCTTGACCGGCCCGCGCAATTTACCGCCATAACCGCGGCTCAGCACCACCGGCGTCTCGCCGAGCTCGCGCATGAGTCTTGCGAGCGCCAGCACGGTCGGGGTCTTGCCGGCGCCGCCGACGTGATAATTGCCGACGCAGAGCACGGGAATGCCGGCGTTCAATCCCCTGCGCTGCAGGCGCCTGGCGGCGATGGCGCCATAGAGCGCGCCGAGCGGTTTCAACAGATGCGAATTCAGCGAAGCCGGGCCGTGCCAGAAGCCCGGCTCACGCATTGGCCGCTCCCATCTCGATCCGCAATTGCAGCAGATACGGTTCGAGCGCGGACAGCGTCCGCTCCAGCGCGCCGCCGAGATGTCCGACGACGTGTTCGGACGCCCTGAGCACGGCCTCGCGCGCATTGGGATCGGCAAGCATCTGCCCGAAATGCTTTGTCAGCGCTTCCTGCGTATCGGCCCGCCGCGCGCCGCCGGCGGAATCGAGCGCTTCATAGACGTCGGTGAAATTGAAGACATGGGGGCCGTGGACGATGGAGGCGCCGAGCTTGATCGCTTCGATCGGGTTCTGCCCGCCACGCTCGACCAGCGAGCCGCCCATGAACACGATCGGCGCCAGCCGATAGAACAGCCCCAGTTCGCCCATGGTGTCGGCGACGTAGATGTCGGTGGTGGCGGTCGGCAATTCCTCGCGCGAGCGCAGGCTGGGATTGAGGCCGCTTGCTTCGATCATCCGCGCGATGGCTTCGCCGCGCTCGGGATGCCGCGGCACGATCACGGTCAGGAGCTTCGGAAAATAACCGGCGAGCGCGCGGTGGGTTTCGGTGAGGATTTCCTCCTCGCCGGGATGCGTGGAGGCCGCGACCACGACCGGACGGCCGCGGGTCATCGACATCAGCATGTCAAGCCTGTTGGCGTCAGCCGGCGGCGCGGGAACGTCGAGCTTGAGATTTCCGGTGACGATGATGTTGTGGCTGCCCAGCGCGGCGAAGCGCTCGGCGTCGGTTTTCGATTGCGCGAGGCAGATGTCGAACTTGTCGAGCAGCGCCGAGATGGTTCCCTGGACACGCTGCCAGCGCGGAAACGAGCGGTGCGACATCCGCCCGTTGATCAGCACCATCGGCAGCCGCCGCGCGGCGCTGGACAGGATCAGGTTCGGCCACAGATCGGATTCGATGAACAGCGCCAGCGACGGCTGCCAGTGATCCAGGAACCGCGCGACATAGCGCGGCGAGTCATAGGGCACGTATTGGTGGATGACGTCGGGCGGGAACCGCTTGGCGACGATCGCGGCCGAAGTCACCGTGCCCGAGGTCACGAGGATGCGCAGATTCAGCGCCCGCAACCGCTCGATCAGCGCCGCCGCCGCCAGCACTTCGCCGACGCTGGCGCCGTGAATCCACACCAAAGGACCTGCCGGGCGGACATCGGCACTGAGGCCGCGGCGTTCGCCGATCCGCGCCGGATCTTCCTTGCCGAGCCTCAATCGCCGATTGATCAATGCAGGCGACAACGGCACCATCGCGAACGACAGTTTCCGGTAGACGCGCAACGTCATCGGCAGCGAATTAGCCAAGAGCGGCCTCCGGACGCCCGACGGCGGCATAGGCACGACGGGTCGCTTCGTTCAGATAAGTTTCTACCTGAAGACGCAGTTTTTCCATAGTCTCGGCATCGGCATCCGGCGGAACATACACGGCTTCGATGCCGACCAGCGCACCGCGCCCGAACGGCAAGTTGATGGTGGAAGAATCCCAGTTCTTCAACCGGATGAATCGGCTGGTCGCCATCGCAAAGGGCATGATCGGCCGCCCCGACTCGCGCGCGAGCATGATGACGCCGAGCCCGACCACCCGCGCGCGCTTCGGCACGTCGGCGGTGGTGGCAACGTTCCACTTGTCCTCCAGCGCCTGAAGCATCTCACGGAACGCGCCGACTCCGCCCTTGCGGTGAAACGCGCCGCCATGGTCGCCGGATCCCCGGATGGTTCCGATGCCGAGCCGCTCGGCGGCGATCGCATTGAACTCGCCGTCGCGATGCCGCGAGATCAGGACCTTGGCGCGGTAGGTTTCCTTGGTCTTGATGAACGGCGTCATGAAATGCTGGCCGTGCCAGAACGCGAAGATCGCCGGCATTTGCGGCTCGACCTGCGCATAGACGTCGGCCGGCTCATAGCTGAAGCGGTTGGTCAGCCAGACCAGCCGCAGATACTCGGCCGCAAGCACACCCAGCACGCGCTGAACGAAGGCGCTGCGCAGCAAATCGCGAAGGAGGCGTTTCAACTGGATTACTTCGCGTCTTGACCTGGATCGAGCAGCCGGTGGAGGTGAACCACGAAATAGCGCATGTGGGCGTTGTCCACGGTCTGCTGCGCCTTCGCCTTCCAGGCCGCGAGAGCGGATGCGTAATTGGGATACACGCCGACGATGTCGACCTGGTCGAGGTCCTTGAAGGTGACGTGTTCGAGATTGGTCAACTCGCCGCCGATGACAAGATGCAGCAATTGCTGCGGGGCACTATCTGGCATGATGGTCTTTCCTAACGAAATGCCCGGCAAGCATGAGCGATACGATCAATCGCGAGACAAGCGGGATATGTGACACGGATTTCGGCCTAATCAGGGCAACCGGTGATCCCGGAAATGCTCGACAATACGCGCATGCCGATCGTACCCCGCCGCCACCAGAATCCCGTGCACCACGTCCCGGCGATTATACTCGATCGCGTCCCCCGAGAGCGCGGTCATTCTACCATTCGCTTCCTGCACGATCAAATTCGCGGCGGCAAGATCCCAATCGCGGCTCTGGCCGCCTGCAAAAGCGGCATCCAGGCTGCCGTCGGCGACCCGGCACAGCCGCAGCGCCAGAGACCCGATTCGCGGATGCAGCGTGATGTCGTCCACCGAGGTGCTCAGCCGCTGCACCAGCGGCTTCGGCCCGGCCATGCGGGAAAAATCCAGCTCCGCGCCTGCGCTCGCGCGCACCGGCCTTTCGTTGTGGGTGGTGCCCTTGCCACGAATCGCGAAGAAGAATTCGTCGCTGACGGGCGCGAATACCGCCGCCAGCACCGGCGATGAGCCCGCAACCAGCGCCACACTGACGCACCAGTCTTCGCGGCCGGCGAGATAGGCGCGGGTACCGTCGATCGGATCGACGATCCAGACCAGCTCCTTGCCCAGGCGGGAATCGTCGTCGACGCTCTCTTCCGAGAGCCAGCCATAATCCGGCGTCGCCGCGCGCAGCCGCCGCTCGACGAGGTCGTTGACGGCAATGTCGGCTTCGGAGACCGGCGACGAGGCGCCCTTGGTCCAGTTCTTCAGGTCGGTGCGAAACAGCGACAGCGCCAGCGCGCCGGCCTCGCGCACGGTGTCGCGCAACAGCGCGGCATCGCGCGTCCAGATCATCTCGGCGGTATCAACGTCCGCCAAGCGTCAGGCCCTCGATGCGCAGCGTCGGCGCATTGACGCCGTAGCGGAATTCCAGGTCGTTGGCGGGAACGAGCGACTTGAACATCGGCAGCAGATGGCCTGCGATGGTCACCTCGCTGACGGGATAGGTGATCTCGCCGTTCTCGATCCAGAAGCCGGAGGCGCCGCGGCTGTAATCGCCGGTCACGCCGTTGACGCCGGAGCCGATCAGGTCGGTGACGTAAAAGCCCTGCTTGATGT
>OEIU01000957.1_pt1 | contig 21687 bp, 20 predicted proteins | sample 1539221 | NCBI WGS metagenome assembly OEIU01 (sample SAMN03792071, study PRJEB22550) | activated sludge metagenome | feature: wastewater treatment plant; material: activated sludge; isolation source: Wastewater treatment plant of a petroleum refinery complex | place: Argentina: Zarate | collected...
CGGGCGCCGCCCAGTGCCCGACGGCCGGGATTTCGGCCTAGAATCCCGCCCCCGATCCCTGGGGCCTGTGTATCCATGCGTTTTCCCGACCCTTTCGACGTCATCGTCATCGGCGGCGGCCATGCCGGCACCGAGGCCGCGCTTGCCGCGGCGCGGATGGGATCGCGCACGCTGCTGCTGACCCAGAGCATCGAGACGCTCGGGCAGATGAGCTGCAATCCGGCCATCGGCGGCATCGGCAAGGGTCATCTGGTGAAGGAGATCGATGCGCTCGGCGGCGCGATGGCGCGGGCGGCGGATCGGGGCGGCATCCAGTTCCGCACACTCAATGCCAGCAAAGGCCCGGCCGTGCGGGCGACGCGCGCACAGGCCGATCGCGTGCTCTACAAGGCGGCGATTCGCGGGATGCTGGAGAACCAGCCGAATCTGACGCTGTTCCAGCAGGAAGTCGCCGATCTCGTCATCGAGCAGGATCGGGTGCGCGGTGCGGTCACGCAGACGGGTATCGAGTTTCGCGCACGCGCGGTGGTGCTGACGGTCGGCACGTTCCTCGGCGGCAAGATCCACGTCGGCCTCACGAATTATCAGGGCGGTCGCGCCGGCGATCCGCCCTCGAACAAACTCGCCGAGAAACTGCGCGCGTTGCCGTTTCGTGTCGGACGGCTCAAGACGGGCACACCGCCGCGCATCGACGGTCGCACGATCGATTACGACGGCCTGCTGGCACAGCCGGGCGATGAGCCCACGCCGGTGTTCTCCTATCTCGGCCGTCGCAGCGATCATCCGCGCCAGATCCTGTGTCACATCACCGCGACCAACGAACGCACGCACGAGATCATTCGCGCCGGCTGCGATCGTTCGCCGATGTTCACGGGCGTGATCGAAGGCGTCGGTCCGCGCTACTGCCCGTCGGTGGAAGACAAGGTGCATCGCTTCGCCGACAAGAACTCGCACCAGATCTTCATCGAGCCGGAAGGGCTCACGACGCACGAGATCTATCCGAACGGCATTTCCACCAGCCTGCCATTCGATGTGCAGTTCGATCTGGTGCGCTCCATCAAGGGCTTCGAGAACGCGCACATCACGCGGCCCGGCTATGCGATCGAATACGACTACTTCGATCCGCGCGACCTGCACGCGAGCCTGGAAACCAAGTTCATCGGCGGGCTGTTCTTCGCCGGCCAGATCAACGGCACGACCGGTTACGAAGAAGCCGCCGCGCAGGGCATTCTCGCGGGCCTCAATGCGTCATTGCAGGTGCAGGGTCGCGAAGCCTGGTCGCCGCGCCGCGATGAGGCGTACATCGGCGTGCTCGTCGACGATCTGATCACGCGCGGCACCAGCGAGCCCTATCGCATGTTCACCAGCCGCGCCGAATACCGGCTGCTGCTGCGCGAGGACAATGCCGATCTGCGTCTGACGGCGAAGGGCCGCGAACTCGGACTCGTCGACGACGAACGCTGGGCGTTCTTCGAACGCAAAGTCGCGGCGGTGTCTGCGGAGACGGCACGACTCGACGCCGTCGTCGTGCATCCTCACCAGATCACGGAAGAGGAAGCCGTCGCCGTTCTCGGCGCGACGCTGCCGCGCGAAGCTCATGCGTATGCATTGCTGCGGCGTTCGGAGGTGACGTACGAAGCGCTGACGGGTCTGTCGGCCGTCGATCGTCCGCAGTGGATGAAAGAACCCGACGCCGATTCGCGTCTGATCGAGCAGGTGCAGCTGCAGCTCGAAGTACAGGCGAAATACACCGGCTACATCGATCGCCAGCAGGACGAGATCGAACGTCATCGCCGTCACGAAGAAACGCGCCTGCCCGCCGACATCGATTTTGCGAGCGTACGCGGCCTGTCCACCGAGGTCCGCCAGCGACTGCAGGCGGCGCGGCCGGATACCCTGGGTCAGGCGGCACGCGTGCCGGGCGTCACGCCGGCCGCCATTTCGCTGCTGCTGGTTCACCTCAAGCGCCGTTCAGCCGGTTCCCGTTCGCAGCTTGCGGGCTGACCTGCCCGCGTGCGGCGGAGGATGCCTGTCCCGCCACTCAGCATTCGTCACATTCCGTCAAATCGGCGGCGCGACTCGCGGGCAAGGTGTGATTGCCTTCATCGTTTGATCGCCGACCGTCCTGCTACGCTGCGTTCCGCGCACCCCGTCCACCCATGCGTTCCCGGGTAACACGACGTTTATGGTCTGGTTTCTGATCTTCGCTGCCACTGTTTTCGCCCTGTATTTCTGGTTCCAGTACCAGGCACAGCAACGCGAGGAGAACAGTCCTCTGGCGAGCCATCGCACTGGCCACAATCACATCGGCCAGGTGGTGGTGCTCGAACAGGGATTGCAGAACGGTACCGGCCGTGTGCGTCTCGGCAATCGCGAATGGCCGGTCCGCGGCCCGAATCTGCCCGCCGGCGCGAAAGCGCGCGTGACGGGAGTGGATGGGACGATTCTGCTGGTGGATCGGGTAGCGGCGTAGTCTGCCCAGGCCGGCTGAAGCCGGCCCCACAGTTAAGAGAGTCGGTGGGCTCAGCCGGCTCTCATCCGCAGCCCTGTTCTTTCTTCGCCCGCTCGCTGTTCTGCTGCCACAGCGTTTCTCCCTGGGTCTTCGCCTGTTCCAGGATCGAAGGCGGCTGACCTTTCTCCAGCATGCCGATCGATTGCGAAAAGACGACCGCGTTCTGGACGTAGGCGTCGCCGGTACAGCCGGTTTCATTGAGTCGATCGCCGTAGTACTGCCAGCCGAGCATCTGCACGCGCGTCTGCCGATTGCCCCAGGGCATGCGCATCATCGAAGTGAATGCGAGCGGTTCGCCGTCCTTGGCCGCATCGAAGCCGAAGGGCGCGGCGCCGCCTGAATCGGCGGGATGGCCGTCGCAGCCCGTGGCCATGCAGTTGGCGAGTTCGACCTTGGCGCGCGGCAGCGTGCGGCCGGCCTGCTTGAACAGCAGGCGGATCGAAGAAACGTTCTCGGTGGTCTGACCGCGCTGCACGGCAATCAGGCGGCCCATCGCCATGGCCTGCTGCGCGGGCGCGTAGTTCCTGTCGACGGCCTGCTGCAGAAAGGCCTCGCGCTTCGCCGGATCGCGCACGAACTGCGCGAGCTCGGTGGCGCTGGCGGGATCGCCCGCCTCGGCGGCCTGACGCAGCCGCGATTCGATGCCCTGATAGTCGAACGGCGCCTGGCTGCAGCCCTGTCGCGCGCGTTCCTGATAGCTGCGCTCTGCATTCAGCACGCCGGCGATGCGCGCGAGTTTTTCCGTCGACACCATCGGCGCGAAACGCGCGAGCTGCGCCGGGATGTCCGCAGGCCGCGACTGCGAGATGCGATTGCACCAGTGCTGGATGCGCACCAGTGCGATCGTCGCATTGCGATCACCCGCGACACTGCGCTGACTCAACTGACCGATCGCGGCATCGGCCGAGCCCGCGCCCAGCGACTTCAATGCGTCGTCGCCGATGCCGAGTCCGACCAGCAGGCGTTTGTGCGCGACGTACTGCAGGCGTTCGTAGAAGGCGGTTTCGTCGGTGGCAGTGACGGTCGCCTGTGACGGCTCGGCGGCGGGCGCGTTCTCAGGTTTGGGAATGTCGATGGCGAAGGAGGCAGTGCACGCGAGCAGTGCGGTGAGGCCCGTGAGCGAAATGCCACACGACACGCCCCCTCCCTGCCCTCTCCCCTCGCTGGGGGATTCCGTCGCGCTTGCGCGCTCCTCCTCCCCGCAAGCGGAGGAGGGTGAAGAAAAGCGTCCCCTCCTCCGCGCAGCGGGGGAGGGACAGGGTGGGGGCTGCGTCGTCGCGCACATGAGCTACGGAGCAACGATGAGGTCGTACTCGATCTGCACGTTGCCGTTGAACGTCATCTGTCCGCTCTGATAGCTCTCGGCGGCGCCGGCGGAATCGGCCGCCATCGCCATCGTCTTCATGCGCGACATGACGGGCACCGGAACGAAGCCGGAGCTGGCGGAAATCGTGCGCGCAGCGCCGAGTCGCGCGCCGGCGGCCTTCGCCACGGTTTCGGCATTGAGCCGTGCGTCTTCCACCGCCTTCGCCAGCGCGCTGCGTTCCAGGTCGCGACGCTTGCTCGATTCCAGCCGCGGATCGCCGAGCTGATTGACGCCGAGATCGGTCGACTTCTCCAGCAGCGTGCCGAGCTTGTCGAGATCGCGCAGGTCCACTTCGACCTGCCGCGAGACGAAGTAGCCGATGAGATTGCGTTCCTTGGCGTTGTTGTCCCAGTTGTATTCGGGCTGCACGCTGATGCGCGTGGCGCGCACATATTTCTGATCGATCTTGAGATCGCGCGTGAGCTTCAGCACGGCTTCGACCGTCTTGGTGACTTCGGCGCGTGCATCTTCCAGGCGCGGTTTGCGCGATTCGACACCGAGCGTGACGATGGCCTGATCCGGTTCGGCCTGCACTTCGCCCTGGCCGGAGACGGCGACGATGCGCGGACGTTCCGCCTCGGCCGCGAGCGTGGCTGCAGAAAAGACGCTCGCACCGATCGCAAGACTGAGTGCCGGAAGCAGGTGACGGAATACTCGCTGGTTCATGTGGGGGATCCTTCGTTGTTGCTGACAGGGGGCTGCACACGCAGTTGCAGGCTTGGTCCGTCGCCATCGCTCAAGAGTTCAACGCCGCGCGCAGTATCTGGCGCACTGCGAAAAAAGTCTGTTGCGGTTAACCCAGCAGCGTGGGGATCAGCGTTCGTAGTCCGGATCGGTCCCGTCGCAAGGCTTCGCCGCGTCCGGTAAGGATCGCCTGCAGATCGGTCACGGCGCGTTCGAACTCGTCGTTGACGACCACGTAGTCGAATTCGTTCCAGTGCGACATGTCGTCGATCGAATCGCGCAACCGTCGTGCGATCACTTCGTCCGAGTCGGTCTTGCGATCTCGCAGCCGTCGTTCGAGTTCGGCGCGCGACGGCGGCAGGATGAAAATGGAGAGGGCCTGCGGCATGGCGCCGCGGATCTGTTGCGCGCCTTGCCAGTCGATCTCCAGCAGCACGTTGTCGCCGGCATCGAGCATCGACTGCACCTGGGACTTCGAGGTGCCGTAGAAGTTGTCGAAGACCTGCGCGTGCTCCAGGAAGTCGCCGCGCTCGATCATGGCCTGGAACGTCGGCTTGTCGACGAAGAAGTAGTCGTACGTGTCCTTCTCCGTGGCGCGTCGTGCCCGCGTCGTATAGGAGATCGAAAAACGCAAGGACGGCAGGCGCTTCATGACTTCGCGCACCAGCGAAGTCTTGCCCGCACCCGATGGCGCGGCGATCACGAACAGCTTGCCCTTCTCGCCCTGCATGTCCTGCTATTCCACGTTCTGAATCTGCTCGCGCATCTGCTCGATGATCACTTTCATGTCCACCGCGGCGCGTGTCGTTTCGGCGTCCTGCGATTTGGACGAGAGCGTGTTCGCCTCGCGATTCAGTTCCTGCATCAGGAAGTCGAGACGACGTCCCGCCGGCTCGGCGGAATCCAGCACGCCCGTCACTTCCTCGAGATGGCCGGTGAGACGGTCCATTTCCTCGTCGACGTCCATCTTGTGCGCATACAGCACCAGTTCCTGCTCCAGCCGCTCCGGATCCGGCGTCACGCCCATCTGCGAAATCTTCTCGACGATGCGCTCGCGCAGGCGCTGCGAGATTTCCGGCAGGCGCGTGCGCACGACCTGCACCTGCGTGCGCATGGCCGTGCAGCGGCTCGACAGCAGTTCGCGGATGCGCTGGCCTTCGCGCAGTCGCGTGTCGTTGAGTTCGGTGAGCGACTCCTTCAACAGTTCGAGCGCCGCGGCCAGGACCGGCTTGCTGTCGATGCCCGCATCGCGGATGACGCCGGGCCAGCGCAGCAGATCGAGCGGATTCAGCGGCGCCGTATCGGGAACGCGATGGCGGACCTCTGCCACGCGTGCCACCAGCGCATCCAGCAGCGCGGTATCGATCTCGAGCGACTGTTGCGACGGGCCGCTCGATCTCAGATAGAGATTCGCATCGACCTTGCCGCGCCGCAGGGCGGCCGTGATGGTCTGGCGCACGTCATTGTCGAGCGACCTGAGATCGTCCGGCAGCCGCAGCGAGATCTCCAGATAGCGGTGATTCACAGTGCGCAGTTCACAAACGAGGGTGCCCCACGGACCCTGACGTTCGCGGCGGGCAAAGCCTGTCATGCTGCGGATCATGCGACAGTGGGTTCCTGAAAAATGCGAAGGGAATTAAGGCAAACGCTGGCTTACGTACCAGCGGTTGCCAGTGTATAAAGCGCCGCCAAGTGTAACAGCTTCAACCAGCCGTCCGGCCCGGAGCCCGCTTGCGGATCGAGCATGCAGAAGTCAGCCTGATTGGCGACCGTGAGGACAATCAGGACCGCGTCACCGTCGCAGCCACCGACAAGGCGGCGCTGCTGATCGTCATCGACGGCATGGGCGGACATTCCGACGGCAGTCGTGCGGCCGACACCGCGCTCAGGAGCCTGCTCGAATCCTTTCATCAGTCGCCGCAGCCGCTGTTCGATCCGCTCGGCTTTCTGCACCTGTCGCTGAGCAAGGCGCACGACGAGGTCGCCAAGCTCGGCAGTGCGCAGAGCCTGGATTCGCGGCCGCGCGCCACGATCGCCATCTGTCTCGTGCAGGAAGGCGCGGCGTACTGGGCGCATGTCGGCGACAGCCGCGTGTACTGGATCCGCAAAGGCGTCGTGCAGATCCGCACGCGCGATCACAGTCATGTGGAATTGCTGCTGCGCGAAGGCAAGATCACGCAGGACGAAGTCGCGACGCATCCGATGCGCAACTTCGTCGAGTGCTGTCTGGGCGGCGATCCCGCCATTCCGGAAATGACGATCAGCGGCCGCAATACACTGCAGCCGGGCGATGTGCTGTTGCTGTGTTCGGACGGCATCTGGGCCAACCTGCGCGACGAGGACATCGCCGCATTCTTCAAGGACGATCCCGAGAATCTGCGCGCATGGCTCGAGGCCCTCGGCCGACGCGCCGTTCAGGCCTCTGCGCCGTTCAGCGACAATTCGACGGCCGCCGTCCTGCGCTGGCAGGCGGGCTAGAATCCTTCAGTCCCCATTGACCGGGCTGCGGTTCATACTGGCCGCAGCGATCGGCCGTCGACGCCCCGAAGGGCGCCGGCATTTCCTTCGAGGCTTCCATGAAAAAACGACCCAGCGGACGCGCCGCAGACGAACTGCGTCCGATCCGGATCACGCGCAATTTCACCCGGCACGCGGAAGGCTCCGTGCTGGTGGAATTCGGCGATACGCGCGTGCTCTGCACCGCGAGCGTCGAAGAAACCGTGCCGCCGTTCCTGCGCAGCAGCGGCGGCGGCTGGGTCACGGCGGAATACGGCATGCTGCCGCGTGCGACGCATACGCGTTCGAAGCGCGAAGCCTCGCTCGGCAAACAGGGCGGACGCACGCTGGAAATCCAGCGGCTCATCGGCCGTGCGCTGCGCGCCGTCGTCGATCTGAAGGCGCTCGGCGAACGCACCATCACGCTCGATTGCGATGTGCTGCAGGCCGACGGCGGCACGCGCACCGCCTCGATCACCGGCGCCTACGTCGCCATGGTCGATGCCGTGAACAAGCTCATCCGCAAGCGCCTGCTGCGCGAAAGTCCGATTCACGGCCAGGTCGCCGCCGTCTCGGTCGGCATCTGGGCCGGCATGCCCGTGATCGATCTCGACTACAAGGAAGACTCCGACGCCGAAACCGACATGAACATCGTCATGAACAATGGCGGCGGTTTCATCGAAGTGCAGGGCACGGCGGAAGGACATGCGTTCCGACGCGATGAGCTCGACACGCTGCTGAATCTCGCCGCCAACGGCATCGGACAACTGCTAGCGAAGCAGTTGGAGGCGTTGAGTGAAGATTAGGTTCTTGAGGGGCGAGAGCTGTTCTTCCTGTGGGGCCGGCTTTAGCCGGCCTTCTTGGAGTCAGGCTGAAGCCTGACCTACAGGATGCGTCTCGTCCTCGCCACCGGCAACCGCGGCAAGCTGCAGGAACTGCAGGCATTGCTCGCACCGCTTGCGATCGACGTGCTGCCGCAGTCGCAGTTCACGTCGGTTGCGGCGGAAGAAACCGGGCTGTCGTTCGTCGAGAACGCGATCCTGAAGGCGCGCCATGCTGCTCATGTTTCCGGATTGCCGGCAATCGCGGACGACTCGGGCATCGAAGTCGACGCATTGCGTGGCGCGCCGGGCATCTACTCGGCCCGCTACGCCGGCGACCGGGCGAGCGATCAGCAGAATCTCGACAAGCTCTTGCACGACCTGCGCGACGTCCCGCTCGCACAGCGCACGGCGCGCTATCGCTGCGCGCTGGCGTTCATGCGCTGGGACAGCGATGCATCGCCGCTGGTGTGCCAGGCGAGCTGGGAGGGACGCATCGTCGACACGCCGCGCGGCAGCGGCGGCTTCGGCTACGACCCGATCTTCGAAGTCGAGCCCGGCGTGACGGCAGCAGAGCTTCCGGCGGAAGAAAAAAATCGCCGCAGCCATCGCGGCCAGGCGCTGCGTCAGCTCGTTGCCGAACTGCGCGACGTCCTGCCACGTCGATAGCCGGCGACGCTCATGCCGCTTCCGCCGCTTTCGCTCTACGTGCACCTGCCCTGGTGCGTGCGCAAGTGTCCCTACTGCGATTTCAATTCGCACGCGGCGCCGGCACAGATTCCGCAGCGCGACTACGTCGATGCGCTTCTGGAAGACCTCGATCTCGATCGGCCGGCGGCTGGCGATCGGCCGCTCATCTCGATCTTCTTTGGCGGCGGCACGCCGAGCCTGTTCAGTCCCGAGGAAATCGGCCGGTTTCTGGCCGGAGTCCGGCAACGCATTGCCTGCGCGGACGACATGGAAGTCACGCTCGAAGCCAATCCCGGCACGATCGAGCACGGCAGATTTCGCGGCTATCGCGAGGCGGGCGTGACCCGTGTGTCGCTCGGCGTGCAGTCGTTCAATGACGAGCACCTCAAGGTGCTCGGCCGCATCCATGGCAGCGGCGACATCCGCCGCGCCGTCGATGAATTGCGGCAGGCGGGACTCGACAACTTCAATCTCGATCTCATGTACGGACTGCCGCAACAGAGTCGCGAGCAGGCGCTCGCCGATCTCGCGGCGGCGATCGCGCTGGAGCCCGCACACCTGTCGCACTACCAGCTGACGCTCGAGCCCGGCACGGTTTTCCATCACCGCCCGCCGCCGTTGCCGGATCACGATACGACGTGGGAAATGCAGCTCGAGTGCCAGGCGTTGCTGGCGAGCAGCGGCTACGAGCAGTACGAAATTTCCGCGTACGCACGCGCCGGCCGGCGTTGTCGCCACAATCTCAACTACTGGCAGTTCGGTGACTACGTCGGCGTCGGCGCAGGTGCGCACGGCAAGCTGACGGGCAGCGCTGTCGAGCGCACCACGCGCAGCAAGCAGCCGCGTGACTATCTTTCGCGCACACCTGCAGAACGGGTCAGCGAACGCCGCACGGTCGCAGCCGGCGAACTGTCGTTCGAGTTCATGCTGAATGCGCTGCGGTTGCGCGAAGGGTTTGCCGTCCCGCTGTTCGAAGAGCGCACGGGTCTGTCGATCGATTCAATCGACGCGGAACTGCGCGCCGCCCAGACCCGCGGTCTGCTCCACTCGACGGGCCGCGCCTGGGAGCCCACGGAACTCGGTTTCCGGTTCCTGAACGACCTGCAGGAGATGTTTCTGCCCGCGAGCCGCTGAGCGTCTCGTGCCGCCCTCACAGCGCAGGGCGTCGTTGCAAGGCAGGCGCAAGTTCGTGAACTAGCGCACAAAATCGAGCGCCGGAATGGCACTCGCGCGCGGTGGTGACAGCGGGGTTATGCACACCGGTCTGTGTCGCAAGAAAGGACGGGCGGTTGATGACGAAATTACACGCAGTAGATGATGTTAAATCACTAACTCATTGATACAAAAAGCAGAAAAGGGGTGGCTAAAATTTAACCAATGTGACACGGAGCCATTTTTGATGCATTGCGCGGTCGCCGCGGATGCAACGATCCACAGAGTTACCCACAGGTTTTGTGGATAACCGACCTACGTATCCCCGGCCCGGATTGAAAAGCGGTTCGAGGGCGCCATTTACCTTGCGACCTGAGATATGCGCCGCTACACTGCGCGCCTTTTTTCGAGGGGGCGCACCACGCCCGAAGCACCATGAAAGCCGGAATCCATCCCGAGTACAAAGAGACCAACGTCGCCTGCAGCTGCGGGAACACGTTCGTGACGCGCTCCACCCTCGGGCACGATCTGCAGATCGAAGTCTGCTCGAACTGCCATCCGTTCTACACGGGCAAGCAGAAGATCGTGGACACCGGCGGTCGCGTCGACAAGTTCCGCAAGAAGTACGCTGCACGCTGATCGCGGCGCGTCTGCGACGTTCGCGTCGCGAGAGAATCCGGAAAGGGCGCCTCGGCGCCCTTTTTGTTTGGCTGAACCCCGCCTGAATCCGCATCGTCCGTGCGATCGCGCACGGCATGACATCAACGCGTCTTGTAGCTGTATCGAAACGCGGTTTATAAACCGTGGGTCGCTCTCTCACTGCGAGTCGCCGACATGCTCCCTCACTGCCTTGCACGCATTGCTCTGTTCGCTGTCGTCTGCGTTCTCGGGCTGAGCGCCTGTGCGACCAATCCGGTGAGCGGACGGCCGGACCTGGTGTTCTCTTCGGAAGAATCCGAAGTGAAGAAATCCAGGCAGGTGCATCCGCTGATGCTGCAGCAGTTCGGCGGCCCTTATGACGACCTGCGCCTGCAGCAGTACGTGAACGAAGTCGGCCAGCGGGTCGCGAAAGTCGGTCAGCGGCCCGAACTGCAGTACTTCTTCACGGTGCTCGACAGCGAAGAGATCAACGCCTTCACCACCGGCGGCGGTTACGTCTACATCACGCGCGGCATCATGAATTACCTGAACTCCGAGGCCGAACTGGCCGCGGTGCTCGGGCATGAAATCGGGCACATCACGGCGCGACATCCGGTGAAGCAGCAGACGCAGTCGACGCTGTCGGGCATCGGCGCGGCGGCGATCGGCATTTTCACCGGCAGCGGCGACATCGCGGGACTCGCCGACTATGCCGGCGCTGCACTGATTCGCGGCTACGGCCGCGACAACGAACTCGAAGCCGATCGGCTCGGCGCGGAATATCTGCAGTCCGTCGGGCTGTCGCCGGATCACATGATCGATGTGGTGCGGCTGCTCAAGAATCAGGAAATGTTCGAAGTGGCACGGGCCCGCGAAGAGAGCCGCGAGCCGCGCATCTATCACGGCGTGTTCGCGACGCACCCGGACAACGATCAGCGCCTGCGCGAGGTGGTCGAGGCCGCCGGCAAACTCAAGGGCGAAGGCGACAAGGTCGATCCGGGTCGCGAACGTTATCTGCGGGCGATCGAAGGATTGCCGGTGGGCACCAGCCGCGCGCAGGGCGTGCTGAAGGGCAACCGCTTCTATCACGGCAATTTCGGTTTTACGGTCGCGTTCCCCTCAGGGTGGAACGTCGAGAATCAGCCGAATCGCCTGCTGGCGGTTGCACCAAAGAAGGACAGCGTTCTGCAGATGCAGACGCAGGCACCGCCGCCGAACATGGGTCCCAAGGAATTCCTGTCGCGATTGCTGGCACGCTCCAACGCCGGACAGGGAGAGGCCATCGAGGTCAACGGGCTGCAGGGTTACACCGCCGTCGTGCGTTCCGCGAACACGGACTTCGGCGTGGTGCCGGCCCGTTATGCAGTCATTTACTACAACAATCTCGCTTATGTGTTCGCCGGCGCCAGCCGCGGCTCCAGCGGCGTGCCTTCGGCAGATGCACTCTTCATGTCTACGGTGAAAACCTTCCGTCGCCTGAAGGACAATGAATTCGCGCTCGCCGAGCCGTACAAGATCCGCACGGTGCGCGTGAATCAGAACGTGCGCATCGAAGACCTGGCCAAGTCATCGCCGGTCAAGAAATATCCAGTGGAGCAGTTGCGGCTGCTCAACGATCTGTACCCCGACAAGCAGCCCCAGCCCGGCCAGCTGCTGAAGATCGTGCAGTAACGGCCGCATTTTTCCGTCGCGCAGCCCCTGAATCCGATCGGATTCCGGCTTGATTCGTCGCCGGGGTCGTGTAAGTCTGCGCGTCCCGTTTGCACCTGCAAAAAAGTTGGCGCTCCGGCGCTCCGAACCGCCCTGGAATTTCGCAAATGTCTGAGAAGAAGTTCGAGCTGACTGACCTGTCGACCGGCAAGAAATCCGTTGCCGAAGTGAAGAATGGCACCCTGGGTCCGAGCGTCCTGAGCGTCGCCAACCTCAACAAGGAACATGGTCTGTTCACGTTCGATCCGGGCTTCATGGCGACGGCGTCGTGCGAGAGCAAGATCACGTTCATCGACGGCGACGAAGGCGTGCTGCTGCACCGGGGCATTCCGATCGAGCAGCTCGCAGAGAAGAGCAACTTCCTGGAGGTGGCGTACCTGCTGATCAACGGCGAACTGCCGACCAACGATCAGATCGGCGAATTCACGCACGCGATCCAGTACCACACGATGATCAACGAATCGCTGCTGCGATTCTTCAACGGCTTCCAGTACAACGCGCATCCGATGGCGATGCTGTCGGGCGTGGTCGCGTCGATGGCGGCCTTCTATCACGACTCGATGGACATCCATAACCCGCGCCATCGCGAGATCTTCGCCCACCGCATCATCGCGAAGATTCCGACGATCGCGGCCGCCGCGTACAAGCACGCGCTGGGTCAGCCCTTCGTCTATCCGCGCAACGATCTCGATTACTGCTCGAACCTGCTGCACATGTTCTTCGCCGTGCCGTGCGAGCAGTACAACGTCGATCCGGTCACCGCACAGGCGCTCGACCTGCTGTTCATCCTGCACGCCGATCACGAGCAGAACGCCAGCACCTCGACCGTGCGTCTCGCCGGCAGCACCGGCGCGAATCCGTACGCGGCGATTTCCGCCGGCATCTCGGCCCTGTGGGGCCCGGCACACGGCGGCGCCAACGAAGCCGTGCTCGCGATGCTCGAACAGATCGGCACCGTCGAGAACGTGCCGAAGTTCCTCGCCAAGGCGAAGGACAAGAACGACAACTTCCGCCTCATGGGCTTCGGCCACCGCGTCTACAAGAATTTCGATCCGCGCGCGACCATCATCCGCGCGATGTGCCACAAGGTGCTGGCGAAGCTCGGCAAGTCCGACAACCCCCTGTTCGAACTCGCGCTCAAGCTCGAAGAGATCGCGCTCAAGGACGAGTACTTCGTCGAGCGCAAGTTGTATCCGAATGTCGATTTCTATTCCGGCATCATCTACAGCGCCATCGGCATCCCGCAGTCGATGTTCACGGTGATGTTCGCCATCGCACGCACCGTCGGCTGGGTAGCACACTGGCAGGAAATGATTGCGGACCCGGCGATGAAGATCAGCCGCCCGCGCCAGCTCTACACCGGCTCGCCGCGTCGCGACTATGTCGAGATGAGCAAGCGCTGAGAGAAGAATTATTTCCACGGGGGACACGGGGAACACAGGGTTCGGAACAGAAAAATCTTTCTTGTCCCCGTGCTCCCCGTGTCCCCCGTGGAAAATTCTTCTTCTCTGATCTCCGTGTGAAACCTCTTAGGGCCAGCCCACTCGCTCCTGAGGCTGGTTCGCGAGCAACGCCTGCAACTCCCCGCCATCCGCACGCCGCATGGGCTTGCCATCGACCGGACTCGATGGCGCCTGGCGGATGCCGTCGATCGGAAACACGACGGCATCGATCTCGCGATTGCCCGCCACGAAGCGCACCACGGGATAACTGACGAGCCGATCCGGCTCGTAGCGCAGCCGCCGCTCCGCGATCTCGTGCGGAATGCCCTGCTCCATGAGATACAGCGCCACGCTTTCGGCGCCGTCGGCGAACAGGTGCAGGTTCACTTCCGAGTGCGCCGACGCTGTACCGCTCAATACCGGTCCGACGAGACGCGGCTGAAATTTCTGCAGCAGGCGCATGGCTTGTAGGGCCGTGCGGCGCGCGGATTCGAGTGCCGAGGAATGACGGTCGCCTTCGAACAGGCGGTGATGTGCCGCGAGGGCTGCTTCGATCTCCGTGTTCTTCGGCAGCACGGCGATGTCGGTGGCGCCGAGCCGCTCTGCGGCTTTGCGCTTGGCCAGACGGTAATCGTCGATGCCCTGTTCCGACATGATGCGTGCCGCTTCCTGCGCCAGTGCCATACGCAACTGCTCGGCGCGCGGATTCATTCGTTTGCTCATGTCGCCTCCTGGGCCCGGCGGCAGGAATCTTCTTGTTCGCAGCCGCAGCGGCTGCTCAGCAGCGAGAGTACCTGTCAGAAGATCGGATCGTCACTACTTTGTTCGCTCGCACCGGCACCATTCGACAAACCGTCGCCGCCTTCCGATGCGGCCGGCAGATGGCCTGCCATGAAGGTCTCGAAGATCGCGTCCGGTTCGCCGGGCCGCGCTGCCAGACCCGTATCGGCGGAAACACGCATCGTCACGAGACCCGGCGGTGGCACGCGCCGCTGCTGCGGTACTCCCTGCAACGCCTCGTGCATGAAATAGATCCACATCGGCAGCGCCGTGCGGCTGCCTTCTTCGCCGGGCCCCAGCGATCGTTCCTGATCGAAGCCGACCCACGCGGTCCCCACGAGCGACGGCGTGAAGCCGCAGAACCAGGCATCGCGGCGATCGTTGGTGGTGCCGGTCTTGCCGGCGAGATCGTCGCGCTTCAACTGCATCGCGCGTACGGCCGTGCCGCGGCGGACCACGTCGGCCATCATGTCGACCATCAGGTAGTCGTTCTGCGGCGAGATCGAGACGGGAGCAATCGCCTTCTCCGGCAGGTAACTCAGACTGCCCCAGTTGCGTTCATCGACGGTCGGCGGCGGCGGTGCGCCCTCCGGCACGTTGATGACTTCCGTCGCTGCGTCGGCAGGCTGCTCGACGCATTCGCGACAGACGATCCGCGGTTGCGACTCGAACACCCTGTTGCCATCCGGCCCGATGATGCGATCGATGTAGTACGAGCCGACCCGATAGCCGCCGTTGGCGAAGATCGCGTAGGCGCTCGCCATCTCCAGCGGCGACACCTGCGCCGTGCCGAGCGCGAGCGTCAGGTTGCGCGGCAGGTTCTGCTCCGGAAAGCCAAAGCGCTCGATGTACTGGGTCGTGTAGGCGGGTCCCAGCGCATGCATCACGCGGATCGACACCAGATTGCGCGAACGGACGAGTGCTTCGCGCAGCCGCATGGGGCCGCGGAATTCGCGCGAGTTGTTCTGCGGCCGCCAGACCGTTTCCAGCGACGGATCTTCGATCACCAGCGGCGCGTCGTTCACGACGCTGGCCGGCGTGAAGCCGCGATCCAGCGCGGCTGAATACAGGAAGGGCTTGAACGCCGAACCCGGTTGACGCTTCGCCTGGACGGCGCGATTGAAATTGCTGGCGAAGTAATCGAAACCGCCGACCAGCGCCGTGATCGCGCCGTCCTGCGGATCCATCGCCACGAACGCGCCCTGGGCTTCCGGCACCTGCACCATGCGCCAGTTGCCGGAACGTTCCTGCGCGACGTACACGACATCGCCCACGGAGAGGATGTCCGCGGCGCGCTGCAACGGCGGTCCGACGCTGCCGTCCGCGAGCGGCGCCCGCGCCCAGCTCAGTCCGCTCCAGGGCAGATTGATGCGTCCGTGAACTTTCGACCAGGCGACGGCGCTGCGGTCTTCGACGGCACGAATGAGCGCAGGCTCGAGTCCGCCGCGCAGCGGAAACTCATAGAGCAGTCGCGACCAGTCGGACTCCGATGACTGCGCCGGTACCGTGACCCGGCTAACCGGGCCCCGATAGCCGTGGCGCGAATCGTATTCGACCAGCGCGGCGCGCACGGCACGTACGGCTGCGGATTGCAGGCGACTGTCGAGTGTCGTGATCGCTTCGTAGCCCGCGGTGTAGGCGTCGGTGCCCAGGCGGTTGTAGAGATCGGCGCGCACCATCTCCGCGATGTACGGCGCGTCGACTTCCACGGCGGGTCCGTGCAAGCGCGATTCGACCTGCGAGTTGTCGGCGGCGCGCTGTTCGTCCGCGGTGATGAAGTTCTTCTCGCGCATGCGTCGCAGCACGTAGCTGCGGCGATGCTTGGCGAGTTCGGGATTCGCAACCGGATTGTCGCGCGAGGGCAGGCGGAACGTGCCTGCGATCAACGCCAGCTCCGGCAACGACAGCTGATCGATGGTCTTGCCGAAATACACCTCGGACGCTGCGCCGACGCCGTAGGCGCGCTGGCCGAGAAACATCTTGTTCATGTACAGCGTCAGGATTTCCTGCTTGCTGAACTGCTGTTCGATGCGCAGCGTGAGAAAGATTTCCTGCAATTTGCGGCGATAGCTTTTCTCGGGACTGAGAAAGATGCCGCGCGTGAGCTGCATGGTGATGGTGCTGCCGCCTTCGCCCTTTTCGCCCGACATCAGGTGACGCACGATCGCGCGCGCCAGTCCTGGATAGTCCACGCCGCTGTGCTGGAAGAAGCGATCGTCTTCGGCGGCCAGCACGGCATTGACGAGCTGCTTCGGCAGCGCTTCGAACGAAAGCGGAATGCGCCGCTGTTCGCCGAACTGCGCGATCAGCTTGCCGTCGCGGCTGTAAACGCGCAGCGGCACCTGCAGACGGATGTCGCGAATCGCTGCGACGTCCGGCAAGGCCGGCTCCAGATATTGATAGGCACCACAGAGCCCGAGCGTGAGACCGCCGATGAGCACGACGATCGTTGCCAGGGCGAAACGCAACCAGGCCGGAAGGTAATGTCGCATCACAACAAATGAACCTAAGTCCTTGCTTTAAAAAATGCCGGTATGCAATAGTAGCCGCGAATTTACGTGGGCAAACTCATCGAAAGGTGAGGACGCAAAGCTTCCGGTCTACGGGTGGATCCTCCTGAAGGAGGGGATGTCCAGGACAGCGGGGTCGCCGGCGGAATGATAGGGGCATCGAAAAAACGCTGTCCTGTCGTGACCTGCCGTACGCATGAGGTCACTGGCCGATCCATGCGCACTCCAAGTCATTGATCCGGCAATTGCGTTCTCCCACAGCCCAATAATTGACTTAACAAAGGCTGAGCTGGAGCGACGCGGCACGCCGGTTTCCGAAATCGCCTCGATGGTATTTCGTGAGACTCCTCACATTCAACTTAACAAGCAGCTGTATATATTTGCGCCTCGTATTTAGTGCTGATCTCAGATAATCCCCTAAGTATCTGACGAACAAAGGGAAATAGCGTGCTTTTTTCAGCCAAATCCCGACCGGTGCTGGGACTGGATATCACCACCTCGTCGGTCAAGCTGATCGAGATCAGCATGAGCGGCGGCCAGTATCGGGTGGAATCCTATGCCGCCGAGCCGACGCCGCCGAACTCCATCAATGAGAAAGCCATCGTCGACGCCAATGCCGTCGGCGACGCCATCAAGCGTGCCGTGAAGCGTTCGGGCGCGCGCGCCAAGGATGCAGCCGTCGCCATCAGCGGCGACGCGGCCATCACCAAGGTCATCCAGATGCCTCGCACCCTGAGCGAGAACGAACTGGAAGGCCAGGTGGAAATGCAGGCCGACCAGTACATCCCGTTCCCCATGGAGGAAGTGAGCTTCGACTACGAAGTCATCGGCCCCTCCGAAAAAGATCCCGAAATGCTCGATGTGCTGCTCGTGGCGACCCGCAGCGAAAACGTCGAACAGCGCGTGGCCGCCTGTGCGGCGGCGGGTCTGACGGCCCGCATCGTCGACGTCGAAGCCTTCGCGCTCGAAAATGCCTGCCGGCTGCTGACGCACCAGATGCCCGATGGCGGTCTCGGTCGCGTGCTGGCAGTCGTCGACTTCGGCGCCAGCAGCACCACCTTCAGCGTGCTGCGCGATCTCAAGGTCATCTACACGCGCGACTTCGCCTTCGGCGGCCAGCAGCTCACGGAAGAAGTGATGCGCACCTACGGCCTCAGCATGGAAGAAGCCGGTCGCGCCAAGAAAGAAGGCGGACTGCCCGGCAACTACGAAACCGAAGTGCTCGGTCCGTTCATCGACGACATGTGCCAGCAGGTCAGCCGCTCGCTGCAGTTCTTCCTGGCGTCCGGCGCCGGTCGCGAACAGCCCGAGCAGATCCTGATCTGCGGCGGCTGCGCCAACATCCCGGGCGCCGCCGAAATGATTCAGAGCCGCGTGGGCATCGAAGCCCTGCGCGGCGATCCGCTGGGCCAGATGAAGGTCAGTCAGAAGGCCAAGGCCCAGTCGGTGAAAAAGGATGCGACTGCCTTGCTGACGGCGTGCGGTCTGGCGTTACGGAGTTTCGACTGATATGCCAAGAATCAATCTCGTCCCGTGGCGCGAAGCCGAGCGCAAGCAGAAGCGCCAGGAATTCGGCGTCGGTGCCGTTGGCGCACTCGTGCTGGCCGGCGCCATCGCGTTTGCAGTGAATCTGCAGATGAGTTCAGCGATCGGCGCACAGAACGAACGCAACCAGTATCTGAAGGATGAAACCGCGAAGCTCGACAAGCAGATCGCCGAGATCCTGGAACTGGACCAGGAGAAGCAGCGCCTCGTCGCGCGCATGCAGGTGATCGAGCAGCTCGAGCGCAGTCGCGCCGAGGTCGTGCATCTGTTCGATCAGCTGGTGCGTACGCTGCCGGACGGTATCTATCTCACCTCGATCAAACAAACCGATCGCAAGGTGCAACTCAGAGGTATTGCCCAGTCCAGTTCGCGCGTCTCGAACTACATGCGCAACATCGATGCCTCCGAATGGATGGCCGATCCGTCGCTGGACATTCTCGAAACGAAAGGTGGCACTGCAACAGGTTCGGATTTCACGCTGAACGCGACGCAGGAAAATCCGAATCTGAAGGCGGCCGCGGGCGGAGCCGCACAGGGAGCCCACTGATGAGCAATCTCCTGGAAGATCTTCGCAATCTCGATCCGAACGATGTCGGTCGCTGGCCCGCGGCTTTCCGCTTCGGCGCCATCGGACTGATCTTCGTGATCGGCGCCTGCGCAATGGTGTACTTCCTGGCCTGGAAGCCCAACAAGCCGGATCTCGACGCGGCGCGCGCCGAGGAAATCTCGCTGCTGGAAACCTTCACCACCAAGGCGCGCAAGGCGGCCAATCTCGATGCCTACAAGGCGCAGCTGCAGGAAATCGAACGGTCCTTCGGCGCTATGCTGCGCAAGCTGCCGAACAAGACCGAAGTGCCCAACCTGCTGACCGACATCTCGCAGCAGGGCGCAGGCGCCGGTCTCGACCAGAAGCTGTTCCAGCCGAACGCCCAGGTAAACAAGGATTTCTACGCCGAACTGCCCATCAAGATGCGGCTGACCGGCAGCTTCCATTCGATCGGCGCATTCGTCAGCGGCATCGCGGCATTGCCGCGCATCGTGACGCTGCACGATGTCGAGATCACGCCCCTGTCCAAGGATGCGCGCGGCGGTGTCGATCAGCTGCAGCTGGATGTGGTTGCAAAGACTTACCGCTACCTGGACGACGACGAGCAGACCGCAGCGCAGCCCCGCGCGAATCAGCGCCCGCGTCCGAACGGTTAACGATCAAGGAACCAAGGCGTCACCCATCCCATGATCCAGAGCAAGCTACCCATCGCCGCGCTGGTCCTGCTGTGTCTGAGCGGATGCTCGGGCGGCATGGACGAGTTGCAGCAGAAAGTCGCCGAGATCAAGAGCCGGCCAGGCGAACGCATCGAGCCGCTGCCCGAGATCAAGCCGTACGAAACCTATGCCTACAACGCGAGCAGCCTGCGTTCGCCGTTCGTGCAGAGCGCGCCTTCGGGCAGCGACGTCGCGAACGCGATCCGCCCGGATTCGAAGCGTCCGCGCGAGTTCCTCGAACAGTTCCCCATCGACAGCATGAAGATGGTCGGCACGCTCGCCCTGCAGGGCAAGAACTATGGCTTGGTGCAGGGCAAGGACGGTCTGGTCCACCGCGTGCTTCCCGGCAGCTACGTGGGACAGAACGACGGGCGCGTCATCAGCATCACGCCCACCAGAATCTCAGTGATTGAAATCGTGCCCGACGGCGTCGGCGGGTACATCGAGCGGCCGGCTGCGCTGGCGCTTACCGAATGAGTCTCAGGGAGAAACCAAGAATGTCGTCGTCATTTTCGATCCAGCCCGTCGCCATGGCATCGTTGCGGCGGTTCGCGGTCATGTTCCTGGGGCTCGTTGCCGCACGCACCGCGCTCGCGCAGGGCTCGAATCGCCTCGAGGACATCCGCGCCAACGTCACGGCCGGCAACAAGGTCGAACTGACGCTGCGGCTCAGCGACACCGCGCCGCAGCCGCTGACATTCACGGTCGACAACCCGGCGCGCATCGCGCTGGACCTGCCGGATACGTCGGTCGCCATGACTTCGCGTCGCATCGACGTGAAACAGGGCGCGCTGGACACCGTCAACGTCGCCGAGGCCAATGGCCGTACGCGCGTCGTGCTGAATGTCGACAGCCTGGTGCCCTACGAGACGCGGCTGCAGGGCAACTCGATCATCGTTACGCTCGGCGCAGGCCGCAGCGGCTCCGTCAGTGCGGAACCGAGTGCCGTCGCGGCGTCGTCGCCCCGCTCGTCGGCAGCACCGGTGTCGGGCATCCGTTCCGTCAACAACATCGACTTTCGTCGCGGCAGCGATGGCTCGGGCCGCGTGATCGTCGAGCTGACCGACGCCAAGGTGCCTGCGGATCTGCGCCAGGAAGGCGGCCGCATCGTCGTCAACTTCGCCAAGACCACCTTGCCCGAGTCGCTGATGCAGCGTCTCGACGTGGTCGATTTCGCCACGCCCGTCAACTCGGTCGACGCCATGCGCGTCGGCGACGGCACGCGTCTGGTCATTGCGGCGACGGGCGATTACGAGCAGCTCGCCTACCAGTCGGACAATGTCTACACGATCGAGGTCAAGCCGGTCGTCAAGCTGCCGCCCGAACTCCAGGACAAGAAGGAATACACGGGCGAGCGTCTGACCCTGAATTTCCAGGACATCGAAACCCGCGCCGTGCTGCAGCTCCTTGCTGACACGAGCGGCCAGAACATGGTCATTGCCGACACCGTGGGCGGCAACGTCACGCTGCGCTTGCAGAACGTGCCTTGGGATCAGGCTCTCGACGTGGTCATGCGCAACAAGGGCCTGGACATGCGCAAGGAAGGCAACGTGATGCTGATCGGCCCGGCGGCGGAAATTGCCGCTCGCGAGAAGCAGTTGCTCGCCGCACGCAAGGAAGTGCAGGAACTCGCGCCGCTGCGCAGCGAATTCCTGCAGGTGAACTACGCCAAGGCGGCGGATCTGGCCTCGCTGATCAAGTCGGGCAACAACAATTCGCTGCTGTCGTCGCGCGGCAGCGTGGCGATCGACGAGCGCACCAACACGCTCCTGCTGCAGGACACTTCGGATCGTCTCGCCGACATCCGTCGCCTGGTGGCCACGCTGGATATTCCGGTGCGCCAGGTTCGTATCGAAGCCCGCATCGTGATCGTCAGCGACGACTTCAGCCGCGAGCTGGGCGTGCGGTTTGGCGTCAATGCCACGACTACCAACGTGGGTGGCAGCGACGGTCAGGGTTTCGTGAGCAATCGCGGCCTGGATGCACCGGATACGGCGGTGTTGTTCCCTGGTGCGAAAGATTCCCCGAGCGGGCTCCAAATAGGCGCGGGAAATTAATGCTCTTTTGTGGACCTTGC
>OEIU01000958.1_pt1 | contig 21675 bp, 22 predicted proteins | sample 1539221 | NCBI WGS metagenome assembly OEIU01 (sample SAMN03792071, study PRJEB22550) | activated sludge metagenome | feature: wastewater treatment plant; material: activated sludge; isolation source: Wastewater treatment plant of a petroleum refinery complex | place: Argentina: Zarate | collected...
GGCGGGCGCGGACGCGATCATAGTCCATGCACGCAAGGCCTGGCTTCAGGGCCTGTCGCCGCGCGAAAATCGCGACGTGCCGCCGCTCGACTATCCGCTCGTCTACGAACTGAAGCAGGCGTTTCCCGCCACGCCGATCGCGATCAACGGCGGCATCGCGTCGATCGGCGAGGCGCGCGCGCATCTTGCGCATGTCGACGGCGTCATGCTCGGCCGCGCGGCCTATCACGATCCCGAAATCCTGCTCTCTGTCGACCCCGACCTGTTCGGGACGCCCGCGCCGGTCGCGGATGCGCACGAGGCGGTCGAGGCCTTCATTCCCTATATCGAGGCGCGTCTCGCCGAGGGCGTGAGGCTTTCGTCCATGACGCGCCATATGCTCGGGCTTTTCGCCGGCCGCCCCGGCGCGCGCGCCTTCCGCCGCCATCTGGCGGTCGAGGCGGTCAAGCCCGGCGCCGGCGTCGATGTCCTGCGCGCCGCCGTCGCGGAAGTCGACCGCGCGACACGGGCGCGCGCCGCGTGACCCTCTCCGCGCTCGTCCACTCCGATCTCGTCTGGCTTGCGCCTGCGCTGGCCGTAGCCGGCGTCGCGACCGGCGTACTCGCCGGCCTGTTCGGCGTCGGCGGCGGCGCCATCATCGTGCCGGTCCTCTACCAGACCCTGCGTTTCACCGGCGTCGCGGACGAGATCGCCATGCCCGTTTCGGTCGGCACCTCGCTGGCCGTCATCGTGCCGACGTCGCTCGCCTCCGCGCGCACGCATTTCTCGAAGGGCTCGGTCGACATGTCCGTCCTGAAGGGATGGGCGATCCCGGTCATTGTCGGCGTGTCGCTCGGCGCGGCGATCGCGCGCAATGCGCCAGCGGCGCTCTTCAAGCTCGTCTTCGTCGCCATATCGCTCTTCACCGCGGTGCGCATGCTCGGCGGCTACACGAGCTGGAAGCTCGGCGAGACGCCGCCCAAGGGGCCGGTGTCCTGGGCGGTCGGCGCCGTCATCGGCCTGCTGTCGGCGTTGATGGGCGTCGGCGGCGGCCAGCTCGTCAATCTCTACATGTCGCTGTTCGGCGCCTCGATCCACACGGCGGTCGGCACCGCGGCCGGCGTCGGGGCGCTCGTCTCGGCGCCGGGCGCCATCGGCTATGCGCTCGCCGGCCTCGGCAAGGCCGACATGCCGCCCGGCTCGATCGGCTTCGTATCGCTCGTCGGCTTCGCCTTTATCGCGCCCATGGCGGCGCTGGCCGCGCCCTACGGCGCGCGCCTCGCGCACAGATGGTCGAAGCGCCGGCTCGAGATCGCCTTCGGAATTTTCCTCGTCGTCGTCATCGCCCGCTTTCTGGCGAGCCTGATCTTTCGCGTCTGAGCCGGCTCATGCGCTCCGGCAGCATGTCGCGGACGCGCGCGCGCTCCGTGTCGCTCATCGATCCCCAGTCGGCGATTTCCGACAGCGTGCGGCCGCAGCCGACGCAGAGATCGGTCGCCGCGTCCATGCGGCAGACGCCGGTGCAAGGCGATTGCGCCGCGCGGGGGCGCAAGGCGCCGCTCATGCCGCCGCGACCGTCGAAATGATGACGAGATAGGCGATCTCGGCGAGCTGCTGCGCCGCGCCCGCGACATCGCCCGTGTGACCGCCGAGCAGCGCGCGCGCGCGGGACGCCACGGCGAAGGCTGCTGCGGCGGCGCCGAGCGCGGCGAGCACGGTTGCGCCAGCCGAGGCGCCTGCCAGCAGGGGCAGGGCGGCGCACAGGATCGCGCCGACGATCGCGATCCGCAGCGCATCGCTGTCGGGCCGGCCGGCCGCGAAGCCGAGGCCGGATTCGCGCGCGGCCGGCAGGGTCGCAAGCGGCGTCAGCCCGGCGACGCGGGAGACCGCGGCGCTCGCGAAAATCGCGAGACAAGCGAGCGGCGTGGAGACCTGAATGAGCGCGGCGAGCGCGCCTGCGCGCAATGCCACGGAAAAGATCAGGGCGAGCGTGCCGAACGTCCCGATTCTGCTGTCTTTCATGATATCGAGCCGCCGTTCGGGCGTCGCGCCCCCCAGCGCATCCGCGCTATCGGCGAGCCCGTCCTCATGGAAGGCGCCTGTCGTGGCGGCGAGCGCGGCCAGCGCGGCGAGCGCGGCCGTCAGCGGCGACAGGCCGCAGGCGCGCCCGAGCGCGAGAACCGCCACGGCTGGCAGCGCGATCGTCAGCGCCGCGACGGGCAGCGCCCTGAGGTTCCTGAATTCCGGCGGCGCGGCGCGATGCGCAACCGGAAGACGTGACCAGAAACCCAGACAGGACAGGAAATCATCGGAGAAGGCCATGGGCCTTCATGCGCCAGGCGATCGGCGTCCGCAAGGCGCTGGAACAAACTCAGGACCGGGCGGCCTTCGAAAGCCGTTCCCAGCCCGACGCCACGTCCTCGCGGACGAGCCGCAGCGTCGAATCGAGCGCGGTCCAGTTGACGATCGCGGGCTGGTCGGGCGCGCGGATGGCGGAATCGTGAACATAGGCCGCGCCGACGGCGACGAGCACGCCGAAAATCAGGCCGAGCAGGAATCGCATCTTCCGTTCCTCCGCATTCGGGTCGAGGCGAAACGCCGCGGGCGGCGCGGGGTTCCGGCCGCGATGTCGAGCCTTTTCATTCGGGCCCCGGCGGTCTAAGGCAGCGCAACCTCGCGACGGACCTGAACATGACGACGACCGGCAAGCCTTTCGACGATTTTCGCAATCTGCTGGACGTGATGCCCGAGGCGTCCGGACAGGCGATCGACGCCGTTCGCGCGCGCGACGCGCAACTGACCAAGCCGCCGGGCTCGCTCGGGCGGCTGGAGGAAATCGTCGAATGGCTCGCGGGCTGGCAGGCCAAGGCGCCGCCGACGGTCGAGCGCCCGACGGTGGTCGTCTTCGCCGGTAATCACGGCGTGACGGATCAGGGCGTCTCGCCTTATCCGCGCGAAGTGACGAAGCAGATGGTCGCCAATTTCGGCGCGGGCGGCGCGGCCGTGAACCAGATTTGCGCGACCTTCGGCGCCGGCCTCAAGGTCTTCGAAATGGCGCTCGAAATTCCGACCAAGGACATCACGCAGGACGCGGCGATGACGGAAGCCGAATGCGCGGCCACCATGGCCTTCGGGATGGAGGCGATATCGGGCGCCGACCTGATCGCGCCGGGCGAAATGGGCATCGGCAATACGACGCCGGCCGCCGCCGTCTATTACGCGCTCTACGGCGGCAAGGCGTCGGACTGGGTCGGGCGCGGCACGGGCGTGGACGACGAGGGCCTGAAGCGCAAGATCGACGCGGTCGAGCGCGCGGTCGACCTGCATCGCAACCATCTCGCCGATCCGCTCGAAGTATTGAGGCGCCTCGGCGGCCGCGAGATGGCGGCCATCGCCGGCGCAATCCTGGCCGCGCGCATCGAGCGCGTGCCGGTCGTGCTCGACGGCTATGTCGTCTGCGCGGCCGCGGCCGTGCTGCATGCGCTCGATCGTGGCGCGCTCGACCATTGCATCGCGGGCCACCTGTCGGCCGAAGGCGCGCATGCGGAGGTGCTGAGGCGCCTGGGCAAGAAGCCGCTGCTCGATCTCGGCATGCGGCTCGGCGAAGGGTCGGGCGCCGCGCTGTCGATTGGGATCATCCAGGCGGCGCTCGCCTGCTGGAGCGGGATGGCGACCTTCGACAGCGCGGGAGTCAGCGACAAGGCATAGCTGGGACCGCCGGCCTCCGGCCGGCATTTGCGCTATTGTCGAGCCGGCCGGAGGCCGGCGGTCCCGGCTACAACCCCTTGATGAAATCGATCAGCGCCCTGTTCACTTCCGCAGGCTTTTCCTGCTGAATCCAGTGTCCCGCGCCCTCGATGATCGCCTTGCCGCGCAGGCCCGGCAGGAAGGCGTCCATCTGTTCGAGCGCCTTGGCGCCGATCAGGCCGGTGATGACCGGGTCCTTGGCCCCCGCGATGAACAGGGAAGGCTGCGTGATCTTCGCGTCCTGCCAGGGCGCGCTCAGCTCCCAGTTGCGGTCGATGTTGCGATACCAGTTGATGCCGCCGGCGATGCCGGTGCGCGAGAACGTCTCGATGTAATGCTGGATTTCGGCCTCGCTGATCCAGCCAGGCGTCTTCTCCGGAATTTTCGCGTCTTCCACCATCCCGCGGCCGGGCTTCAGCATCAGGCCGAGACCCGTGCCGTAATAGATGGCGCGCAGCGTGTGGCTCCAGTCGCGCGCCATCTCTTCCTCGACGACGCCGGGCTTCTGGAAATATTGCCAGTAGAAGGTCGAGACCCCCTGCTGCTTGAGAATGTCGAGGGGCGCGGCGGGGCCGCGATTGCGCAACGGCACCGATAGCGCGGCGACCGCGGGAAAGACGTCGGGCCGGAACATCGCCGCGCTCCAGGCGACCTGCGCGCCCCAGTCGTGGCCGATCATGATCGCCTGTTTCTCGCCGAGCGCCTCGACCAGCGCCACGACGTCGCCGACCAGATGAAAGATCGAATAGGCGCCGATGTCCTTCGGCGCGCTCGTGCCGCCGTAGCCGCGCATGTCCGGCGCGACGACGCGATAGCCTTCCGCCGCGATCGCCGGAATCTGGTGACGCCAGGAATAGGAGAGTTCCGGCCAGCCGTGGCACAGCAGGACCAGCGGGCCCTCGCCTTCCTCGACGATCTGCATGTCGAGGCCGTTGGCCTTCACGATCCGGGTCTGCGCCGCCATGTTGTCCTCCCCGCGCGAAGTCCTTGCGCTTCGCGGCGCAGAGTTGCGGGCGCGAGGCCGCGCGTCAACTCGGGCGGAAGATCAGGCGGCCGTGCGTTGCGGCGCGCGGGCGGCGCGCGCCTCGTCTTCCTCCACGCCGAGCCGGGGCAGGGCGTTCATCACGCGTTCGGGAGGGAAGACGACGATGACTTCGGTTCCCTCGCGCACTTTCGAGCGCAGCGTGAACGTGCCGCCGTGCAGTTCCACCAGCCCCTTGACGATCGGCAGGCCGAGACCGGAGCCCTCGTCGGCGTTTTTCTGCGCGAGCGCGCCGCGCCCGAACGACGACATGACGATCGGGATTTCGTGTTCGGGAATGCCGGTGCCGGTGTCGCGCACCGAGAAATACTGGCCGCCGGACTGCGTCCAGCCGACCTTGATCGTGATCTGTCCGCCCTGCGGCGTGAACTTGATGGCGTTGGTCAGCAGGTTGAGCGCGACCTGGCGAATGGCGCGCTCGTCCGCCCACAGGCGCGGCAGATCGGTTTCGATCGCATCGACGATGGCGAGGCCGCGCTTTTGCGCGCGCAGCATCAGAAGATGTTCGCAATCCTGGATGATGGCGCTGAGCGAGATCGCGTCTTCCTTGAGCTCGTAGCGGCCGGCCTCGACGCGCGAGAGGTCGAGGATTTCGTTGATCAGGGCCAGCAGGTGGCGCCCGCTGGAATGGATGTCGTTCGAATAGTCGCGATAGGCGGAAACCGCGTGCGCGCCGAACAATTCGTCCTTCATGACTTCCGAAAAGCCGAGAATGGCGTTGAGCGGCGTGCGAAGCTCGTGGCTCATGGTGGCGAGGAAGCGCGATTTGGCGAGATTGGCTTCTTCCGCGCGGCGACGCGCTTCGTCGGAATTGGATTTCGCCTGTTCGAGTTCGGCGATCAGTCCGTCTTTTTCGGCCTGCGCATAGAGCGCGCTCACCGACGTCTCGTAGAGGCGGCGCGCGAGCGCGACGAAATAGATTTCCGCGCCGCAGACGAAAGCGGTCGTCGCGAGCACGGGCGTGTCGTTCATCGAGCCCGCGGCCACGCCGGCGATGGCCAGGCACAGCGGCGTCACCGCCGCGTAGACCGCGTTCGGGATCGCCGCGGTCGCCATCGCGGTCATCGCGCCGAGCATCAGCAGAATGGCGAGCAGGAAGACGCGCGCTTCGCCCTTGCCGAACATCAGCAGCAGGAGGACGATCGACGCCCAGGCGAGCCCTAGCGCGGCCTCGATCAGAATGATCTTCGTGCGCCATGCGCGCACGGAGGTGATTTCCGCCTGCCGCAGGAACAGCCGGGACGCCAGAAAGGCGCCGCCGACCGCCATCCAGACCGTCGCCGTCCAGAGCGCGACGAATTGCACCGGCGCCCAGAACATCGAGACGCCGCCGATCGCCAGGGCGATGAGGAGCGCCCAGGGCGCGGAGCTGATCCGGTTCTCGGCGTAGATGCGCAGCAATTCGCCTTCGAAGGCGCCATGGCCGGCGCCGCCGGTGGTCAGCTTCTCGCGGGCCTCGCGCACCTTGTAGGCGAGGCGCCGGCGTTCCGTCGAATTGCGGGAATTGGCGCCGCGACCGCGCTCGATCATCTCGGCGGTGATTTGACTCATGACGACCGGTCCACGCGACGACGCAACACGAACAAGTCGCGTCAATTTGAGCGACAAAACTTAATGACTGGCTGACCCTCGCCGCCGGATTTGAATTAATTCCGCCGGATTCCGGCTGCGCCGCGGGCCTGATTCGCGGCGTGCGGCTCCGCACAGCGCGAACAGGGCCCCGGCGCCCGGACCCCTCTGTCGCTTTCAACAGATAGGGGCGGGTGCTAATGCTGGGCCGTCGCGCGGCGGCGACCCAGGCGCCGGAGAGTTCGCTTAAATGATTCTTTACGATACCAAGGCCGCCCCCAACCCCCGCCGCGTCCGTATATTTCTCGCCGAGAAGGGGATCGATGTCCCGATGGTCCAGGTCGACCTCGGCAAGATGGAGCACAAGCAGGCGGACTATTCGAAGATCAATCCGCTGCAACGCACGCCCGCGCTCGTTCTCGACGATGGAACGACGATCACGGAATCGATCGCGATCTGCCGTTACTTCGAGGAGCTCCGCCCCGAGCCGAACCTGTTCGGGCGGGGTCCGGTCGGTTGCGCGACCGTGGAAATGTGGCGGCGGCGCGTCGAGCTCAACCTGATGCTGCCGACGGCCCTCGTCTTTCGTCACACCCACCCGGCGATGGCGCAGCTCGAGGTTCCGCAGATTGCGCAGGTCGCCGAAACCAGCCGGCCGCGTGTCCTCGATTTCCTGAAGGTGCTGGACGAGCGTCTGGGGGAGACCCGTTGGCTCGGGGGCGACGATTTTTCCATCGCCGACACCGACGGCCTCGTCGCCATGGACTTCCTCCGGCTGGCGCGGATCCAGCCGCCGCCGGAACTGGCCAATGTGGCGCGCTGGCATGGCGAATTGTCGGCGCGCCCGAGCGCGAAGGCCTGAGCCGCATGCGGGTCACCTTCGTCGGCACCGGAGACGCTTTCGGCAGCGGCGGGCGGGCGCATACCTGCCTGCGGCTCGACAACGGCGGCAAGGTTCTGATGATCGATTTCGGCGCCGGCTCCATCATCGGCTGGCGTCGGCTCGGGTTCTCCTTCAACGATATCGACGGCGTGCTGATCACCCATCTGCACGGCGATCATTTCGGCGGCCTGCCGTTTCTGCTGCTGGAAGCCCAGTTCGTCGATCCGCGCGACAAGCCGCTGCCGATCTTCGGACCGCCGGGGCTGCGCTCGCGCCTGGCCATGGCGATGGAAGCCTTCTTTCCCGGCGCGACCGGCATCAAATGGCGCTTCCCGTGGGAGATTCGCGAGATCTCGCCGCCCTCGCACGAGACGATCGCCGGCTTCGACGTGCGCACCGTGGAGGTCGTCCACGCCTCGGGCGCGCCCGCGACGGCCGTGCGCGTCGAGGCGGGCGGCAAGGCCTTCGCCTTTTCGGGCGACACCGCCTGGACCGATGCGCTGCTCGACATATCCGCCGACGCCGATCTGCTGGTCTGCGAGTGCCACTCGATGACGCCCAAGGCGCCCGGTCACATGGATTGGCCGCGCCTGCGCGAGAAGCTGCCGAGCGTCGACGCGCGGCGCGTCCTGATCACCCATATGGGGCCGGAGGTGCTCGCCAGTCTCGACGCGATCCGGGAAGAAAGCGGTTTGCAGGCCGCCTACGACGGCCTTGTCGTCGATCTCTGACCTCGATCGCCTCGCGGACGAAATCCGCGCCTGCCGCATTTGCCGCGACGAGCCGCTCGGCGCGCCGCTGCCGCATGAGCCGCGCCCCGTGCTGCGCGTGTCGAAAACGGCGCGCCTGCTCGTCGTCGGCCAGGCGCCCGGCGCGCGCGTCCATGCGTCGGGCCTGCCGTTCGACGACGCCTCCGGCGACCGCCTGCGCGCCTGGATGGGCGTCGACCGCGAGACCTTCTACGACGCCAGCCGCATCGCTTTCCTGCCGACCGGACTTTGCTTTCCGGGATACGACGCGCACGGGTCAGACCTGCCGCCGCGCCGCGAATGCGCGCCCGCCTGGCACGCCCGCGTGCTGGAGCTCATGCCGGACGTCGAGCTCGTTCTGGCCGTCGGCGGCTACGCGCAAAGGTTTCACGCCGCGCGGCTCGGTCGGCCGATCGCGAGGAACGCGACCGTGGATTCGATCGTGCGCGGCTGGCGCGACTATGCGGACCTGCGCCCCCGCCTGATTCCGACCCCGCACCCGTCCTGGCGCAACACCGCCTGGCTGAAGCGCAACCCCTGGTTCGAGAAGGAGCTCCTGCCGGTACTGCGCGACGCCGTGAAACGCGCGATCAGCGATTGAGCCGCGCGATCAGGCTGGACGTATCCCAGCGCTTCCCGCCCATTTTCTGCACTTCCGAGTAGAACTGGTCGACGAGCGCGGTGACCGGCAGGTTCGCGCCGTTGTTGCGGGCCTCCGACAGGCAGATCGACAGGTCCTTGCGCATCCAGTCGACCGCGAAGCCGAAGTCGAACTTGCCCTCGAGCATGGTCTTGAAGCGGTTTTCCATCTGCCAGGATTGCGCGGCCCCCTTGGAAATCACCGCGACCACGGCCTCGCCGTCGAGGCCGGCCTTCTGGGCGAAATGCAAACCTTCCGACAGACCCTGCACGAGGCCCGCGATGCAGATCTGGTTGACCATCTTCGTCAACTGGCCGGCGCCGGAAGGGCCCATCAGGCGGCAGGCGCGCGCGAAATGGGCGATGACGGGCTCGGCCCGGGCGTAGGGTTCCGCGTCGCCGCCGCACATCACCGTCAGCACGCCGTTCTCCGCGCCCGCCTGGCCTCCCGAAACCGGCGCGTCGATGAAGGCGACGCCGAGCGCGGCGGCGGCCTTGTGCAATTCGCGTGCGACCTCGGCCGAGGCGGTGGTGTGGTCGACGAAGATCGCGCCTTTCTTCATGCCGGCGAGCGCGCCGTCGGGGCCGAGCACGACCGAACGCAGATCGTCGTCGTTGCCGACGCAGGCGAAGACGATATCGCAATCTTTCGCCGCCTCGCGCGGCGTCGGCGCGGAGGACCCGCCGAACTTCTCGACCCAGGCCTTCGCCTTAGCCGCCGAACGATTGTAGACGACCACGTCGCACCCGCCCTTGGTCTTCAGGTGGCCGGCCATGGGGAAGCCCATGACGCCGAGGCCCAGAAATGCGACTTTGGTCATCGGATTCGCCTCTCGCAAAAGGGGATTTCCCGGCTGGCATGCCACGTGCGCCGGAACTCGGCAAGTCGGCCGGAGCCGCCTTTTTCCGGCCGCAATCCATTCAGTCCCTATTCAGCGCCCATGGATCAAAAAGGCCTCATAGGAGTTTTCGGGAGAGTTTCCGGCGATGCGCCGGCGAAAGGAGAGTTCGATGACCCGCTTCCGCAAGATACTCACCGCTGGTCTGGCGGCCCTCACGCTGGGCGCGACCGTCGCGGCGACCACGACCCCGGCCGACGCCTTCGGCCGCAGGGGATTTGCCGCCGCTCCCGGCTGGCGCGGCGGCCCTGCCTGGCGGGGCGGCCCTGGCTGGCGGGGCGGCTATGGTTACGGCTATGGCTGGCGCCGCGGCTGGGGCGGTCCGGGACCGTGGGTCGCCGGCGCCGTGGGCGGCCTGGCGCTGGGCGCGATCGCGGCGGGCGCCTACAACGGTTATGGCTACGGTTGCGTGGCCAACCGGCCGATGTACGATAGCTGGGGCAATTTCCTCGGCTACCAGCGCGTTCGCGTCGCCTGCTACTAAGCCACGTTCTTCCTGCGAAAAGACGCCGCCGGCCCCGCCGGCGGCGTTTTCGCGCGCGGTCGGCGAAGAGCCGCATGCGCGCATCCGCGACCTCGTCGATCGAAGGCTGCGTCGGGCCTCGATACGTCGCCTTCTCGCGCGCAATTCGCTTCGCGCCCAGCCGCTTATATGCTTATCTCCCTGCCGGCGCCGGTCGCCCAATCGCGCGAACGCGTAAATTCGGACCGGCCTGCGAGGGAGAGATAAATGACGGTTGAAAGAAGAAAATTTCTCAAGACGGCTGCGCTCGCCGGCGCCGGCGCCGGCATTGCCGCCCCCGCCATCGCCCAGACCGCCCCGGACGTGAAATGGCGCCTGACCTCGAGCTTCCCGAAATCGCTCGACACGCTGTTCGGCGGCGCCGAGGTCCTGGCGAAGGCCGTGTCCGAGATGACGGACGGCAAGTTCCAGATCCAGTGCTTCGCCGCCGGCGAAATCGTTCCCGGCCCCGGCGCGCTGGACGCGACGCAGAACGGCACCGTCGAAATCGGCCAGACGGCGCTCTACTATTACTGGGGCAAGGACCCGACCTTCTGCTTCGGCGCAGCGGTCCCCTTCGGCCTCAATGCGCGCCAGGAAAACGCATGGTTCTACCATGGCGGCGGCAACGAGCTGATCGACGAGTTTCTGGCGGGCTACAATCTCGTCGCCTTCCCGGGCGGCAACACCGGCACGCAGATGGGCGGCTGGTTCCGCAACGAGATCAAGACCGTCGCCGACCTCAAGGGCCTCAAGTTCCGCATCGCCGGCATGGCGGGCGCGGTCATGCAGAAACTGGGCGCGGTGCCGCAACAGATCGCCGGCGGCGATATCTATCCGGCGCTCGAAAAGGGCACGATCGACGCGGCCGAATGGGTGGGGCCGTATGACGACGAGAAGCTCGGCTTCAACAAGGTTGCGCCCTACTATTACTATCCCGGCTTCTGGGAAGGCGGCACCTGCCTGCATTACGTCATCAACAAGGAGAAGTTCAACAGCCTGCCGAAGGCCTATCAGGCCGTGCTCAAGACGGCTTGCGCCATGTCGAACGTCTCGATCCAGGCCAAGTATGACGCCGTGAACCCGGCCGCGCTGAAGCGTCTGGTGGCGAGCGGCACCAAGCTGCGTCCTTTCTCGACGGAAATCCTGGAAGCGGCCTACAAGGCCTCGAACGAGCTCTATGCGGAACTCTCCGCCAAGAGCGACAAGTTCAAGAAGATCCACGATTCCTACATGGCCTTCCGCAACGACGAATATCTGTGGTGGCAGGTCGCCGAATACGGCTACGACAATTTCATGGTGCGCCAGCGCGCCAAGGGCTGATCGAGCCTGACGAAAAAAGAAGGCCCGAACGAGAGTCCGGGCCGCTTCGCCGTTGTTCAGAACTTCAGCGGCGGCGGCTCGTCCCCGCCGGGCTGGGGCGCGATCTGCTGGAACTGCTGGTCGATCTGCTTCTGATCCAGCTTCACGTCGCCGGACTTGTAGACCATGACCATCGCCGGAATCGCGACAACCAGCGCCACCATGATGAGCTGGATGACGACGAAGGGAATGGCGCCCATGTAGATCTGGCCGGTCGTCACCGGCGCGGTCTTCTTGCCCGTCACGCGGTCGATGAACTCGGTGACCGGCGCGACCGAGCGCAGGTAGAACAGCGCGAAGCCGAAAGGCGGATGCATGAAGCTCGTCTGCATGTTCACGCCGAGGATGACGCCGAACCAGATGAGGTCGATGCCGAGCTTCTCCGCCGCCGGCCCGAGCAGCGGGATGACGATGAAGGCCAGTTCGAAGAAGTCCAGGAAGAAGGCCAGGACGAAGACGAACAGGTTGACGAAGATCAGGAAGCCGATCTGGCCGCCGGGCAGGGAGGTGAGCATGTGCTCGACCCAGGTGTGGCCGTTCACGCCGTAGAAGGTGAGCGAGAACACGCGCGCGCCGAGCAGGATGAAGACGACGAAGGACGAGAGTTTCGCCGTCGTGTCCATCGCCTGTTTCAGGAGATCGAGCGACAGCCGGCGCTTGGCGAGCGCCAGGATCAGCGCGCCGAGAGCGCCCATCGCGCCGCCCTCGGTCGGCGTGGCTATGCCGACGAAGATCGTGCCGAGCACGAGGAAGATCAGCGCCAGCGGCGGCACCAGCACGATGACGACCTGCGAGGCCAGGCGCGACAGCATGCCGAGCTTCAGACCGTCGTTGATGAGCGCCAGACCGTAGGCGAAGATGATGGCGATCGTGCCCGCCCAGATCGCCGCATTGTCCGACGGCATGTTCGGGAAGCTGCGCCCGAGCCACAGGCTCGCGGCGTAGAAGACGCCGCCCGCGGCGACGAGCACGGCGAGCAGCGAGCCGACGCCCGAGCCCAGCGTCCGCGCTTCCTTCGGCAGGGCAGGCGCGAAATCCGGCTTCACGATCGTGACCAGGAACACGTAGAGCGCGTAGAGCGCCGACAGCACCAGGCCCGGGATCATCGCGCCCTTGTACATGTCGCCGACCGAACGGCCGAGCTGGTCGGCGGTCACGATCAGCACGAGCGAGGGGGGAATGATCTGCGCGAGCGTGCCCGACGCCGCGATCACGCCCGCCGCGATGCGCCGGTCGTAGCCGTAGCGCAGCATGATCGGCAGCGAGATCAGGCCCATCGAGATCACGGAAGCCGCGACGACGCCGGTGGTCGCGGCGAGAAGCGCGCCCACGAAGATCACCGCGTAGGCGAGGCCGCCGCGGATGGGGCCGAACAATTGGCCGATCGTGTCGAGCAGGTCTTCCGCCATGCCGGAACGTTCGAGGATCAGTCCCATGAAGGTGAAGAAGGGAATGGCGAGCAGCGTGTCGTTGTTCATGACGCCGAACACGCGTTCGGGCAGCGCCGACAGGAGGTTCCAGTCGAGGCTGATGCTGCCGCCCGACAGGGGCGCGAGCTCCACGCCGATCAGGAAATAGAACAGGCCGACGGCCGCCAGCGAGAAGGCCACGGGATAGCCGAGCAGCAGCACGACGACGAGCGAGGCGAACATGATCGGCGCCATGTTCTGCGCGATGAAATGAGCCATGGGTCGCTCCTCAGCCTTCGACGCCGTGGCCGCGCGCGTTTTCGTGCGGATCGGGAATCCTGCCCTGCATGACCGCGACGCGCTTGATGAATTCCGAAACGCCCTGGATCAGGAGAATGGCGAAACCCACGGGGATAATCAGCTTGGCGGGCCAGACGATCAGGCCGCCCGCGCTCGCCGAATATTCCTTCTCCGCGAAGGAGCGCAGGAAGAAGGGAACGCCCATGTAGATCATGACGGCGCAGAAGGCGCCGAGAAAGAACACGTGGCCGAACAATTCGATCGCGTTGCGCAGGCCCTTGGGCAGATGCGAGTTCACGATGTCGATCTTGATGTGCTCGTTCTTCAGCAGCGTATAGCCGGCGCCGATCAGGAAGACGGCGCTGAACAGATACCATTGCAGTTCGAGCCAGGCGTTCGAGCTCGCGTTGAAGGCGAAACGTATGATCGCATTGATCGAGGATACGAGAACGGCTGCGAGGATCAGCCAGCTCAGCGCCTTGCCCAGCCGTTCCTGCGCGGAATCGATGGCGCGGCTGATACGCAGTAGAAAATCCATACGGCTCCCCTTCCGCCCGTCTTGGCCGGTTCGACCCGGCTTGTGCGACATCGCAGGCTTACGCCAGTTGCTTAACATCGGGAAGGGCGCGCCGCCAGTCGGCGCCGCGGCGCCGCGGCGCCGGTCAGCCGCCGGTCACGCTCATGTGCCGCGCCACGGCGGGCTGGCGGGTCGTGCGATCGATGATGAAATCATGGCCCTTCGGCTTGCGCCGGATCGCCGCCTCGATCGCCGCGTGCAGGGGCTCGTCGGTGGGCGAGGAGCGCAGCGGGGTCCGCAGGTCCGCGGCGTCCTCCTGGCCGAGGCACATGTAGAGCGTGCCGGTGCAGGTCACGCGCACGCGGTTGCAGCTTTCGCAGAAATTGTGGGTCAGCGGCGTGATGAAGCCGATACGCCCGCCCGTCTCCTTCGACCGGTAGTAGCGGGCCGGGCCGCCGGTCGAATAGTCCGTGGCTTCCAGCGTGAACCGCTCGGACAGTTTCGCGCGCACCTCGCTCAGCGGCCAATACTGGTCGAAGCGCTCGCCCTCGACCTCGCCCAGCGGCATGACCTCGATGAAGGTCATGTCCATGCCCCGGCCGTGCGCGAATTGCACGAGGTCGAAGACCTCCGGCTCGTTCACGCCCTTGAGGGCCACCGCGTTGAGCTTGATCGCGAGCCCGGCCTTCTGCGCCGCGTCGAGGCCGGCCAGCACGACGGACAGGTCGCCGCGCCGCGTGATCTCCCTGAATTTGACGGGATCGAGCGTGTCGACCGAGACGTTGACGCGCTTCACGCCGTAGTCCGCCAGCTCCCCGGCGTAGCGCGACAGCAGCGAGCCGTTGGTGGTCAGCGTCAGCTCTTTCAGCGCGCCGCTGTCCAGATGGCGCGACAGGCGCCGGAACAGGGTCATGATGTCGCGCCGCACCAGCGGCTCGCCGCCGGTGATCCGCAGCTTGCGCGTGCCGCGCGCGACGAAGGCCGAGCAGAGCCGGTCCAGCTCCTCCAGCGTCAGCAGGTCGCGCTTGGGCAGGAACGTCATGTCCTCGGACATGCAGTAGACGCAGCGGAAGTCGCAGCGGTCCGTCACCGAGACGCGTACGTAGGTGATCGCCCGGCCGAAGGGATCGACCAGGGCCGGCGTCGGTTTGATCGACGGGGTGGCGGAGACGTTCATGGGCGCCTTATATCCTCGGGCACAGGGAATATATAGCGACCTGCAATCGGGAAAAGCGGCCTTTAGGCCAAGATGGGGAGAGCGACATGGCCGAGCCTTGGCCGAGCGAGATCAGGCTGCACGACAATGGAACGCGCCTGACGATCCAGTTCGACGACGCCTCGAACTACGATTATTCGGCGGAATATCTGCGGGTCGAGAGCCCGAGCGCCGAAGTGCAGGGCCACAGCGCCGCCGAGCGCAAGACGGTGGGCGGCAAGAAGAACGTGCGGATCAAGGAGATCGCGCCGGTCGGCAATTACGCCATCCGGCTCGACTTCGACGACGGGCACAATACCGGCATCTATTCCTGGAAATATCTGGCCGAACTCGGCCGCGACCAGGACGCGATCTGGGGCCGCTACGTCGCCGCGCTGGCCGACAAGGGCCTGACGCGCTGAGCGAAAAGAAAAGGCCCGGAAATCCTTCCGGGCCAGCCGTGTCGCCGGTTGCGCCGCTCAGCGCATCACGACGACCTTGGTGCCGACGCTGACGCGGTTGTAGAGGTCCGTCACGTCGTCGTTGGTCATGCGGATGCAGCCCGAGGACACCGCCTGGCCGATCGTCTCCGGCTCGTTCGAGCCGTGGATGCGGTAGAGCGTGCCGCCGAGATACATGGCGCGGGCGCCGAGCGGGTTCTCGATGCCGCCCTTCATGTGGCGCGGCAGGTCGGGACGGCGGCGCAGCATCTGCGCCGGCGGCGTCCAGTCCGGCCATTCGCGCTTCATGGTGATCGTCTTGACGCCGCCCCATTCGAAGCCGGGACGGCCGACGCCGACGCCGTATTTCACGGCCTGGCCGCCGGGCAGCACATAGTAGAGGCGGCGCTCGGCGGTCGAGATCACGATGGTGCCCGGCGCATATTTGCCGTTGAAATAGACCGTCTCGCGCGGAATCGCCGTGGCCAGCGGACGGCCGCCCGCGCCGAGCGCGCCGGGGCTCTGGACTAGCGGCTGATGGGTCAGCGGATCGTATTCGACGCCCTGAGCGGCGTGGGCGACGCCGGCGGCCAGCAGGCCGGTCAGTGCGCAGGCGTATGCGAGGATGGTTCGCCGCATGGATGTTTCCCTATGTTCAAGGACATCGGCGCCGCGCGTGCGGGCAGCCTGATTCCGGCCACAGTCTGGCCAATGGACTCCGCGGTTGCAATGGCGCAGAGCTGAAGCGTGGCCGGCTTTCGACAGGTCGTGTCGCCTGCGCCACAGCGTGTCATCGCCGCAGCCGGGTCTTTCCCATAACAAGTGAAACGCCGCCGTGCGCGGGCGCACCCGCCGCTCAGGCGCCGGCGCGATAGTCCTTGAAGCGCGAGCGCAGCGCCATCTTCTGCACCTTGCCTGTGCCGGTCATCGGGAATTCGTCCATGAATTCCACGGCGTCCGGCATCCACCAGCTCGCGAGCTTGGGGCGCATGTGGTCGAGGATCGCCTGGCCGTCGACCGTCGCGCCCTGCCGGCGCACGATCAGCAGCAGCGGCCGCTCCTGCCATTTCTCGTGGGCGACCGCGATGACGGCGGCCTGCAGCACGTCGGGGTGCGAGAGCGCAGCGTCCTCGAGCTGAATCGAGGAAATCCATTCGCCGCCGGACTTGATGACGTCCTTCGAGCGGTCGGTGAGCGAGACGTGGCCAAGCGGGTCGATCAGGGCCATGTCGCCGGTGATGAGCCAGCCGTCCGCGTCCACGCCCTCGTCGAGCTTCATGTAGCCGGAAGCCACCCATGGGCCCCGCGCCCGCAGATGGCCAACGGCGACGCCGTCGTGCGGCAGCGGCTTGCCCTCGTCGTCGACGATGCGCAGCTCCGTGCCGAAGCAGGCGCGGCCGGACACCATGCGGCGGTCGAGCTTTTCGGCGTCTGAGAGCGAATCCGAGCCCGGCCGCATCGACGGCATGGTGCAGCCGAGCGCTTCCGTCATGCCCCAGGCCTGGATGTAGTCCACGCCATATTCGCGCTTGAGCTTGTCGACCATGGCGCGCGGCGGGGCCGAGCCCGACGAGAGCGTGGCGCGCAGCGTCGAGAATTTCTTGCCGGTGCGGGCGAGCCAGTCGAGCAGGATCAGCCAGAAGCTCGGCACGCCCGCCGACAGCGTCACGCCTTCGCCCTCGAAAAGCTCGTAGAGCTTGTCCGGCTCGTAATTGCGGCCGGGCAGCACGAGTTTCGAGCCGGTGAAGGGCGCGGTGAACGGCATGTTCCAGCCGTTGCCGTGGAACAGCGGCGCCATCGGGAACATCACTTCCCGCACGCCTTCCTTGTGGCCGGGCATGAACTCGAAGCTCGAGCACACCAGCGTCTGCAGGATCGCGGCGCGGTGCGAATAGACGACGCCCTTCGGATTGCCGGTCGTGCCGGACGTGTAGCAGATGGTGGACGCCGTCTTCTCGTCGAACAGCGGCCATTCGAAACCGGCATTGTCTTCGGCCGCCAGCAGATCCTCGTAGCAATGCACGGGCTTCGGCAGCTTCACCTCCGGCATCCGCTCGCGCGACGACATGAAGACGAAGGCCTCGACCGTCTCCAGCCGCGGCGCGATCGCCTCCACGAGCGGCAGCGTCGCGCGGTCGATGAACAAGAGCCGGTCCTCGGCGTGATTGATGATGTAGACGAGCTGGTCCGGGAACAGGCGCGGATTGACCGTGTGCAGCACGTAGCCCATGCCCGGCGCGGCGTAGAACATCTCGAAATGGCGATGCGTGTTGAAGGCGAGCGTGCGGACGCGGTCGCCCTGGTTCATGCCGAGCCGCTTCAGCGCCAGCGCCATCTTCTGCATGCGCGGATGCGCGTCGGCGTAGGTGTAGCGATGAATGTCGCCCTCGATCTCGCGCGCGACCACCTCCGCCTCGCCGTGATGATCTGCGGCGTATTTGATCAGGCCGCTGATCAGCAGCGGCATGTCCATCATCAATCCCTGCATGTTTCGCTCCAGGTCGCCTGTTCTCCGGACCGTCCGACAATCTTGCGCGGCCCGATTGTTGACGCGACGATAGGAGGGCTGAAGCGGCGTCGTCAACGGCGGAGCCCGTCCCGCGGTGCGAATGATCCGGCGGCGCGCGGCGCGTGCGCCTTCGCGCATCGTCGCGACGCTTTTCGCGCATGATCGGTCGTCAATGGAACGCCGTCATGCCGAAGCTCGTTGTCGCCCTGGTTCTGATTTTGTCGTCGGTCGCCGGCGCCGCCGCGTCCGACGATCCGCGATGCGCGGCCGACCTGCGCCGCGCCGGCGATCTGGTCTCCGCCGTCGCGGATCGCGATCGCGGCGGCCCATACGGTCCGCAGGCGCTCTGCGACATATTGCGGACAAATCTGCGCGACATGCGGGAAACGACCGACATCATGAGGCGTTGCATGACCGGGCGCGCGTTGAGCGAGAACGCCGGCCAGATGGAAGCCTCGATGGAAGACGTGCGGACGGTCATCGCCAAGCGCTGCCGTTGAGCAGCAGCGCTTGCGTCATCCGGCGTTCGGGAACGGATCAACGATGGGGGTCGCCGTGAAAAGAAAATCCGCAATCGCATTGAGCCTGTTCGGGCTGTTGATCGCCACACAGCCGGGGGCGGCCGCCGCCGGCCCGTTCACCGGCTACCAGGGAAACTGGAGCGGGTCCGGCTCGATCTCCACCGGCGAGGGCGCCGAGCGCATCCGCTGCCGCGCGTCCTACGCGGTCGACGGCACGGGCAATTCGCTGACCCAGCGCATCACCTGCGCCAGCGACAGCTACCGCTTCGTCGTCGTCAGCGACGTCATCGCGAACGGCTCGAGCATTTCGGGCTCGTGGAGCGAGACGACGCGCGCGCTGAACGGCTCCCTGAGCGGGTCGGTCTCGAACGGCCGCTACAATGCGCACATCGCCGGCTCCGGCTTCACCGCCAATGTCAGCGTCGCGTCCTCGCCGTCGCGGCAGACGGTGACGATCACGTCCGGCAATTCGGGCGTCAGGCGCGTGTCCATGTCGCTTCAGAAGGGCGGCTGACCGCTGCGCTTCGCCGCGATACGCGCAAGCCACGCGACCGACGGCCGCAGGATCAGGAAGTCCGCGGCGAGCGCCGCCAGCATGGAGAAGGCGCTGAGCCAGCCGAAAAGCCTGAGCGAGGGCAGGTCGGACAGAACCGTCACCGCAAGGCCGCAGGCGAGCACCGCCGTCGTCAGGATCATCGCGGGACCGACGAGCACGGTGGCGCGTTCCACCGTCGCGCCGGGATCCTCGCCGGGCCTCTGCTCGAGCCGCATGCGGTTGAAGAAATGGATGGTCGCGCTCAGTCCCAGCCCGAACGAGACGATCAGCGCGACGATGCTCGCAAATTGCAGGCCGAGGCCGCTGAGGCGCAGCAGCGCGCCGCAGGCCACCACCGGAAAGATCGCCGGCATGACGCTCGCGACGCCGACGATCGGCGAGCGGAACGCGAGGCCGATGAACAGCGCGACGAAAGCGAATTCGATCGTGAGCCCATGCGAGAGCTTGTCGATCATGCCCGAGCTGTTGCGCGCGGCGATGACGGCGAGGCCGGTGACGGCGATGCGATAGCCCGGATGCGCCTTGCGCACCGCGTCGAGGCGGCTGTCCAGCGTATTGACGACGGGCAGCAGATCGCTCGCGTCGATGTCGGGAATGCGCCCGCTGACAAGCGCGGCGTCCTGATTTTCCGAGAGGAAGCGGCGCTGCAGATGCTTGGGCAACAGGTCGACATACTGGCGCAGCGCGCCGCTGTCCGCGCGGCCCTGCTTTTCGGCGAGCCAGCGGCGCAAAGTCTCCAGCGACCAGACGTTGCCGACGCCGGCCTGATGTTCGACCGCGGCATGGACGGCGCCGATCACGTCGAGCGTTTCGGGCGCGTAGAGCGACACGCCCTTCGGAAATTCGATGAGAACGTCGACGGGGTTTGAGCCCGACAATTGCTGGTCGAGCCGGTTGGCCGCCGACACCGCATTCTGTCTGTCGGGCGCCTGGTCGGCGAGGCGGTAGCGCGGTTCGAGCGTCGCATAGACGATCGCCAGGCCGACGACGACGACCGCGCCGGCGAGCGTGATGAGCTCGGGGCGCGCCGTCATGCGCATCGCGATCGCCTGGCAGAACCTGCGCAGCGCGTCGACGCCGACATCGGATTCGCGCGCATCGCGTGCGAAATCGGCCTCCTTGCGGACGAAGACGACGCCGAACAGCGGCGCGAGCCACAGCACGGCGACGAGCGCGATCGCCGTCGCGATCAGGCCGGCTTCGCCGAAGGTGCGGATCAGATCGGAGTCCGAGATCAGGAGCGCCGCAAACGACAGGGCCGCCGTCGCATGCGTGAGCACGCAGGCGGGCCCGACGACGAGGACCGCCTCGCGAAACGCCTGGACCTTGCTCTTGCCCTCGATCAGCCGGTCGCGCGCCGCGAAGGTAAGCTGCATCGAATCGGAAAAGCTGATGACCATGATGAGCGGCGTCATCACGTTCAGGAACATGTTGAGCCGGAAACCGAGCCAGCCGAGCGCGCCGAGCGCGAGGAGAATGGCGGCGAGCGGCGGTCCCGCCGCCACGATCATGAAGGACACGCGCCGGAAGAAGGCGATGGCGATGAGACAGCCGGCGACGAAGCCGACGGCGTTGTAGAGGATGCGGTCGCGCTCGACGGCGTTGCGGATTTCGAGCTGCATCACCGGAACGCCCGACAGCTCGGCCGTCAGCCCCGAGCCTTCGAGGTCGCCGGCGATCGTCTTGCGCACCTCGGCGATGACCTCGCCGAGCCGGTCCTGCGCCGTCGCCTCCGGCTCGAGCGACAGCGCCATCAGCGTCAATTCGCCGTCCTTCGAGATCAGCTTGCCCTGGATGATCTCGTTGGCCTTCACGCGCGCGACGAGCCTGTCGAAGGCCGCGCCCTCCGGCAGCGTTTCGGGAAAGAGCGGCGGCGGCAGGCCGCCTTTCTCGCCGGGTTCGCGCGCGGAAAAGATCGAGATGATGCCGCGCGCCCCGTTCACGAGCTGCAGGTCGGTCGCGACGTCGCGCAGCTTCTCCAGCGCCTGGCGCTCCAGCACCGGGCCTTCGACGACGACGAGAACGTCGAACTCCGTCGAGGGAAAGCGCTTCGTCACGTCTTCGTATTGCCGGAAGGCGGGCGTGTCGGAGCGGAAGAGTTGCGACAGGGAATCGTCGACCTTCACGCGCGAAAGCCCGAAGGCGGCGCCGATGGCGGCCAGCAGCGCGAGCACGCCGATCAGCCAGGGTTGCGCCAGCGGCGCGAGGCCTATGCGCTCGATGCCGAGCGCAAGGCTCGGCGGATTGCGGGCCGGCGCGTCGTCGCCCTGTGATGGAACGTTCGGCGAATGCAGCGCCTTTCCCCCGTCGTCTGCATTTTCGGGCGGCGCGATCTCGAACCGCGCGGCGGCCTTGGCCTCAATCTAGCGCGGCGCCTCGAAAGGTCGAACTTGCGCTTGGCTGCGGGGGCGGGCTGGCGCGGCGTTGCTTTCCCTTCTAACGTGATTGAAGAGGAAGGAAAATCGGCGATGACGGGGTTCAAGGAATACGGCGCCTACGATGCGGTGGGGCTCGCCGAGCTCGTGCGGCGCAGGCAGGCGAGCGCGGAAGAATTGCTCGACGAAGCGATCGCGCGCACCGAGAAGGTCGATCCGCAACTCAACGCCGTGGTCGTGAAGCACTACGATTTCGCGCGCAGGCAGATCGCGAACGGCCTGCCAGACGGGCCGTTCCGCGGCGTGCCGTTTCTGCTCAAGGATCTCAATCTGCTGAAGGGCGCGCGCACGACCTTCGGCTCTTCGCTCAACAAGGATTACGTCGCCGATCACACGGATACGCTGACGCAGCGCTTCCTCGACGCCGGGCTCGTGATCTTCGGCAAGTCGTCGTCGCCGGAGTTCGGCCTGATGCCGACGAC
>OEIU01000959.1_pt1 | contig 21659 bp, 16 predicted proteins | sample 1539221 | NCBI WGS metagenome assembly OEIU01 (sample SAMN03792071, study PRJEB22550) | activated sludge metagenome | feature: wastewater treatment plant; material: activated sludge; isolation source: Wastewater treatment plant of a petroleum refinery complex | place: Argentina: Zarate | collected...
CCTGCACCTGCACCTGCACCTGCACCTGCACCTGCACCTGCACCTGCACCTGCACTGGCACTTGCACTTGCAGTGGCACTTGCGCTCCTGGCGAGCCTCGGCCTGCATGCCGCCGCCTGGGCCGGGCCGGTGCCGGCGGCGCACGCCGATGCCGAAACCACCGGGCCGGTGGAAGTGGCGCCGGTCGGCTTGTCCGAGCCGGCACTGGACGGCGTGGCCGCACGGTCCGCGGCATCGGGCCCTTCGGGCAGCGCCCTGGCGGCAGAGCTGATCAAGGAATCCGGCGCGGGCGTGCACGCCGCGGACGCGGCGGCGCCGGCCCGCCGCGCCAACGGCGCCGCCACGCCGGCAAGCGCCAAGCTCAGCGCGGACGGCAGCGCCGCGCGCCGATCCTCCGGCCACGACGACTGGGGGCTGCGCGAGTGGGGCAAGGCCACGCTGCGCTGGCTGAAGCAGGCCGTACCGGGGCTGCGCGACGACACCGACAAGCACAGCGGCCGGACGGTGGCGCCGGACGCCGCCGATTGGTCCGCGTCGCCGCTGGATCGCGACCTCCGGCATGCGCCGCAGCGCCAAGCCGATGCCGCTGCCGACGCGGCGCTGCGGGCCACCCCCGACCATCCGGCGCAGTCCGTCTTCTTCGACCCCGAACAGAACCTGGTGCGCAGGGTGGCCAGCGTCGCGCGCGAAGTGCTCGAACATCCGATGACCTGGCTGGTGCTGCTGCTGTTCGCCGTCGGCGCCATCGTCGTCAAGAAGATCGACCGGCGGCCGACGAAGTGACGCCAGCACGGCCAGGCGAGGTTCAGACCAGCACTTCGACGCAGGGCGGGTGCCCCAGGAAGGCCTGCGGGCTGGCGCTGGCGCCATAGGCGCCCGACTGGAAGATCGCCACCAGGTCGCCGGCCTGCGCCACCGGCAGCTCCATGCGGTCGGCCAGCAGATCCAGCGGCGTGCACAGCGGCCCCACCACCGAGGCGATCTCGCGTTCGGCCGAACCGGCACGGTTGCCGATGGTCACCGGGTAGTTCTTGCGGATCACCTGGCCGAAGTTGCCCGAGGCCGACAGGTGGTGGTTGAGCCCGCCGTCGGTGACCAGGAACACCTGCCCGCGCGAGACCTTGCGGTCGACGATGCGGGTCACGTAGATGCCGGCTTCGCCGACCAGGTAGCGGCCGAGCTCGATGACCAGCGCGGCCTCGGGCATCTCTGCCTTGGCGCGCGCGCTCAGGCGCTCGAGGTTGTCGGCGATCGGCCGCAGGTCGAGCCGCTGCTCGCCCGGGAAGTACGGGATGCCGAAACCGCCGCCCAGGTTGAGGAAGCGCACCGGGCCCGGCGCCGCGGCGGCCAGGCGCAGCGCCAGTTCGTAGGACTTCAGCTGCGCCTCGCAGATCGACTCGGCGCGCAGGTTCTGCGAGCCGGCGAAGAGGTGGAAGCCCTCGAAGGCCAGCCCCGCGGCAGCGATGGCCGCGAGCAGCTCGGGCACCTGCTCCACGTCGACGCCGAACTGCTTCGGGCCGCCGCCCATCTTCATGCCCGAACCCTTGAGCTCGAAGTCCGGGTTCACTCGCAGCGCCACGCGCGCCGGCAGGCCGAGCGCGCTGGAGATGTCGGCCAGCAGCCGCAGCTCGCGCGCCGACTCCACGTTGAGCAGCACGCCCGACGCGACCGCCTGGCGCAGTTCGATCTCGCGCTTGCCCGGGCCGGCAAAGCTGATCTCGCGCGGGTCGGCGCCGGCATCCAGCGCCACCTTCAGCTCGCCGGCTGAAGCGACGTCGATGCCGTCGACCAGGCCGGCCATGAAACCGACCAGCGCCGGCATCGGGTTGGCCTTCATCGCGTAGTGCAGCTTCACCGCGCGCGGCAGCGCCTGGCGCAGCTCGAGCACGCGCGAACGCAGCAGGGCGCGCGAGTAGGCGTAGAACGGGGTCTGGCCCACCCTTGCGGCAAGCCGGGACACGGGGCCGCCGCCCCAGTGGAGTTCCCCGCCCTTCAGTTCGAAATGCGGCAGCGGGGCGTGCGTGACCGCGGATCGCGGCTTGGAAGATGCGGATTCGCTCATCGCCGAGATTGTGTAGTGGGACAGCTGTCGAAGTCAGCGCTGGTACGCGCCGGGAGACCAATCGCGACGAACGTCGAAATGAGCACCGTGCCGAGCGGCCACCACGCCGCGGTATTCGCCGGGTAGGCAAGGCGCGGCGCCAAGCGCACGAGCGAGGCCTATTCAGCCGGCCTGGCGCTCGAGCCAGGCGGTGGACAGCCGCTTGCGGTCGATCTTGCCGTTCGGGTTGCGCGGCAGCGGCCCGGCGGCCGGCTCGATGCCGGCCGGCACCATGTAGGCCGGCATGTGGCGCTTGCATTCGGCCCGCAGTGCTTCCAGGTCCAGCGCGCCGGCGCCGGCCGGCGGCGTGGCGATCACCTGGATCGCCTGGCCCAGCTGCGGATGGTCCACGCCGAAAGCCACGCACTCGCCGACCAGCTTGGTGGCGTACAGGATCTCCTCGACTTCGTTCGGGCTGACGCGGTAGCCCGAGGTCTTGATCATCTCGTCGCGCCGGCCGACGAAGTACAGGAAGCCCTCGGCGTCCTTGCGCACGGTGTCGCCGCTGAACACCGCGTACTCCGGCAGCTGCAGCCCGGCCACGCGGCCGCCGTGGCCGGGGGCCAGCAGCTTGTAGCGCTCGGCCGTCTTGTCCGGGTCGTTCCAATAGCCCTGGCCGACCAGCGCGCCGCGGTGCACCAGCTCGCCCGGCTCGTCGGGGCCGCATTCGCTGCCGTCGGCACGCAGCACCAGGATCTCGGCATTGGGGATGGCCTTGCCTATCGAGTCCGGCCGGCGGTCCACCTCCTCGGGCGGCAGGTAGGTGCTGCGGAAGGCCTCGGTCAGGCCGTACATCAGGAAGGGCCTGGCCTTGGGCACGCGCGCGCGCAGCGCGTCCAGCGTCTCGCGCGGCATGCGTCCGCCGGTGTTGGCGAAGTAGCGCAGGTGCTCGCCGATCTGCGCCGGCCACTCCAGCTGCGTCAACTGGATGTACAGCGGCGGCACCGCCGTCAGGCCGGTGACCTTCTCCTTGGCCATCGCCTTCAGAACGTCGCGCGGCAACAGGTAGTTGAGCAGCACCACGCGCGCGCCGGCGTGGAAGGCGGTGGTCAGCTGGCTGAAGCCGGCGTCGAAGCTCAGCGGCAGCGCGGCCAGCAGCGTGTCCTGCGGGCAGTTGCCCAGGTAGCCGGCCACGCTCTTGGCGCCGGCCACCATGTTGCGGTGGCTGAGCACCACGCCCTTGGGCTGGCCGGTGGAGCCGCTGGTGTAGAGGATCGCGCACAGGTCGGTGTCGATCACGCGGTGGCCGGGGCGCGGCGGCGCGTCCAGCAGTTCGGCCCAGGTATGCAAGGCGATGCCGGGCGGCAACGCGGGCGCCTCGGCGGGCGGCTCGGTCAGCACCAGGTGGCGCAGATCGGAGCATTCGCCGAGCACCGGCAGCAGCAGCGCCAGCCGCTCAGGCGAGGTCACGAGCACGCGCACGCTGCAGTCGCGCGCGATATAGACCACCTGCTCCGGCTTGAGCAGCGGGTTCATCGGCACCATCACGCCGCCGGCCGCCGGGGCGGCGAAGCTGGCGACGACGGTTTCCAGGCGCTTGTCGAGCCAGATGCCGACGCGGTCGGTGCGCTCGGCCCCAAGGGCCAGAAGTCCGCCGCCGAACTGGGCAATCCGCTGCGCAAGCTCGGTGTAACACAGGCGCGTGTTCCCGTGGACCAGCGCTTCGTGGGCCCCCCGCCGGTCCACGGATCGGGCAGGAAGTTCGAACAACAACGACGCTTCGGACATATTCTGAGGACAGCGGCAGGTACGGACTCCGGTCGGCGCGCGATCTTAAACGGCGTCGTGCCCAGGACATCGTGAGCAGTGCCTCGGGACGCGGTTCGGCCCGCCGATGCACGCGAAATGCTCCACGCCTTTCGGGGTAAGCCGTGGGATTGCACGCAACTACAATGCCGCTTGTTCCGAACTGCGAGTCCGATTCCTTCCATGGATGTCTCCCGCGAAGTGCTTCGCCTGCTCGACGATGTGCTGGCCCTGAACGGCCGCACGGCATCGATGACCGCCGAGACGCCGCTGCTGGGCGCTATACCCGAACTCGATTCGATGGCCGTGGTCGCGCTGATCACCGGCATCGAGGAGCGTTTCGGCCTGGACGTGGACGATGACGAGATCGACGGGGCGGCTTTCGCGACGGTCGGCAGCTTCTGCGAGTTCGTCGCGGCCAAACTGGGCTGAGGCGTTCTCCCGCAGCGATGGCCGATTCCGCGGAGCCGAGCACGCACTCCCGGTCAGATGTGGATCACCGATGCAACCTACTGAAGACTATCGCGCGAGCCACCTTACGGCGGGAGATCACTACGACGATCGTCTGGCCGCAGAGCCATTCGATGCATACATGGCCCACTGGGAGCAGGTGCACCTGGATGCGCTCGTGCGCGAGTGCTTCCCGTCCGGCGTGTCGCGCTATTTGGACTTTGCCTGTGGCACCGGCCGCGCCATCTCGACGCTGGCGCCCCTGTCCAAGGATGCGGTAGGCGTCGACGTTTCTCCGTCAATGCTCAAGGTCGCGCAGGCCAAGGTTCCGGGTGCGACCTTCCACCTCGCCGATCTGACGAAAGATGATCCCGACCTGGGAACCTTCGACCTGATCACCTCGTTCCGCTTCTTCGGCAACGCGCAGGACGCGTTGCGGGAAGGCGTGCTGCGCGCGCTGGTCAAGCGCCTCGCGCCGGAAGGTTTTCTGGTGATCAACAGCCACCGTAACCCGCGCGCACTGTATTCGCTGTTCGGTCGCGTGACGGGGGGTAATGCCGGCGGCATGGACCTGCATCTCGGCAAGCTTCGGCGCTTGCTTCAGGCGCACGGCCTGAAGATCCGTCACCAGCGGCCGATCGGCGCATGGATGTTCCGTTCGCGCATGCTCGGCAGCGTTCGTCCGGATGCTCCCGCGGCAGCGGCCAAGGAGCGCCGCTTCTCAAGCCCGCTGCTGGCAGGCATTGCGCCGGATGCCATCATCGTCGCTCAGCGGAGCTGAGCCGACTCCAGCCCCGTCGAGCGCCAGCGACGACCGGCTTCCGCTGGCGCGCGGCGCAGATCGGCTGCGCCTGCTCTACACGCTGCCGCTGCGGCGGGAGCCGTCGACGACGCTGCTGGTGGGAAGTGCCGGCGATGCGGCGTGCCGGGAGCTGCGGAGCGGATGGCCCGGTACGGTGGCGGTTTCCGAGTCTTGGCAACTCATGCGGGCGGCCACGGCTCTGGGCAGACCCCGCTACGACGCCGTACTGCTGCCCGGTGTCCTGGGCGTTGCGGGCCACGCGCCGGCAGGTCAAGTCTCGATCGCCGCGCTGGCGTTGCTGCGACCCGGCGGCACGGTCGTCGGACATATGCCGCACCTGATGTCGGTGCACGGGCTTCGCCGTGGCCGCGTCTGGCGGCCTGGGTCGGACTGGGCGACGCCAGGCCGGGTCGCCCGCAGCCTGCTGTGCGCCGGCTTCATTGACGCGGAGTGCTTCTTGATCGAGCCGCATGCGGCTTCGCCGATGGCCTTGGTCCCATCGGCACGAAAGGCGGCCGGCCGTCACTTCGTGCTTGCGGTGCGCCGCACGCGCAACCAGCATGGCCGGCTGGGCTACGGGTTGCGCCTGCTCGCGGCGCGCTGCGGGCTGGGCGGTCTGCTCCAGCCGGACCTCTTCTTCTGGGCCCATGCCCCATGCTGAACGAGGTATTGCACGTCGTCCAGCAACAAGGCTGGTTCGACACACGGCAACCCTACGAGAAAGCGATCTACCTTTCGCAAGGCGCCTCGCTGTGGATGATCCTTACGCGCAGAGGCCAGCCGCAGCTTTTTGTCAAGTTCAGCCGGCTGGTGAGCCTGGAAACCGAGGCCCAGCGTTTCGCGCGCGCCAGCTTGGCACACCCGGAACATGCACCTCGCTTCGTGGGCTACATCAGGCACGGCGAGCTGCACGTGATGGCGACCGGTGCCGTCGACTTTCGCGCCGTCACCATCGACATGGTGGCCCGGCCCGCCGCGGCCGAGCGACTCAGGCAGGCACTGGCTGCATATTTCACCGGTGCCGCGGAGCCGGTGGCCTCGCATGCCTGGGCTCAGGAAGTCGAGCGCTACTTCCAGGCCCAAGCCACGCAGCCGCCGGTCGCCACCGGGTTGTGCCGACTGCGCGCAGCGCTGCCCTCGCTGCCTGCCCGGCCGCAGCATGGCGATCTGGTACTGAACAACCTGGGGCTGCGCCCCGACGGTCGCCTGATCGTGTTCGACTGGGAGGACTACGGCGAGGTCGCGCTGCCCGGCCTGGACCTGTTTACGCTGGAGATGTCGCTGCAGGAAGCTGCGCAGCAGCAAGGCACCCGCGGCCGCGTGGACACGGCGCCCGCGCTCGACATCGACGGTTGGTGTGCCTCACAGGGCATTTCGCCCGCGCAGCACCGCGAACTGCGCCTCTGTCACGCGCTGGTGTTCCGCTACCTGAAGCGCAAGTACGGACCCGAAATCCAGGCCCGCCTGGACGCACTGATTGCAGCTCTGTGATTCAGCCACGCGGCTCGGCCGCGTGTACCGGATGCGTCTTCATCCAGTCGACGATGGCCTCGACCATCGCCGTCTTCCAGACCTGTTTCGAGAACGTGTGGTCAGCGCCATCGATGTCGACACGGCGCACCTGCCCCGAGTCCAGCAATCCGGACCAAGCCGGCGTGATGCGCGTGATCTCGTCGAACTCGCGCGCGATGTAGTCGTGGCCGCTCATCAGCACCAGCGCCGGGCCGCCGAATCGGCGTAAACCTTCAGCGGTGCGCAACGGCAACGGCAGAGTGTCGAAGGCGTCCTGCGGCGCCGAGCCGCTGCGTGACAGCATGCGGCGGCCGCGCCAGTAGTCGCGCAGCACCTCCGCCAGCGATCGCAGAGAGCGCCTCAACTCGAACTTGCCGCTGAACACCAGCGCCCAGAACTCGCGCGAGCGCAGCCGGTCAAGGTAGTATGTCTTGACGATGACCTGAGCCTGCCCCTCCGGCGTGCGCACCCAGGGGTTGGTCAGTGCGACCTCGGTCACGCGCCGGTCGCGCCATGCGTAGAACAGGATGTCGCTCGCGGAATTGCACTCGCCCACCAGCAGCAGCCGCTGCATCTCCGGGCACGCGGATCGCAAAGCGTCGATCGCGGCCGCTATATCGTCGCCGATGTGTTCGAAGCCCTGGTAGGTGCCGGTGCTGTCGCCCATACCGCGCTGATCGAAGCGCAATACCGCACAGCCCTCGGCGGCCAGCCGCCGCGCCAGCTGCACGAACTGCCGGTGGGCGCCGGCGCGGTACTGCGGGCCGCCGGCGATGACGATGATCGCACCGCGGCGCGCCGGCACTGGCGCACGGTGCAGCACACCGACCAGCTGTTCGCCACGGCAGTCGAAGGTCAAAGGCTGCTCGGTGGCAGCGTCCGCCCTTCCGGCCTCACCTTTGTCCGGCACGTGCGTGCCCGACGGTGCGGCGTCGACCGCCGGCCACTCCGGCAGAGCAAAGCGGCGCGCCATGGCCTCCAGCAGCGCCGGCGCCACCTCGCGCTCGTGCACCTGCCAGAACGGTGGCCCAACCAGCGACTCGACCCTCAGGTCGACGCCTGCCTGTCGCAGCGCTTCCTGTGTCTTCTTCGACGCGAGCGGCGCCGCCGTCTCTTCGTCGGCCAGCACTTCGAACCAGTCCACCTGCCGGCCCGCCAGCGCGAGCGCGTCGAGTTCCGCGCAGTCGATGGTCTGCGCAAGCGCCGGTCCGACCTCGTAACCCGAGACCTCGACAGCATGGCCATCGGCGAAGCGGGCGCGCAGCTCGTTCGTCGTCTTGACGCGGTCCGGCAGATGCAGGTCGGCTGCGATCCGGATGCGCAGGAACTGCGTGAAGAACGTCTTGCCGCTGCTCACTGGCTGCCACAGCAGCAGGCGCCGCAGGCCGGCGTCCTCGCGTGCCAGCTCCGAGGCCATCACAGCGCCGAGGCGCAAGCCCCAGACCGTCTCGCAGCCCTGGCCGCGGTGACGCAGCCACGCAAGACCACGTCGCAGGTCGTCGCGCCAGCCGTCCCAGGTCGCGTCGATGAACTCACCTGCGCTGTCGCCAGTACCAAAGGGGTCCAGGACCAGCGTGCCGACGCCCAGCGGCGCCAGAGCCCGCGCCTGTAGCGCGATCATCTGCCGGCAGCGGTTCATCTCCTCGCCGAAGGGGGGGACGACGAGCAGGTCGCCTCCCGGATGCCGCGGCGCCGCCGGCGGATGGTAGACCGCGACCAGCGGCCCGCGGGCGCCGTCGATGATCAGTGGCTGCGGCAACGGTCCGCCGGCCGCGATGAACGCGCCGTGCTGCATGCTGCCTGTCAGCTTGCGCCGTTGTTCTGCAGGTAGCCCAGGATCGCGGGCACCGACTTCAGCTCGCCGAAGTCGTCGACTTCGATGTACAGGTCGAAGGCCTGCTCGATCGCCATGATGAGCTTGACGTGTCCGAGCGAGTCCCATGCGGGCACGTCCTCGTCGCGGGTTTCTGGGGTGATCGACGCGGGCGGGATCTTCAGCGTTTCGGCGATCGTGGTTTGCAGGCGCGGAAAGTGACTCATGGCTCAAGCGTTCGACGGGTAGAGGTGCGCCGCGGTGCTCGGGCGGCGGCGCGTTGGGTCTTCAGTGAGCCGGTGCCGGCGCTGCTACCGTCACCGATATGGGGAACTCCGACTCGGCGCGAGGCGGGCGGTGGCTGAGGTCCATCTCGAAGCGGCCCGAAGCGTCGGCCTCGAAGCCTTGCACGGGGAGGAAATCCTTGGCCAAGCCATTCTTGGCGGTCTGCAGGTAGTTGGCCACGATGTGCCGCACGCCTTGCGCCTGGAGGTGGCGCAGCTGTGCATGCAGGAAGGCAGACTCCGCCTCGCGGCCGATCACGCGGCAGGACATCAGGAAGGTGTCCAGCTCGACTGCATCGGCTGCGGTGCGCCGCCAGATGGCGAGCCCGACGACACCGCTGTCCCCGAAGGTGTCGGCAAGCGAGAAGTCAGCGACGAGCGTGTCCCCGGAATCGATGAACCCGCGCATTTGGTGTTCGCTGTAGCGGCGCGTCGTCAGGTTGAACTGGTTCGTTTTGCCGCTGAGCTGACTCAGCCGCGCGACATGCTCCGACGGATCGAAGCGCAGCGTCATCCGCATGCCGAGTCGGGCCAGGTACTCCGGCGCACCGCCGCTGCCCGCCAAGTCTTCGCCGAGCGCGCGGCGCTGGCGCTCCTGCTCGTACATTCGCGATTTCGCCAGATCCTCGCTGGTCAGCGACAGGATCTCGAGACGCGCGACGCAGTCCAGGCAGAGCGGCACGTCCAACGCCCGCTTGGGTACCTGGATCACCTCGACCTGCGGCAGGTGATGCCGCACCGCGGCGCACTCATGATCGCTGTCGTCAACGAAGACGAAGGATTCGAGACCCAGGTTCAGCTCGAGCGCCAGCGACTCGATGTTGTCCGGCTTGGGCTCCCAGTTGACGCGTCGCGCCGCGAAGTGTGACTCGCGCAGCACCTGGTGCGGGTGGTCGCGCAGCACCTCCAGCACGTCGGCCTCGTTGTTCTTGCTGCACATCGCGAGCAGGAAGCCGCGCTGGCGGAAATCCAGCAGGCGACGCTGGAAGTCCACGTAGACCTTGCCCGGGTACTCTGGACCGAGCGCGATCCCGTGCGGCCCGTCCTCCCCGACGATGCCTCCCCACAGCGTGTTGTCGGCGTCGAGCACGATTACCTTCGCCTTTGGCGCGCGCAGCGAAACGCCGATGGTGACGACTCGGCGCGTGATCTCGCGCGCCGCGGGTGCGGCAAAGGGGAAGGTCGCGCTGTACCAGTAGCGGCGATCGAAGAATCCGTCGCGGCCCACCTGTGCCTGCACCTCGTCGAGGTCCAGGTACAGCGACGAGGGCACGTGCTCGCGCATCCAGCCAGCTGCCTCGGTCTTGAAGGCGGCCCACCAGGCGGCCTCGCCGCGTTCGAACTGCACGTCGTACAGGCCCAGCGCCGGCCCGGCCAAACCCGGCAGCAGTGACACCACCAGGTGCCCGACCGGTTGCGCGCGGAACATCGCGACGATGTCCTGCAGTCGGCGCAACGCGCTGTCCCGCAGCGCCGCCTGCGCCTGCGGGTCATCGCCGACGAAGGGCGACTCGAGCGCCGGAACCAGATCCGCGCGGCGCAGCAGCAGCAGCGTGATGTCCGGCCGATGCGCGACCAGCGCAGAGTTCGGCGCCGCCTCCTGCAGCGCCAGCCCGTAGGGCGCGTGATAGAGATCGATCCGCAGTTGCTGAAGCGCGGCCGCGAGCTCGAACCAGGGGTCGAGCAGGTCGCTGGTGTAGGTGTGCACGATGCCGATGCGCAGCGTAGCGGCCGCCGGCGCCAGCTCGCGCGCGCGCGACAGCAGCGGGTTCAGCTGCAACGGCCCGACCGCGAGGGAAGTCTGCGCGAGCTCGCGGTTCAGCGCACCCAGCGAATCGATCTGCAACAGGGCGTCGAAGGGATCTTTGGCCATGCGAAGAGGATGCAACGATATGGACGGCCGGTGCCCCGGGACCGGGCGGCGCGGGGCCGGGCGTGCGTAGCCTGCCATCCTGAAAGCCGGCGAGCCTAGCATAGGCCCGCGGTGGCCTTGCGGGCACGACGTGGCGGATGTCACATCACCGGCGGCGCGCACGGCGGCAGTCCCGCGGCTGCGGGAGGCGCGAGCTAGCATGCGCGCTTTGCGGCCCGACCCAGCCTCGCCATGCCTTCCGGAACGTCCGTCGACCTCGGCAGCCGCCGCTTTTCGCTGGACGACCAGATCGCGTTCGGAGCCGCCTCCCACGACGTCAACCCGATGCACGTCGACCCGGTCGCGGCGCGGCGCACGCTGACCGGTCTGCCGATAGTGCACGGCGTGCACACGCTACTTCAGGCGCTGGAGCGCTGGCGGCCAGCCGCCGAGCCCGAGGGACCACTGCGACTGGACTGCGAGTTCAAGCAGCCGATTGACGTCGATGACGCCGTGGACTTCCACCAGACCGTCGACGAGCAGGGGGTAACGCTCCTCGACGCCGTCGTAGACCGCGTCGTATGCACCCGCGTTCGCATCGCCGGACCGGCCGTCGCGACGGCCGCCGCGCCCCCACCCGCGGCGGTTGGTGAAGCGATCGTCCTGGCACCAGCCACCGTGCCATGCGAGGCTGCCGCCGCGACACACGTCGGGCGCAGCTACCTGCTGGCGCAGTGGGCGCCGTCACTGGCCGCCGCGTTCCCGCACGTCGAGCGGCGTCTCGGCCGCGGAGCCGTCGGCGCGCTCGCCGCCCTGTCCTACACGGTAGGAATGGTCTGCCCCGGTTTGCATTCGGTGTTTTCATCCCTGACGCTGATCGCGAACGGCGCGACGCCGGGCGCGGCGCTAAGGGTGCGGGTGCTCGCGCACGAGGCCCGCTTCGGCATGATCACGATGGCCTTCGACGGCCCGCTGCGGGGAGAGCTGATCGCTTTCGAGCGCGCTCCGCCGCAGAGGCAGCCGCGCGCCGATGAACTCGCAGACCGCGTGCCGCCCGAAGCCTTCGCCAGAACGCGCGCGATAGTGGTGGGCGGCTCGCGCGGTCTCGGCGAACTGACCGCGAAGCTGCTCGCAGCCGGCGGCGCCGACGTGGTGCTGACCTACGCCAGCGGACGCGACGATGCGCAACGCGTCGCCGACGAGATCAACGCCTGTGGCCGCGGGCGCGCACGGCCGCGCCGCTGCGACCTGTCGGAGGAAACCGACTGGCTCGCGTTGTTCGGGCCGCAGGCGCCAGACGCGGTCTTCTACTTCGCCACGCCGCGGATCTACCGCAAGTCCGCCGAGCTGTTCGACCGGCGGGCCTTTGGGCAATTCACCGACACCTACCTCGACCGTTTCGCGTCGCTGTGCCTCGCGCTGGAGCAGGCCGCCAGCGAGCGTAAGGTCACGGTCTACCTGCCGTCGACGGTGTTCATTGACCAGCGGCCCAAGGGGCTGACCGCCTACGCGATGGCCAAGGCCGCAGCCGAGATCCTCGCCGACGACCTGAGCCGCTCTCTGCGCCGCGTGCGCGTCGTGCACACCCGCCTGCCGCGGCTGGCGACCGACCAGACAGCGGGCGTGCGCGGCCTCGACCACTGGACCAATACCGAGGTGCTGCTCGGCACGATACGCAGTGTGCTGGAGCCCTGAACAGGACGCGCTACAGGTCCAGCGCCACCAGTTCACTGTAGATGTCGCGCGCCTGGCCGTCAGTCAGCGTGCGCGACGAGATCAGCTTGGGCTGGGTGCGGCGGCTGAGGATCGCCCCGCGAGGCACAGACGACAGCAAGCGCGCTTCGACACGGGTGACCATCAGCCCGGCCCGCAGCAGCAGATGTTGCCGCAGCAGCGCGCCATGACGCTCGAGCGCCGACGGGTCGCTAAGGTGAAGCAGGTGCGCGCCGGGCATGCGCTTCCAACGCATCGGCTTGTAGACCGCCAGGCAGACGTCGCCGGGCCCGCCGAAGGCGATGAAGCGCAGCCAAGGGATGCCGCGGTGCGCCTCGTACTCGGCGCGTGCGACGCCGTCGAGCCTGGCGGCGATGCGCTCCGGCGCGTCTTCCGCGAAGCGGCCGCCGCGGCGCGACCCGGGCGCCGGCAGGTGCGGCAGGTACAGCAGCCGGTCGTCGAGCAGCCTGAACCGGAGTCCGAGAAAGACCTCGGCCACCTTCGGATTCGGCGTGTACATCGTGAAGTGGTAGCCACGCTGACGGATGACGTCGAGCACCAACTGCAGGCTGCCGCTGCGGTAGCCGTCCAGCACGCACCAGCTGTGCGGGTTGCAGAAACGCTCGATGCCGCCGCCGATGGTCTGATCGGAATACACCGCCAGCAGCACGCCGACCAGACGGCCGCCGTCACGCAGCTGCATGCCGTGGTTCGGCACCTCTGCGGCCCAGTGGTGCGTGAGGGAACGGACCCAGGCCTCTGCAGAGATGCGCCGACCCATCTGCTCATGAAGAAAACGGCCGACCTGTTCCAGATGCTCGGCGCGGATCGGCGTGACCTGCAATGCCATCGTCAGCGGGCCTTCATCTTGGCGCCTGACGGCGCAGCTTGCTCCCGAGCAGGTCGAGCACCGCCGCTTCGAAGCCCGGTGCCCGGCCCGAAAGCGCCCACAGCAGCATGACGATGCCGATGAACACCAGCCCCAGCACGGCTCCTTTGGTTACCAGCTCGAACAGCGGCGGCCCCGCCCACGCGGCCGGCAACGCCAGCACCGCTGCGGCCACGCCCGCGGCAGCCGCCACCGGCCGCCACACGGCCGACAGCAGCGCGCCCCATCCGACGTTGCCGGCGCGCACCGCGAAAGCCATCATTAGCGGCACCATTGCCACCGACAGGGCGGCGCGTGCGGTAGCCGCGCCCTCGACACCTCCGACCTGCACTGCCCAGACCGTGAGTGGTGCCAGCAGGGCCAGTTCGCACCATGCCTGCGCCGCCGACAGGCTGGTCCGACCCGCGACCCAGAGCGGAACTTCGAGCACCAGGATCAGCGACGACGCGGCCCCATAGACCGCCATCGCCGCGACCACCGGCACCGCCGCGTCCCACTGGCTGCCGAGCAGCACGCGCACGAACTGCGGCGCCAGCGCCCACAGGATCACGCTGACACCAAGGCAGATCACGGCCACCGCCGAGAAGCTGTCGGCGGCGGCACGCCTGAACGCCTCGCGATCGTCGGCGATGCGGGCCAGGTTCGGGAACAGAGCACGGCGGATCGGCATCACGAGTTCGTTGCTCGGCAGCGTCGCAAGTTCGGTCGCGACGTGGTAGGTGCCCATCGACGAGGTGCCGACGGCACCGCCGACGATGAAGGTGTCGCACTTGCGGTTCAGGTAGCTGCCGATGCGCGACAGCAGCAGCCACTGCGAGAAACCCCAGAGATCGCGGGCCTTCGCCAGCGACAGGCGCGGTCGGTACGGGTGCATCGTATAGCTGAGCACGACGGTGACGAAGGACGCCGCCAACGAGCCGACGACGAGCGCCCAGTAATTGCGCCACCAGAGTGCGGCGGCGATCACGATCACGAAGCTGCCGAGCTTGGCGTACAGGTTGAAGCGAAACTCGCGCGCGAAGTCGAGTTCCTTGCGAAACCACACGACGCCGATGTTCTGCATGCCGTCGACCACGGCTTTGGCTGCGACGACGAGCATCACCGCGTCGAGCCGCGGCTCGCCGAAGTAGCGGGCCACCAGGGGCGCCGCAATCACGACGCCGAGCGAGACGAACAGGCCCTGCAGCAGTTGGATGGTCCATGCGGTGTCGAAGTGCTCGCGGCTTTCGGTCTCGGCGCGCATCAGCGCGAGGTCAACGCCGGCATAGGCGATGGTCTCGAACAGCCCATAGGCAATCATCACCATCGCCACCAAGCCGAAATCCTCCGGCGCCAGCAAGCGCGCGAGGATCATCGTGCTGACCAGCCCGACCAGCCGCATGGCCCACCGCGCGCCGATCATCCACAGCGATCCGCGGAGCAGGCGTCGAGACGATGAACCCTGGTCCGGGGCAATCATCGAGGGGCGTCCGGGGACCGAGGTGTGCTCATGCAGTCCATCAGCATAGCGGCCGCAGCCATGACCAATGGGCACGGCCGCGCCGACCAGTGGATTTTTACCGCACCCCCGATGACCTGCCGGTCGCGGGAGGCGCATATCATTCCCGGCCGGCCGGTATAGCGACCCTGTGCCTGCGCCCCTCATTGGCTGCGTGTACTGTGGCGCCCGACCCGGTCGATGCGACACGCCAACCTTGCCTTCCACCACCCACCCATGACGCCGCTGACCTCCATCCTGATCGCGCTCCTGCTCGTGATGAGCGCAGACGCCCGGGCAGACCGGCCGCTGGACTGGACCGAGGGCGAGCTCGCCGTGCTGCCGGACTACTGCCGCGACACGCAGGGTTTCAACCACACGCGCACCGGGCCCCAGAAGTCGCCCCGTGCCGACTACTGGGTCAGCCTGATGGGGGAGACCTTCTGGTCGGTTCATCACTACTGCTGGGGACTGATGAACCAGCGCCGGGCCCAGATGGCGGGCGTGTCGCGACAGCAGCGAGAGCACCTGATCGACAGTGCGATCCGCGACTACCAGTTCGTCGTGCGCAACATGCAGGGGAGGTTTGTGCTGTTGCCAGAGATCCTGACGCGGATCGGCGAAGCCCACCTGCTGCTCAAGCAGTACGCGGCGGCCAACGATGCCTTCTTGCGCGCGCGTGAAGTAAAGCCGGACTACTGGCCGCCCTATGCGAGCTGGGCCGAGGCGCAGCTGCAGTTAGGCCTCAAAGCGGGAGCCCGACAGACAGTCGAGGCCGCGCTGCAGTATCTGCCCGAAGAGCCGCGAATCCTGGCGCTTGCCAAGCGCGCAGACGTTCCCGCCGAGACGATCGCCGCTGCTCAGACCGCAGCCCGCAGACGCGACCAGGCCGCCTCCGCCCCTCCTCCGGCACCGGCCTCATCGGGGGCACCGACGCCATGAGCGCCCTTCTCACCATTCCCGAGACCCGACCACTGCCCTGCACGGGCGACGCGCGCTGGCCGGAAATGACTCATCGCGGCGCCGCCAGCGCGGCCGACTGGCGCGACGCCGTGCTGCGGCATGGCCCGGCCGCGGCCGCCGAGCGCGCTGATGGCGGTTTCGCGGTCGCTGTGGATCTGGGCGACGACCGGATCTTCCTGGCGGTTGATCGGTTTGCGGAACAGACGCTGTGCTATCGCGTCGACGGCGGCAGACTCCAAGTCGCGACCCGCGCCGACCTGCTGGCCGGGCCGGGCGATGCGCTTGACCACCAGGCGCTGTTCGACTACCTCTACTTTCACTCCATCCCCGCGCCGCGTACCGTGTTCGTCGCGGTGCGCCGCCTGCCAGCCGGACATTGCGCCGTGTTCCAGCAAGGCAAGCTGACGGTCTCGCGCTACTGGACGCCGGCCTTCCGCCCGCTGGCGCAGCCTTCGTTCGACGCGCTGCGCGACGAGTTCCTGCAGCTGCTGCGCGAGGCCGTGAGGCGCCGGCTCGGCGGCGAGGGGCAGGTCGCGTGCTTCCTGAGCGGCGGCACCGACAGCTCGACGGTCGCCGGCCTGATCGGCGAAGTCACGGGGCAGCCGGCCTCGACCTACTCGATCGGCTTCGAGGCGCAGGGCTACGACGAGATGGCGTATGCGCGCATCGCCGCCCGGCGCTTCGGCACCGACCATCATGAGTACTACGTGACGCCAGACGACCTGTTGCGCCACATGCCCGAAGTGGCCGCGTGGCAGGACCAGCCGTTCGGCAACTCCTCCGTGCTGCCGTCCTACTGCTGCGCGCGCGTCGCGCATGCCGAGGGCGTACGTCACCTGGTCGCCGGCGACGGCGGTGACGAACTGTTCGGCGGCAATGCGCGCTATGCCACGCAGCGTATGTTCGGCGTGTACGAGCAGGTGCCGTCGTTCCTGCGCCGCGGTGTGCTGGAGCCGGTCTTCGGCAGTGCCGTCGTCGGGCGCACGCCGCTGTTGAAGTTCGGCAGCGGCTACATCCGCCATGCCCGCACGCCGATGCCCGACCGCATTCAGGGCCACAACCTGCTGCTGCGCCTAGGCGCGCGGCAGGTGCTGACGCCCGGCTTCCTGGCCGGCATCGATGCCGAGGGTCCGCTGAAGCTGCAGCGCGAGGTCTGGCGCTATGCGGACGCCGACGGTGAACTCGACCGCACACTCGCCTACGACTGGCGCTTCACGCTCGCCGAGAGCGATCTGCCGAAGGTCCGCGACGCGACGCGCATGGCCGGCATCGACGTCGCGTTTCCGCTCATCGACCGCCAGCTGCTCGAGTTCTCGCTGAAGCTGCCGGCGTCGTACAAGCTGCGCGGCATGAAGCTTCGTTGGTTCTTCAAGGAAGCGCTGCGCGGCTTCCTGCCCGACGAGATCCTATCGAAGAAGAAGCACGGATTCGGTCTGCCGTTCGGCGTTTGGGCCGTCAAGCACGCCGGCCTGCGGGCGCTGGCCGAAGACGCGCTGCGTTCGATCGCGACGCGCGGCCTCGTGAGGCGCGACTTCGTCGATCCGCTGTTGAGCACGCATCTACCGGCGCATCCCGGCTACTACGGCGAGATGGTCTGGATCCTGACCATGCTCGAGCTGTGGCTGCGCCGGCATCAGCCAGAGTTCCGTGTTCCCGCGTAGCCGGCCCTGGCTGTACGATCCCAAGCCACGATCTCGACGAGGTCGCATGCAGCGGGCGCGCTGCGGCTACAGGCGGATAGGCCCGATGCGTTCTCGTGCCCAGGCGAGCCCCGTCACGAACATCGTGCGCTGCGCGGTGTTCTGCGTCGTGCCCCCATGGAACCAGTTCCACCAAAGTTCCTTCACGCCGAGTTCACGACAGGGGCGCAAGTGGTTGGGTGAATACGGCGGCGCATGAAGCGGCAGGGTGCGAAACACCATGCCGACACGCTCGAACGCCAGTCGTCCGTCGATCCAGGCTCGCAACTCGCCGTCCGGCACGAAGGTAGTTGCGGATGTATCCACGGTGTTGAGTTTGACTTCCGTTTCGATGCAGTACCAGCGTCCTGCGTACAGCACACCTCCCAGCCCGCCCTGTTGGCCCCAGTTGTTGCGATTCTGGCTCTCCGTGCCGTATCGATGGCCTTCCGGATTGGCCCGCTGGAAGTCGTAGAGGTGCCAGCCGCAGACGACGCCTCCCTCGTCCGGCCCTCCCTGTGCCGCGTCGCAGTCGACCCATGCGTGGCGCATTTGCCAGCCGAATCCGCCTCCGGAAGATCCGCTGACGCCGCCATAGGTCGTTGCGTGTGCCGCCGATATGCCGATCTTGCCCCCCAGCTCGGACCAGCGCGCCGCGCTTCCTTGTCTAACCTCACGCCGATCGGCGGGCGTGCGCACATAGGGTGTGCCCAAACGCATGTAGTAGCGCACGAAGATCCGGCTCAGCCGACCGAACTCCTCGAAGGGCATGAACAGCTTCATGTTGCTGGCCAGCGTACCGCGATAGCCAACGTCGCCGCCAACCGGCACACCGCTGTCGGGCATCTCGAGCCGCAGCGCGCCGAGCCCCTTCGACAGCGGCAGAAAACCGTCTTCGCGGAAGCTGCTCGAGACCAGCGACAACCCCGTTGCTGGAGGATTGACCCACTTGCCCGCCGCGGCATGAGGCCATTTGCGCATGTCCGGGCGGCCGCCCCAGAGTGCCGGATCGTAGAGGGCCTCGCTGTCGTGATTGGCTGCACCCGCGACCACGAAATCCGACAGACGTGCGCCGTCCACATAACGCTGCACACCGATCACACCCGGCAGCGCATGCATACCCTCGTCGAGTTTGCCGGCACGCTCGGCCAGGCCCGTCGTCAAGGGCTGGGTATTGATCGGCGGGTCGCAGAGAAAGATGTCCAATCGGGCCGGACCGTCCACCAGTTTGACCACTGTCAGCGCGAGCGAGGCCGACGCTACTGCCTTGGCCGGGCGTTCGAATTCAACGAAGCAAGGCAACACCGACTGTCTGGCTGCCGATACTGGAAGCGCGCTGCTAGGCGTCGAGGCCGCAACGATCCGACAGCGCAATACTGCATGCGACCCGTCGACGTAGGTCACATTCAGCGCGGGCATCGTCGCCGCGCTGTCAAACGGACCGCGAACTGCCAGCGCTGCGCCCGTATTGCTTATGAGCAGCGCGAGCCAGCGCGACCGCTGCTGGCAGTAGCGGACGAGCGCCGTCAGATCGAGTGCGTCAACGGTCTGCGGCAATGCCGATGCCGCGGCGTTGGACCGCCAATCGGCCCAGGCTGCGATCCCCTGCGACTGCAACTTGGCGTCGAGCCAATCCCCACCCCGATGCCGCCACGACCAGCCAACCATGGCGTCAACATCGAGGTTTGTCGGCCCCCAGATGTCGGCGTTGTAGTCACCCCCGCCCAGCTTGGACTTGTAGGTCGGCGCGCCAATGGACTGAAACAGGTAGGGATGGTCGGGACGGTAGGCACCCCCGCCACCGACGGGGACGTCGCTGCGCGCGCCCCGCGCAGCAGGCGGGGCTTCGGCTCCGGCGACAGGGGTGACACCGAAGCTGCCAATCCAGGGCAGGCGCAGCGCCCCGGCACAGGCGATCGTTCGAAGCGCCCCGCGGCGCCCCGCGGTCACGGCCGCGCCCCTTGCTCGCTGGGGTCAGTCGGCATAGAGCGCGCTTTCACAGACCCGGGTACCCAATCGCGGCGGCGGCGCGGCAGCTACTGGTAACGCAGCACGAGCTTGGGTCTGAGGGCCGGATTGGCGGCGTACTCGCTGCTGTAGAAGCGCTTGACGTTGCCATTGCCGCTGAGCGTGTCCAGCACCCAGCCCAGATTGCTGCGACTGCCCGCCGCGATCGCCTGCACGCCCCCGGTGATGTCGAACACCACCCAGCCCGGATCCCAGCCTGCATCGGCCTGCGCGTCCGCAGCCGCGGCCGCGTCGCTGCCCTGCCCCAGCGCACCCGCCACCGCCCAGGGCGCACCCGCCGTGCGCTGGTTCCACGTCGCTGCGGTCTCGCTCCACTCCACCAGCATCGGCTTGAGCTGGTACTTGGTGTCGTAGTAGCCGTACTTGTACAGATTCAGGCTCGCCGACACGATCGCCGCCCCGTCGGGCACCGGCCCACCCTCGGACTGGAAGATCGCAAACCTCACCAGACTACGGATACGGGTTCCCGTGGCCTTGTCCTGCAGGTACTGATCAGTGCCGAAGTTGTTGTTCGCGTGATATTCGTAGACATAGGTCTCCGTCGTCCCGGCATAGCCGGCCACGCCGTCCTGCAACGTGACCATCGTCTCGTTGCCCGAGCCACCAGCCACCACGTTGATGCCCACCGCCGCCGAAGTCTTGCTCGCCCCGCCGTTGTCCACCGCCACCGCCGTCAGCGTGTGGCTGCCCAGCCCCGCCGCGCCCCAGCTGTAGGTGTACGGCGCGTTCAGGTCCTCGCCGAGCTTGACCCCGTTGGCGTAGAACTCCACCCGCGCCACCGTGCCGTCGCTGTCCGCGGCCGTGGCCTGCAAGGTGACCACCGCACCTTGCGCGTAGCTCTGCCCCGCCGCCGGCGCCGTCAGCGCCACCGTCGGCGGCTGGTTCGCCGCACCGGAGGTCACCGTGATACCCACTGCCGCCGAGGTCTTGCTCGCCCCGCCGTCGTCCACGGCCACCGCCGTCAGCGTGTGGCTGCCCACCGCCGCCCCGCTCCAGGCAAGGCTGTACGGCGCCGTCGTGTCCTCGCCCAGCTTCACACCATTGGCGTAGAACTCCACCCGCGCCACAGCCCCGTCGCTGTCCGCAGCCGTGGCCTGCACCCCGATCACCCCGCCCTGCGCGAAGCTCTGCCCCGCCCCCGGCGCCGTCAGCGTCACCGTCGGTGCGATGTTGCTGCTGCCATTGGCCACGTAACGCAGCACGAGCTTGGGTCTGAGGGCCGGATTGGCGGCGTACTCGCTGCTGTAGAAGCGCTTGACGTTGCCATTGCCGCTGAGCGTGTCCAGCACCCAGCCCAGATTGCTGCGACTGCCCGCCGCGATCGCCTGCACGCCCCCGGTGATGTCGAACACCACCCAGCCCGGATCCCAGCCTGCATCGGCCTGCGCGTCCGCAGCCGCGGCCGCGTCGCTGCCCTGCCCCAGCGCACCCGCCACCGCCCAGGGCGCACCCGCCGTGCGCTGGTTCCACGTCGCTGCGGTCTCGCTCCACTCCACCAGCATCGGCTTGAGCTGGTACTTGGTGTCGTAGTAGCCGTACTTGTACAGATTCAGGCTCGCCGACACGATCGCCGCCCCGTCGGGCACCGGCCCACCCTCGGACTGGAAGATCGCAAACCTCACCAGACTACGGATACGGGTTCCCGTGGCCTTGTCCTGCAGGTACTGATCAGTGCCGAAGTTGTTGTTCGCGTGATATTCGTAGACATAGGTCTCCGTCGTCCCGGCATAGCCGGCCACGCCGTCCTGCAACGTGACCATCGTCTCGTTGCCCGAGCCACCAGCCACCACGTTGATGCCCACCGCCGCCGAAGTCTTGCTCGCCCCGCCGTTGTCCACCGCCACCGCCGTCAGCGTGTGGCTGCCCAGCCCCGCCGCGCCCCAGCTGTAGGTGTACGGCGCGTTCAGGTCCTCGCCGAGCTTGACCCCGTTGGCGTAGAACTCCACCCGCGCCACCGTGCCGTCGCTGTCCGCGGCCGTGGCCTGCAAGGTGACCACCGCACCTTGCGCGTAGCTCTGCCCCGCCGCCGGCGCCGTCAGCGCCACCGTCGGCGGCTGGTTCGCCGCACCGGAGGTCACCGTGATACCCACTGCCGCCGAGGTCTTGCTCGCCCCGCCGTCGTCCACGGCCACCGCCGTCAGCGTGTGGCTGCCCACCGCCGCCCCGCTCCAGGCAAGGCTGTACGGCGCCGTCGTGTCCTCGCCCAGCTTCACACCATTGGCGTAGAACTCCACCCGCGCCACAGCCCCGTCGCTGTCCGCAGCCGTGGCCTGCACCCCGATCACCCCGCCCTGCGCGAAGCTCTGCCCCGCCCCCGGCGCCGTCAGCGTCACCGTCGGTGCGATGTTGC
>OEIU01000960.1_pt1 | contig 21650 bp, 25 predicted proteins | sample 1539221 | NCBI WGS metagenome assembly OEIU01 (sample SAMN03792071, study PRJEB22550) | activated sludge metagenome | feature: wastewater treatment plant; material: activated sludge; isolation source: Wastewater treatment plant of a petroleum refinery complex | place: Argentina: Zarate | collected...
AAAGCCCTGGGGGGCGGGGTTATGACGCCCGCCCACAGAAAGGGAATCACTACGCAGAAAAGGAACTGCCATGGCCCCCCTTCGACCGCCTTTGCGGCCGCCGCCCCCACCGCCGCCGTAGCCGCCACGGCCACCACCGCCGCCGCCGCCGAAGCCGCCCCGACCACCGCCGCCACCGCCGCGGGGCTTGTCCTGGGCTTCATTGACCTTCAGCGGGCGTCCGCCCATGTTGTGGCCATTGAGCGCCTGGATCGCGCGTTCCGCGTCGCCGCGGGGCATTTCGACGAAGCCGAAGCCACGAGGACGGCCGGTTTCGCGGTCGTTGATCAGGCTGACCGAGTCCACGGTGCCGTGCTGCGCAAACAGCTCGCGTACGGCAGCTTCATCGGCGGAAAAGGGCAGGTTGCCCACGTAAATCTTGCTCATTCAAAAAAGACCTTTGAGAAAGCCTGCAGCGCTTCGTGCTTGAAGTCGGAAGCAGGCGGAAACTGACAACGACCTTCCTGCCCCGGGTGGGCGCGGATCGGTCTCCTGGATCGGGAACAACCGGTTTTGGATACCTTGGGCGGACTTTGTTACCGATCAAGGAAGGCAAAAGGCAGGGTCTCGAGCCGGTCGCGACTATACCCGTTTGTCGGGGCGCGGAAATCACCATTTATGGGGGATTGGTCACAAAGAGGGGCGGGATTTCCCTGAATCCGGCCCCTGATCGTTGCTGTGACAACGACTTGGGCCCGTAAGGCCCTCCGCGTTGCCGGGGAGGGCCGGACGGGGCTTACGAGGTCGCCTGATCGGTGGCGTCCCGGTTGCGGCGCTCCTTGAACCGCTCGCGACGCTCCTCCCAGCGGGCCTTGCGTTCGGCCAGCAGCTGCGGGATCTGCGCCTTCTGCTCGGGGGTGAGCAGCGCGTAGATCTGCGTCTGCGTATCGCTCGACTGCTGGATCGCGTCGGCGGCGAGCTTTTTCCGGTCGGCAATCAGCGCCGGATACTTCGGATCGTCGGGCATCGTGCTGGCGAGCGCGGTGCGGTTGCTGCGCTGTTGATCGCGCAATGCCTCGCGCTGCTGCTGGGTGTTCGCGAAGACCGAGCGGACGCTCTGCTTCTGTTCGTCCGTGAGATCGAGCTGCCGCAGCGTTCCCATCAGCGGCGCGCCGCCGTGACGATGCATGTGATGGCCGTGGCGTTGGCCCGCGTCCTTGCCGTCGGCGCCGACACCGGCATAGGCGATGCCGCCGGCAATCGTGAGTGCCGCGCAGGCGGCGAGAATCGACGTGCGCAATCTGTTCGGGGTCATGAATTTCTCCTGGATCGATGGACGAATCGGCTTCGTGATGACGCAGAGTTCGACAGCTCCCGGAGCGTCATGCTCCGGGAAGACTGCAGGACTTTTGTAACCAAATGAAAGCATCGCGCCCGTTCAGCGATCGTTTGAGCATCAGTAGAAGATGCCGTTGATCACCTGCATCACGACACCCGTCGTGATGGCCGCGAGCACCACGTCGTTGTCGACGCGCACCCAGTGATAGCCGCGCGGCGGCGGACGCAGGCGATAGGTGCCGTAGTCGTAGACGACGTAGCGCGGCGCGTAGTACGCAGCCGGCAGACGCGCGCCGCGATACCACGCGTGCGGACGATACCCGTGCGGCGGCGCGTAGCGCACGACCTTGTAGCGGCCCTCGTGGCGATGATCGTAGTGGCGGTCATGGCGGTGATCCTTGCGATCGTCCCGGTGGCGATGGTCGCGGTTGTCGCGACGATCGTTCCAGACGCGTTCGTCGCGCGTGCGGTCGCGTGCATGCGAATCCGCCATTGCGACCGTTCCCATCAGCGTCGATGCAGCCAGAGCAGCAACCAGCAGGCGTTTCATCGTGATCTCCTCGAGCCGGATCATCCGGCGCGGGCACACTATCGCGCGAGCCGGCTGATGCATCGCTGAACGATTCCGGTCAGTCTGCGTTCAGCCCCGCGGCACGCATCCGGACGAATTCAGTAAAAATCGCAGCCGGATTCCGCTGGCCGTGCCGCAGGCCGCGCGGTACTTTACGCGCAGGGAGGACAGGGAAATGACGGTCGATCTCGGTAATCAGGCGGTGTTGCGGGTTCGTGGCGAGGACACCGTTTCCTCGTCAACGCGGCTGTCGTCCGATCCTTTCGAGATTTTCCTCGAAGCGATGCTGCAGGTCCGGCTCGAATGCCACTTGTGGAAAGCCCACTTCATCCACCTGTCCGGCCATTCGCTGCCGGAAGGCACGTCGGCCGACTATCGCGACGTCTGGGATCTCATGCTCGCGAAATGGATTCCCGAGTACTCGCCCGAGAACTATCGTCGCTATGCGCCGCTGTTCGACAACGCGCTGCGCGACCTGCGCCTGCGTTTCGATCGCCTCATCGTCGTCTTCAGTCGCGTGCTGCCGCGCGACGTGCGCAAGCGCATGGAGAAGGCCATCCGCCAGCTCGACTTCGCCGCGGCCAGTTACAGATGGATTCCCGCCCGGACGCATATCGAAGATCCGGCCGTGCTGTTTGCCGCACGCTTCAAAGGCGTGATTCGCGTGCTGGGACTGATCGCGCGCGATGCGGATGAGCGGCTGCGCACGATGGTCGATTGAACAAAGCTCTCCGGTAGCCCTGTAAATCCGTGCCCGGCCCGGAACCTTCTGCATCGTCATGTCTTGGTTCCTCACAGCAGAGGAGAAGTGCCATGGCCCAGATCAGCAAGGCGAAAGTAGCGATTCTCGCTACACACGGATTCGAACAATCCGAACTGCAGGTTCCCCAGCAGAGACTGCGCGATGCCGGAGCGGCGGTGACGGTCGTTGCGCCGCAGGCCGGCGAAATTCGCGGCTGGAAGCACAAGGACTGGGGCCAAAGCGTCAAGGTCGATCGCACGCTCGACGAAGCGAAGCCGGACGAATTCGACGCGCTGGTGCTGCCGGGCGGTCAGATCAATCCTGACCTGCTGCGCGTCGATGAGAAGGCGCTGAAGTTCGTGCGCGCCTTCCTCGAGTCAGGAAAAGTGGTTGCTGCGGTGTGCCACGGCCCGTGGCTGCTGGTCGAACTCGACGCCGTACGCGGTCGCAACGTGACTTCGTACAAGTCCATCAAGACCGACGTGAAGAATGCCGGCGGCAAGTGGGTGGACAAGGAAGTGGTCGTGGACGACGGCATCATCACCAGCCGCAATCCCGACGATCTCGACGCGTTCTGCGCCAGGATCATCGAGGAGATCGCCGAGGGCAAACATGCACGACGTGAGCAGCGCAAGGCCGGCTGAGCAGACGGATCGTCGCCATGCAGTATGAACTTCATTACTGGCCCGGCATCCAGGGCCGCGGTGAATTCGTGCGTCTCGCGCTCGAATACGCCGGCGCAGCGTATGTGGATGTGGCAAGAACCGATGAGGCTCACGGCGGCGGCGAGGAAGCGCTGATGCGCGCCATGCGTAGGCCGGAGCTGCGGCATCCGCCGTTCGCGCCGCCGTGGCTCAAGGCGGGCGAACTGCTCATCGGTCAGACCGCCAACATCCTGTTGTTCCTGGGCCGCCGGCATGATCTCGCGCCACAGGAGGAGGCCGGCGAGCTGTGGGCGCATCAATTACAGCTCACGCTCGCCGACTTCCTCGTCGAGATCCACGACGTGCATCACCCGATCGGCGTGGGTCTCTACTACGAAGAGCAGATCGAAGAGGCGAAACGCCGTGCGCAGGATTTCCGCAAGCATCGGGTGCCGAAGTTCCTCGGCTACTTCGAGACGGTTCTGACGCGCAATGGCGCCGGCTTTCTCGTCGGCAGCCGATGCACGTACGCCGATCTTTCCCTGTTCCAGATCGTCGCGGGACTGCGCTACGCGATGCCGAAGTGCATGCACGCCGCCGAGCGCAGAGTCCCTGGTGTCGTCGCGTTGCACGACCGCATCGCGTCCGAGCCGCGCATCGCGGCGTATCTGGCGTCGCCGCGCCGCATCGCCTTCAACCAGGAAGGCATTTTCAGACACTATCCGGAGCTCGACGGCCCCTGAGCCGGAGCGCAAGTGTCCCGTCGCGCTTTGACGGCGAAAATGCCGTCTCGCTAAGCTGTCCGCCGTCGCCTCGCCAGGCGGGAGAATTCCATGGCAGACATGCTGTACGACGGCACCGTCCTCACCTGGACGGGCAAGGGAAAGTTCAAGGCGACTTCGGGCATGCCCGGGCATCAGACGCCGGCGGATCAGTGCCTGCCGGAAGCGGGGCCGGTACCCGAAGGGCTGTATCGAGTGCCATTGATCAAGGGGACTTCGGCGCGCGACGACGGCGCCGGCATCTGCCGCCTGGAACCGTCGTGGCGCGTCGAATCCATTCCGCGCGGCGCCGAGGCAGGTGCATGCGAACCGTACTGGGCGAACTGGGGCCACAACCGCGTCCGCATCGAGCCGGCCAACGCAGCGACGCGGACGACCTGCAGTCCCGCACGCAGCGGTTTCTATCTGCACGATTCGACCAAGGGCTACAGCCACGGCTGCATCGAAGTCGACACGACTTTCTTCGGCGTGTTGCGGTCGGCGATGAAGCAGGGGACGAAGGTGTTGACGCTGCAGATCAAGTACAAGCCCGGTTCGACCAATGGCGGTACGAAGAAATGAACCGGCGCGCGTTCGCAGTGATGGCAATCGGTCTCGTAAGCGCGTGCAGCAGCGCGCAGGGCGACGTCGCCATCGAGAACTCGCTCGATGCATGCATTGCGTTACAGCCGGCGAAGCTTGCGAAGATCGAAAGCGCCCTGTTCCTGCCGACGACCTGGACGGTGCGCAAGAGCACGGGCGAGTGCGGCTGCAAGTCGGCGTTGATTTCCTATCGCGTCACCGCCGGTCCGCGCAGCGAAGTGATCGCTACCGGCGTGCTGTCCTCGCTGAACAAGCAGAACTACGCCTTCCTGATCAATCCCGATGCGGGCATTGCGTACGGCGAGCGATACTCGTTGTTCATCGGCTGCGCCGGCTGAACCCGGTTCACCGCTTCGCTTTGTCCAGCCATACGCCCACGCCCTGGGCGTTCAGCTCCACATCCGTCGCCAGCAGCGCGTGCAGCTTCTCGTCGCTGTCGGTCGATCCGCAGCGCCGCAGTTCGGTCATGTAGATGTCCTGGAATGCGGCCTTGAGGCGCGCATGGCGATCCGGTGCGGCCGCGAGTTCGAGCGCCGCTTCGACCATCGCATCGACCTGGGACAGCAACTGCTGCGCGATGTTCTCGGGATTGCCGACTGCGCCGTAGTGCGTCAGATACAGCACTTGCGGCTGCGCCCGTAACATCCGCTCGATCGAGGCGCGCAATGCCGGCGGATCGAACTGCACTGGCGCCGTGGCGGGAATGACGTGCCGGCCGCGCGGCGTGGTCAGTGCCGGATAGGCCAGCCCCAATGTATCGCCGGTGAACCACCCGCGGCTCGCTTCATCCCAGATGCAGTCGTGATGCAGCGCATGTCCCGGCGTCTCTGCGAAGCGCAGCGGACGATCGCCGAGTTCCAGAACGAGATCGTCGTGGGTTTCGAGCACGCGATCGGCCGCGACCGGTACCAGTTCGCCATAGTCGCGCGCCGCGATTTCGGCACCGTAAACCCCGCGCACGCCTTCCATCAGCTTCGTCGGATCGATCATGTGCCGCGCACCGCGCGGATGGACGACGAGCTTCGCATTCGGCAGCTGCTGCATCAGCAAGCCCGCACCGCCCGCGTGATCGAGATGCACGTGCGTGAGGATGACGTAATCCACCGCCGATCGATCGAGGCCGAGATATTCCAGTGCGGCGAGCAGGCGCGGTACGGAGTTGTTCGTTCCCGTATCGACATAGGCGGCGCGACCGTTGCCGACGATGAGATGACTGGCATCGAACAGCTCGTGCACGAAGCCCGTGTCGATCACGCTGATGTCGTGAGCGAGCTGCTGGACGAATTGTTGCGGATGGTCGGGAGAATAGGTCGACATGTCGGTGGCGGCGTTCGCTGGCGAGGATGTCATTCTGCCAGCATCGCGGCGGTCTGAAGACCGCATGGGCCGGCGCTGCGCTGCGGGCGTCGGGCTGCCACGTCAGCCATTCGAGCTGCGCACGAATTCCGCGAAGCCTGTGACGAACTGCCGCAGCTGGCCGCGGACTTTCTCGTCGATGAGGTTGCCGTGTTCGTCGAACACGCTGCCGGCGCGCGACACCATCAGCCGGCCGGCGAACCAGGGTTGTGTCCGCAGCGTGCGCAACACCGGCAGCCACGCGTTCTGCGACAGCTGCGTGCCGAAGGGACCGGGCGAAGCGCCCATGACGGCGACCGGTTTGCCGCCGAAGACGCGGGCGATGTCGTCCGCCGGCCGACTGAGCCAGTCGATGGCGTTCTTCATCACGCCGGGAATGGAGTTGTTGTACTCGGGCGTGCACAACAGCAGGCCGTCGGCGGCGGCGATGCGATCCTTCAGCGCGGCGACAGCTGCAGGAATGCCGTCGCTCGCTTCGAGGTCGCCGTCGTAGAGCGGGATGTCCCGGATGCTGCCGATCTCGATCGTCGTCCCGGCTGGTATCAGTTCAGTCGCGGCGCGCAACAGGGAAGTATTGAAGGACTGACGGCGCAGGCTGCCGGAAAGGCCGATGATCGTGGTCATGAGGCGAGTCTCGAAGAAGTGGGGCTCGCCGATTCTGTGCGGTGCGGACAGGGTCGGCTAGTGCGGGAATGCCGGGCTCTTCTGTAGGTCAGGCTTGTAGGTCAGGCTTTAGCCTGACTCCCTAAAGAAAGGCCGGCTGAAGCCGGCCCCACAGGCAGAATGGGCCCCACTGAGAGGTCTAGGATCCCTTCGCCAGCGCCGCCTCGATCGCCTTCGTGAGTTCCGGGCTGTCCGGTGTCACCTTGCTGCCGAAGTGCGCAATCACCTTGCCGTCGCGGCCGACCAGGTATTTGTTGAAGTTCCAGCCCGGCTCCGCACCGGTCTTCGCGGCCAGTCCCTTGAACAGCGGATTCGCGTCCGGCCCCTTGACGGAAGAACGGCTGAACATCGGGAAGGTCACGCCGAAATTCTGTTTGCAGAATTTCGCGATCTCGCCTTCGTCCTCGAATTCCTGGTTGTTGAAGTCGCCCGACGGGAAGCCGAGCACGACCAGGCCCTTGCCTTCGTAAGTCTTGTAGAGCTTTTCGAGCCCTTCGTACTGCGGTGTGAAGCCGCAATGACTGGCGACGTTCGTTACCAGCAGCACCTTGCCGCCGTAGGTCTGGCAGATGTTCTCGGCCGGTCCGAGCAGTCGGCGCTGGCTGGCGTCGATGTCGGACTTGGGGCAGTCGATGGCATGCGCGCTCAGGCCGAACAGCGAAAGTGCGATCAGTGCGGTGAATCTCATGCGCAGGTCCTCCGGTCAGAAGCTGGGTTTGAAGCTCGCGGGCGGGTACTGCCTGCAGCCTTTGGCGCCGAGCGTAGCGTATTCCTTCGGGTCGAATTGCGCGTTTGTGCTGAAGGCGAGCGCATAGGCTTCGCAGTGCAACCGCTGGTCCGCGAACCGGTCGGCCAGCATGCGTTCCTTGACGCTGGTGGCCGTGACTTCCTCGTTCATCATGCGGATGCCGCCGCCTTCCTGCGTGTCGAGGATCAGCGTCTTCGGTTCGCCGGCAGCATTTTTCCAGGCACTCCATTCGACTTCGTTGCCATCGCGGCCCTTGCCGGGCGAGCCCGCGTACGCGAACTGTGCCCAGTACGACATCATGCTTTTCGACAGGGCATCGCGTGCCGCGTGGCGTTCCGGCGGATACATCGCGTCGGGCGGCAGGAAACCGATGTTCCAGTCGCCGAACACGAAGGCGATCTCGGTCGAGTGCGCCGCGCCCACCGCAACCGACAGGTCGATGTCGCCGAGCTTGCCGCCTTCATCCCAGTCGAAACGATAGGCGAACACCGCCGGCTCGATCGGACTCATGGCGCGCGCCAGCGAATCGACGCCGGTGTACTTCCACTGCAGGCTCGGATAGTTCGCGAACTTCACGTAGTCGTCGGGCGATTTCTTCAGCACCTCCTGCCAGCGCGGCAGGCGATACATGTAGATGCGGCGCTCGTCGCGATTGGTGCCGAGGATGACCGGCACGCGGTTGTAGTCGCCCGAGGCGAACAGCTCGATCACCGGACGCGTCGGATACACCGTGCCGTCGGCGATCTTCTGGGTCGAGGGATAGTTGCGCGCGCCTTCGGGGTTGTAGAGCTTGAGGAAGCCGGCGACGGACTGCGCATGCAGCAGTTCCGCGATCTGCGCGTCGGTCATGGTCGTCTGCAGTTTCTTCGCTGCCGCACGATCGGTCGCCTTGCCGTCGCGCACCAGAATCTTGTTGACGATCTCGCGGCTGCTGAAAGCCGTGCCGGGTTCGGCGTCGTCGCTGTAGTTGACCGCGCTCGCGACGCTCATCGTGCGCAGGCCGCCGCTTTCGACGATGGCCTTGTGGAAGAGGCCTTTCGCCTGCGGCGAGATCATGAGGCTCAGCACATTGAAGCCGCCCGCCGACTCGCCAAAGATCGTGACATTGTTCGGGTCGCCGCCGAACGTCGCGATGTTCTTCTGCACCCATTGCAGCGCGAGCTGCTGATCGAGATCCGCCCAGTTGCCGGAGCGCGCCGGGCCTTCGGCCACATTGGCCAGCAGGGCGGGATGACGGAACCAGCCGAGCGAACCGAGCCGGTAGTTGACGGTCACGACGACGACATCGTGCGTCTGTGCGAGCGTCGAGCCGTTGTAGTCGGCGGCGTAGCCGCTGTTGTTGCCGCCGCCGAAGATCCAGAACATCACGGGCAGCGGCTTCGTCGCATTCGCCGGCGCGTACACGCTCAGATACAGGCAATCCTCATCGCCGACGATGCCGTCGCCGTCGCTGTCAGCCACGCCTTGCGTGAGCGGCGAGACGAATTGCGGACAGACGTGCTCGTCGCGATCCGCGGCGAACACGCCTTGCCAGGGATCGATCGGCTGCGGCGCCTGCCAGCGGCGTTCGCCCACCGGCGGCTTCGCATACGGGATGCCGAGCCAGGCGCGACTGCCGTTCGGCTGTTCGACGCCGCGCAGTTCGCCTGCATCGATTTTTCTGACCAGCGGATCGGCCGCAACCGGTTCGGGCGCGGGTTGTTTCGAACAGCCGTGGAGCATCAGGGCGACGATCGCGAATGCGATCGGGTGGCGGCAATGCATGTGAAATCCCCCGGAAACGCGTTGTCTTTGTAACGTCGAGGTATAGCGCTTCCGGATGCAGGTGTCCCCGCTCTTGTCGTTTCTTGTAGAGGTCGTTCAACCCGATGGGCATTCTCCTCTTCTGCTTCAGCCAGCCTTCATCACGATGCAATCGACCCCGTCGAGCGCCATGTGAATGACGAGGCCGAGCCCGATCAATCGCGTCCGGCGCGACACGGTCAGCAGTCCGTAGACGACGATCGCCGGCCACCGGTGCAGTGGATGAAAGCCGATGCTGCAGCGGTTCGGATCGTAAAGAGGCTCGGCGAGCAGATGATCCAGATCGACGATCATGGTCGCCAGCATGATCAGACAGGCGCGGCGCCATTGCTGGCGAAAGAACAGCCAGGCGATCAGGCCGGGCACCGCAGCGTGCAGGAGAAGATGTGCAATCGAACGCGCAGACATGCGCGGACTGTCGCAGGTCCTGCGCCGCCTGTCGCGACGAATCCTTGTCGGCCACGGCCGGCCGGTCTCGGGATCGATGCGGTCGTATCGAGTACGCGTTTCATGGGATGGTCACGGACCGCGGTCCGGGTTCAGACTCGGGCCATCTCACCTGCGGGGAGTGCGCGATGAAATCCATGCATCTGTGGACTGGAGTCCTGGCTGTGTCGTTCGCGGTCGCTGCGCTCGCGCATCACGGCTGGAGCGGCTATGACACCACCCTGGTCAAGCTGAGCGGGACGATCGAGGCGTCGAGCTACGCCAATCCGCACGGTACGGCGACATTGAAGACGGACGACGCCACATGGAAGGTGATTCTCGCGCCGCCCGGGCGGATGGAGAGTCGCGGTCTGTCGAAGGAGATGCTAGTCGCGGGCGCGTCGGCGCAGGTCGAAGGCTACGTGCATCTCGAGGACAAGAGCGAAATGCGCGCGGAGCGCATCACTGTCGGCGGCAAGACGGTCGAGCTGCGTTAGACGCCGATCCCTTCTTCTGTAGGTCAGGCTTCAGCCTGACATTCTCCGGCCGGCTGAAGCCGGCCCCACAGGAAGAGCTCAGAAGAAAATCAGGTACACCAGCCCGAGGATCAGCGCCCACTTCACCAGGTAGTACGCCGGCTTGTTCCATTTCTTCAGCCGCACGCCGACGAGCCGGATCCTGTAGAGGTATTCGAAGACGTGATTGAGCACGCCGACGTGTTCGCCCGGCACGTTCTCGGTGGCGGCGGCCTTCACCATGCCGCGGCCGATCACGCGATTGACCCAGCGCAGCAAGGGATTCGACAGCGGCCGCTCGATGTCGCAGAAGAGAATGACGCGCGTGACGTCGGTGCGGTTCTCGGCGGTGTGGATGTACGTCTCATCGAACATCACCGCCTCGCCGTCCTTCCAGTAGTACTTCTCGCCATCGACGACGATGAAACACTCGGGCGAATTCGGCGTGACGAGTCCCAGGTGGTAACGCAGAGAGCCGGCGAACGGATCGCGATGTTCGCCGAGCCGCGAGCCCGGCGGCAGCACGGTGAACATCGCGGCATTGATCGACGGAATGCCGGCGAGCAGTTCGGCCGTCTTCGGACACAGCGCCGCAGCCGAGGGCAGGAAGTCGCCGTACCACTTCAGGTAGAAACGTTTCCAGCCGGTGCGAAAGAATGAATTGAAGCCGATGTCGTTGTGCTTCGCGGCAGCGCGGATGTAGCCCTCGTCGAAGAGCTTCAGCGCCTCCTCGCGGATCATCTGCCACTGCGCCGTGACGGGCGCGAGTTCCGGGAACTGCCTGATGTCGGCATACGGCTTCGCGCGTACCGCCGAGAACAGGTACATCAGCGTGTTGTACGGCGCCATCAGGTTGGCGTGATCGGCGAACAGGCGCGAGAACTTGTGATGCACCCGACCGCGGAGCTGTACGTAGGCGGCGGTCGACAGGAAGATCGCGATGAGGATGTTCCGGGCGGTCAAGAATCCATTCATGATGCCGGCATTCTACCGCCGGGCCCGCGGGTTGCGTCCAGATAGGCAGAATCATTACGACGCTTTCATCATGACGGCACTGCGCCGCAGACGAACGAATCGATCGAGAGCAATTCACGCGACCGCGACGCCATGCCCGATCGGTCACGTCGTCAGCGCGGGTGCGGGTCCGCTCGATGTTGCCGAATCGGCCTATGCCGCAGGCATTGCTCGAACAGGTACGGCGCGTCCGCAGTCCGCCAATCAAATGAGAAAAAAACAATGCTGGCCATCAACGACGACAAGACGCTACGACTGCTGGTGATCTTTGCGCTGGTCGCGGCGACCGCGTACCTGATGCTGTCGGTGCAGCAGCCGCAGCCGGTTCACGTGATCTTGAAGACTGCCCTGTGTCTGTTCCTGGCCGCGGCCGCATGGCGTGCGCAGCGGCCGTTGCTGGTGCTGGCATTGCTGTTCTCGGCGAGCGGCGACGCGCTGCTCGGTATCGACGCCGCGCTGCTGCCGCTCGGCGCGCTGCTGTTCATGGCGTCAGACAGCCTGATCGCCCTGTCGAAATTCCTGTGGAGTGCGCCGTGGGTCGGTCCGACGATCTGGATCACCTACGCCGCGGCGCAGTTGCTGATTGTCTGCGGGCTGCTGGCTTCCGGCGAACCGGCGACGGATCGAGCGTCGTAGCAGAGGGCTATTCGGTTCGCGCGCGCGTCGCGTCGATGCGCGCCAGCTTCGAGTAATAGCCGCTGGCCTCGAGCACGATGACGGCGGGATCGTCGCTGTCGTTGCGCCAGTACCAGCCGTGACGCCCCGTGAACGGCGCGACGAATGAACCCGAGCGGCCCTGATCGGTATCGCCCGTTTCGTAGCTGCGGAAGTAACCTTCCGGCCAGCTGCCTGCGGTGGGCTCGCCGTGGAATTCGAAATGCACCGGTCCGCCCTGCACGCTCCAGTGATAGAGCAGCGGTTCGCCCTTTTCCAACTGCGCCTTGTATTCGAGTTCCTCGCGCCCGTTCACGGCGATCTCGATGCGCGCGTTGCGCGGCTTGCGTTCGTGCGAGTGCGCGACGATCTCCTCGCCGCCGGCGCTGTTGACCTTGAGCTGACCCATGGTCTTGAGTCCGAGCAGTTGGCCGAGGCCCGTCGGATCCTTGCCGAACTCGGCAGGCAGCACCGCGACCAGCACGATGACGACCGCCGCGAGCAGCGACAGCGCCGTCGTCGCCAGCAGTTTGCGTTTCGATACGGCAGGAATCGCGGATGGTGCTTGCATGGGAGACTCAGCCGGCGAGGACGTAACTGCTGATCTGGAATCCCGCGAGCACGAAGCCCGCGGTCATCAGCAGCGCATTGGTGGCGTAGGCGTGACGCAGGAAGCTCGTGGTGCGACGCCAGTAGTTCATCGCGATCAGCACGGCGCCCAGCGCCAGGAACTGGCCGATCTCGACGCCGACGTTGAACGAGATCAGGTTGGTCACCAGTCCGTTCGCCGACAGGTTCAGTTCCTGCAGCTTGGTCGCGAGCCCCATGCCGTGAAACAGACCGAACACCAGCACCGCCAGGCGCGGCGCCGGTTCGAAGCCGAACAGCGTGCGGAAGCCATCGAGATTGTCGAAGGCCTTGTACGCGACCGACAGGCCGATGATGGCGTCGATGAGATACGCATTCACCTGCCAGTTCCACAGCACGCCCGCCAGCAACGTGGCGCTGTGACCGAGCGCGAACAGCGATACGTAGAGCGCGACGTGGCGCAGTCGATAAAGGAAGAACACCACGCCGACCAGGAACAGCAGATGGTCGTAGCCCGTCACCATGTGCTTGGCGCCGAGATAGATGAAGGGGCCGATCTGCGGCCCGGCATTGCCGGCGAGGAACTGCTGATCGCTTTCGCCGACGTTGTGTGCGCCCGCCAGCGTCGCGAACAGAAGGAATGTCGCGGCGAGCAGCGTACGCGCGAGCGGTTTCACTGCGACGGTCCGGCGGGAATCAGGTACAGCGCATGGCAATCCGTGCAGGTCTGGTACAGATCGCCGCCGGTCGCGAACAGCGCCTCGGTGTCCTTCGCTTCGATGGCTTCGAGCACGGTGCGTGCCGTGTCGGTCATGGCCCGCGACAGTTTCGTCCAGTCGTTCTGATCGCGCGCGCGTCCGGGGAGCATGAGCAGGTTCCCGGATTCCAGCACCGTGACGGCGTGACTGCTCAATCGCGTCCACTCCTCATCCGTCGTGGGCGCGAAATCGCGCGTGCCTTCCGCCGTTTCTTCGGAACCGGTGGAGGCCCAGAGCGCGCGGGCACTCGGATCGATCATCCAGCCCATCAGTTCCTTGACGCTCGTGGTCGTATCGAACGATGTCTGCGACGCAGGCGGCGCGGGGGGTGCCGGCGAGTCACAGCCCAGTAACAGCAGGGTCAGGGCGGCCGGCAGCAGGATGCGCATGATCGTTCTTGTGATGACCAGAGGATGGCGCGGATTCTCCGCAAAGGATGTACGGGCTCGCAACGCCGGCGCGTCGGGAATTGTGGAGACTCGCTCGATCCGCCACGGCGGAGCGAGTTCCTGTACGCGCGGTCGCAGCTTCGGGCACAGTAGCGCCCGCGATTCCAAGGTTGTCGTTGCACATGCTGTTCACCCGGAAAGTCCGTTTCCTGTTGCTGGCCCTCGTCTGTCTGTTCGCTGTCGGCTGCCTGACCGTCACGGGATCGCGCGACTGGCGTTCCGCGAATCGCGGGCCGTCCGGCCTCGCGCCCGATCCGCTCGCAACGCCGGAAGCCGTGGTGCAGGTGTACTCCGCGCGCACCGTGAGCTGGAAGGGCTACTTCGGCGTCCATACCTGGATCGCTGCCAAGCGCAGCGATGCCGACAAATTCCTGATCTATGAAGTCATCGGCTATCGCCTGCGCCGCACCGGCAACGTGGTCGTCGTGCGCGACGACCGTCCCGCCGACGGCTACTGGTACGGCAATCGTCCCGAACTGCTGAGCGACGTGCGCGGCGCAGGCGTCGATGCGCTCATCGATCGCATCGAGGACGCGGTGCAACGCTATCCCTATCGCGACGCCTATCGTGTCTGGCCGGGACCGAACTCGAACACCTTCACGGCTTTCGTCGCGCGCGAAGTGCCGGAACTGCGCGTCGATCTGCCACCGACCGCGATTGGCAAGGATTACCTCGGCCTGAAGTCGGTGGGCGCAACGCCCAGCGGCACGGGCGGACAGGTGAATCTCTTCGGCGTGGCCGGCGTGCTGGTCGGCGTGGAAGAAGGCGTTGAAGTGAACCTGCTCGGTCTCACCTTCGGCGTCGATCCGCGCAGCCTGTCGCTCAAACTGCCGCTGATCGGACGCATCGGCCCCGGCGGCAATGCCGAGCCTGTGACATTGAGCCACGGCGCCGCCGCAGTTCCCGCGGTTGCCGACAACGCTACCTGACCCGCATAGTCCGGCGGATGCGTATTCCTCTGCCGACCTGGCTACGCGTGCCCGTCGCCACGGTGCTGTTGATCGCGAGCACGGTGCTGCACGTCACTCCGCTGTTCGTCATCGCCCTCATCAAGGCCTGCGTGCCGGTTCATGCGATTCGCGGCGTCTGCGATCGCGCCCTCATGGCGATTGCCGAAAGCTGGATCGGCTTCAACTCCGCGATGATCCGCACGCTGACGCGCCTGCGCTTCAGCGTCGAGATCGACGCGACCTTGCGCTACGACGGGCACTACCTCGTGCTCGCCAATCATCAAAGCTGGGTCGACATCCCGGTATTGCAGGCGATCTTCAATCGCCGTATTCCGCTGCTGCGGTTCTTCCTGAAGAGCCAGCTGTTCTGGGTGCCGCTGCTCGGGCTCGCATGGTGGGCGCTCGATTTCCCGTTCATGAAGCGCTATTCGAAGGAAACGCTCGCGAAGCATCCTGAACTCGCGGGCCGTGACATCGAAGCGACGCGACGCGCCTGCGAAAAATTCCGGCATATCCCCGTGTCGGTGATGAACTTCGTCGAAGGCACGCGCCTGACGCCGGCAAAGCATCGCCAGCAGGAGTCGCCGTTCCTGTATCTGCTGCGTCCGAAGGCGGGCGGCGTCGCATTCGTGATCAATGCGCTCGGCGATGCATTGCAGTCCGTCCTGGATGTGACGATCGTCTATCCGGAAGGTCGCAGCACCCTGAAGGATCTGTTCGCCGACCGCATTCCCGAAGTGCGTGTTCACATACGCGAGCTGCCGATTCCGGCTGCACTCGCAGTGGGCAGCTACGAGAACGATCCGGCGGTGCGCGAGCAGGCGCAGCAGTGGATCAATGAGCTGTGGTCCCAGAAGGACGCGCGCATTGCCGCGATGCGTGCGGACGGGCGGACAGGGCAGCGCGCGGGATAACGCCTCGGCGTGTCGATTTGCGTCGGGCTCGTTCGTCATGGCTCCCGAACCGGGTGATTGCCGCCCGGCCGGAACCGCAAATTTCCTGGAGAGATGCCATGAAGTCGTTCGCCATCCTGTTTCACGAAGATCCTTCCGTACTGACTCAGATGAGTCCGGGCCAGATGCAGGAGGTCGTCGCCCGCTACTCGACCTGGTTCAACACACTGCGAGCGACTGGCCGGGTCCAGATCAGCGCGAAGCTGAAGGACGATGGCGGCAAACACCTGCAGCGCCAGCGCGAACAGGTCGTCGCCAGCGACGGACCGTTCGCGGAAGCCAAGGATGTCGTCAGCGGCCTGTTCATCCTCGAGTCCGACAGTTACGAATCTGCCAGAGCGACGCTGGCAGATTGTCCTCATTTCGATTTCGGCTGGATGGAGCTGCGCGAAATCGAATTCGTCAAATGAGATGCCGACGTGAGTGATGCTCACACCCTGCTGGCCGACCTGTTTCGTCGCGAGGCAGGTCGGCTGGTGGCGATGCTGACGCGACGCGTGGGTACGGCCCGGATCGACCTGGTCGAAGATGCGGTGCAGGACGCGTTGATTGCAGCGATGCGCACCTGGCCATTGCAGGGAATTCCGCGCAACCCGCCCGCCTGGCTTCATACGGCTGCTCGCAATGCGCTGACGGATCGGTTGCGCCGCGCGCGCTTCGAGGTGCCGACAGAAGTCGAGTCCAGTGCCGAGAAGGCGTCGGACACGAGTTTCCCGGGCGAGGAGGCACTGCAGGACGAATTGCTGAATCTCATCGCCTACTGCTGTCACCCGGCGTTGTCGGCGCCGGCACGCCTGTCACTGACTCTGCGGCTTGCCTGCGGCCTCGGCGTGGACGAAATCGCGGGCGCGCTGCTGGCGACGCCGCTATCCGTTGCCCAACGCATCGTGCGCGCCAAGCGCGAGCTGCGCGATCTCGCCGTGTCGTTCGAATTGCCGCCGGTGCGCGAAGTCGTCGAAGAGCGCCTGCCGACCATCCTGCAGGCCATCTATCTGTTGTTCGACGCCGGGTATCTCAGTACGCGTCACGAGCAGTGGTCGCGACCGATGTTGTGCATGGAAGCACTGCGTCTCGCCAGAATTCTCGCCGCGCATCCGACGACCAATGAGCCGCCGACACACGCGCTGGCTGCGTTGCTGTGCTTTGCGGCTGCCCGATTGCCCGCACGCATCGACAGAGACGGTCAGCCGATTCCGCTGGCTCGCCAGGATCGATCGAAATGGGACCGCGCGCTGATCGCCGAGGGCTTTCGCCATTTCGATGCAGCGATCGGCGGTGATGCCATCTCGCGATATCACATCGAAGCCGCCATCGCCGCGGCGCATGCACGAGCCGCGACCTTCGACGCGACCGACTGGAACGAAATCCTCACTCACTACGATGCGCTCGATGAGTTGTATCCGAGCGCTGTCGTCAGCCTGAACCGCATCATTGCCCTGCGTTACGCGCAGGGAGCGCGAGCCGCCCTGGACGAATTCATCTCAAGCAGCTCGCTGCAAGACGTGCAGGACTCGCTGGTGTATCGCGCCACACTCGGCGAGTTGCATGCCGCTCTGGGCGACCATGAGAGTGCCGCCGTCGCCTATCGCGCGGCTGCCGACCTTGCAGGCAACGATGCGCTGGCGGAGTTGTTTCGTCAGAGGGCAGTCGCGGTTGTCGAGCGGTCCGACTGAAGAAGCCAACCGGCGGCGTAGTTGCGGGTTGATCGCAGATGGGTCGTCAGGCGATGCAGCCGAGTTGTGTAGCGCGTAATTGGGTCATGTCTGCTTCCGACCCAAAGCAGACATGGCTCGGTGCTAAACCGATCCGGACACTCGTCCGAGTGTCGCTCGCGGCGCCGCACGACTCCTTCGCAATCGTATGCGCCTTAGTCAGGCTGGCCTGACAGTCTCCACTCCGCCGGCCGCGGAAGGTTGCGTTGCGACGGAAACCAGCGCTTCGGGGAACTGGATCGTCGCTGCTCGGAATTTGCCGAGTATCTCGCCTCGAACTTCGTCGCTGACGCCAAGCACCGCACAACCGATCTCCCCGAGCTCCTCTCGTCGAGCCGCATCCGGGACACTGTTGACCCAGTGCCGATTTCGGGTCATTTCGACGATTGCGTTCACGGTCCTGACACCGTCTGGCAGGTAATCCTCGATGTCGCCAGCCCTAAGCGTGAATACATTCTCTATTGCGAGTCGATTCCGCTCGTTTACAAGAAGTGCGCGATCAGCATCAGTGAGGGTCGCTTTCAGCCGGACAAGGCGGGCGCTGAGATAATCGTAGAATTTCCGCAGCTCCTCCAAATTGCCGGATGTGACAGCGTTGCGCAGATTTCCAACCAGAGTGGATCGATCCATGCTCTTACCACCAGTCAATACATCCCACTGCTTGTCGTAGCTTTCTTCGAACAGAGCACCCACGCCGTTGGCGCCGATCTCATTGAGGTAATCCCGATCCGCGATCGTATATGTCGGTGTCTCAAGTCCTGCAAGCACGGTGCGGTAGTCGGAGAAATTACCCTTTCCCCCGACCTCGATCACTTCCACAGCGGAGCTATCACCCACAAGGCGCGCTAAGTAATCTAACAATGAACCGATCACCAATCTGTCACTGATTCCTTCTACGAGCACTACCTTGTCGGCAAAGAAAAGGCGCTCGTTGTTGTGACTATTGATCATTCGCACCAGGCTCGCCTTGTTTGGCAGGTTGACATCACGCAAGGCAACTCTTCGCGTACCGCCGGACGATCCACGGAAGACTCTCGTGATGCTGTCAATTGTTTCCGGCGTTACAAATGTTGGCGAGTGAGTCGACACGATGAATTGACTCTGCCTCTCGGGTGCGAGGTCCCGGAAAAGGCCCAGGAAGATCCGCTGCCATCTAGGGTGAAGAAGGAGCTCCGGCTCGTCGACAAGGACCAGACCGCCGCGAACGTTGAGCGCGAACAGGGCCAAGAGGAAATGCACGATTTCTCTCTCGCCGGAGCTAAACATGTCGGGAGTGATCTGCCTCCCGTTTTTCAGCAACGTGAACTGATATTGAAGTTCGTCAACATCAGAGCCGAAATCCCATCGGTAGCCCATTTGCCGCAGATAGCGAGAGAGGACTTGCACGTCCGTCATCGCTTCAAAAACTTCTGTAACTATCTTACCGCGCGACCTTGATGCCTCCCGGGATGCTTTTCGAAACAGCCTCACGAAGTGCTGCGCCCCCCACTGCATGAGGTTGACCGACTGTCCCGTCGCCGCGTTATAAGTCGTCCGCATCCCTTGGAAGTAACTCTGTTCGTTAAGTTGACCTGCCTGAACAGTGAAATTTCGCTCAGCAGCCCTTTCTGATGAAAAGAAAAACACTGGAGACGTAAGTTTCATGCCAGGAACGGCGGTTGCGACTCGGTGAAAAATGAAGAAGGTTCTCAAATATTCAAGAAACGCCCATGCCGGCTCGGTCTCGACCGGCTGTTGCAGAACGAGATCGTCGATTCGGTAGCTAAAGAATTCCGACGCTGCAATCTGGTCGACTCGCGTGAGCGGCGCGTAACTTTCATAACGTCGCTCCCAGTAGTCGAGTTGATCGTTCAAGGCCGCGAGGTTTGTGCCGATCGCGCGAATGTTGTCGATGTCTTGTTGTTCTGGAATCAGCTCGATGTAAATGCGTTGAGGTCCGTCTTCTCCGGAGTGCTTCGGGAACATTCTTCTCGTCAATCGATCGTTGTAGATATCGACGAGATCGATTCCCGTTCGGTTGTCGTCGTGATGGAAGTCGTACTGATGGATAAAGTACTTCGTGAGCGTGAGGGCGAGAATCTTCTGAAGATTCGTTTTGCCGCCACCGTTCGTTCCGATCAGGATATTCACCCCCTTGTCGAAGATGAACTCGGTCGACTCCTTGTAGGACGTTACATTCTCAATTCGGAGTTTTCTTATTTTCATTGCTTGATCTCCGGCATGCTGGGTGCTGAGACTATTAATGTCCTGCTAGTTCGCGGTGCTTGTTGCGGTGCTCGCGCTTTCGCCAGCTGATAGTGCACAAGACAATCTGATTTGAACCTCAAGGTTGCAGATCGGCTTTACGTATTTCGAGAGGGGATCTGCTCCTAACCGCGACCTTCACCAGGGCAGTCTCACTGAGCGCGCCGATCGTAATCTCTACTGTGTTCTTCGACGTGATCCGTGACGACGCTTTCGCGGTTCCGGCCCGGCACCGAAAATCGGTGGAGGGAATCGAAGGAAACGAGAATTTTTACTTTTTTCTCGATGATTACGATGCGGTCGCTGATGACGTACCGCGATTCGTACGCGGGCACCATAGTAGGCGGTGGGCCTATTCCTCTGCGTTCTGGGAGCCCTTGCCGCGAACCCGGTCGATCATTGATGCCGCCACAGCGGCCGGCGAAGCATCGTGGTGGGTGCGTCCAAATATTCTCAGGGGTTCACGCGCTAGGATCTCGATGGTGCGCTGAGCCATGAGGCTCATCGCTGAACCCGCCTGCTCGTCGTCAATGCTGGCCAAGTGTTGCATGTGATCCCGATATCCCTGAAACGCCTTGGATGTCGCCTCCTTGAATGCGTAGTCCTCTTGCACACGCACTGTATTGCCGTACTGAATCGCAGCGAACCAAGTCAACCAGACCAACGGGGCGGCGAGCGTGATGCGGTACAGGACGAACGACCAATATTCCCCTGGTGGCGGCTTCAGTGTCGACAGGTAGACAGCGAAACCCGCGAGTAAAAGAAGTGACACGACGAAGGCGCCCATCCAAACCCATTTCGTCGTCTCGAGATTGCCGCCCCTAGCCGCGAACGCGGCAGCTAGTCCTGCGCTGGCACCCTTCGGCAGTAGCGAGTCAATCAATTGTTGTTGATCCGCGCATTTCTTCTCTAGGCCCTCTGCTCTTGTTACCAAGGCGTCGAGCCGGTCTTTCAGCTTTACTCCGTCAGTTGCGAGTACCTTCAGGCCCTCAGCGTATTCTGCAACTTCGTTCGTCGACTCCTTCGCCTCTACCAATGCAGCCGCTGCTGCTGCTTTGCTGGTATCGATGTCTTCCAGCGCGGTAGCAGAGGCCTCCTGCTTCTTCTCGATGTCCGTGTGAATCGCATCGATAGTGTCTGCAACGTTGGTCGCTTCATCAAGCCGCTGAGCTTTCTGCGCTAGCTCGCCTTGAGCAGTATTGATGAGCGCCAGTGCTTGCGAAAGCTCTGCCGATAGGTCGCCGACCGTCGCCATTGCCTCATCCTTCTGAGAGAAGACGACCATCGTATGGATCGCGTTCAGCAGACTGAGAAGACTGCCCAGGAACGAGGGAAAGTGGTTGTATTGACCGGCTTCGAGCTGCTGAGCCGCTCCAGTCAGACCAGGAAGGGTGGTGGCTGCAACTGACCGAGCGACATGAAAGCCAGGCGCGAATCCATTTGGCGCGCGAACTCTGTTCAGCCAATGTGAAACGGTCTGAACCGCTTCGTCCACTTGCGCTAACGATGAGTTCGGCAAGTAAGGTTGCCAGCCGCTAGGATTCGCGGCTGCCGTCTCCAATGTCCGACCCCAGCTTTCGACAACACCAGCGACCTGCTCCCGAATAGCGTCCATGACTTCACCCGCAGCTTCTTGTTGTGGTCCGATGGTGTCTGAGTAGTCGCGCCCCGCGCAACCTTTTCCGCCTCAAGGCCCATATGAAGGAGCGCTGTCATAGGTCGCTAGTGCTGCGGGCCTGCTGTCAACAATCGGGGAAAGCCAGGTCTTCGGATCCGGCCTTTTTCGTCTGTCGATCGAATTCCTGTGGCGATAGGCTGCCAGGTGTCTTCAGCGGGTCCGTGCGAGGGCTGCGATTTCGCAGCGAAGGTGCCGCTCTCTCACGGGTCCTACGCGGCGTTCAATCGCTACATGAACTGCGCGCGGTGGAAGCCCCGCAGCGCGGCCCCACGATTGAGGCTACGAAGAGCCTTCGTAAGGATCAACCGCGAGCGACCGGCAAAGGGGACTGGTCTATTCCGCGACGCTGGCAGCTCACCGAGCCGCGCCATGCTCGCATGTCCGCTCCTGGCGTGCGCCGTGAAAGGCGGCGCTTTTCCAGTGGGTGCAAATCCCACCCGGCAACCGCTCCAGCCGGAAGCAACCGGAGCAACGATGGAGGTGACGAAATCGTTGAAGCCT
>OEIU01000961.1_pt1 | contig 21640 bp, 16 predicted proteins | sample 1539221 | NCBI WGS metagenome assembly OEIU01 (sample SAMN03792071, study PRJEB22550) | activated sludge metagenome | feature: wastewater treatment plant; material: activated sludge; isolation source: Wastewater treatment plant of a petroleum refinery complex | place: Argentina: Zarate | collected...
CACCAGACTACGAATCTGGGGGTCAGAGGTTCGAATCCTTTCGGGCGCGCCATTTTTCCCACAACTCGGAATATATAGCGGCGCACGCGCGTGAACTCCCGTGCAACCGGGAGATGCAGACGCACGTCCCGCGAGCGCGGTTGAAGCGGAAGCGAGGCCGTGCGGTTACAAGCGGGTTACAAATTCTCCGCTTGCGCCCATATCTCAGGAATTCTGTTCCAGACGTCGGGCCAGCGAGCTCTCACCAGCGGTGATGGGTGGGGAGAGTTCAGGACGTGATACCCGCCATCGGTCAGAAATCCGTTCGCCCTCTGAGCCTTCTTGCCAACTAGGACCACGGCGCGCACTTTAGGAAGCAAGGTCAGAAGCTCCTTGAGACGGTCTACGCCGTCAATCAATTCGCGCCGAGCGATTAATCGCGTTCCATCCCATCCCGGGATGGAATTCCAAATCACGGTTCGGCCGCGCTCGATCCGCGCCTGCATCATGAAGCGGAAGGTAGCTTCGGCCGTTGGATCATCGTTGTTTCGAGAGATGAACCCTGAGCCACCGCCCGCGGCCGACGTCATAGGTCCCGGCTTTTCGAAGAGAAACAGGACATCGGCACTGACGCCGCCATCGAGAGGGTCGAAATCTGGAAATTCGACGTTCGGAAATCGTTGCCTCAAATCCGCGGCGTAATCTCGGAGCGGCGCAGCGTGTGGCGCGTGTAGAAGTCTCCTGCGTTCCCTCCTCGCGTCCTGATCTCGCATCGATCGCGGCTTATCGATCGCAAACGCGGATGGTAGCAATTGCGAGACACCCATGACTTCTGTCATCCACACTGGTCGGCCTTCACAGAGGCGGAGCTATTCGCGCGCCTCGCCGGGTGACACCATTTCAGCCGCTTTGAGCAGTTTGTGGGAGTCAGCTCCTAACAGGCGGGCGATCATAACAAATTCTGCCATGTCGAGCCGCCGCTCCTTGGCCTCGTATTTGGCGACAAACGATTGCGGACCCCCAAGCTGGTTGGCCAGCGTCGTCTGCGTGACGGCCGCCTTGCGACGGGCGCGAACAAGCTCATCCAGCGCTCGGTCGTAGAACTCGGGAAAAAGGGAGCTCAATGAGTGGCCGCCAGTCGGAAACCGGCAGCTCAGAGAAACCGGAAATCGGATAATCCCAAATTAGGATATTTCTTGGATCGTGGGTCCGACCAAACATCGGGGCCGCGGATGAAGGCGCAATATTTTGGGGATGTGAACGACTATCGAAAGTTCGCGCTTCTGCGCCTGCTCGCTACCGAAGGCGATTTTAAGATCGGCGTGTGCTGGCTTCTGACTCCCGACGAAGGCAGCAAGCGCGAGTACCTGGGCAAACCCAGCGAATGGCAAGAGTTTGATCCATCACTTTTCGATCAGATTCGAAATGCGCTCGCCGAACGGCCGGTGAGCGGACTCGACCAACTCGAGATGGCCGACACCATCCCCGGCGCTTCGTATTTCAATGAACTGGTGCCCAGCGGAAGGACCGCGCGAGAGAGCTTCCATCAAAGGTGCATGGCTGCGCTCGACGGTGTCGATCTTGCGTTCTTCGACCCAGACAACGGGCTCGAGACCAAGGCGCATCCCAAGGGGCGGCCAAACTCAAGGAAGTACGTCTACCTCGACGAGATTGCGGATCACTACGCTGCCGGGCGCTCTGTCCTCGTGTACCAGCATTTTCCTCGGGTCGAGCGGCAGTCGTTCCTGGCCACTGTGCGGGATGCGCTGACGGCGAACTGCGAAAAATCGACGATCGTGATCTTCTCCACCGCACACGTCGCTTTTGCGCTCGCAATACACCCTGAGCATGCCAAGAGGGCCACGAGGGTTGTTCACGCCGCGCAGCAGAGGTGGCCATCTCGATTTATGAGCGTGAACCAAAACGCCTAGGCGTCGCATTGACGTCATGTTTAAGTCGCGCAACCAGTTGCGAACTTAAAAATCCCTATTTCGCTTTCGCAGCGGTTTTCTTCTTCTTCGATTTTCGCGGAATCATACTCTCCATCCGCACATTCAAAAGGTCATTTGCAAACCCCCGAACCAGAAGCGCTTCGATTTTTGGGATCAGCGGAATCGGCACGACGTAGGCGCTAACGTAAGCCGCAAGGGCGTGTATCGGCACCGGTCGGTTACGGATCGGTCTGTTCTTCTCGTCGGAACTCTTGAAGCTGTAATTTTTTGACGGGTGTTTCACGCGCTTAATGCTCTGGACTTCGCCTCGTTCTCGATTAAAAGCGGATTTCAATTCATTCCAGAGTTTCTGTTTCACGGCCTTTCCAGCGTAAATTGCGCGACCTCTACTATCATAGAATATGTATACACCGTTATTGTTCTTAAGTTGTTCGCGAAGTCCAGCGTAATATTTATGAGATTCGCCATCTTCTGATTTTTCTTTAAATATTTCCTGGTAGGCGCCGCCGGACGAATCGGCGGCGTCCAGCTTGAAAAATTCGACAATCGGCTTGACCGAAGCTTGGAACGCTCGTTTCTCAGATGAAAGCATCGCTTTTGTAACTAAATTTGATATTTGTGCGTCAGTCAAAGGTTTATCTGTCTTTCTTTTCCAATTTAAAATCTGAAAATAACTTACGCCGACTGTCTTCGCGAGCTCACTATACGTTATCTATGAATTTCCATTTGTTTTCGCAATTTTCCTTGCGAGAGTGTCGAGTAAAGATTTTCCGCTCATAGCCACGACCCAGCTGAAATCTGTCCGAGTATGGCACTCCCAACACACCTGTCCAGCTAGCGTTGTGGCGAGGCAGCGGAACATGTCTTGTCGCGTTCTTTATGTTCCGGGTGCGCCCTCGCCCCGCTCCTCGACGCTTTGTGTAGCCTCACGGGGCCGTGACACGCCGGGCATCTCACCCGCACCATCTTATCAGCAGAGCGGATCGCCAAGGCTTCGTCGACCGTCACGCGACACCATTCCGCATCGCCGGACTGAATCTCGCAGTAGCTTTCCATGGGCCCACGCTCGCCACGTCGTGGCCGTGCCGCTTTGTTGAGCGCCGTTAATATCGACGGATCTAAGTTGCTAGCGCCGACTAGTGTGTCCAGCGCAGCACTCGCGACCTGATCGGCGACATCGGCGGCTTCCGCGGGCCGTTCCTCGGGGCTCTCCGCATGGCCGACCCCCAACGTGCCATCCTGTAAAGTGGCCTTCCGCCTGTTAAACCGCGTTAGTATTTTCGAGAAGATCACAACGCCCTCATGTGGAATAGCGGCACGCTTAGCTCGCCTTGCCGGAAGCGTTGTGCCGACCCGCGCCGCATGTAATCGGTACTAACATTCGGCAGGCCGTTTCACGCGCGAGATAGGAATGCCCGGTCCAACGCCTGCACAGCCTCTTCCCCGCCACGCATCGCGTGCGAATAAATCGACAAGGTCACTACTGCGTTCTTGTGTCCGGCCAGCTTCGCGACCAACGCCACCTCGACACCCTGCGCCTGCAAGATCGAAATGAAACTGTGGCGAGCGGAATGTGGCGTCACCGCCGGAAGTCCTAGCCGCTTCATCGCTGGTGCCCAAAAGCGCGTCCGGAAGTTGTTGTAGATGAGCGGGCCGCCGCCGTTCTCGCGGGGCAGAGGCCACGCGCGCACGTTTCCGAGCGCGGGGAAAACCCGCTCGAGCTTGCCGGCTTTCCGAGGGCAGCGGACGCGCCAGTCGAGCAGCATGGCGCGAAGCTGCGGCGACATCGGCACGTCGCGCCGGCTTGCCTCGGTCTTCGTCATCTCGACGAGCGAGCCGTCCTTTAGTTGCACGCGGCGGATCGAGATGACGTTCCGCTCGAAATCGACACACTCCCACAACAGCCCGAGCTGTTCAGAGGGGCGGGTGCCCGCGAGGAACGGGAAGGCGACGTAGACGCCGCGCTCCGGGTCAGCCTTCGCGCATTCAAGGACGAGCGCTACCTGCTCGGCGGTCAGGACGGCCTTGCGCTTCTTGTCGCGCCGACGTTGCAGCCCCGTCGGCATAGCCGGCGGGCGGAACTCGTGATCCTCAGCAGCGAGAGCGAGCGCGGCCTTCAAGATCGAGAGCGCCTTGCCGGCGGAATAGGGCGACACTTCATCGCTGATGAGCCTATGCCAATCGCGAATAGCGCGTGTGGACAAGTCGGCAAGCTTGACGTGGCCCAAGAGCGCGATCGCCTTAGCGTCCACCTTCTTCCCTTTGCCCGAGCAAACCTTCGCGCGACGAGCTTCGGCCGGCGGAAGAGGGCCGACAATGTAGGAGCGCACCTGGAATTCGTACGAGGCGAACGTCGTCGGCCGAACCACGCCGCGCTTGGTGTTAAGCCAAGCGTCGATCGCGTCGGCAACAGTCAACGAGCCGCGGGTCGCAATCGGAGCGCCACGCTCAAAGGCGGCGATGAACTGCACTCGCGCGTCGATCGCGTCTTTCTGCCGCACGAAGAATTTCTGCTTCCGCTTGCCAGTCTTGAGTTCGTGCCAGCTGAGGACGTAGCGGGGTTGTTCAATTTCCTCGCCGGAAGCGAGCTTGCGGCGACGGACGCGACGAGAGAGGTTGACGTTGACTGTCATGGGAGAGCGCGGCCTATGTTCCGGCAAAGGAAACACGCGGAACTTCCGCCCACAATTGTTTGCGAAAGGCTTTGATGAAGCGTTTGGCGGCTGTCGGGCCCAACGCGGTCAGCGTGCAAGTTCTCTCCAGGAGGGTGGAGAAGCTCGTCGTGTAGTGCGTAATGCGCGGCGAACTGGCCCCGCGGTCGCCCAGCGGGCGGTCGCGGGAACCGGAGAAGTAACCGCGGCGAGCGAAGCGCGCAGTGGCGCGCCGCAGCCGCAAGTGGTCGTAAGTTCCGGCCCCGCGGACTACTAGCCGTTGAAGCAAGGAGGGGCTTGAAGTCCCGCCCGACCGGCTGGGGGTCGAGCACGTGCAGCGCGGCAACTCGACAGCCGAACGCACGCACGTACCCTACACTTATGAATATAGAGAAGAGAGAGGTCGGGTTGTTGCGCAAAGCTCCCTCCCCACTTGCGTTGATGCAGTGTGTGCGTGCGGAGCCACGGGTGTTTGCTCGGGGCGGGACGAGGCCTCCTCTCCCGCCCGCAAGCGCTCAGTACCGTGGCTTGTCCGGGTCGACCTCGTCGAACTCGATTTCCGGGAGGAACTCGAGCGGCAGACCGATCGCCCGCGAATTGCCGCGCAGGCCAGAGAAATGGATCGGCGACTTGAGGGCGAAGTAACCATTGAGTTTCCTTAGAGCCTTCTCCCACGCCGAGCGCGCCCACTTCGTGTCGCGGAACACGTTCTCGACGGCCGGAGAGCCGTTCCGAATGAAGAAGCCCGGTTGGTCGCCTCCTGTGCGCACCACGAGGTCGTAGTTCCGGAGAATTCGTTCGGTGTTCTCGCGGAGGTCCTCAGGCACGCCGCCGACTTGGTCTTCCTGAGCCGCCGCGAGCCAGTAGCCTAGCGTTTGACGCTCGATCTGGAACGCCAAGAGGTGATGCAGGCATTCGGCCGCGTCGTCGCGCTCAAACGCTTCGGCGTGCAACTCCACCGTCGTTTTGTACCTTAACGCCTCGTCTCGAGCTTGCGTCTCGGTAGGCGCTGCGCCGTGAAGCGCAACAAATGCTCCCGCGAGAAGCGTCGCGACGTTTTTGCGGTGACGCGAGTCGATGCCCGGTAACGCCTTCGAGAACGCTGCAATGGCAGCAGGGATCAGATGAGCGAGGCCGACCATATAGCCACACCACTCTGGTCCCTTGTCGACGAAAAAGGCTTCGTCTTCCGCGATCCGGGCAGCGACATCTGGGTCGTTGCCGTGGGCGAGCATCTCAAACAGGAGAATACGCGTTGCGTCGGCCGGGGACATCCCGGACGGGTTTACCGCCGCGAAGAAGAAGCACGTGCGCAAGGCGAAGTGCATCGCCTTACCCTCTGGCGTACCGCGCAACACCGGGCTCTCCGCCGAGGACGAACTGCGAGCCAGCCGTATCACCGCGCCGATATGGCTACGAGCTTGGTCGGATTCGAACTCGTCGATGATCACCGGGCGGCTGTCCGCCTTGATCATCTGCCGGATGCCTGCTTCGCTGCTCTGACCATCGGCGGAGACCGCGAGCGGGGTGAGCAAATTGCTCGCTATCGTGTGCAAAGTCGATTTGCCGCAGTTCGGCGGGCCATAGACGAAGCAATGCGGACGCCAGGTGAGGACACCGCAGATCGGCGCGATGGCAAGCCAACCAAGCAGGAGGGTTGCATCGTCCGGATTCCGCCACATGAACCGGCGCAGCAGGTCGTGCAGACGGACCGTGTCGAAAGCTTCCACGTTGGAGACCGGCAAGGGCTCGAAGCACAGGTAGAAGTTCTTTACGTCCGGGGGTGTCGGCTTGCCGAAATTTGCGACGATCCGCGACCCCTCGAGCCACGCGCCGCGTCCGCGCACCCGGCGCGGATCGAAGGGGCCCTTGCGCTGGCAGCACTCGATAAGCGCCTGCCCAGCTCCCCAGGCGTCGAGGAGGCCGTCCTTCTTCTTCGATGGAAATTGCTCAGCCCAGAAGTTCGCCGGCGCTAACCCTACGAGGATCTGAACGCTCAGGAGCTGCGTCGAGCCCAGAACGAAGAGGATCTTCTTCACTTGGTCGAGGAACACGAAGTTCCCCTCCGCAGTGTAGCCGAGTGGGACAGGCCCACGATCGCCAGGCTCGTACAGAGAACGCCCGAGTTGGACCGGCGACTTGATCTTGCCGAAATGTGGGCACTCGGTGCACGTGTCCGCATGCCCTAGGTCGCGGGCAATGCTCTCGCAGGTCCGCGGCGCATCGGCGGCCACAGCTCTGCGGAACTTGGTCACCGCTTCGCGCTCGGAAAAGTCGGGATGGGCGGCGCTGTATCCGAGAAAGATGACCTCGCCGTCTTTGCAAGCGGCGGTGATCGATGCACTAGCAAACCAGTCCGGTTCGGTGCAGGACGCCGCGCCTTCGACGGCCACGGTGCGGTACCATTCGCAGCCGGCGACGATCTGCTCATGATCAGCGAGCGGCCAATTGCGTCGGTCCTGTTGGGGGTCTTGCTGCTCCAGCTCTTTCTCGTGTTCGGCGACGAACGACTCGATCTGCTCGAGCGTGTAGCGGCGGTCCGAGCTGATGACCTGGACCGGCCGCGGCGGTGTGCAGCTGTGGTTCAGCGTTCCGGGAACGCGCCCGTTACGGACTAGGTCGTGAACGGCGTCGATCTTACGTTCGAACTTGCCGAAGTGGGCGGCGACGACCCGGTGGAAGCGTGTCAAGAGCGCCTTGGCGCGCGCTCTCGCTTCTTCGATCTGGACGAGCGTCGATGGCTGAACCAGATAGTGCCACTGCTCTCCACGTCCCGAATTCAGGCGGATGGTCGGTGGGAAATTGAGCGCGGCAAGGATCTTGTCCACTTCCGCAGAGTCCACCGGGTACGGCACCTTCGACGCTTTTTCGCTCGCGAAATCGACATCGAAGAAGGCCCCTGTGAGATAGAACGTATCAGCCTCGGAACCGCGCTTGCCGCGCTCGGGAGGCTGACTCAACGTTGAGTTCGCGACGTAGACATCCATACGCGAGGCACGCGAGGTGATGTATTCGGCGACCCGTTCCAGATCGTCGGTCGCGAAGACCTCCGTGCGTCCGTCCTGCTTGGTCCAGACGCTCACAAACCCGTCGCACTCGTCGAATTTCGCCTTGAGGTGCGCGGCGACAATGTCAGCATTGATTTCCAGGCTGCTCATTTGACGCCTCCCTGCTTGGAGGCCTCAACGACCGCGTTGACTTCGCTAAGCCGCACAAGCGGGCGCGAATTCAACAGTCGGTACGTCGGAAATAGTCCGCGCTTTGCGGCTCTTTGGATCTTAAAGTACGGGACGCCAAGGTCGTGCGCCGCTTCCTTGAATGTCAGCAGCTTTTCAGAATTTATCCTTGTCATAGTCATTCACCCCATAGAAGGGGACGAATGGGGCAGCACGGACTGGCCGATGCACGCACCTTCGTCCCCCGGCAACTGCCGTTGGTTTCGAGATGCGTTTCATCAGCCGTGACGTGACGCGACAGGGTCTTGGGTAGCGGCCTGCTGCTACCGGCCTCCGGGCGGGCTGCTGAGATCCCCAGCTAGCTTCTACCGCATAATCAACTGTCAGGGGCAGTCTCGGATACGGTCGCCTATGCCTTGCGAAGAAACGTTCGTAACCCATAACCCAGGACGGAAAAGAAGCAAGGACCGAATTTGTACTGCAGCGACTCGGTGTCTTGCAGTACCTGAATCCGACGGCCATCCTTGGCGACTCATGACCGCCCCCTCCCGATGCAAGGAGTGTGCGTTCGTTACGTCAGCTGTGCTGCCTTAAACCCCGGCCGGCCCGCACGCACGCACGTGCATACAAGTGTGAGGGGAATGTGCAGATGCTCTCGGCGGCTCCCTCAACGATTTTGCATAAACGCGCCTTGAGTTCAGCTCCCGATTTGGTGCTACTATGTAGTCAAGATTGGGGGGGGCAATGGATACGGTGAGCGTGGCCGTGCGTAGGGCCGGCCAGACCATCGCTAGCGTCGAACGTCCATTACGCTACGCTGAAGGTGGCCCGGCCGTTGTCTATCGAAGAAAGTTCTGGCGCTACGCGAACGGGCGGATCGATCTGGACTCTCGTCCATTAGATCCCGACGCGAGTATCTCAACGCCTCTTGTCACACTACCAAAAGAGGCGCAGCAGACAACAACACTCGATGCGGATGACACCGCAGATCGGGACACGATCCGAAGCGCCCCGGCGTCCGTAAGGATGCTTGTGGAAGCCGGCCCCGGCACGGGCAAGACCGAGATGGCAGCCCGCCGCCTCGTCGGGCTCGTTCGGTCCGAGCTTTCGACGGGCCAGATTCTTGTCCTGAGTTTTTCGCGGAGTGCTGTTCGAACTTTGACCCGCCGTCTTAGCCGCATGGGTGAGGCAGACGAACAAATAGTCGAAGAACTTCGCCATATATCCATTAGGACATTCGATTCTTGGGCCTTCCGAATCCTGCGTCTCATGGGCCGCTCGCCCTCAGCGCTACTGGCACAAACGCATGACGACAACATTGCCGAATTAAACGCGCTGCTTGTTGGGCCGCGCAGTGCGGACCTGCGGACTCTAATCGGCGACCGCCGTCATCTGATCGTCGATGAATTTCAAGATCTGCCCGGTATCCGCGGTGAGCTAGTGCTTCGCCTGCTGCAGCTGTTGGCCCCACCAGGCGAGCTTGGGTGCGGGTTCACTATTCTCGGAGACCCTGCGCAGGCCATTTACGCATTCGCGGCACGCGAACAAGGTGGTTATCCTGGGCCAGACGTGTACTGGAAACGCATCCGAGAAGCATACGGCGAGGAGCTAGAGGTGTATGCACTGCGCCGGAATTACCGCGCAGAAGCCCCACTGGCAGAGCTTTCAGCCGATCTCCGTGCCATGCTTCTAAGCGAAAAGTCCGATGAGGAAAAACTCCTGCGGATCCGTGAGGCAATCTCAGCTCTTCCGTCGCCCGCTGTTCCTGCTGGTCCTGCGTGGCTTGACGGTAGCGAGGCGGGATCCCGCGCAGTCTTGACCCGTACCAACGGGGAGGCATTGCGCGTTCTGCAGAAGCTATTGGGCCCCGGGGTGGAAGGGCCAACGACACCCGTGCGACTGCGGGCGGGAAGCTACGCCGCGCTTCCGCCGGCGTGGATCGGTGCGCTGCTTCGGCGTCTAAGATCACCCACGTTGACGCGATCGCAATTCGCCAAGGTGTACAGATACCTCGCTGACCGCTGGGACGCCGAAACGCAGGTGAAGCTGGCTCTTCCTTCGGAGCACACGGCATGGATGCGTCTAGCGCTGGCTGCCGGGGAACCGCAGGACGCTAGCGCGATTCCGCTGCCGGACTTGCGAAGCCGTCTCGGCTGGCCGGACGCCTTTCCAGACGACCAACCGGTGGCAGAAGAGGGCGTGATCATCACAACGATCCACCAGTCGAAGGGCATGGAGTTCGACATCGTCACGTTGCTCGACGCTGCACGCGACGAAGCAGAAAAGGCGGACGAGGATGGATCGGGTGAGGTGACCAACACTGAATCCGATGGCGAGGAAGCGAACGTCGGCTACGTCGCCATGACCCGCGCGGGGCGCGTGCTCGATCGAATCGACGGAAGCGAGCTGTATAGAGCTCCGACGAATTGGACGTTCCAGAACGACCGCCATCGGCTGTGCTGCTGGCGTTACGGGTGGATGAACATGGAGATGGGGCTTCGTGGCGATCTGGATCCCACCGGGTTTGCGGACCCCGCTCTACATGACGGTGCAAGTGGCGTAGAAGCCTTGCAAGAATTTCTCCTCCGGGGCGCACGTAGTCTTGAGGGGCACAAGGTCATGCTTTGCAAGCACATCACGGACGGCAAGGCTGTGTGGCACGTCCACCTGCAGAAGGCTTCGTCGCCCGATAGATTAATCGGTCGAACCGCGCCGCAACTGACGTTTGATTTGCTCCATGTCCTGTACGGAAAGGGCTACTCTCTGCCATCGACGATCATGAACCTCCGGATCGCCAGCGTTGGCACGGTGACCACCGAAGGCGAGATCCCGCTTGAAGAGCCGGAGCGTTCAAGCCGTCTATGGCTGGGTGTCAGCCTTTTCGGCACAGGTGATTTCAGGACGTACAAGCGGGTGTCGAATGCCTGACCACCTCGGAACGCGGACCGACATCATCAGTGTCGTCGCCGGTCTTTTGCTAGGTCCGCTCGCAGAAGACGAGACGATTCCTTCGCGACCGGCAGACACCTATCTGACGGGCGTTCTCTGGCCGGAGGGCGAACCGCTTGGCCCGATGGAGGATGATCAAGACGATGGCGCGCCCTCGTCGGAGGACGGTGAAACAGATGCGGGCGTCCCTGGATATCGACTGATTCGACCTTGCTCGTTGGGACTGACCTTCGCAGCCGATTCAGATGCGACGGTCGTCGTCTCTCTGGGGGCTACAGCGCGATACTTCCCAATCGAACAAGAGCCTGCTGGTGGAGGGCGGCCAGTCCGACACTGGCGTCGCATTCGACTCGGTTATCAGTACCGCTTGCCGGTGCGCGGGGCGGGTATGTGGCGCACGAACGAATTTAGTGCACCAGATGGGTCGACAGTGCGCGATCCGGACCTCCAACTGCACATCCACCGGCGGCTCAATAAGCATTGTCAGGTTTTGACCGTGACGCTCATCAACACAGCAAAGGAGAGCGAGGACCGCTCGCGGGATGAGCTGTGTCTTTTTCAGGCCGCACTTGAGGTCAAGGCAATCAGTCCGAGCGGCGAGGGAGCTGTTCGGCCGCGGCTTATGCTGCCGCTGTCGGGGGCCGACGAGGACACGCAGTCGGCCGCATTGCTCTATCGAGACATCGTAGAGTTCGCGGTCGGTCACGGAGCTGCGGCCGTCTGGGACCCGACACCATTACTACGGGTCGACCGTGTTGCAACCTCCTGGCTCCCTACCATTGCAGTGAAAGGGATGAGCGCGTCGGGACACCCGATGCTCGACGAGTTTCGTAGTGAGCATCCGGATACACTCAAGGCGCAATGGTTAGCGCGGGAAAATGCGCGATCCGAAGTTATCGCTGCATTGAGCGCATTCGTTGACGCTTACAATCGCTGGATCGTGGAAACTTTGCAGGCTCGCCAGGACCGATTCGACGGCGAGCTTAAGATTGCCGCAAGGCGCAATATGCAACGTTGTGAGAACGCCTGTCGACGGATGGCGGACGGTATCAGAACGTTGAGAGATTCCAACGAAGCGTGGCTGGCATTCACCTTGGCCAACGCTGCGATGGACCGTCAGGCGCAGTACGATGTAAAGGGCCCGCGGAAACGCCCGTTGTCTTGGCGTCCGTTTCAGTTGGCTTACCTGCTGCTCGTCCTGCCCGGCTTGGTGGGGCCTGACTATCCCGATCGTGATTGCGTTGATCTGCTTTGGTTCCCGACCGGTGGTGGCAAGACTGAAGCTTATCTCGGTCTCACTGCATTTCAGATTTTTTTTCGCCGGCTTACTGATCAGCGACGTCGGGACGACGGCGGAGTAGACGTATTGATGCGCTACACCTTGCGTCTGCTCACGGTGCAGCAATTTCAGCGCGCAGCTTCCTTGATCTGTGCTTGTGATTCACTTCGTCGTGAACGAGACGACCTGGGCGATGCATCGATCTCCCTCGGCCTTTATGTCGGAAATGACGCAACGCCAAATCGTGTAGCAGCCGCCCGAGAAGCTTTGCGGCAGGAGCACGACGGCCAACAGCCCCGATCAACACCGCGCCAACTTCTGGACTGTCCTGTCTGCGGTCGCAGCTTGTCGGCCCAATGTTATTCAGAGGCAACGGACGGGGCTGGAATCGAAATCCGCTGCAGCAATGTCTCCTGTGCAACCGCTGGCGTCGCTCTACCGGTTCTCACGGTGGATGATTTCATTTATGCAGCGCCTCCGAGCCTGTTGATTGGAACGATCGATAAATTCGCTCAGCTTCCCCGCCGGGAAGACATGCGATCCTTGTTTGGTCTTGATGGTGGCTTGCGGCCTGGCCTGATCATCCAGGACGAGCTGCACCTGATCTCCGGCCCTCTCGGATCCATGGCCGGCCTATATGAAACAGTGATTGACCTACTCTGTACGTCCGAGGGGTTGAGGCCCAAGGTCATAGGCTCTACGGCAACTATCGGTCAGGCGGCTCGCCAAATCCGCGCCTTGTTTGACCGCGCAGTACTGCAGTTCCCGCCGTCTGGCTTCGAAGCGTCCGACTCATTCTTCGCCGTGCGTGACGACTCGGGCGCAGATCGGGTTTACCTTGGAGTGTCGTCGGCCGGACGAAGCCCGAAATTCGCGCTCCAGGCCACCACGGCAGCGCTTCTCCAAGCCGCTGGCCGAAGCCAGCAGGAGGGGACGGACCCTACGCTGCTCGATCCCTTCTGGACTGCTGTCCTTTACTTCAACAGTCTAAGAGAACTCGGCGGTGCCCACGTTCTGTTGCAGGACGATATCCCGCGGCAGATGACGTTTCTCGCTAACCGCCTTAGTTGCGCTCGCCGATCACTCGAAGCCGGTGCGATTGAGCTGAGCAGCCGTGTCCCCTCTCGGGAACTGCCGGAATACCTTACCCAGTTAGACGTTGGCCTCGCAGGAGACGACGGAGATCCATTCGGACCTCAGCCACTCGACGTAGTGCTAGCGTCCAACATGATCTCGGTAGGGGTGGACGTCTCTCGTCTCGGCTTGATGGTGGTGAACGGTCAACCCAAGTCGACTGCCGAGTACATCCAAGCTAGCAGTCGAGTTGGCCGTGGACTTCATGGTCTTGTGGTGACCCTGTACAACTTCGGCCGCCCTCGTGACGTATCCCATTTCGAGCATTTCCTCCCATATCACGGTGCGCTGTACCGGAATGTAGAGGCGACAAGCGTAACCCCCTGGGCACCGCGTGCTCGCGACAAGGCCTTGCACGCTGTTCTCGCTGCTGCGATCCGGCATCTTGCGTCAGGAATGGAGGACGACGAGGCAGCTCGTGATTTTGACCCTGCTGATCGGCAAGTCCGGGCAGTACTTGCCGCCATTCGGGAACGTGCCCGCTCGGCCTCCGACGATGTCGAAGGAGAGGACACAGCTGACGATCTGTTGGCCATTGTTCGGGAATGGGGACAGCGTAGCCGAACCGCACGGACGGGGGGCACCGATCTTCTCTATTGGGAGAGGAAGGCACCGTTCGGGCGCACCCGTCCCCACTTGATGACATCGGCAGAAGAAGGTGCACGCCCGGGCCGAACAGCTTGGCCGACTCCCAACTCAATGCGCGAGGTGGAGCCGTCCACCGCATTCGTGCTTCGACTTATTCGGAGGCCCTAGAATGGCGCGAGCAACTCGTCGGGGCCCGACGCCCGCGGCCACGGATGGTGTCGAGCCTCTCGGGACGGTCCGGCGCTCGCAACTTATCTCCACTTTCGGAATCGGCTCGATTGTTGATTTGGAGAAAGGCTCTTTCATGCCGATGGGGCTTGAGGACTGGGAGCGTGTCACAGGACTCCCTTCCCTCAGCATTGGCGAGCCTCGGCTTCAAGCAATGCTTGGCGTGAGCCATTTCCGGCTTGGTCCGGTGAAGGAAGACCTGCCGGGAACCACTCAGGTCCGCGCCCGTAGTGCAGCACCGGCGGTGCGATTCCCTCGTTGGCACGAATGTCCCAGATGCCACAGAATTGGCCACGAAGGCGCACCATTCGAACTTGCGGCCGACGGTGGACGACTCGTATGCCTCGCGCACGGACCGCCGGTTTACACCACGCCTGTCCGTTTTGTCGTCGCTTGCCGGAAAGGGCACCTCAACGATTTCCCCTGGGAATGGTGGGCGCATCGCGACCGGCCAGCCGGAGTGTGCGTCTCGCCGAGTTTGTATCTGGGTTCACATGGTCAGTCAGCATCGTTGTCAGACCTCTACGTACGCTGCGCCGCTTGTGGCACAAAGGAACGACCCGTACGAAAATCCTTGAGCGATGCTTTCGGTGCAAACGCTCTGTCGGGATCGTCCTGCAGCGGATTTCGGCCGTGGCTTTACGACCGCGAGGCTGACTGCGACCAGCCGGTTAGAGCGCTTCAACGAGGCGCTTCCAACGTCCATTTCGGAGTTGTCGTCTCGGCATTATCAATTCCCCCTGCCTCCGAAGCGGTCAGCCTGATCGTTCAGGAAATTCGAGCATTTCTCGATGGCGTACCGGAGGCAACGCTGCCGGCGGTGCTGGCTGGAGTGGCGATTCAGCACGGCGTTTCGGTTGAACAGCTGCTCACATCCTACCGTCAGTTACGCACCTTGGAGGGCGGAGGCGCTTCCCTAACCGAGCGTCTCGCTCGCGTCGAGGAATACGAAGCGCTGTCAGAGGATCGCGAAGACCCCGTTATTGGCGGAGTGGTGCCTCAATTCCGAAATAACGTGCTTGAGCCGCCTCCGGCGCTCATGGGCTTGTTCGATTTGGTTGGCGCGGTTTCGCGTCTACGAGAAGTTCGCGTTCTGGCGGGCTTCTCTCGTATCGAGCCCTATCCGGTCAGCGCAGAACAGATTCGACAGGCAATTCGGGATGGGCATATCTCTCCGCTTTCGCGGACTCCACGAAACTGGCTCCCCGCCGCGGAGATACGTGGAGAGGGTATCTTCCTGCGATTTCGGACGGACGCGGTCGATGCCTGGGTACAAGCGAATCACGGAGTTCGTCGGCGTGCTGCCATATTAGAGGCGCGCAGCCGCGCGATTGCCGACCAACGCGGCTATACCCGCGATTACACGGTCACCCCGCGTCTACTTCTCGTCCATGCATTTTCTCACGCGCTGATTCGTCAGATCAGCGTCGAATGCGGTTACTCCGCTTCCGCACTGCGTGAGCGGCTATACGTGGCGGAGGCTGACGCGGCCGGCCCAGTAATGAATGGGATGCTCATCTACACCGGCTCGCCAGATTCGGAAGGCAGCCTCGGAGGGTTGGTTCGACTTGCAGAACCAGAGCTATTGGAGCCAATCGTTTTGCGCACACTGCGCAGTGTGGGCTGGTGCGGAAGCGACCCAGTCTGCTTAGAGACGGATCCGCAGCAATCGGGAGATAGAGTGAGTGGGGCCGCATGCCACTGCTGCCTGCTCCTACCGGAAACGGCCTGTGAGAAATTCAATCGCGAGCTCGATCGAACAGTGCTCGTCGGAGCGGCAGACGGATCATTCAATGGATATTTTGGCGATGCTGTCGAGGACCTGCAATGGCCGTCCTAATCCCTGACGTACCTAAGGGGTGTCCGAACAGCGAACGTCTTGTCTACGAGCGGCTTGGTCGGGAGCTTCCTCAAGACTGGGTCGCACTTCATTCGCTGGGGCTACCCGGACACGAGGACAAGATCTGGGGTGAGGCTGATATTGTGATCCTGTCTAGCCTCGGCGTTTTCGCGCTGGAGGTTAAGGGTGGCACGGTCGAATGCACAGACGGCGTCTGGAGATTTGGCGGCGACTTCAACAGTTACACGAAGCAGGAAGACCCATGGACGCAAGCGATGGGTTCGCTTGGCGCCGTGCGCAGGCGTCTTCAGGCGGCGAACACTTCGTTCCGGAATGTGCTGTTCGGGTACGGTGTCGCTATGCCGTACACCAGCTTCACGGCTACCGGCGCCGAAATTCTGCAGGAAGTGCTGCTCGACAAACGCAATTTTCGTCAGTCTCTGAACCTCTACGTTCGTTCTCTGGAGAAGTATTGGAAAGCTGAGCTTCTGAAGAAACACGGCCGCGAATATCGCGGACTAACTGAGGCGGAGTTGCGCGATGCGCGCCAGATTTTGCGCCCAGATATCGAAACTGCGCTTAGCCTCGGCGGCTATCTGACCGGTGTTGAGTCTCGGCTCGTCCAACTAACCAAAGAGCAGATTCGCGCGTGACGACGTGTGGCGGGCAATCCCAGGACTGTGGTGCGGGGCAGAGCGGGAACTGGCAAGTCGTTGATCGCGATAGAGCGGGCGTGTCAGCTGTCGGGTGCCGGGCATAAAGTTCTGTATTTATGTTTCAATCAACTTCTCGCTGCCCACATTCGCACTGGCCTAGCCTCTGACCCTCGTGGGGCTCGTGTCGACGTGCGCCATGTCCATGCGCTTTACCGACAGCTGATTGACGACGCGGGTCTCATGTCGCGCTTGGAAGCCGAGGAGTCCACCCCGGAGTTCTTCTCGAAACGATTCCCGGAACTCGCGGCTGAGGCGCTCTGCGAGAAGGCGTTCAAAAGTTGGGACGTACTCGTGGTGGATGAGGCGCAGGACTTACTGACGCCCGAACACTTAGACGTCTTCGACTTGCTCCTGAGCGGGGGACTTCGTCGTGGAAGCTGGCATATCTTTCTTGACCCGCAGCAAAATATCTACGGAAGCGACGTGCAGGCGCAGGTCGATGGGCGCCTGTCAGAGGGCGCTCCGGCGTTCGACGATCTCTTCGAAAATTGCCGCAACACACGCCAGGTGGCTGTTCAGGCGTCGATCATTTCAGGCGTGGATCTAGCGGTCGCCGGCGCGCCGGACGGCCCCGAAGCCGAAGTTCACTACGTTCCGACTCCGGCGGACGCTCTGGCCGCGCTAGAGACGCTTGTGCGCAAGCTCCTTGATGGCGACGTTCGCCCGCAGGACATTGTAATCCTTTCCACTCGTCGGGCGGAAAACTCGACTCTCGCCAACGTGCAAGCGCTGGCAGGACGCCGGCTCGTCGATCCATCCGACGAAACAACGTTGCGAGCGGGCGGTCTTCTGTTCACCACCATGCACGCCTTCAAGGGTCTGGAACGACAGGCTGTGATAGCGCTGGATATGGCGGAGATTGGCCAATCCCATTGGTCCATGTTGCACTATGCGGGCCTATCGCGAGCGAGGTGCCTCCTTCACGTGTTCCTACCCACCGCCACCCGAGCGGCGTACGACAATCAGGCCCAGGAATTCGGAAGGCGACTACTGGGACGATCAGCCTGATCTCGCACAAGTTTCCGGGATTCTGTGCCCGCCGGCTGACCCGCCGGTCAATTCGGCCGGGGCGGCATAAGATGGATGCGCGACTCATCGCGTCGTGGTATGCGCAGTTTAGGATGCCCCGTGGCGAGATAATCGATGAGAAATGTGCATTCGCCATGCAATGTTACTGCACGCTGCGATGCGGCCTCCGTCTGCATTCAGGGCCGCACAGAGAGCCTCGATGCTCAACTATGGGGTCTCTGGCGCGCCACCTCACAATCCCCTGATGACAATAGCGGTAAGGGCAATCGACTTCTATTGAGAGGTAATCGCTGACATGGACGCTCGCGTCGTCCGTCAGAAGCTCCAAAGAATCCGAGCGGGTTCCCGGGCACCGCGAGTCTTGGACCTTTTCTCCGGTTGCGGGGGGCTTTCGCTTGGATTCAAGCGAGCAGGATACGAAATTGCCGCGGCGGTTGAATTCGACCCGCACGCGGCGAATTCACACGGTGCGAATTTTCATTCGAAGGATCCACGCCATTCCGCTGCTCGTGACATCACAAGCACGCCGCCTGTTAGGCTAGCAGAGGACCTGGGACTTGGTGATATGGCCCTGGCCGTCGACGTGCTAGTAGGAGGCCCCCCTTGCCAGGCTTTCGCCAGGGTCGGTCGATCTAAGCTGCGAGAGGTCGCGGAACATCCCGAAGCGTTCCGACACGATGCGCGGGCGCGCCTTTACATCGAGTACCTTCGTTATGTGGACGCCTGCGCGCCGCTCGCCGTAGTAATTGAGAATGTACCGGACATGCTTAACCACGGGGGGCACAACCTCGCGGAGGAAATCGCCGAGGTCTTGGCGTCCAGGCAGTATGTATGCCGGTATTCGCTACTCAATGCAGCGTTCTACGGCGTTCCGCAGATGCGGGAACGAATGATTTTGATCGCGGTTCACCGCGAAGTCGCTGCAGACATACAACTGCCAGAGCCGACCCACTGGATCGATCTCCCGTCCGGATACAGCGGTACTCGGGCGGTAGCTCTGAAGCTTCTTGGGTCGCTAAAGAATGCGCGGGACGCACACCATTACTTAGAGGCACCAACCGCTAGCGACGATCTGATCCCGGCTGTGACAGCAGAAGACGCCATCGGCGACCTGCCGGTCATCAATGCGCGGGAGCTGCTGGCCGCGGGAACTCTCCGCCGGGGCCGGAGAGCATTCGACGTGGCTGTGCCTTACCATGCGGGTAATCGAAACACGGAATATGCTCGCGCAATGCGTGAATGGCCTGCTTACGAGGGAATGCCGGCCCTTTATGATCACGTTATCCGCTACCTTCCCCGAGATTATCAGCTATTCGCTGGACTGAAAGCCGGCGATCAGTACCCGGAAGCGCACCGCTATGCCCTGTCCTTGTTCGCGGAGCGCCTCGCACAGCGTCGTGCGCAGGGCGAGCGGCTCTCTGAAGGCTCTGGGAAGTGGCACGCCCTCCGTGCGAGCATTGTGCCCCCTTACGACGCGGGGAAATTCCCTAATAAGTGGCGCAAAATGGAAGCGGACCGCCCTGCGCGGACCCTGCTCGCCCATCTCGGAAAGGACGGGTATAGCCATATCCACTACGACAGCGAGCAAGCTCGACCTATTTCGGTCCGCGAAGCAGCGCGCCTTCAGTCGTTTCCAGATGGCTTCGTATTTAGCGGCACGATGAACCCGGCATTCCGTCAGATCGGAAATGCAGTACCTCCGCTCTTAGCATGGCACATCGCATCTGCATTGAAGAAGCAACTGTGGGGCGCACAGATTGAAGCGGTGGAAACTCGTGCTGCCGCTGGGAGACATCGCCGATGAGCGGCCCGGAACTCATACTTGTCCGCTCGTTGACGGATTCAGACATGGGGCTTTTTGCTGCTCACCGAAAAGCAACCGCGAGCCGCCAGCGCGCAATCGCCCTGACCAGTCCCGCGGCCGAACGATTGCTCCATCCGTCTATAGTGCGTAACAAGGGCGGCGACTACGACTGCATCTGCATTTTCGGACCGGCTATGAACCGGGAGATGCGACGGATCAACAAAGGCGGCAAGAATTGGCGGCTGGGAGGAGCTAAGCTCGAGCACGATGTTTTTCGGGAGCTCGACAGCAGAGATTTCCTTTTAGTTCGTTCGGTTCCGCATAATGACGGCTCAAGCCCGATGCTTATGACATTCGTGGGACGGCGATCACAATGTCTAATCCAGGCCGGCTTAGCGGCGACGCTCGCCGACGGAGTCCTTCAGCACAATGTGGCAATCTTCGAGGAGGATCACGCACGATTTTCTGCGCTTGCCGAACTCTTTCCTCCCATTCCAGCTCACGTGGCTGTCCAGCCAGCGATTCAACAGGCAGCATTACTCTGATGGACCGTTCGTCGAAACCTAACAGGGCCGACGTTCACTCACCTGCGGTTCGAAGTTACAATATGAGTCGCGTGCGCGGCCGCGACACCTTGCCCGAAATGTTAATTCGGAAGGGTCTCCATTCGCGAGGGCATCGTTTCCGCCTTCAGTCGCGCGAATTGCCTGGACGTCCCGACCTCGTTTTTCCACGGCGACATGCGGTTGTGTTCGTGCATGGCTGTTTTTGGCATGGGCATAGTTGTCCGCTATTCCGACAGCCAGCCACTCGTCCCGAATTTTGGTTGTCAAAGATTGAATCCAATCGTGCGCGTGACGCGAGGGCGACAGAAAAGCTTTCGGCCCTTGGCTGGCGCAGGTTAATTGTCTGGGAGTGCTCACTTCGAGGACCTAGCCGCCGGCCGATTGATGCAGTGCTGGATTCCTGCGAGGCGTTCCTGACAGGAACCGCCTCGGCAGCCGAGATCACGGGCCAATGGCCGCGCTTCGATTCGACGTCACGAGAGAGAATCGAATGACTATTGTGCCTGATCTCTCAGCTTTGGACGACGCTAATCTGATTCGCCTGCGTGCAGCCTTGCACCGCGAGATGAAACGTCGTGGTCTTGCCCTAAGTGTCGGCCAAGTGGCTGAAAAACTCGCGATGGAGTTCTTCAATAGCACGTCGGGTTGTCCGAACCTCCGCGAGGCTGCAGTCGGCACCGCCAATGTCGACGCCCTGTCTCGACGGGGTGATCGATACTCGATCAAGGGGGTCCTCGACGCCCGGAAAACCGGAACGGTGTATCCGGATGCCGATGAACCCGGAAGACAGCTATTCGAATTCCTTCTAATTGTTCAGCTGAACCCGGATTGGACGCTGCAGTCGATGTACGAATTCGACTGGCAGACTTTTGTCCGCTGCCGCAGCTGGGACAAAAGGATGAATGCTTGGTACATCGGATTGTCAGCGAAGGCGCTCGCGCAGGCCAAAAAATATTCGCCAGCTTGAGTTCGCGATCAGACAGCAATCTCGAGCACGAAACGATACCACGATGCCCTTCGCCATCAGCAAGGCCCTTTGCCGGGCCAGTGGACGGAGCACTAATCTCAGCGCACCATCGTTCCGCCGGCCGTCGCTCAGGAGCTCGTGCTCAAATTTCGCTTCCGGAGAGTGACAGGGCATTTGTGGCGATCCGCCGATTCGTCACCGGTTACACGTCGGTTACAGCTTTGCGGCTCCACTCTCGTCAACGCTGGTTCGCGCGAGTTCGCGCCAGTGCGAGAGCGCCCTTCGAGGCGACCCCGTGGATTTTCGTGAACGCTCCGGCATCCTTGTGAACATGCTTAGACACGCCGAACACTGCGAAATCGCCTCTACGAATCTGGGGGTCAGAGGTTCGAATCCTTTCGGGCGCGCCATTCATTACCGGACGGAACTGATTATTGTCGCGTTCACCCGACAGGACGAAAGCGATGACTGATCGCCGCCATACGCATCCAGCGTAACGCGAAGAAGCGACCCATCTTGGTTGTTGTGAGCGTCCGGTATTGGGAGCAGCGCTCACCAGGTCTCGAACGATGTGCGCAGGTCGAGCTCGAATGACCAGGCGTTCGGTTGTTCACGGTAGAGGTAAGCGTAGCTGTCGACTATGTCCTCTATGTTGATCAACCGGTCCTCCCGGCTATCAAAATCCGGAATTCGCCTCCACGGCTTCTCGCCGAAGACGCCGCCGTCGCTAGAGCGGGATGAGATGTGACGGAATCGATTTTGGATTCCCGAATCGATCTCGA
>OEIU01000962.1_pt1 | contig 21631 bp, 17 predicted proteins | sample 1539221 | NCBI WGS metagenome assembly OEIU01 (sample SAMN03792071, study PRJEB22550) | activated sludge metagenome | feature: wastewater treatment plant; material: activated sludge; isolation source: Wastewater treatment plant of a petroleum refinery complex | place: Argentina: Zarate | collected...
CGAAGCGGACATTTGATGTGTTACCAAAACCGGCCAACTTAATTAGCTATCGACACTTTTTGATTGAAGGCAGCGGGCCGCAATCCTGGACAGTTTCTGGGTATACGTCGGTTCCGCCTTTGGGTAGGCTCATGCCATTGATTAACATTTCCCCGGAACGCGCCAGCGCGAACCGCGCGGCAAGCCACCAGGAAACGCATGACGTCGACACCGCGCAAACCACGCACACAGGTGTCATCACGAGACAACACACGACACGGCTGAACCGCGAGCTTGCCGTGGCGCTGGAGCGCTAGCATGCAGTACCGTGATCGAACTTTTGTGACCTACGACATTATCGTAGAGCGAGACTCCGGATCGAGCGAGGTCGAAACTTTGTCGAGTCAGTTTACTCAGTTCAAAATGATTTTTCTGCGCAAAGCTGCTCTAATTGTAGCCGGAGCACGGCCATGAGCTTCCTCGTCCTCGTTGTCGATGATGAACCCGATGTCGAGATGCTGTTTCGCCAACAATTCCGGCGCGACCTGCGCGATGACAGATTCAAGATGGATTTTGCTCAGTCGGCGGCCAGCGCCCTTCAACGCATCAGCGACGCCGGAGGGGAATCATTGATCCTGATCCTCTCCGACATCAACATGCCCGGCATGAGCGGCCTCGAACTGCTGCCGAAGGCAAAGGCCGCTCGGCCGGACGTTCCCGTCATCATGATCACCGCCTATGGCGACGAAGCGACCAAACGGAAGGCACTCGAAGGAGGCGCCGAGACACTGTTGACCAAGCCCATTGATTTTCTTGAGCTTCGTAGCGAGATCGACAGCCGACTGACTGGAGCTGCGGTCCGTTGAAGGTAAATCCGCTCGCACCGTCGTTCGAGAGAACGACTGCCAACCGTCGTTAGCTGCCTCGAATTTTTCGCGACGGGGGTCTGATCATCTACGAGAACCGCGAGTCTCAGTCGGTGCATTCAACGGCGCGCTTACATTTCCTTGATGAGCCCTTCTTCGTGATCAGGGGTATGAGGTGAGGTATTGAGAAACTGCGGAAGGAGGGCTCGATGACTCAAACAATAACGCGGCGCGCTGCGCTTGCGACAGCCTGTGCGATTGCGTTTGCCGTCGCGGCGAATGCCGATCCATTGCGCCCCTGGCGCGTCGGGCTGGTTACCTCCGGGGAAGGTGATCGGATTATCGGATGGTTCAGAGAGGCTTTCAGAGCAGAAGGATACCGCGAGGGAACGGATCTTGTCATTGAACTGCGCGCGGCGAAGGGTCACTACTCGCTGTTGCCGAACCTGGTTGCGGAACTCCTCGCATTCAAGCCCGATGTCATAATTGCGGAAGCAACACCTGCGGTTGCGGCGGCACAACGAGCGACCTCGACGATCCCGATCATCATGTCTCCATCCACGGATCCCGTCGGCTCCGGGTTCGTCAAGAGTTTTGCCAGGCCCGGTGGCAATATCACCGGCGTAGCGAACATGTTCGCTGATCTCACGACGAAGACTCTGGACACTATTCGCCTCGTCTTTCCAAAGGTGCAGAAGATCGGTGTGCTCACTTCGAACAACCCGACGCATCCAGGGTTGGTCGAAGTTCTGGCCAAGGCAGCAGTTGCTATCGGCATCTCGGCCCAACGGTTCGTTGCGCCGAACCCTGAAGACCTGGAAAAGGCTTTCGCCGATATGCAGGCCGCCCATTGCGAGGTCGTTTACGTGCTTGCCGACCCTCCGCGCCGAGCCTTGCCATCAATCGCGCTCAAGTACCGGCTGCCGACAGTGTATCAGGTCACCAACTACCCAGACATGGGCGGGTTGATGGCTTACGGGCCGGACATCAAGGCTCTGTTTTTGCTGGCGGCCGAGTACGTGGATCGCATTTTGAAGGGCGCGAATCCGGCGGACTTGCCGGTCGAGCAGCCGACCAAATTCGAGCTCGTGGTCAATGTCCAGACGGCCAAAGCGTTGCAACTGGCTATCCCGGAAGAGGTGCTTCTGTTGGCGGACAGAGTGATCGAGTAGGAAAATCGTTCTGCCAGACTTCCCTGGAAATCAGTGGGGCCGACCGGCCCGCAGGTTCATCACGAACCGAGCGCGACGTTGCGGAACGCCCTGACCAGCGCCCCCTCCAGCTTGCCTTCCATGCTGCGCAGGATCTCGTAGGCCTCGGGCCGCGGCATCGGCGCCCGGTAGGCCCTCGCCTCGATCAGCGCGGCGAAGATGTCCGAAATCGTCAGCAGGCGGACCAGATCGGAAATCTGGCCGCCTTTCAGTTTGTCCGGATAGCCGGACCCGTCGAGGTATTCGTGATGGTGCTTTACGCCGTCGAGGATCTCCGGGCTGATGCCGGACACGCCCCGCATGAGATCGTACCCGATCCCGGGGTGACGCCTGATGATCTCCTCCTCGTCGGGATCGAGCCGGTCCGGCTTGTCCAGGATCGACAGCGGAATGCGCGCCTTGCCGATGTCGTGCAGGGTGGCGGCCATTCCGAGCCGCGAGACGTCGACGCTGGAGAAGCCGACGTCGAGCCCGAAGGCGACCGCGATACCCGTCACCAGCAGGCAGTGCTGAAACGTGCCCTCGTGATAGCGCCGCACCTCGTCGAGCCAGGTGGAAAGTCCGCCCTGCCCGACGCGGTCGATGATCTGCGACGTCGCGCGCTGCGCGTCGGCCATCCTGATCGGCCTGCCATGGCGCACGCTGGAAAACATCGAGGCGAACGCCGCGACGCCGGCGTCCATATCCAGTGCCGGATCCGCGGCGGCGCTTTCCGCGGCTGCCTGCACTTGTTCGATCTGCTCGATCTTCGGCACCGCTTCCTTGGCGCGCGAAATGATCGCGGTCGCGCCGAGCGCATAGGCCTGCACGGTCATCGAACGGGCATTGTTGGGAACGACGAACAGCCGCTCCGGCATGGCTGCAAGCTCGTGCAGGATGGGCTTGAGCTTGTCGGCACGCGGCATCTGCCGCAAATCGACGTCGACCATCAGCACGCCGTGCGCCCGGACGCTGGTGCCGTCACCGTCGAGCACCCAGGGCACGACGGCGTGATGCGGCTCGAACATCGCGCGGATCGCCGGCAGCTTGGCCGGTTCGTCTGTGACAAAGTAGACGAGCATTCTGGTTTCCGAACGCGATCCTATCGAACTAGTTCGTTCCCCGACCTTGAAGAACTGAAAACAATTTGAAGAATTTGCCGATGGCTCGAAATCCGAACACCGCTCTGCGCCACCGGCAGTCCATCATTCTGGCGCACGTCAGTGTTGGACATCGAGGCTACCTTGCCGTTAAGTAAAGTCACCGTATAACTACGTACTCCAAACGGGGGATGCCCGCCGTTTCGCTTTCAAAGCAGCACCGGAACAATATCAGGACAGTATCAGATCGAGGGCAGTGTCAGTGATTGATCTCCCGTCGCATCGAAGCGAATTGGAGACCGCGAGATTGACGCTGCGCACCGTGGCCGCGATCGGCAGCCTGCTCGCCGTCCCCGCGTTCGCACAGGCCGATCCTGCCGGCGCAACGGCGGAACTCACGCTGCAGGTCGCGACCGAAATGCTCGGCGAACGCTGCCGCCACGTCGAGGTGACGAACCGCACGGCCTTCGCATCGGTATCTCTGCACCGCACCTTCAACGATGATTTCGATACCCATCCGCTTGTTAGCGGCAGGTGGGTTCCGCATTACGCCGGCGGCGCGGCCTGGCCGGAGGCGCGCTACTGGGGCGGCGACGGTTCCGATTTCAAGCGCAAGACCAACTGGAACGGCGAACAGCAGATCTACGTCGACCCACGTTATGGCGGCCGGGAAACAACGCCGCTCGGGCTCGATCCGTTCAGGGTGGATCACGGCATCCTCTCGATCGTCGCCCGCCGCACCCCGCTGGCGCTGAAGCAGGTGCTGTTCAACAATGAATATATTTCCGGCATCCTGACCACGCAGAGCCGGTTCTCGCAGAAATACGGCTACTTCGAGATCCGCGCCAAGGTGCCGGTCGGCACCGGCGTGTGGCCGGCATTCTGGATGCTGGCCGATGACGGCGGCTGGCCGCCGGAGGTCGACATCATGGAGGGTCGCGGCCAGCGTCCCGACAACATCGTGATGACGACGCATTGGCGGATTCCGTCCACCCAGAAGGTCGAGTCCTGCGGCTTCGATTTCAGGGTGATGGACGCGGCGAGCGCCTTTCATGATTACGGCGCGCTGTGGCAGCCGGACCGCATCACCTATTACATCGACCGCCAGCCGGTCTCCGAGATCAAGGTTCCGATCGGCTTCGGCGATCCCATGTACATGATCGTCAATCTCGCGATGGGCGCCAAATATTTCGATGGCGTCGGCTTCGTCGACGGCGCAACGCCTGAAACCGTCGCCTTCGAGATCGACAGGATATCGGCCTACCAGATTGACGAACGCTGACCGGAGATGACGATGTTGGGAAAGTTCTCGCGCAGGCATTTTGCCAGGCTTGCCGGCCTCTCTGCGCTCGGCATCGCGGCACCGCCGGCCGATGCGGCCGCGCAAGCGGTAGCTGCGGCAATCGCGCCGGCGAGCTTTCCGAAGGACTTCGTGTGGGGCACCGCCACCTCGTCCTATCAGATCGAGGGCGCCGTCAATGAAGACGGTCGCGGCCGCTCGATCTGGGACACATTTTCCCACACGTCAGGCAAGATCGAGGACGGCACCAACGGCGACCGCGCCAACGAGCACTACCACCGCTACAGGGAAGACATCGGCCTGATCCGCGACGTCGGCGCGAAGGCGTACCGCTTCTCGATCGCCTGGCCGCGCGTGTTTCCGGAAGGCGCGGGCAAGCCGAACCCGAAGGGCCTCGACTTCTACGATCGCCTGATCGACGAGTTGCTCAAGAACGGCATCGAGCCCTACGCGACGCTGTATCACTGGGACCTGCCGCAGGCGCTCGAGGACCGCGTCGGCGGCTGGCGGTCCACCGAGACCTCGAAGGCGTTCGGCGATTATGCCGCCCATGTCGCGGCGCGGATCACCGATCGCGTCAGGTCGATCTTCACGATCAATGAAGCCGGACGCTTCGTGAATTTCGGCTATGGCTGGGGCATCGACGCACCCGGCCTCAAGCTGCCCGACGGCGAGGTCAACCAGGTCCGTCACCACGTGGCGCTGGCGCACGGGCTCGCCGTGCAGGCGATCCGCGCGCATGGACGCGCAGGGACCAGGGTGGGCGTGGCCGAGAACATCGCGGCCTGCGTGCCGGCGTTCGACACGCCGGACAACGTTCGCGCCGCCGAGACGGCGACGCGCGAACTGAACTCGGGCTTCCTCGGCGTCATCCTGGAGGGAAGATACACCGACGGCTTCCTGCAATATGCCGGCAAGGACGCGCCGAAATTCACCGCTGCCGAACTGAAGATCATCTCGGAGCCGAACGATTTCGTCGGCCTCAATATCTACGCGCCGCAATTCTATATTGCCGCATCCGACAAGGCGCCCGGCTGGAGCGTGCTGCCGTTCCCGGCGTCGTTCCCGCACATGAATTCGGAATGGCTGCGCGTCGGCCCGGAGACGATCTACTGGGCGCCGCGCCTCGCGGCCAAGGTCTGGAACATCAGGAACATCTATATCAGCGAGAACGGCACCTCCTCGGAAGACAGGCTGCACGCCGACGGGCAGGTCTACGATCTCGATCGCATCATGTACCTGCGCAACTATCTGCGGCAGTTGCAGCGCGCGACGTCCGAAGGCGTGCCTGTGCGCGGCTATTTCCTCTGGAGCCTGATGGACAATTTCGAATGGATCTTCGGCTACGGCAAACGGTTCGGGCTCTACCACGTCGACTTCGAGACACAGCGCCGGACACCGAAGCTGAGCGTCGCCTTCTATCGCGACGTGGTGGCGCGGAACGCGATCGGCGTCTGACCTCCGCTAGAGCATGATCCGGAAAAGTGTGCAGCGGTTTTCCGAAAAGATCATGCTCAAACAACGACCTAAAGCGCGATGATGATTCATCCCAATCTCATCGCGCTTTAGTACCGGGCCGCCTGGCGCAGCGGCGACGAAGCCTCGGGGAGAGTGTTCTGTTTGCCGTCGATTGCCACAGTCGCGGCCGGTTCGTGCGCGACCTTGCGCGGCGATTCGTGACCGACGAACACGCTTGCGGCGGTCGCCAGCAGCGCGACATAGATTGCGAACATGCCGCCGACCCATCTCCAGTAAATCGGATGAGCATCGGGGACGAGGCTTTCAAGCAGACGGCGCATCCTTGCCTCCTCATCAGGAAACCTTATGCATTCCGTATAGCCCCCGCGCCCGGCGCTGTGTGTGACTTACTTCACAGAAGCCTTCTCGAAACGGAGAACCCGTGACCGGAGCAGAACTGAAGAAACTTCGTAAGCATCTCGGCGAGGCCGTCGGCCGGCCGCTGTCGGTGGCCGATATGGCCAAGCTGTGCGGGCTGCCGCCCCCCGATGGCGCCGATACCATCCGCAAGTGGGAGGTCACCGGCCCGACCGGCCCCGTGGCGGAGCTGTTGCGCATCCTCGCCATGGCCAGCGACCATTACCCGATCCTCGAAATGTTCAATATTTTCGACCGCCACGACGTGCCGGTGAAGGAGCGTCCGGCCCGCCGCAAGGCCTTTCGCGAACAGATGCGCAGCGATGTGCGCCGCCGCATTGCTTAATCAAAGCTTGCCGGACGGCCCGGAGCGCGGCCGAAATTAACCCCTTCGCAACCTTTGATTAGGCCTTCATTAAGTACGAAAAACGTTTACCCTACAATGGGTTGGGTTATGGATCGCTGTCACCCGGGAGTGACAGCATTTTAGACAAATGCCGTCTATGTGCGTGGCCATGAAGGCGCCCCGCACGGGGGTCGCCGAACGGTTTTCGGAGACCAGCACAATGAAGAAGATCCTGCTCGCCCTCGTCGCCATCGCCACCGTCACCGCCGCGGCCCCGGCTGCCGGCGCCGACCTTGGCTCCCGCTCCTTTTACAACAAGGCGGCACCCATTTATGCACCGGTCCCGACCTGGAACGGCTTCTATCTCGGCGCCCATCTCGGCGGCGCCTTCAGCGGCAGCAACACCTTCAATGGCACCGTTCTCGGCGATTCCAGCGCCCGCCTGCTCGGCGGCGTTCAGGCCGGTCTCGACTGGCAGTTCGCGCCGAACTGGGTGCTCGGCACCGAAGGCCAGTATTCCTGGCTCGGCAAGAGCAACCTGACCTCCACCTTCCCCACCGGCCACGTCTACACCAATGATCAGCGCGGCCTCGGCTCGGTCACCGCCCGCATCGGCTACACCTGGGGTCCGGGCCTGGTCTACGTCAAAGGCGGCTATGCCTATTCCGACAACAGCGAGCGCGTGACACTAGGCGGCGTGCCGGTCGCCTTCCTGCTCAACGGCAACCACAGCAACGGCTGGACCGTCGGCGGCGGCGTCGAATACATGCTCGCTTTCGCCCCGAACTGGTCGGTGAAGGGCGAGTACATGTATTACGACTTCGGCACCACCCGCTTCGTCACCCCGGCGCCGCTGGCGCCGTTCGGCAACTTCCGCACCGACGATCACACGCTGAAGCTCGGCGTCAACTACCGCTTCAGCTTCTCAAGCCCGGTGGTCGCACGCTACTGAGCACTCTCAACCGCCGATAGCAGAAGGCCGGCGCGACGCCGGCCTTTTTGCTTTTCCGGTCTGTTTGCACTTTCTAAAGACGTTTTCCGGACTGCGGAAAACTCCGGACGACCTGAGCGCGAGCCATCAAAATTATGGCAAAAAAGCCTTCGTTTTTCCAAAACTGTTAACCGGGTATCGCGATACTGCCGCGCGAGGAAACATCCCAAGGTAGCGCAGACGGGGCAGTGGGCAGATGCCGATACAATCCAAATCGCGAGTCAAAGGGTTCCGCTTCGGCGTCAGGGGCAGTCTGTTTGCCGCCTTCGCCGTCATCGCCGGCATGGCGATCGTCATTTCGGCCGGCGCCGGGCTGATGCTCGGGCGGCTCGGCGGGACCATGGTGGATCTGAGCAGCCGGGACATTCCCCGTCTCGCCGCCAGTCTGCAGCTCTCGGCGCAGAGCGCGAGCCTGGCCAGCCAGGGGCCGGCACTGCTAGCCGCGCGCAGCGAGGAAGCGCTGAACGATCGCACCAGGAAGATGAAGGAAACCCAGGCGGTCGCGCTGCAGAAGCTCGACGAGATCGTCCAGCTCGGCGCCGACAAAAACGTGGTTGCCGCGCTCACCGAGAACATGAAGAACATCGACGAGGTGATCAAGAGCCTCGGCTCGGCCGCGCTCGAACGGCTGGAACTCGGCTCCCAGCACGACAGGCTCTATGGGGCCGTGCGCAAGGCGCAGCGGCGCTTCATTGCCGCCGCCGCTCCCGCGGCGATCGACGCCCAGACCGAACTCTACTCCATTTACGCCGCCCCCAACTTTTCCCAGGCCGACGCGGTCAAGGCCCACAAGACCGCCGACCAGCTCGCCGACATCGCCGCCAGCGGCAACATGATGGCGTTCGACATGATCGCCGCGCTGTCGGCGACCGGTGGCGACACGCTCGAAGCCATCGGCAAGGAGTTCCGCACCGCGCAGGCGCGCGTCAAGGCGAACGCCGAGGCGCTGCCCAGGACCACCGCGATGAACGTGGTGCGGACCGCAACGATGGACCTGCTGGCGCTCGCCGACGGCAAGACCGGCGTGTTCAAGGTTCGTCAGCAGGAGCTCGACGCCGACGATTTCGGCCAGACCATTCTGGAGGAAACCCGCAAGCTCAATGTCGGCCTCGGCATCAGCGTGCAGCAACTGGTCGACGGCGTCAGGAAGGAAACCGATACCGCGGCCTGGCAGGCGCGCCAGGAGATTTCGTTCGGCACCATGGTCATGCTCGCCCTCGGCGTCGGCACGCTGGTCGGTTCGATCCTGTTCGTCTGGCTCTATGTCGGCCGCAACATCCTGCGTCGCATCAGCAACCTGCAGCACTCGATGCAATTGCTGTCGAGCGGCGACCTCGAAACCGAGGTCTACCAGACCCACCATCAGGACGAGATCGGCGTCATGGCCGATTCGCTGCAGGTGTTCCGCGAGAGCATGATCCAGAGCCGCGCGCTGTCCTCCGAACAGGACAAGGACCGCGTCGCCAAGGCCGAGCGCGCCTCCCGCATGGAAGCCCGCATCGTCGAGTTCGAGAGCACCGTGCGCAGCGCGCTCGACAGCCTGTCGACCGCGGCCGGCTCGATGCAGACGACCGCGCAGAGCATGTCGGCGACCGCCGACCAGTCCAGCGCCCTCGTCACCGCGGTGGCGACCGCCGCCGAGCAGACTTCGGCCAATGTGCAGACCGTTTCGTCGGGCACCGAGGAGCTGTCTTCCTCGATCTCGGAGATCGGCCGTCAGGTCGTCACCTCGTCCGAGATCGCCCGCAAGGCGGTGCAGGACGCCGGCGCGACCGATGCCACCATGCAGGGACTGGCCGACAATGCGGCGCGCATCAGCGTCGTGGTCGACCTGATCCAGACCATCGCCTCGCAGACCAACCTGCTGGCGCTCAACGCCACCATCGAGGCGGCGCGCGCCGGCGATGCCGGCCGCGGCTTCGCGGTGGTCGCCTCCGAAGTGAAGAGCCTCGCCAACCAGACGGCCAAGGCCACCGACGAGATCCGCCAGCAGATCGTCAGCATGCAGACGGTGACGGAGAGCGCGGTGTCCGCGATCCGCAACATCAGCACCACGATCGCGGAGATCAACGAGGTGACGACAGCCATCGCGGCCGCGGTCGAGGAGCAGGGTGCGGCGACGCGGGAGATCGCGCGCAACATCCAGCACGCCGCCGGCGGCACCAGCGAGGTCTCCACCAACATCGTCGGCGTCTCCAGCGCCTCGGCACAGGCCGGAACCACCGCCAGCGAGGTGCTGGCCGCCTCCGGCGCGCTGCGCCGCGAGGCCGACGTGCTGCGAGAGGAGATCGACGCGTTCCTGTCGAACATCCGGGCGGCGTAAGCATCCACACGGTCATTCCGGGATGGTCCGAAGGACCAGACCCGGAATCTCGAGATTCCGGGTTCTATGCTTCGCATAGCCCCGGAATGACAGTTGAAGCCTCAGCTCCCGTCCGTTTTGCTCGATAGGTATCCGCTTTTTTCAGCTAGCGCGACGCCGCCGCTACCGCTAAGCCGGTAGCATGCATTCGAAAACCGATACGGTGCAGTCCTCGGCGGAGGCACTGCGATACCCCTGGGACAACCATCCCGGCCACGACCAGGTCGTCGAGGTGATGCCCGGCGTGCTCTGGGTCCGCCTCAAGCTGCCGTTCCGCCTCAACCACGTGAACATCTACCTGCTGGCCGACGGCGACGGCTGGGCGATGGTCGATTCCGGCTTCGGCAACGAGGAGTCGATTGCCGCCTGGACCACGCTGTTCGAGGGGCCGCTGCGGCACGTCAAGGTCACGCGGCTGATCGTCACCCACTCCCACCCCGACCATGTCGGCCTCGCCGGGTGGATCACCGAGCGTTTCACCTGCCCCCTGCAGATGTCGCAGGTCGAGTATCTGCAATCGGTCTATCACCAGAACCGCGGCACCGAGGAGCGGCGCAACGCGCAGCGGCTGTTCTTCCGCCGCCACGGCATGGACGAGACCCTCACCGACAAGCTGCTCGGCCGTGGCCAGGACTATCTGAAGCGGGTGTCGGTGCTGCCGCCCTCCTACCACCGCATCTCGCACGGCGACGAGGTCGTGATCGGCGCGCGCCGCTTCAAGGTGATCACCGGCGGCGGCCATGCGCTCGACCAGGTGATGCTGTATTGCGCCGCCGACAAGCTGTTCCTCTCCGCCGACCAGGTGCTGAGCAAGATCTCGCCCAATGTCAGCGTCTGGGCGGTCGAGCCCGACCAGAACTCGCTCGGCGAATATCTGGCCTCGCTCGCCAGCCTCACCACCACCCTGCCCTATGACGTGATGGTGCTGCCCGGCCACGGCGTGCCGTTCTACGGGTTGAAGACCCGCATCAAGCAGCTCGCCGACCATCACGAGGACCGCTGCCGCCTGATCGCCGAAGCCTGCCGTGAAGTGCCGCAAACGTCCAAGGAACTGGTGCCGGTGGTGTTCCACAAGCACGTGCTGGACGAGCACCAGATGGGCTTTGCCGCCGGCGAGCTGGTCGCCCACGTCAACTACATGCTGGTCGAGGGGCGGCTGACCTGCGAGGTCACGGACGGCATCTTGCGGTTCAGGACGACCTGACGCCGAGCTGACATCGATCCCGCCGCTATTTCAGCGGCAGCGGCTGGTCGCCGAGCATCCCCCTGGCGATCACGCTGCGGGCTGTCGCGGCATCGAGCGAATGTTGCGCGATCAGGTCCTGGCAATCGGCGACGATCCGATCGGCATCCTGCATCAGCTTGAGCTCCTTGTAGCGGTCGTGGCGGTGCAGGCCCATGCTCGCGCCCACGAGTTCGAGCAGGTTGACGATGCGAAACGGCCAGTCGCGTTCGTGCGCGCATAATTCGCGATGATCGGAATGATAGACGGTGACCAGCGCGTCCACGCCCGCATCGGACGCCGCCTGAAGTTCATTGCGTTGCAGCTCGCGCTTGAACGCTGGCAGTACCTTCAGATTGTTGCTCTGCAGGCCGACTGCCGGTTGCTGTAGCTCAACGAGTTCGATGCCGGGGATGGCCTGGAGGATTTCCGCGGCGGCTTCCATGACGCCGGCGACGCCGGGATGCCGATGCAGCGCGATCCGCATCCTGACCTCGCGGCTTAGCAGTTCATTCAACTGAGCCTGGCGCTCGCGCAGAAACAGCAGGAACGGCGTCATCTCGAACGGCCGCGCGCCGCCCTGTCGCTCGATGGCCGGAATCGTCGTCTCGGTGAACTGGACGTAGCAGCTCGGACACCACGATATCACCTGGCCGGATTTCGAATGCGACATCTTCTCGACCGAATTCGCGCCCATGCGCCCGGACATCTCGACGTCGCCGCCCTTGAACTGCTTGACGCCGCAACAATGGCTCGGCCCGCCCATCACCTGATAGGTGACGCCGAGCGCATCCATGATGTCGAGCGCAAGCAGCGCGATATGCGGCGTCTTCAGCACATTGCAGCCGGTGTAGAATACGAAGTCCGGCGCCACGGCGGGTGCTGCGGCCGACGCTGACTTCTGGCCGAGCCGCTCCAGCACCTCGCGATCGAGCTGCAACTGCGCCAGCGTGGTCACGTCGCGGCTCTCATCGCGAAACTGCGTCAGGGCACGGCGGCGCCGTTCAGGCAATTCGCTCTGGCGCTTGGCCATGGCGATATTCGTCATCGCCAGCAGGAAGCGCGGATTGACGCCGTAGTCGCATGCCTTGATGCACTCGCCGCTCAGCATGCAGGCGGACGCCCATTTGCGCGAGGCCTCAGGCCCGTCATTCCCGCGCAGAATGTCGATGACGCCGCTGATAATGTCGGTGGGACTGGTGCCGGCGATCCCGGCGGGAGCCACGCTCGGGCAGGCTTCGACGCACTTGCCGCAACGCGTGCATGCGTCAAGCATTTCGCCGACTCGACCATCCAGCGCCGTTTCGAAAGAGGTGTCGCTCATCGGCTGCGGCTCCGCCTTTTGCCCGACATCGGAACCATAGCCCGAGCCGGGCGAAACAGATATGCGAAAACCCGCCATCCGACCCGGCACCGGTGTCCGGCTCAAAAAGTGATCCAGGGCTCGCGGTGGATGGAGGAACGCTCGTCGGCGCATGCCTGCCCGGCGCACGGAATACCGAGAACACAAATCCCGCCTAGCGCCTTGATCGGGATCAAGATTCGCGCCGGCTAAGTAGCATCCCGGAGCTGCGCACAAATGTTGGGATTCGCGTAGACACCAAAGCTGGAAACGCTCTAAAAAGGCTGCACGCCAATCCGGCCGGTTCCGTTCCAGTCTTGTCGTTCCAGGTCTTGCGATGGATTACAGCAAATTCTTCAATACCGCCCTCAGCCGCCTTCACGATGAGCGACGCTACCGTGTGTTCGCCGACCTCGAACGGATCGCGGGGCGCTTTCCCCACGCGGTCTGGCACTCGCCGAAGGGCAAGCGCGATGTCGTGATCTGGTGCTCCAACGACTATCTCGGCATGGGCCAGCACCCCAAGGTGGTCGGCGCCATGGTGGAGACCGCGACCCGCGTCGGCACCGGCGCCGGCGGCACCCGCAACATCGCCGGCACCCACCATCCGCTGGTTCAGCTCGAGCAGGAACTGGCCGATCTGCACGGCAAGGAAGCCTCGCTGCTGTTCACCTCGGGCTATGTCTCGAACCAGACCGGCATCTCGACCCTCGCCAAGCTGATCCCGAACTGCCTGATCCTGTCTGACGCGCTGAACCACAATTCGATGATCGAAGGCGTCCGCCAGGCCGGTTGCGAACGCCAGATCTTCCGCCACAACGACATGGCGCATCTGGAAGAACTCTTGATCGCAGCGGGCCCCGACCGGGCCAAGCTGATCGTCTGCGAGAGCCTCTATTCGATGGACGGCGACGTCGCGCCGCTGGCGAAGATCTGCGATCTCGCCGAGAAATACAGCGCCATGACCTATCTCGACGAGGTCCATGCGGTCGGCATGTACGGCCCGCGCGGCGGCGGCATCGCCGAGCGTGACGGCGTGATGCACCGCATCGACGTGGTGGAAGGCACCTTGGCAAAGGCGTTCGGCTGTCTCGGCGGCTATATCGCGGCCAAGGCCGAGATCATCGACGCGGTGCGCTCTTACGCGCCGGGCTTCATCTTCACGACCGCGCTGCCGCCGGCGATCTGCTCGGCCGCGACGGCTGCGATCCGTCACCTGAAGAGCTCGAACTGGGAGCGCGAGCGCCACCAGGACCGCGCCGCCCGCGTCAAGGCGATCCTCAACGCCGCCGGCCTGCCGGTGATGTCGAACGACACTCACATCGTGCCGCTGTTCGTCGGCGACCCCGAAAAGTGCAAGCAGGCCTCCGACATCCTGCTGGAGGAGCACGGCATCTACATCCAGCCGATCAATTATCCGACGGTCGCCAAGGGAACCGAGCGCTTGAGGATCACCCCCTCGCCCTACCACGAGGACGGCCTGATCGATCAGCTCGCCGAAGCGCTGCTGCAGGTCTGGGACCGCCTCGGCCTGAAGCTGAACCAGAAGTCGCTGGCGGCCGAGTAACCTTAATCCAGCGAACCCATCGCAAATTGGGCCGGTGGCGCGATGCGCTGCCGGCCCAAAGCGTTTATATTGCTCTCTTCCGGCCATGGCGCCCGGCGCCAGCGGCCAGCGCGAAGAAGCACGTTCGCATCAAGCGACGGGAGAGGAGACCCGAGAGCGATGCTGCACGATTGGGGCGTCATCGCCGCCGCGTTCGCCTATATCGGCTTTCTGTTCGCCGTCGCCAGCTACGGCGACCGCCTGTCGCCGAGCCAGCGCGGCCGCGCCAGCAAGCTGATCTATCCGCTGTCGCTGGCGATCTACTGCACCTCCTGGACCTTCTTCGGTTCGGTCGGCTTCGCCACCCGCACCAGCATCGACTTTCTGGCGATCTATCTCGGCCCGATCCTGATGATCGGGCTGTGCACGCCGCTGCTGCGGCGCGTGATCCAGCTCGCCAAGTCGCAGAACATCACCTCGATCGCGGACTTCATCGCAGCGCGCTACGGCAAGAGCCAGGCGGTGGCCGGCACCGTGGCCATGATAGCGATCGTCGGCTCGGTGCCCTACATCGCGCTACAGCTCAAGGCGGTGGCCTCCTCGCTGGAGACGATCCTGAGCGAGGACAAGCTGTTCTCCTCGATCCCGATCGTCGGCGACATCGCGCTGGTCGTGACGCTGGCGATGGCCGCCTTCGCGGTGCTGTTCGGCACCCGTCAGACCGACGCCACCGAGCACCAGCACGGCCTGATGCTGGCTGTCGCCACCGAATCCATCGTCAAGCTGGTGGCGTTCCTCGCCGCCGGCGCCTTCGTTACCTTCTGGATGTTCACGCCGGTCGAACTGATCGAACGCGCGATGAAGACGCCCGAGGCGGTGCGCGCCATCAGCTACGTGCCCTCGATCGGCAATTTCCTGACCATGACGCTGCTCTCGTTCTGCGCGATCATGCTGCTGCCCCGGCAGTTCCATGTCAGCGTGGTCGAGAATTCCAGCCCCGAGGAAGTGCGCCGGGCCCGCTGGCTGTTTCCGCTCTATCTGGTCGCGATCAACCTGTTCGTGATTCCGATCGCGATCGCCGGCCTCGTCACCTTCCCGTTCGGCGCCGTCGACAGCGACATGTATGTGCTGGCGCTGCCGATCGAGGCCAATTCCTCGCTGCTGAGCATCGGCGTGTTCGTCGGCGGCCTGTCGGCGGCTACCGCCATGGTGATCGTGGAATGCGTCGCGCTTTCGATCATGGTGTCCAACGACATCGTGCTGCCGATGGTGCTGCAGGGCAGCCCGGGCGCGCGCGACGGCAGCAAGGACTTCGGCTACTTCCTTTTGAGGATACGGCGCTTTGCCATCTTCGCCATCATGCTGATGGCGTATTTCTACTATCGGGCGCTGGGCAACACCCAACTGGCGGCGATCGGCCTGTTGTCGTTCGCAGCGCTTGCGCAACTGGCACCGGCCTTCTTCGGCGGCCTGCTGTGGCGGCACGGGACCGCGCGCGGCGCGATGGCCGGCATGCTGGTCGGCATCGCGGTATGGGCCTACACGCTGTTCCTGCCGAGCTTCATGGAAGGCAACCCGGCCGGGCTCATGCTGCTGCAGCAGGGCCCGTTCGGCATCGCGGCGCTGCGGCCGCAGGCGCTGCTCGGCACCGATCTGCCGCCCCTGATGCACGGCGTGTTCTGGTCGCTCTCGCTCAACATCCTGACCTATGTGTTCATGTCGATCGCGCGCCAGCCGTCCTCGATCGAACGGCTGCAGGCGGACCTGTTCGCGCCGAACACGCTGGCGCCGATCGCCCCGAACTTCCGGCGCTGGCGCTCGACGGTGACGGTGCAGGATATCCAGAGCACGGTGGCGCAATATCTCGGCCCCGAGCGCGCGGACCAGGCCTTCGAGAATTTCGCCGCGGGTCATCCCGGCAATCTCGACCCCGCCGCGCCGGCCGATTTCGAGCTGCTGCAATATGCCGAACGCCTGATCGCCTCCTCGATCGGAGCCGCGTCCTCGCGCCTTGTGATGTCGCTGCTGTTGCGCAAGCGCACCGTGTCCGCCAAGGCCGCGCTGAAGCTGCTCGACGATTCGCACGCCGCGCTGCATTTCAACCGCGAGATCCTGCAGACCGCGCTCAATCACGTGCGCCAGGGCATCGCGGTGTTCGACGCCGACCTGCAGCTGATCTGCTCCAACCGCCAGTTCGGCGAAATTCTCGCGCTGCCGCCGCACCTCGTGCAGCTCGGCATTCCCTTGCAGGAAATCCTCGAATTCATGGGCGCCGTCAGCCCCACCAGTGCCGGCAATTCCGATGCGCTGCTGCAGCGGCGGCTGGAGGCCTACACCACCGAGGGCGAGCCCTATCTGGAACGCCTGCCCGACCGTCACATGGTGATCGAGGTGCGCTCCAACCGGATGCCGGGCGGCGGCTTCGTCGTCACCTTCTCCGATGTGACGCCGAGCTTCGAGGCCGCCGAAGCACTGGAACGCTCCAATGCGACGCTGGAAAAGCGCGTGCGCGACCGCACCGAGGAACTTACCCGCCTCAATTCGGAGCTGGCGCGGGCCAAGAGCACGGCCGAGGACGCCAACATCTCGAAGACCCGCTTCCTGGCCGCCGCCAGCCACGACATCCTGCAGCCGCTCAATGCGGCGCGGCTCTACGTGACGAGCCTCGTCGAGCGGCAGAACGGCGGCGAGGATTCGCGCCTGGTCGAGAACATCGACGACTCGCTGGAGGCGATCGAGGAGATCCTCGGCGCATTGCTCGACATCTCGCGGCTCGATGCGGGCGCGATGACGACCGCGATCACGAGCTTCAAGATGGCCGACCTGATGCGCTCGCTGGAGATCGAGTTCGCACCGATCGCCCGCGCCAAGGGACTCGATCTGACCTTCGTCCCCTGCTCGCTGCCGGTGGAATCCGACCGCCTGCTGCTGCGGCGGCTGTTGCAGAACTTCATCTCGAACGCCATCAAATACACCCCGCGCGGGCGCGTGCTGGTCGGCTGTCGCCGTCACGGGCAGTCGCTGCAGATTGCGGTCTACGACACCGGGGTCGGCATTCCCGTCGCCAAGCGCGGCGAGATCTTCAAGGAGTTCCACCGCCTCGAACAGGGCGCGCGGATCGCGCGCGGCCTCGGCCTTGGGCTGTCGATCGTCGAGCGGCTGGCCCGCGTGCTCAATCACGGCATCACGATCGACGCCAATGCCGGCGGCGGCTCGGTGTTTTCGGTCACGGTGCCGATCGCCAAGGCGATCAATCACACCGCCGCCGTCACCAGCGCGACGCCGCTGTCGAAGACGCCGATCAGCGGCGCCTTGATCGTCTGCATCGAGAACGATCCGGCCATCCTCGACGGCATGAAGACATTGCTGACCGCCTGGGGCGCTGAGGTGATCGCGATGACCGATCCCGATGCTGCGATCGCCGCGATCGAAGCCTCCAGCAACCGCGTGACCGGCCTTCTGGTCGACTATCATCTCGATCGCGGCAACGGGGTTGCCGCGATCCGCGAGATCCGCCGCCGCTTCGGCGAAAACATTCCGGCGATCCTGATTACGGCCGACCGCAGCCCGAATGTCCGCGCCGCCGCGCGCGAGGAAAACATCGCGATCCTCAACAAGCCGGTGAAGCCGGCCTCGCTCCGCGCCCTGCTGGGACAGTGGCGCACGCAGCAGATGGTGGCGGCGGCGGAGTAAGCGCCGCCCTTAAACGTAGGATGGGTGGAGCGCGGTTTCGTCGCGGATCGTGTGCTCCCAATATCGTCGCTGCCAGATGCCACGTTCTCCCTTCCCGGCACGGCTGCCCGAAATCGGTTCGCCAGCCGTAAGCATTCGGGAAAACGAAGTCTTGATGAGCCGCCATCGCGTGGAGAAATCCGCATCGTCTTCCGGCAGCGTCCAGACCGTATGGAGATGGTCAGGCAACACGACAATCGCATCGATTACGAACGGATGATGCCGTCGGTCTCGCGGAAAGCTTTCCGCAACGCATCAGCATTTTCTGTCAGCAACCGAAGTCGACGGTCCGCCAGATTAACCGTGAAGAAGAAGCTGCCTCCAGCAATGAAGTTGCGGCGGTAGCCAGTCATATGCAAATTCTCGAATGGTGGGATGATGGGTATCGCTGCGCTCCACCCATCCTACGACTGCCAATTACCCCGTCGGCGTGCCCTGGCGCCACTGGCCGCCGGAGATCTTGGCGGCGGCGATCACGGCCTGGGTGCGGCTTTCGACGCCGAGCTTCTGCAGGATCGCCGAGACGTGCGCCTTGATGGTCGCCTCGGAGACCCCGAGCTCATAGGCTATCTGCTTGTTGAGCAGGCCCTCCGACAGCATCATCAGCACCCGCACCTGCTGCGGCGTAAGCGTGACCAGGCGGTCGCGCAGCCGCGCCATATCAGGGTCGTCGGCCGATGAAAGGTCGGTATCCGGCGGAACCCAGATCTCACCCTCCATCACCTTCATGATGGCGTCGCGCAGCGTTTCCACGCCGAAGCGCTTGGGGATGAAGCCCGAGGCGCCGAAATCCAGCGAGCGGCGGATCGTGCCGGCGTCGTCGCTGGCCGATACGATCACTACCGGAATCGCCGGGAATTGCGCGCGCAGATAGATCAGGCCGGAAAATCCGGAGATCCCGGGCATGGTGAGATCGAGCAGGATCAGGTCGACTTCGGAGTCCCGCTCCAGGAGCGCGGTGAGATCCTCGAACGATCCGGCCTCGCTGACGATGGCCGACGCCACGACGCTCGCGACCGCCTGCCGCAACGCGTCGCGGAACAGCGGGTGATCGTCGGCAATCACGAGGTGGGTCTTGGCAGCGGTCGTCATTCGGCTCTCTGCTTCTTTCGACTAGTCCGCCCCGCTTTGTCCTCCGTCGGGCCGGCTTTCGCAAGCGGCCAATCCTATCATGTTTGAAAGCAGTTAACCCGCCTGCTTGTGCGCCGCAATACACCCAGGCTGAGGTCCATGACCGTCCCCCAGCACGCCCCAAACGGGAGAAACGCCGTGCAAAGAGCCGAAAGTCGTATTGGGGCCGGTTTCACGCCGATGTTACCTTGACGTCAAGCCCAGCTAATCCGGCCAAGTTCGGCGACGGGCGCACTTTGCATCAAATGGGGAGTTTGGAAATGTCCACTATAACCGCCGCGTCCACCAAGGCCGGCGGGATGACGAAGGACGAACGTTTCGTCATTCTCGCATCCTCGCTCGGCACCGTCTTCGAATGGTACGATTTCTATCTCTACGGGTCGCTCGCCAGCATCATCGGCGCGCAGTTCTTCTCGGCCTATCCGCCGGCCACGCGTGACATCTTCGCGCTGCTGGCCTTCGCCGCCGGCTTCCTGGTTCGTCCGTTCGGCGCCATCGTGTTCGGCCGCGTCGGCGACATTGTCGGCCGCAAATACACCTTCCTCGTCACCATTCTGATCATGGGCCTGTCGACCTTCATCGTCGGCCTGCTGCCCAATGCCGCGACCATCGGCATCGCGGCCCCGATCATCCTGATTGCGCTGCGCCTGCTGCAGGGCCTTGCGCTCGGCGGCGAGTACGGCGGCGCGGCGACCTACGTCGCCGAACATTCACCGATGGGCAAACGCGGTTACTACACCTCGTTCATTCAGACCACCGCGACGCTCGGCCTGTTCCTGTCGCTGCTGATCATCCTGTTCACCCGAACGATCCTCGGCGAGCAGGAATTCGCGGCCTGGGGCTGGCGCATCCCGTTCCTGCTCTCGGTCGTGCTGCTCGGCATCTCGGTCTGGATCCGGCTAAGGCTGAATGAATCGCCGGTCTTCCAGAAGATGAAGGAAGAAGGCAAGGGATCGAAGGCGCCGCTGACCGAAGCCTTCGCCAACTGGAACAACGGCAAGCTCGTCCTCATCGCCCTGCTCGGCGGCGTGATGGGCCAGGGTGTGGTCTGGTACACCGGCCAGTTCTACGCACTGTTCTTCCTGCAATCGATCCTCCAGGTCGACGGCTACACCGCCAACCTGCTGATCGCCTGGTCGCTCCTGCTCGGCACCGGCTTCTTCATCGTGTTTGGCGCCCTCTCCGACAGGATCGGCCGCAAGCCGATCATTCTGGGCGGCTGCCTGATCGCGGCGCTGACCTTCTTCCCGATCTTCCGCATGATCTCGACCAACGCCAACCCGACGCTGGAAAAGGCCATCGAGTCGGTGAAGGTTCAGGTCGTGGCAGATCCGAAGGGCTGCGGCGACCTGTTCAACCCGGTCGGCACCCGCGTGTTCTCGGCGCCGTGCGACCTGGCCCGTGACTTCCTCGCGAAGTCTTCGGTCAAGTACGAAACGGTGGCCGGCGCTGCGGGTTCGCCCGTCATGATCCGCATCAACGGCAAGGACGTTCCGTACACCAAGCCGACTGATTCCAACGCCGGGGCAACGGCGGCCCTGCAGGAAGCGGGCTATCCGAAGCGTGGCGCCAACCCGACGCTCGTGAAGATGAGCCATCCGTTCGACATCTTCAGACCGCAGGTCGCCGCCATCATCGGACTGCTGTTCATCCTGGTGATCTACGTCACCATGGTATACGGGCCGATCGCGGCGATGCTGGTGGAGTTGTTCCCGACCAAGATCCGCTACACCTCGATGTCGCTGCCCTATCACATCGGCAACGGCTGGTTCGGCGGATTGCTGCCGGCGACATCGTTCGCGATCGTGGCTGCGACCGGCGATATCTATGCCGGCCTCTGGTACCCGATCATCTTCGCGTTGATCACTGTGGTTATCGGCTTCTTCTTCCTGCCGGAAACCAAGGACGTCGACATCACGAAGTAACCGGTTTCGATCGGCGGATCGAAATCTTCGGACCGGCCGCGGAGCAATCCGCGGCCGGTCTGCTTTTGGCAACCGGCTTAATCCACGCTGCCGGCGAATTGCAGCACGATCTCGCGCCGGTGCGGCCGCGCGCGGTGTTCGACCAGATAGATCGCCTGCCAGGTGCCGAGCGCGAGCGCGCCCTGCAGCACCGGGACCTGCAGCGAGGTCTCGGTCAGCATGGTCTTGATATGCGCCGGCATGTCGTCCGGCCCCTCGGTGTCGTGACACCAGCCGGCGTTCTCAGGCGCGAGGCGGTTCAGCGCCGTCGTCAAATCGACCAGCACGGTCGGGTCGGCATTTTCCTGGATCGTCAGCGAGGCCGAGGTGTGGCGGATGAACAGCGTCACCACGCCTTCGCGCGCGGCGGCCTCGCGCAGGAATTTGGCGATCTCCGCCGTGAGATCGGTAAAGCCCGCGCCCGACGTCTGCGCGGTCAGCATCGAGGACACGATGGTGCCGGCGCTGACGCGGGAGGGAGCGGTGCGGGAAAGGGCGGCCACGAACAATCTCTCCTCACGTCGTCCCTGCGAACGCAGGGACCCATAACCACAGGCGTCAATTGTTGCGAACGATATCGACTTCAGTTTGCGCCAATTCCATAGGCCGCGGCGTATGGGTCCCTGCGAACGCACTAACAGATTCACACGCTTTGGAGAGTTTTCCAGGCGGAGGCGACGCCCAG
>OEIU01000963.1_pt1 | contig 21605 bp, 18 predicted proteins | sample 1539221 | NCBI WGS metagenome assembly OEIU01 (sample SAMN03792071, study PRJEB22550) | activated sludge metagenome | feature: wastewater treatment plant; material: activated sludge; isolation source: Wastewater treatment plant of a petroleum refinery complex | place: Argentina: Zarate | collected...
ACTCAACTTCTTTCCAGCCATACAACGATTCTTCTATTAAAATTTGATTTGTAAAAGAAAATGCTCGCTTTGCTTTTTCAATTAACTCTTCTTTATTGTTTACAATTCCGGAACCCAATCCACCAAGCGCATAAGCAATACGAACCATTACAGGAAAGTTAATTTCTTCTGCAGCTTTTATTGCTTCCTCAACATTTGTTGCAGTTTTGCTTTTCGCAACTTTTAATCCAATTTCCGCAACACGATCACCAAACAATAATCTATCCTCGGTATCTTTAATTGTATCAACTGGAGTTCCAAGAACTTTAATATTATGTTTTTCTAAAATCCCTTTGTCATATAAATCAACTCCAACGTTTAATGCTGTTTGCCCTCCGAATTGAAGTAAGATTGAATCCGGCTGCTCTTTTAAAATTATCTTTTCAACAAACTCTGTCTTAATCGGAACAAAATAAACTTTATCTGCAAAGTTTTCTGATGTTTGTATCGTGGCAATGTTTGGATTAACAAGTACAGTTGTAATTCCATCTTCTTTAAGTGCTTTAATTGCCTGCGAGCCGGAGTAATCAAACTCTCCCGCTTGCCCGATTTGCAAAGCACCGCTTCCAAGAATTAAAACTTTTTTTGGTTTACCTTTTTTAATCATATTATTTCTTAGTTGTAGGGTCGAGGCTTGCCTCGACCGTTTTTAATTATTTTTTCACGGATTTTTTTTATCGTTATTCTTTTCTTAATCTTTTGCGGGAAGGGCAAGCCCTTCCCCTACGATTTATTTTTTTTGTAGGGACAGAGCTTGCCCTGTCCGTGTTTTTAATTATTAATTTTTGCAGCCAAGTAAGGTCTCGACTATTTTTGTTTGCACTAATTTTCTGATAATGTCATATCTATCATTCTTGTTTTAACCATTGCGGGAAGGGCAAGCCCTTCCCCTACACATTATTATTTTAGTCTGTGTATTACTCCCTTCCCTTAGGGAAGGGTTGGGGATGGGCATTCATAATACCCTAACAAACATATCAAATATAAATTCGCAATCATCCGGACCGGGAGATGCTTCCGGATGAAACTGCGATGCAAAAAATGGTTTTGATATATGAATTATTCCTTCATTAGTTCCATCGTTATCATTAACAAACCACTCGCGCCAATCCTGTGCTAAAGTTTTTGCATCAACAGCATAGCCATGATTTTGCGAAGTGATGTAGCAGCGTTTTGTTCCAAGTTCATTACACGGCTGATTGTGTCCGCGATGACCATATTTTAATTTGTATGTATCGAATCCTGCCGCAAGTGCAAGTATCTGCGAGCCAAGACAAATTCCTAAAATTGGGGTAGTCTTCTCCATTGCTCGCTTAGTATTTTCAATCGTAATTTTATTCATCTTCGGATCACCCGGTCCGTTTGATAACATTATTCCATCAGCTTTGATGGAATTAAAATCATAATTGTATGGAACACGAATGACTGATATGTTTCTTCCAAGAAAAGCACGGATAATGTTATTCTTTGTTCCGCAATCAACAAGAATTACTTTTTTCTTACCTGCTTTATATTCAATAGGTTCTTTAACACTTACCTCACCAACCAAATCTCTTTTGTTAGGATCTTCAAAATCATCAAAAGTGGAGGCCACCCTCGAGGTGGACTCCACATTAATCTTTCCAAGCATTGTTCCTTTATCGCGGAGCTTTCTGGTAAGCATTCTTGTATCAATCCCGTAAATTGCAGGAATTTTTTCTTCAATCAGCCAATCCGATAAACTTCGTTCAGCACTCCAATGAGAATATTCAAATGAATAATCAGATACGATTAAAGCACGAATGTGGATATTATCAGACTCAAAATTTTTTAGCAATCCGTTTTCTTTTTCTTTGGAAGGAATTCCATAGTTACCGATTAACGGATAAGTGCAAACAAGAATTTGTCCGCGGTAAGATGGATCGGTTAATGTTTCCGGATAGCCAACCATCCCTGTGTTAAACACAACTTCGCCATTTGTGTTTCCTTCGTATCCAAAACTGTAGCCGGAAAATTCAGTTCCGTCTTCTAGAATAAGTTTGGCTTTTGTTTTTTGTTTATCCATGGCTGAGTAAATTCTTTCAGATAAAAAAATAGCCACCCTAAAAGTGGCTTAATACTTTAAATCATCTAAATATTCTAAATAGTTTTTGAGCAATGGCATTCTTATTTTTAAACACAAATATATGATAATAAATTATAAATCCGATAGCTTTTAAAATTTTAACGCTTAAAAATTATACGCAAAAAATTTTAGTCTTCATGAAAAGTAAAATAATTCTAATATTCTTCTGGCTCCTGTTCCTTTCCAATTTTATTCAATCTCAAACTCAGGTTGATTCATTAAAAATTAAGCTTGACAAATCGGAAGGAAAACAAAGAATAAAACTTTTAATAGAAATAGGTTATTTCCTTTCCTCAGAAAATCCAAATGAAGCGATTAAGTATCTTGATGACGCAATTTTACTGGCAGATAAAACTAATAACCGCTGGAGTAAAGCGGATGCTTTATTTAACAAAGGTGTTGCGTTATGGCATCTTGGTGATATCGAACAGTCCAGCAAGTATTATAATCAAGCTATTCCGATTTATGAGGAGTATAAAGATTCACTTAGTCTTATTAAGGTCTTTAATTCACAAGCTATAAATCATCAAATGCATGGAAATGTTGATCTTGCTTTTGATACATTCCTTCGTTCACTTGAGTATGCAAAAAAAATTGGTGATAAAACAACAATATTAAATACGCTTTTAAACATCGGGATTATGTATGATAATAATGGTGATAGCGAAAAATGTTTAAAGTATTATTACGAGGCACTTAAATACGCCGATAATAATAACGTAGCATCATTAGCTTTACTTCAAAGTTATATTGCCGAGGTTTACCTTAAATTAAAGGATAACAAAAAAGCAGAAGAATTTCTTAAAAAAGCTATTGAAAACTCTAAACTTTCACACGATTCGAAAAGTCTTATTTGGGCTTACTCTAGTTTGGGTTACTTGCAATTGGATAAAGGCAATTATTTAGCTGCCGAAGACTATTTTTTAGAATCTTTAAAACTTGCACGAAGTATTAATTACAAACTTGAAATAATTCATGCTCTGACTGATCTGGGGAAATTTTATAACAAAACTAAAAATACAGTTAGAGCTATTAAATATTTAGATGAAGCATTGAAGTTAGCTTATGAGATAAAATCATTACCTGATTTAAGTGCCATTTATGGTGAGTATGCATTACTTTATTCTAATGCTAAGGATTTTAAAAAAGCTTACGAGTATCACACAAAATATAAGCAGTATAGCGATAGTCTTTTTTCTATTTCTAATAATGAAAAAATAGCTGAGCTTCAAACGAAATACGAAGTAAAACAAAAAGATCGAGAAACAGAATTATTATTGAATGAAAATAAACTACAAAAGAAAATTATTTTTTCGCAAAAGATAATTGCACTTATAATCTCTTTATTTATGATTGCTTCAATTATTTTTATCTGGCTCTTGTTAAGAAACAGAAACAAAATATTAAAGACAAAAAATCTATTAGTGCTCAAAAATGAAGAGATTGAAAGTAATCATAAAGAGATAACTGAAAAAAATAAAACACTTGCGGAACTGAATGCGACTAAGGATAAATTCTTTTCTATAATTGCTCATGATCTCAGAAATCCAATAGCCGCTTTTGTTAACATTTCCGATCTGCTGGAGCAGGATTATGAAAAAATAAGTGAGGATGATAAAAAAGAAATTATAAGTCAAATGAGTGCATCATCCAAAAATCTTATAAGACTTTTAGAAAATTTGCTCACCTGGGCAAGACTTTCCAATAACAAAATTGATGTTTATCTTGAAGAAATTTTAATGACAGACATTGTAGAAATGGCTGTTTTTCCTCATCTGCAAGCTGCAAGAAACAAAAAAATCAAACTTAATATTGATATACCAAACGATATTAAAATTACAACAGACAAATTTATTTTTCAGACAATTATTGGAAACCTAATTAATAATGCAATTAAATTTTCAAATCAGCTTAGTGAAATAAATATTAAGTTAGTTCCTGATAATGATAAATATATCTTTACTGTTAAAGATCATGGAATTGGGATCGAAGAATCACAATTGAGAAACATATTTTTATTGGGAAAGATCTCCACAGGAAGAGGAACGATGGGCGAGCCCGGCACGGGGTTAGGATTGGTTTTGGTTAAAGAGTTAGTTGAAAAACTAAACTGGCAAATTGAAGTTAAGAGTAAAGTAAATGCAGGCAGTGAATTTATTCTGACGATTCCCCAAAATTGAAATAATTTGTTCTAAAATAATTTATTGTGCCCTGATTTGATATTGATAATCTTCTTTCGGATTTTTGCAAGTAAATTACAAACGTAGTAGTGGTATTCTAATTCAAACTGAAATATTTTCTTACCAGAATTATACTGCATTCCTCTTCAGGAATCATATACCTATAATTAATCATATAATAAATTTAAACAAATCCCTATGTCAATTAATAAAAAATCAAACCAAATAAAAAAAGCTCCAAAGACTTTTATACTTGATACAAATGTAATTCTTCACGATGCAGATTCGATTAAGATGTTTCAGGAAAATGATGTAATTGTTCCGCTTGCAGTAATTGAAGAGCTGGATCATTTTAAACGCGGCAGCCAGGTTATAAACTTAAATGCACGTGAGTTTGCCCGAACACTTGATTCAATGACAGGATCAGCGCTGTTTAATGGTGGAATTTCTATGGGCAAGGGAAGAGGTAAATTAAGAATTGCAATATCAAGAGGATTAGCACCTGCAATTCGTGATGCATTCAGAGACGATACACCCGATCATCGCGTATTAAGTGTTGCGTATGAATGGCATTCAAAACTTGAAGGAAAATCTCAGGTTATACTTGTAACCAAGGATGTAAATCTTAGAATGAAAGCCAAGGCACTTGGTATTCCTGCAGAAGATTACACGACCGACAGAGTAAAAAGTATTGAAGAGCTTTACAGCGGTAAAGGAATTGTTGAAAGTGTTGATGATGAATTATTAATTAAACTTTTTCAACCGCCGTATCAGGTACCGGCAAAACCGTTTTTAAAAATGTTAAACGGCGAAGCACTGCCAAACAAATATTACATTTTAAAAAATACAAATCGTTCAGTGCTTGCGCATCTTGATCAGAACAAAGAATTCATAGTAAGGGTGGATAAAACAAATGTTTACGGCATCACTCCACGCAACGCCGAGCAAACATTTGCGGTTGATGCACTAATCAATCCAGCAATTCAACTTGTTTCGATGACTGGTAAAGCAGGAACGGGCAAAACTCTTTTAGCGTTAGCGTGCGCACTTGCAGTAAAAAAACATTATAGACAAATTTTTATAGCTAGACCAATTGTTCCATTAAGTAATAAAGATATCGGTTACCTTCCGGGCGATGTGGAAAGTAAACTTGCGCCGTATATGCAGCCGTTGTGGGATAATTTAAAAGTTATACAAGATCAATTTCCGGAACACGATAAACAGCACCAGGCAATTGATACAATGATTAAAGATCAAAAGCTTGTTATCGAACCATTATCTTATATTCGTGGAAGAAGTCTTCAAAGAATTTTCTTTATTGTTGATGAAGCTCAGAATCTTACGCCGCACGAAATAAAAACAATTATCACGCGTGCCGGTGAAGGTGCTAAGGTGGTTTTTACAGGGGATATTTATCAGATAGACCATCCATATCTTGATGGGCAATCAAATGGTCTTTCATATCTGATTGATAAATTTAAAGGACAAAAACTTTATGCTCATATAAATCTGGAAAAAGGCGAACGATCTGAATTAGCGGAATTGGCAAGTAATCTTTTATAAAAATAAATAAGGCAGGCAATGAATAAAATCAAACTTATATTCTTGGCAATAATTTCTTCGGCAATTTTTGCGGGATGTATTCAGGTTAACACAAAAGTTAATCTTAACAAAGATGGTTCAGGTACTATTGAAGAAACATTTTTAATGAAGAATAGTGTTATTGATATGATGAAAGAATTTATATTGGCTTTTGATTCGACTAAGGGGCAGGATTTTAAAATATTTAATGAAGAAGAGCTTAAAGCAAGACAATCTTCCTTTGGCGAAGGTGTTAAATATATTTCAGGAGAGAAAATTTTGATTGACGGTTATGAAGGGTTTAAAGTTATCTATTCATTTGCAGATATTAATAAAATAAAAATCAATCCAAGTCCGGAAGATAAGATGCCCTTGGGTAATGATGAGATGGCTGCTACCGATAGTATTCAGGGTGAAGATTTAACATTTGATTTTTATAAAGGCAATCCATCAATACTTGTTATTAATTTTCCTAAACAACCAAAAAATGAAGAAAATTCAAGCATAGATGATACTACAGAAAATTCAACTGAAGTAGAAGATTCTACATTTAATGCAGTCCAAATGCAGAAAGTAATTGATATGTTTGATGGAATGAAAATTTCATTATCGTTTAACTTTAACGGCAACATAGTTCAAACAGATGCAACTCACACAAATGGTTCAACCATAACATTGATGGATGTTGATTTCTCTGAAATATTAAAACACAAAGAAATTTTAGAGGAGTTACAAAAAAGTAAACCTGCCTCGCTGGAAAGCTTTGAGAAGCTGGTGGGTGGATTACCAGGAATTAAAGTTGAAACGAAAGAAAAGGTTACTGTAAAATTTAATTGAATTATTTCTATCTATTACTTACCTGAAATTCTAAGGGCTCACACGAGCCCTTTTTTATCTGTTTTGCTTTAGAGAATTTCAATAAATTGAAAACAAAAAAATCAGAATTATGCAAACTTTTACTTATTCATTCTTTTGGAGATTTATTTATAGATATGCAAATGTGGTTATATCATTGCTGCTTATATTTTATATTATTCCATTAGCTATCAATATTGATAAAAATCTGACACTAATTCTTCCATTTGTCGTTTCGCTATTTCTTTTATACTACATAAACAAATCATATTTTATTTTTTATAAACTTGTTCCATATAAAATTGAAGCAGATGATCAAAAAATTGTATGCACAAATTTTCTCTTTCGAAGTAAGACAGTAACAATTTATTATAAAGATATTGAATCTTTAACAGGCGGCATTTTCGAAGGGAAATATCGCGGGCTGCTAAAAATCTGCGATGGCAAAAATAAAATTTGCATCGGATTTTTTGATAGAATGAAAAACTCGAGTAAACTGGTTACTCTGATATTGAGTAAAGTAGATAAAAAAATTTATGACGATATAATTATTAAATTGGAATCAATCAAAATTAAACCTGAGAAAAAGAATAAATGAAAATTGCTGTTCTGCTTTCCGGCGGAGTTGATAGTTCTGTTGCATTACGATTGCTCAAAGATCAGGGGCACGATGTCACCGCATTCTATTTAAAGATCTGGTTGCAAGATGAATTTTCTTTCCTTGGAAACTGTCCCTGGGAAGAAGATCTGGAATTTGCACATGCCGTTTGTAAGCAAGCAAATGTGCGGCTTGAAACTGTTAATATGCAAACAGAATATTGGGATTCCGTTGTATCATATACAATTTCTGAAGTGAAAGAAGGAAGAACACCAAATCCGGATATGTTTTGTAACAGATTAATTAAGTTCGGACAATTTATAAATAAGATTGATAATTCATTTGAGAAAGTTGCATCCGGTCATTATGCAAAGGTTGAATTTGCAGATGATAAATATTTTTTAAAAACATCGCCTGATCCTATAAAAGACCAGACCTATTTTTTAGCATATTTAACACAGCAGCAATTAAGCAGAGCTCTTTTCCCAATCGGAACTTTTAAGAAAAGACAAGTTAGAGAACTTGCTGAAAAATATAATCTGCCTAATATGATTAGAAAAGATAGCCAGGGAATTTGTTTCCTTGGAAAAATAAAATTTAATGATTTTATCAAACATCATCTTGGCGAAATTGAAGGTGATATTATTGATGTTGACTCCAATAAAGTGATGGGGAAACATAAAGGATATTATTATTATACAATAGGGCAACGATCCGGATTAAGATTAGGCGGCGGTCCCTGGTACGTTGTTCAAAAAGATATAAAAAATAATATCGTTTACATATCAAGAGAAAACCTGGTCAATCGTGCACGCAGCGAATTTAAAGTTGGTAAGTTTAATTGGATATCGGGAGAAAAACCTTTAGATGGAAATTATCGAGTAAAAATAAGACACGGCGAAAATTATTATGAATGTAATTTGATGTTTGATAATGATCAAGCGATGGTAAGACTTAATAAAGAAGATTGTGGAATAGCGCCTGGTCAGTTTGCAGTGTTTTATAAAGATGATTATTGCCTTGGCGCCAGCGTTATTTTAGAATAAAATATTTCCCCAAAATTATCTGATAAAACTTTTCCGGATTTGTTAGAAGTCAGCACTACTAATTTAAGAGGTTAGAACAGATTGGCTAATTTGATTTGCGTTTAAAAATTTTTCTTTGGTTATCTTAATTAAATTTTTACAACTAACACAGATATATGCATATCTTACTCCAATTACGGAATCAAGTTTAGCAACCCAAATTTCAGAAACATTTTTTTTGCAAATCGGGCAGATAGTATTTATTGCAACTCTTTCAAATTCCTTTGTCAATTCAAATTCCAGTAATGGTGGAAATAAATTTTAAGAATAATTCTTTAGTGAAATATTTTTACTGAAAAATATAAAATCCTTTACTATTAAGATAAGATTTATTTTGAAGAAGAAAATCCATAATGCTTTCAACAGGAATAATCTTAGCTATGCCATATCTTATGGAAGAATGTTTTCTTACAAATATATTTCCTTTATACGGAACAACAGGATTGTAATTAGTCTTATTTCTTAAATCTTCCGGATACAATAAATTCTCTTCTTCTTCCGGTACCCATTGAACAATTCCTATAAATTCAAAATTAGGAACGCCATCACGAATTGCCAGAACAGGTCCGCCGCTAAAGCCGGGATTTATCACAGCATCAACAATAAAGGAGCCATTTTCATCCCGTCTGGGACTGCTTACAATAGCTTTTGTAATTAATTTGAAATTTATCGGATAACCAAAAATATAAACAAAAGTTCCCCATTCAACTTCCTTCGCCTTGCCTATTGGATATTTGAACGCAGGCAAGAATATTTTATTAAGTGAATTATATTTTCTTCCCAGTACCGCAATATCAAGCCGATCATCTTTAGCAAGTACTTCAACCTGGCTGCCTTCCGGAAATCCTGCTATATAAATTACCTGTTTTTCTTTTATAGAGATTGATTCTAAAAACTTTGTTGCTATTCCATCAGGGCTTAATCTGTATGCCAGAATTGTGTCTGGAAAAGTAATTGTGTGAGCACATGATAATAGGGCAATGTTTCCATTTTCAGAGTAAACTGTAATCGCAGTACCGGCTGAAGAATTATCTGCTAACGCTTCTGATACAGAAATTTTATCAAGTTGTTTTCCTTCAAGATCTTTAAGAGTATATCTGCTGGCGTCATCAAAGATGTATATTTTATAAAAAGCTGTGGAGTTAACTCTTTGGATTGTTTCACTGATTTTTGTTAATTCATCTGAAGAAGATTTATATGGAAATTCGCTGTCGTATTTTCCATCGCCGAGGGTTGGATATATCTTTTCGTATGAAAGTGATGAACACCCCCAGAATAAAACTGAGGATATTTGTAAAGCGAAAATTAGAATAAAGATTCTTTTATTCATATCAAATATCCTCTGATTGATTTTAAAATATATTTAGCTCGGTTAAGATTTAATACGTTTTACTTTATCAAACTTATAAAAATATTTTTACTCAACGTGCTTTGTCTTAAATCCTTTTCTCATCCATCCGCGTGCAAGAAATAAACTAATGCTGCTAATCATTGCAATGCATCCATAAATCAGCCACATAGTTTCTGTATGCATTTGAGATGGTTCAACTCCTTCCGGAGCGTAATGCATTAAGAACCAACCGGAGTATAAGCTTGTAACCACTTTTGTTAAGAACCAGGGAAACTGTCCGATGCCCATATAAATTCCTGTCATTCCCTTTGGTGCAATCTCGGCGACCCACTGTAAAAATCTTGGCTGCCACATTGCTTCGCCTATCGTCATCAAAATCAGATAAGCAAAAACTGTATAAATACTTGGACCCAGCGCAAGAATAAAAGTTGGGAAGGCCATAACAAATGTTCCGTAAATCATCATATTATAAGTATCACGCTTTGTTGTTAAGGCAGCAACCATCGGTGTTAAAATAAAAATTAAAATAGGATTGAAGTTTGTGAAGAACTCAAAATTATCGGCTACAACTCCTGTAAATGCTCTTTTAAAATAAACCGGAAGCGTTAACCAGTTATGCGCAAATAATGTTTGAACCGGAATCAGAATAAAAATGAAAAACATAAACCGGTAATCTTTGATTGGAAAATTTTTTAGATAAAACATTATTTTTTCTTTAGCAGATTTTTCATCTTCCGCTTTTTTGTCTGCTTCAATTTTTTCTGCTGTTTCAGTGCTTACTTCTCTTATTGTTTTTTCAATAGTTTTTTTTGTAAGGATAACGGCAACTACAATAATTCCCAAAACAGTTAGACCAACGTAAACCCACATAACTGCAAGAATGCCGGCTTGTTCGGTAGGAAAAGCTTTTCTAATCGGTGGGGCAATAATTCCGGGTAAAAATCCACCGAGGTTCATAATTGCATAAAGCATTGCATAACCCATAGCAGATGTTTTTTCAGTTGTGAATTGTTTTATTGCAGTATAAGCAGCGGGCTGATAAATTCCATATCCCAAAATTATTCCGAATATTCCGAGCATAGCAACCAAATGGGCGGAAGACCACAAGCCGGTATTATGTGTAATCGTTGGTGCAAGTGTAAGGAATATTCTTCCAATCAGCATAAAGAAAAGTGAATACAGTAAAGATTTTCTAACGCCTATCCAATCAACCGTAGCTCCTAAAAATAGCATTGCCAGCGTTATACCTGCAGTTTGAAATCCCACCATTTGCCCGGCACTGATATCATCAAGTTTTATGAAATCGGTAAAGTAAATAACCAGATAGCCAACAACGCCAAAGTAAGTTATTCCTTCCAGAAGATAGGAAAGGTTAACACCCCAAATTGCGCGCGATGATTTGAATAAATCAATAAATGGTTGAGTGATTTCTTTAAGTATATTTTTGAAGAAATTTTGGTTGGGTTCAGGAGTGTCGTTCGCCATTTTCTATCCTGTAAATTAAAATTATTGTTGATGAATATTTGTTTAAAGAAAAATAAGAAATTCAAAATTCGGGACTAATCTAATAAAATTAAAAATTAAACTGTACCAACAATTATTTATTGTTCTTTGCTAATATGATTAAGATTATTTAGCAATCCTCTTTGTTCCAAACCTTTCAAGCCCTGTAAACCACCTGAATGAATTACAACAATTACAGAATTAGCCGGGAAGTAATTTTTTTTAATTAGATCAAAAATCCCGAACAACATTTTGCCGGTATAAATAGGTTCAATTTCAATTTTATGTTGAGTTTTGAAATCAGAACAAAAATCTAATAGCTGTTTTGATACTTTTGCATAACCACCAAAGTGATAATCTAAATTAATATTCCAGTTAGAAAGATTTTGTTTTCCGAATCGTGATAAAAAGTTTTTAATATTATCATTTAAAAAATCTCCACCCTTTAAAACTGAAAAACCAATTGCGCTGGCATGAGAATCCAACCCTAATATTATACCGGCTAATGTTCCGCCGGTACCGCAAGCTGCGCAAACAAAATCAAACTGAATATTTATGCGAGGAATAATTTCTGCACAACCTTTTACCGCAAGTTGATTTGATCCGCCTTCCGGAATTAAATAAAATTTACCATACTCATATTTTAACTGTTCAATATTTTTTTCATCGTATTTATTCCTGTATGATTTTCTATCTAAATAATGAAATTTCATTCCGCAGGATTTAGCAAAACTTAAAGTAGGATTAAGGGGAAGGTGTTCTTCGCCCCTGATAACACCAATTGTTTCAAACCCAAAAAGTTTTCCTGCTGCAGCAGTTGAATAAATATGATTTGAATATGCGCCGCCGAAAGTTAAAAGCTTATCATAACCAAGTTTTCGTGCTTCAATTAAATTGTATTTTAATTTGAACCACTTATTACCGGAAATGTATGGGTCGATCAGGTCTTCTCTTTTGATGAAAAGTTTAATCTTACTGTTGTGTAATCTTGAATCAATAATTTCATTTAAAGGAGTTTGGGGATTTTCTGTAAACATCATCTAAAAAAATTCTAATCGTCATTTAATAAATTGAAAGAGACTTCTGAAAAATTCAATGCGTCATTACTGTGTAAACCTACCTTTGCCGGCCCGCTTCATCTCCGCACTTTGCGAGATGAGCAGGCAGGTATCCATTGATCATTAATTAGATTCCCGTCCGTTAGCTAACGGATCGCGAGAATGATAGTCAATTCGAAATCTATTTTTCAGAAGTCTCCAGAATACTTTAATAGCAAAAAACCTAATTATTTCGGATTTATCTTTCATCGTTTATTTATTTTACAAAGTCTATTTCAGTTACCCGGTGCTGAGAAAATTGAAATACTGAAAAGTCAGACAGCGTGAAAAATTGATGAGCTTTCAATTATAAAATTTGAGCGATGGTTTCAGTAAGCTCAGATTTAATAAACTCATAATCACTTGGAGAAACCTTATGACCATTTCTATCCAGCACATAAAACGAATCCACTATATCATCGCCTTTTGTAGAAATTTTAGCAAAATAAATTATTAATCCAAGCTCATTCATTTTATTGGTTACGTGATACAAAAATCCTAATCGGTCCGGCGAATAAACATCAATGATAGTGTAGCGATCGTGTTTTTCAAAATTAATTTTAATCTGTCCGGATCTTTTAAACAATTTATTTTCGATACGCCACCAGCGTGATTTTAATTTTGCAACTTCTTGATGAAGCTGCATAAATCCGTTAATTACTGAGTGGAAGTCTTCTTTTATCTTTGAATATTTAGTTTCTTCAATTCTTTTGTGAGTCCTGAAATCAGTAACAAGAAATGTATCAATAACAACGTCATCTTTGCGGGTAAATATTTTAGCCGTGTGAATGTTTGCATCATTTATTGCAAGTACACCGCATAATTTTGAAAGCAGCGAAGGAAAATCTTTTGTAATTACTGTGATGTTTGTAAAATCATCAAGCTCCTTAAAGATAACAGAAAGACTTTCACCTTTTTCAATTTCTTCAATATGAAGCGCAATTTCTTCATCAGTAAAATGATTTATGTATCCAAGATCATCATTCAAGGAATCAAAATGATTTAACACATTAGTCTCAGTGATTTTATTTGAATGCTTTGTAATATCTTTTGGTGCAGAATAAATTGTTGAGTAAAGCAATTCCTCACCCGAAATTTTATCTTCAAGCATGGCTTTACTTTTTCTATACAGTTCAGAAAGCAATTCTGATTTCCACGAAGTCCACACAGCAGGATTAACTGCTGAAAGATCTGCGTAAGTCATCAGATAAAGTAAATCCAGTTCTTCAAGCGAGTTGAATTTTGAAGTAAAAACATTTAAAGTTTCCGGGTCATTCAAATTTCTTCTAAATGCAACCTGTTCCATTAACAAATGATTTTTAACAAGAAAACTAACTTTGTCTATTTCTTCTTCTTCATATCCGAGCCGCATCATTATTGATGAAGCAACTTCCGCTCCGATTATTTCATGCCCGGAAATATTTATTGGTTTAGCAATATCGTGCAGCAGCAAAGCGAGGTTTAATATTTCTTTATCTTTAATTGAATTATATAATTTTCCGAAAGGAGAATTTTGGTTATAAAGCTTTTCAAGATTTTTAATTGTAATTAAAGTATGTTCATCTGCAGTGTAACAATGATAAACGCCGTGCTGCATAAATCCATTAAGATCTGCAAACTCCGGCATGAACGCACCAAGCACACCAAGTTCGTTCATTATAGATAAAGTTGATCCAACGTGGCGGGGAAATTTTAAAATCTCTCTAAAAAAAACAGACGATTCCGGTTGTGTCCAATTATTCTCTCCCGCATTTTCAGTTGCTTCAATTATTTTTGTGCGCAAGTAATCATCAAATCCGGCATTGTGATAAGCACGATAATAAAAAACTCTAAAAATATCAGAAAGTGTTAAGGGTTCTTTCTTCTTCAAAAATATAACTTTGTTTTTGATATAGAAATCCTCATCAAGATCGTATGAAAGGGAATCCGGCACAGGATTAACATATTCCACTTTATATTTTTTGATTATCGAATGGCTAACACGAAAAATAATGTTGGCTGCAGAAAAATAATTTTTCATAAAACCCATCAGATCAATATCCTTGTAACCAAATAATGGTGCTAATTTCATTTGCCCGGAAAATTCGAATCTGTCTGTTTTGGATTTTGTGGTTATATGTAAAAGATGTCTGATGGAAAGAACTAACTTGTAACTTTCAAGGAGTCGTTTACATTCAGCAGGAGTTGTTAGTTTATTTCTGTTAAGATGGTTGATGAAGATTTCCGCCTGTGTTAGTTCGTGCTGGGAATTTAGCAATTGTTTGTTGCTAATCATCATCATCCACTCAATTGATTGAAAATCGCGCAAGCCGCCGGCAGACATTTTAACATTTGGCTCAAGCATTTTAGGTGAGTCGCCATATTTTTCGTGACGCTGTCGTACATCCTCAACAAAATTTGTTATCAATAATTTTTTAGAATCCTCATCAACAGCATTAAGTAATTCGTTATTCCATTTGTCATAGAGTAAAGCATTGCCCGTAATAAATCTGGTCTCAAAGAACTGGGTAAATGTATGAAGATCGTTGGATAGATATTTTGGGATGTCGGAAATCTCTCGCACAGTATGTGAAGCTTCAATACCGCCATCCCATAAACTTGTAATAAGACTTTTTATATCCTCATTATCTTTTTCAATAGATTCTGAAATTATCATCAGGTCGATATCGGAGTAAGGCGAAAGTTCACGTCTGCTAAAACTGCCGGCAGAAGCTAAAACAAATGGAATTTTTTTATCACCAAGAATTATTCTGATAGTATCTTCAATAAGCATACTATAATTTTTACTAAAGATAAGAGCATCCGAACTTCCGGTAAATTGATCAAACAATTCTATTCGGTCTTTTAAAAAACCTTTTTTTATTTCAAGAAGTCGAAGCATAATTCTTTAATATTAATTTACTTTGATTAAAGTGATAGCAAATAATTCAAGCGCATATAAAATAGTATTGATTCGCGATTGTATGATTGCATGACTATAATATTACAATTTAATACCATGCAACCATGCATCCATACAATCATTCTTTGATTCAATTTGTTTTTTAGTTTTTAAGAAAATCGTCATCATCAAATTCATCATCGTCATCAAAATCCCAATAATCTTCATTTTCATATTCTGCTTCGATAACAGAAGAAATTCCTCCGCGGGTATTAAACTCGGCAGTAATTTTCATATATCGGGGTTTAGTAACTTCAACAAGATCATCAAGAATTTTGTTTGTTACACTTTCAAAAAAAATTCCATCGTTGCGATAAGATTGCAAATAGAACTTATAAGATTTTAACTCAACACACAATTTATCCGGAATGTACTCAAGAGTTATAGTTGCAAAATCCGGCTGCCCGGTTTTAGGGCACAGCGAAGTAAACTCTGGTGCAATATGTTTAACAGTGTAATCTCTGTCTGGATAATTGTTTTCAAATGTTTCTAACAAACTAAGTTTGTTGTTAACTAGTTTTAGTTTATTGCTCATATATTAACCTTTATTTTTTCTGTCCCTGAGTTTAATTGTACAATTTTCTTCCAATTTATTTCCCCATCAATACAAAATTCTTTCGAAAATTGCTGAGTAAAAATATTTATCATAATTAATAATATAAAAGATACTTTGGGATTTCTATGTTTTTAATAATGTTTTTTTTATTTTATAAATATATCAATTGTATTTTTATAATGAAACCAGCGTTTGGATATTACGGAGCTAAAGTCCGTATTGCTTCACATATTATTAATTCATTACCTCCGCACAATGCTTGGGTCGAGGCTTTCTGTGGTTCGGCAGCGCTAACGATTGCCAAGAAACCTGCTCCAATTGAAATTATAAATGATCTCGATGATCAGATAATTAATCTATTTGAACAGTTAAGAAATAATTCAGATAAATTGATAAGTGCTGTTAGTTTAACGCCCTATGCAAGAAAAGAATATTTTAATGCTAAGCGTACAGAAGAAGTCATTAATCCTCTAGAAAAAGCAAGAAGATTTTTGATTTCAACAATGATGACAGTAAATGGTGCTGTTGGCGACACTGGTGCTGGGTTTTCTTTTTCCCAATCCTATTCCAGAGATGGCAGAGAAGCAAGAGTAAACCGCTGGTACAATCTTCCTGATCGATTAGAAAAAGTTGTTGAAAGATTAAAAAGCGTACGAGTAGAGAATAGGGATGCAAGAGAATTATTAGGAATGTTTATAAATAAACCAGCAACTCTCTTTTATATGGATCCACCTTACCTAATGGAGAGAAGCCATCAGTATCGACACGATATTGATGAAAAATTTCATATTGAATTGTTGGAACTAAGTAATAAAGCAAAATGCATGTTGCTGGTAAGTAGCTATGACAATGACTTGTACAATGAAATGTTGGCACCTCAAGATGGATGGACTAAGACCGTTATTGATACAAATACAGCTGATACTTCGGGTAGAAAATACGAAAGAAAAGAAGTCCTTTGGAAAAATCAACAATATGAAAAAGCTTTTAGGAATAAGCGAGTGCCAATTCGCTTAACAACACAAGAGAAAAAACAACACAAAGTAAATCCCACGAGAAATTAATTTTTCCCTCAGCTTAATTCTTTAAAAATTCAAGTGAGCTGATACCATTTCAAATCTTCAATATTATATTCAATTAAATCCACCTGCTTAGCTTCTTTAATTAAAAAGGTATGGCCTTCAATGGTAAGATAATCACTTTTTCTAATTTGGTATTCAGGATTCTGGATCATTATCGGTAATGTATCTGTAGGTCTTGCTTCATTAAATTCTCTCATCATATAAATCCAATAACTGTTTTTTTTCTTTTTAGCAACTTCCATTTCGTTGCTGCTCCAGTAAAATCGAATTTCATCTTGTTGTGTAGCCTTTACCTCAATAAAGCGGTTCGGAAATATTTCATCAGATGTTCCATCAAAAGATTCAATGTCATACCCAGCCGCAGTATTAAAAGGACTAATTCTTTTTACAAGTTCTGCTTGAAATGGTTTGCCTAGTTTATTTAATCTCTTTTTTTCAAACTCAACTACGGCATTCTCTGCTTGCGCTCCCAATTTGCGATTCTCCAAAAGAATTTTTTCAAGCTGTTGCTCAGATAGAACTTTTCTATCTGCTATTAATTCATATACTAGACCAGAGTATTTTTTGTCAACTATAATTTTAAATTCATCTTGGTTGATAATCCCTAAAAATTTAAATAAATGGATTGTCGAATTTTGAGCTACAGGTAATACAGTATCAATAGTAGATAATTCATAAATTAAAGTAGCTTGATTAACATTAAAATGTTCAAATAGTTCACGTGCATTTTGGCTCCAGGCACCTTTGAATACTATCCTTTCTGCGATTAATTGTTTTTGTGCCTCAGTAATTTCAAAATATCGCTCACTATTTGCATTAAGAAATTTATGACCAAGTGTCGACAAATTAACTTTATTGTTTCTAATTGAAATCAAGCCGCAGTATTTACAATGATCTAATATAGATTCGTATTCTCCACGAATTCCCCCGAATGCAACAGATTTACAATGGTCAATCAGAGAATCTACAAAACAATCAGTGCCATCTGGTGAAAGATCCTTAAATGCAATTAGCACCTTATTAAAGAAGTTAAGTAAATTGGTTTCAGGTAGGTTCATTTAATTTGATTAAAAATGTTATTTGGCTTTAAGAAAATTTTTCACATCCTTTACAGTTGCTTCAAAGTCTTCAATCTCTTCATTTTCATTTTCTAGTTCGGGTCCTTCAACATCTAACTCTCCAATCGGAATTTCATCTTCAAGAACACTAATCATAGTTTCAAATTTTTCATTAAGTCGTCGATCAATTGTTTCGTCTATCGTATTCTTTGCTATAAGAATATAATAGTTGACAACCTCATCTTTTTCTAATCCGATTCTATGAAGTCTATCCATTGATTGGATGTATTGCCCACAATTAAATGTACGATCGAGATAAATAGCATCATGACAAAATTTATGTAAAGATATTGACTCTGCACAAGCTGCAGGATTTGCAATTAATACACAAGGTTCTTCGGATTGTTTGAAATCCCTAATTTCTTTTTCACGATTAAATATTTCATTTTCATCGTCATCACGTGGAATTGCACCAAATACTGTAAAATATTTTATTGATTTAAGTCGCTCTTTCAACATTTCAATGTTGTGAATAAATGTTGTCCAAAGCACAATCTTTTTATTTTCTCTAGTAAGTTTTTCGATTAACTTGATCGCTGCTTCAAACTTGATGGGAATTTCAAACTTCGGATATTTTTCAATTAACTCGATGAGTGATGATCCATCACTTGATAAAGGGGGAATATCAAACTCTTGTGAATATTGGTACAGTAGTGTTGGATTCGAAGCTGCCTGTAACAATCTCACCATTTTCGCTTTTCGCCATTGCTTTAACTTTTGTCTTTCTTCCGTTTGAAGTTTTAACTCCGTTATTAACCGAACGGAAAGAGCTTGATAAATTTTTGACTGAATAGGTTTGAGAGAATATTCGATTTTAATCGTTTTGGGTTTTGGTAATTGTAAGTCTGATTTCTTAACACGAAAAAAGAAAGGTCTTATTTCTTTTTTTATTTCCTCTTGCTGCACTGAATCAGCACATCGTACTTTATAAGCATTTCTTTCGCCTAAGAGTTGTTTATTTGGCCATAGAAAGGTCATTTGTGTCCAAAGATCTATATATCCATTTGGCATGGGTGTCCCCGATAAAACAATTCGTCGTTTAGCATAAGAAGCAATTTGAAGTATTGCATCCGACCAAACTCCCCCCGAAAATCTTTTTATGTAATGTGATTCATCTATTACAAATAAAAATTTATGACGACTGAACAAATCAATAATTTCACTTTTATCATTTGAAGCTGTTTGATAGTGACAGAGGAATAGTTCGAAGTTACTGGACTGTAAATAATAGGTTTGTCTTTTGGAACCAGTCAAACGTGCTGAAATTAAATTCTCGCCAAAACACTTAACAGATTCGTCTTCCCAAGGAGCAAAACTGCTGAATGGACCTACTACAAAAATTTTTTCGACAATATTCTTTTTTCTTAATTCATTATAATATGCATAAACCATCGTGGTCTTACCACTGCCAGGTACAGAAAAATTTGCACCGTGTTTTACTTTCAATAAATGCTCAACACCTTTTAACTGGTAAGGCTTTAACTCTCTAACAAATGCCTTGGGTTGCTCAAAGTGAAGAATTTTACTAGAATTTTCAACGGCCTCATTAAATTCAGTTTGTTGGTTTTTTATTGTTAATATAATTTCGTTTACTTTTTTATCAGTAGAATATTGGATTCCTTCTTCATTTAGATAAGTAATAATCTCTCTTACTAAATCGCGAAACAAATTTTTTTCGCTGAAAAAATATCTTTTTTTTTCTTCATCGATTTCCATACCCAAAGAAATATTAAAAAATGCCCGATGTTCCCACTTGAAAATTTCCTTTAAAGAATCTTCAACCAATAGTTCGCTGTTATAGATATAAATATTTACCATTATTTAATTTTAAGCTCCTTCTTCATTTCTAATACTAAATCACTAAGGACTTTTAATTTTGTTTTAACATCATCATCTAGTTTAAAATGTTTTCCCTTTCTGTCAATTCCACGTAGAGCTGTAATGGCCCGATCTATAAGTTTCGCTGGTTTCTCCGCATCTTCTTTATTTTTCCTGACGTCCTTAGCATTGTCAAAGTTGTCAACAAGTATTTCTGGTGGAATCTGCTTCTTATCTTTATATTTTTCAAATTTATCTGTTAAGACAAAACTGGTTTGGTCATCGTTCAAATTTTTACAAAGTTCCCTCGCATCCATGTGTGTAAATCTAAAATCTTTATGAAGTATGCTCGCTCGCAACCAAAGAAAAACAGTCTCAAGTTTCTTTATTACTTCTCGTTTTGGAAAACCATTTCGTTTTAACTTATCAGTTAATCTATTTTGTATATCCTCAAAATGTTCGTGTAACCCGAATTTCTTAATAAGCCCATAATTTTTAGGTTGTCCAAAAAATTCAAGGAAAGTATCAATTATCTTTAATCGTTCTAAGTCGTAGTCAACCATTTTTTCAGTCCACCCATACATTGCAGCAGCAATCTCCGAAGACAATAATCCTGCTTTTTTGCCTTCGTATATCATCAGTAGATTATTTACAGGTCCGTAGTCTGCCACTTTCTCTTTTGATAATTGAAGTCCAGCTTCAATTTTCCATAAATCTTTTTCCGAAATATCCTTTGGTAACCTCACTACCCAAAGTTCATCCCATTTACCAGTAGGTTGGTTCTTATGTAATAGTTCAAGTGCGGCCATTCGTCTATTACCATTAACAACAATGCCATCATAAGTGATGTGAGCAACATCCCTCTGTTCACCAATTAATAGCAAATCATTATATAATTTCTTTCCTTCTGCATTTAACTCGTCAGAATTTACATTCTCAAACAATAATAGTTTTTTTATGATTTCAACATCGGATTTGTCTGCAGGATCTAATTTTCTACCAATCTGGTTCTCATATTCAAGTATCTCAATATTAAACCTTCTATTATGATGATTATAAATCAGTAATTTCCAAGGCAAACTGTAAGATTCAAGTGGTTTGATAACACCTCCAATCTCGACTTTTTGTTTACCTTTCGCACAATTATGATTTTCAATGTATGCATCAATCTCTTGTGCTTTTTTACTTTGTATAGTCATAATACAATCCTTATTAAGTATTTCAAGAAAGTAATTTCAATTTAAGTTATACTGTCAAATTAAGCTTTATACAATTCACACTTGAAACAATATCTTCCTCCACCTCAAACGCATCATTCGTTACCATCTCAATTTCATTTATTCTAAAGCCGTGCTGCTCTCTTTCTTTTTCCGTAGAGGCGTCTTTTTCTCCGGCAATAAAAAACTCGGCAAGAGATATCGCCTCTTCTTCATTTTTTGCATCAATGGTTACTATATAATCTCTGTTTAGTATGACATTGTATTTTCTCATGTTACATCAAATATAGACTGGTTTAATTTTATATGGAATTGGATCTTCAAATCCTGCTTGCTGAAAGCCACGCAAACGCAATGCGCAACTATCACAAACTCCGCATGCCTCATCTTCATTTTGATAACAGCTCCAAGTTAAGTGAAGCGGTGCATCAAGTTCAATTCCTTTTTTTACAATTTCTGCTTTGGATAAGTTTATAATGG
>OEIU01000964.1_pt1 | contig 21604 bp, 19 predicted proteins | sample 1539221 | NCBI WGS metagenome assembly OEIU01 (sample SAMN03792071, study PRJEB22550) | activated sludge metagenome | feature: wastewater treatment plant; material: activated sludge; isolation source: Wastewater treatment plant of a petroleum refinery complex | place: Argentina: Zarate | collected...
GGTATCGATTCGGGCGGATGCTCCAGGTCGTCGTCCATGGTGACGATCCAGGCGCCGCGTGCGTGCTCGATGCCGCAGATCGTCGCCGCGTGCTGGCCGAAATTGCGGCTGAGTCGAAGGCCGATTACGTTGGTATCGTTCCTGGCCAGTTCGCGTATCGCTGGCCACGATTCGGTCTGCCCGCGATCGTCGACAAGAATCAGCTCATGAGTGAGCCCGGCCTCATTCAGGGTCTTCGACAGCCGTTCGTTGAGTTCGGCGAGCGCCGCAGCTCCGCCATAGACCGGAATGATTACGGAGACATCAATGGCCTTGTTCTCTTGCGGGGATGTCATCCGGCAAATTCCATGGGGTCGTAGGGCTTGTTGATCAGGCGTTCGAATCGGGCTTCTGGCGCCAAAGCCACGTTCGCTGCAGGCCCGTGGCCAGGTCGGTGCGCGCTGACCAGCCGAGTGCCGCCGCGATCGCATCCCGCTTCGGCGAAACGCAGGCGACGTCGACGCCCCGCGGCGGCTTGAACTCGGTCTGGATGCGCTTGCCACTGGCGTTCTCGCAGGCCTTGATCAGTTCGAGGATCGACGCCGTGCAGCCGCTGGCGACATTGTAGACGCTGAAGGGTTCTTTCGGCTCGACGTTCGCGGCCAGAATGATGGCCTCGACGAGATCGTCGATGTAGCAGAAATCGCGAACGGTCGAGCCGTCGCCCCAGATCGGGAACGTTCCCCCATCACTGGCCCTGTCGAACAGCGTCGGCACGATGGCGAAACCCTTGGTCACGCGTTGGCCTGGGCCGTAGAGATTGCTCGGCCTCAGCGACACCGCTGGCCAGTCGCTGGTCGCCACGCAGGCGTGCAGGAGCACTTCGGCGGCCGCCTTGCCGGCGCCATAGTAGGAGCGCGGTCGCAGCAAGGTCGACTCGGAAGCATTGGCCGCCAGATCGCCGTAGATCGCTCCGCCGGAAGAGAGATACACGACCCGCCGTTGCGGGAATTCGGCGGCGCATTCAAGCAGGCGGGAGAGTGGCAACAGGTTGCCGAGCACTTCCAGCGCGGGGTCGCCGCTGGAGGAGCCCGGCGTGGTGATGCTGGCCGCGTAGACGATGGTCGGGCACTTCGCCAGCGCTTCGCGCAGCAACGCGCGGTCCTCGATCGAGCCACGGACATGCGTGATGTTCCTGTCGACTCCGGTGCTTTCGGAACGGCCCAGCGCATGGACGCGGGTACCCAGGGCGGCAAGCCGCGCGCACAGCGCCGCGCCGATGAAACCCGCCGAGCCGAGTACCAGTACCGGATTGTCCTTTGCGCTCATGTCGACGGTTCACCTGTTCCTGCTTCGAATAGTATACCGGCAGGCCGAATGGGCAGTCGCGATTCCAGCGGGTCTGCGGACCAGCGGCTTCCTGCGCCGAGCCGGTCATCGGCGCCGCATTGCGCTAGTCACGCAATTCATCGATCGCTGCATACAGGTCGAGCGACTGCGGATTGGCGAGGGAGTCCACGTTGCGCACCGGCTTGCCATGGACCGCATCGCGCACGGCGACCTCGCTCTTCTTGCCCGAGCGGGTCCGCGGGATGTCTGCGACCTGGACGATTTTCGCCGGCACGTGACGGGGCGTCGTGTTGGCGCGGATCTGCGCCTTGATGCGATCACGCAGCCCGGCGTCGAGGGCGAGTCCTTCGCGCAGGCGCACGAACAGCACGATGCGCTCGTCGTCCTGCCAGCGCTGTCCGATGGCCACGCATTCGATGATCTCGGGCAGGCGGTCGACCTGGCGGTAGATTTCCGCGGTGCCGATGCGCACGCCTCCAGGGTTCAGGGTCGAATCGGATCGGCCGACGATGATGATGCCATCGTGCTCGGTGAGCATGGCCTGGTCGCCGTGGCACCAGATTCCGGGAAACGTTGAAAAATAGGCGTTGAAGTATTTCTCGCCACCGGCATCGTCCCAGAAGCCGATCGGCATCGAGGGGAATGGCGCGGTGCAGGCCAGTTCGCCGATCTGCCCGGTCACCGGCGTGCCGGCGTCATCGAGCACTTCGACGCGCATGCCGAGCCCGCGGCATTGCAGTTCGCCGCGATACACCGGCATCAGCGGGTTGCCCAGTGCGAAGCAGGAAATGATGTCGGTGCCTCCGGAGATCGAGGCGAGCAGTACGCTGGATTTGATGTTCCGGTAGACGTAATCGTAGCTCTCCTCGGCCAGCGCCGAGCCGGTCGAGAGGATTGTCCGCAATGACGAAAGCTTGTGCGTTTCGACAGGCTTGAGGCCCGCTTTTTCGGTAGCCGAAAGCCATCGCGCACTGGTGCCGAAGACGCTGATGCCGCGCTTGTCGACCAGGTCCCAGAGCACGTTGCCGTCCGGATGCGTCGGCGAGCCGTCGTAGAGCACCAGGGTCGATCCGACCGCGAGGCTCGAAGCGAGCCAGTTCCACATCATCCAGCCGCAGGTCGTGTAGAAGAAGAAGCGGTCCTCGCGCTTGAGGTCGGTGTGCAGCACGAGCTCCTTCAGGTGCTGGATCAGGGTACCGCCGGCGCCATGCACGATGCATTTCGGCACGCCGGTCGTCCCCGAGGAGTAGAGGATGTACAGCGGATGATCGAACGGCAGCATCTCGAATCCGAGTGCCGGTTCATCGCTGCCGGCGAAGTCGGGCCAGGCAATCGAATTCTTCAACGTCGCCAGGTCGAACGCCTCGCCGCTGTAGGGCACGACCACCAGCTGCGTGACACTCGGGATGCGCTCGAGGACGGCGCGGATCTTCTTGAGGCAGTCGAAGCGCTTGCCCGCATAGGGATACTGGTCGGCACAGAAAAGGACCTTCGGCTCGATCTGGCCAAGGCGGTCGACTACGCCGTCAACCCCGAAATCCGGCGAACAGGACGACCAGATGGCGCCGAGCGAGGTCGTCGCGAGCATGGCGACGAGCGTCTCGGGAATGTTCGGCATGAAGCCCGCGACGCGATCGCCCACGCCGACCCCGGCACGTTTCAGGCCCTGCGCGACCCGGGCGACTTCGACGTGCAGTTGCGCATACGTCAGCTGGCGGTCGTGGCCCCACTCGTTGGAGAAGGCGATCGCCGGCCGGTCATCCCGGTAGCGCAGCAGGTTCTGCGCGAAGTTCAGGCGTACGCCGGGGAACCAGCGCGCGCCCGGCATCTTCTCCGCATCGATCAGCACGGGCTCGAACTCACCGCTGGCGCGGATGCCGCAGAAATCCCAGAGCAGCGACCAGAATCGCGCTGGCTGGCGCAAGGAAAAGTCGTAAAGCGGCGCGTAGCGGCGGATATCCTCGTTGCCGGTCTGTTCGCGGACATAGCGCATGAACCTGCTCAGGTTGGCGCGATCGATACGCTCCTGGCTGGGCTCCCAGATTGGCAAGTTCATGGCGCACGGACCCTCGGCTGATGCGGACGCATGCGATTCCGGCCCGCCCAGGCTAAGTTATCAGGAACCGCGCATGGGCGACCACAGGCCGCGCGGGTTCCGGCCAGGCCGCGCGCGCGCGAGCAGGGATCGACGCCGGGCTTGCGGCGTTTGCTGGCGGAGAAAGGCGACAGCGGCTGTTCGGTTTGGACAGGCGCGGTCCCGCGCGGCGCCGGAATCTCCGGGACCGGATCGCCGGCATTTGCGGGAACACGGGCGATTGGCCGAGAATCGGCGAGCTGGCAGTGTTCTTGCTTGAAAAGTTTGCGGGGACACCCGCCATCGTGGCGCCGGTATCCGGGCGGGAAGGCCGATGGTCGGGCTGCCGGCAACGCAGCGCGAAGGCGGGATCGGTTCGCGCCTGCACAAGGGGAAATTCGTGGGTCTGCTCGACGAGCTCGAAAACGAGGCGCAAAAGCGCAAGACCGAGGATGAGGGCGCGGCTGCCCTGAAGGCGGCGCGCGAGTCGGCGTACCGAACGGTCCTCGAGCCGGCGATGGGCGTTCTGCTCGCCTATCTGAAGGAGCTGGTGGACAAGCTCAAGGTCTTGCAGCCGAAGATCGCGATCCGGCACACCCTGCCGGGCTACGGCGAGGTCGTCGGCCATGTCGAGCACGAGTACGAAGTGCACGAGGTCCGCCAGGCCTCATCCAGCGAAATCACCCTTTCCTTCTTCTGTGCGGTCGCCAGCTCCGAGTGTCCGAGCGTGCAGGTCGAGGGAAGCAACCGCGTGCGTGCGGTCTCGGCGCTGTTCCAGCGCTACCGACTCGGCTCGCCACTGGCCCCGGCCAAGGACGCGTCGGGCGAGATCGTCTCGGCAACCTTCAAGGCCAAGGGGCGTATCCCGTTGACCGCGGTCTTCTCCGTCGATGCGGCCAGTGGGCAGTTGCGCCTGAGCTTCACCAACTTCGACGATCTGGCCACGGCGATCAAGACCGTTGCGCCGGAGCAGGTCGGCGAGGCGCTCTACGACGAGATCGGCCGCTACCTGATGCGCGAGCCGACCCAGCTGATGCGCGAGGCGTTGCCCGAGGACTACCGCAGCCAGCTGCGCGCGCGCGTGCAACAGCAGGAAGTGAAGCGTCGGTGGGAATCGCTGATCTCCGCGCGCCAGCAGGAAGAACTCGCCATGCTCAAGCGCGAGTACGGAATCGGCGCGCGCTTCAATCGCATCGGCGATGCCATGGGCAAGCTGCGCGGCCTGGTCTCGCGAAAGCCCTGAGCGGATGTCGCCAAGGCGCAAGCCAGATGACGCAAAAAAATCCCGGGCAAGGCCCGGGATTTTTCCTTCAGCGGCGACGATCGCTGCCGGTCGCCTGCGGGCAGGGCACGGAGCCATGCCCGTTCATGCCATCAGAGCAGCGGCACCAGCAGCAGGGCGACGATGTTGATGATCTTGATCAGCGGGTTCACCGCCGGACCGGCCGTGTCCTTGTACGGGTCGCCGACCGTGTCGCCGGTGACCGCCGCCTTGTGCGCGTCCGAACCCTTGCCGCCGAAGTTGCCATCCTCGATGTACTTCTTGGCGTTGTCCCAGGCGCCGCCGCCGGTGGTCATCGAGATGGCGACGAACAGGCCGGTCACGATGGTGCCGATGAGCAGTCCACCGAGCGCCTGGGCGCCGGCCATCGGGCCGCCGATCCAGCCGAAACCGAAGCCGACCACGATCGGAACGAGCACGGGGAGCAGGGAAGGAATCATCATCTCCTTGATCGCCGACTTGGTCAGCAGGTCGACCGCGCGCGAGTAATCGGGCTTGGTCGTGCCTTCCATGATGCCCTTGATCTCGCGGAACTGGCGGCGTACTTCCTCGACCACGCTGCCGGCCGCGCGGCCGACCGCTTCCATCGCCATGGCGCCGAACAGGTAGGGAATCAGGCCGCCGATGAGCAGGCCGATGATCACATAGTGATTGGAAATGTCGAACGTGTAGATGTTCTCCGGATGTTCGACGCCGAGCTTGTGGGTGTAGTCGGCGAACAGCACCAGCGCGGCCAGGCCGGCGGAGCCGATCGCGTAACCCTTGGTCACGGCCTTGGTCGTGTTGCCGACCGCATCGAGCGGATCGGTGACCGCACGGACTTCGGGAGGCATGTCGGCCATTTCGGCGATGCCACCGGCGTTGTCGGTAATCGGGCCATAGGCATCGAGCGCGACGATCATGCCGGTCATCGAGAGCATGGCGGTGGCCGCCACGGCGATGCCGTACAGTCCGCCGAAATTGTGCGCCGCCCAGATCGCCGCGCAGACCGAAAGCACGGGCAAGGCGGTCGATTTCATCGAGATGCCGATGCCGGCGATGATGTTGGTGGCATGCCCGGTCGTCGAGGCTTGGGCCACGTGGCGCACCGGCTTGAATTCGGTGGCGGTGTAGTACTCGGTGATGACGACCATGGCGCCAGTGAGGACCAGGCCGACCAGGCTGCAATAGAAGATGTTGGTGGCTGGAATCATGACTCCGGAACCGACATCGAGTCCACCGGCGAACAGTTGCTGGGTGACGAACCAGAACGCGATCGCGGAAAGCACGGCCGAAACGATGACGCCCTTGTACAGGGCATTCATGATCTTTCCGCCTTCGCTGGTCTTGACGAAGAAGGTGCCGATGATCGAGGCGATGATCGAAACGCCGCCGAGCACGATCGGATAGAGCACCGCGTTCGGCGTACCGGCGAACATGACGCCGCCGAGCAGCATCGTCGCGATCAGGGTCACGGCATAGGTCTCGAACAGGTCGGCCGCCATGCCGGCGCAGTCGCCGACATTGTCGCCGACATTGTCGGCGATGGTCGCGGGATTGCGCGGATCGTCCTCGGGAATCCCGGCCTCGACCTTGCCGACGAGGTCGGCGCCGACATCGGCGCCCTTGGTGAAGATGCCGCCGCCAAGGCGGGCGAAGATCGAGATCAGCGAAGAGCCGAAGGCAAGGCCGATCAGGGCATGCAGGGTCTCGTCCGACGAGTAGCCCATGCGGCCCAGCACCGCGAAGTAACCGGCCACGCCGAGCAGGCCGAGTCCGACCACGAGCATGCCGGTGATCGCGCCACCACGGAACGCGACCGCAAGCGCGGCGGCGATGCCGCTGCGGGCTGCTTCGGCCGTGCGCACGTTGGCGCGGACGGAAACGTTCATGCCGATGTAGCCGGCCAGCCCGGACAGGATCGCGCCAATCGCGAAGCCGATCGCGGTCAGCCAGTTCAGGGCAAAGCCGATGGCCAGCAGGAGGACCACGCCGACGATCGAGATCGTCATGTATTGGCGGTTGAGATAGGCGCGGGCGCCCAGCTGGATCGCCGCGGCGATTTCCTGCATGCGTTCATTGCCCGCCGGCTTGGCCAGGATCCAGCGGATGGACCAGACGCCATAGAGAATGGCCAGGACCGCACAAGCGAGTGAAAACATCAAACCGTATTGCTGCAACATCTATCCCTCCCAGGGAGCAGGCAAGCGAAGGAAAATCTGGAGACCCCACGAACCGGTCGAGTATAGCCATGCCTTGACTGCGTTCACATTCTTGCAGTGCAGCATTGATCGGCCTTGCGTTTCCGGGATCACTGCGGATGCGTTTCTGCTAGTCGGCGATCGAGTAGGCGGGCAGCTTCTTCCGGACCGCCGTGTTCTTCAGGCGCACGTACTTCGGCAGGCCATCCTTGCCCGAGGGTGGCGGATCCTCGCCGCGGATGAGCGGTTCCAGATAGCGTCGAGCCGCCTCGGTGATGCCGTAGCCGTCGCGACGGATATAGCTCTTCGGCAGCGTTTTCTCGTGGTTGGCGACCTTGGACAACGGCGCCGCTTCGATCTTCCAGCGATAGGGCGCATCCGAGGTGCGCACGATCACCGGCATCACCGCGTTCCTGCCAGCCAGGGCGTACTCGACCGCGGCCTTGCCGACCGCGTAAGCCTGCTCGACGTCGGTCTTCGATGCGATATGGCGCGCCGAGCGCTGCAGGTAGTCGGGCAGGGCCCAGTGGTACTTGTAGCCGAGCTTCTGCTTGACCAGGCTGGCGAGCAGGGGGGCGACGCCGCCGAGCTGGGCATGCCCGAACGCATCCCGCGTGCCGACCTCGGAAAGGAACTTGCCTTCCTTGTTGCGCACGCCCTCGGAAACCACCACGGTGCACCAGCCGACGCGCTCGACCGTCGCCTTGACCCGGGCCAGGAACGACTCCTCGTCGAACGGGATCTCCGGGAACAGGATGATGTGCGGCGCCTCGTCGGCGGACTTGCCGGCCAGGCCGGCGGCCGCGGCGATCCAGCCGGCATGCCGGCCCATGACTTCCATGACGAACACCTTGGTCGAGGATTCCGCCATCGAGGCCACGTCGAGGCTTGCCTCGAGCACCGAGACGGCCGTGTACTTGGCCACCGAGCCGAAACCGGGGCAGCAGTCGGTCACGGCGAGGTCGTTGTCGACCGTCTTCGGCACGCCGACCACGGTGACCTCGTGGCCGAGCGCCTTGCCGACCTGCGAGATCTTGTTCGCCGTATCGGCCGAGTCGTTGCCGCCGTTGTAGAGGAACCAGCGGATGTCGTGGGCGCGAAACACCTCGATCAGGCGCCCGTACTGGGCCCGGCTTTGTTCGAGGGACTTCAGCTTGAAGCGGCACGAGCCAAAGGCGCCGCCCGGGGTGTGGCGCAATGCCGCAATCGCGCTGGCCGATTCCTTCGAGGTGTCGATCAGCTCCTCGCGCAGGGCGCCGATGATGCCGTTGCGGGCCGCCAGGACGCGGACCTTGTGCTTGCGCGCGGTTTCGATAACCGCACAGGCGCTGGCGTTGATGACGGCGGTGACTCCGCCGGATTGCGCGTAGAGCAGGTTGCCTTGCATCGATGGGCTCCTCGGTGGCTGGACGGGCTGCGGTGACGATGTGGGGGAGGCCCGGCAGTGTGCCGGTTTGACTGCGCTGGCTCCAGCAGATAGCTTTACGCCGCGTTTTCCCGCTCAAAGTCTAGCGCAGCGTCGTGGCAAATCCGCACGCGCGCGTCACGCAAGGAACAGTATGCGACTCGTGCTACTCGGCGCCCCCGGTTCGGGCAAAGGCACTCAGGCGGCCACGCTCAAGCAGAAGCTGGGAATTCCGCATGTTTCAACGGGCGACCTGCTGCGCGCAGCGGTGAAAGCCGGAACCCCTCTCGGCCTCAAGGCCAAGGTTGTGATGGATGCGGGCCAGCTGGTTTCCGACGAGATCGTGCTGGGCGTGCTTGAGGAGAGATTCTCCCAGCCCGACGCGAAGGGCGGCTTCATCCACGATGGCTATCCGCGCAACCTGGCCCAGTGTGCCGCGCTCGAGGCCTTGCTCGATCGCCTCGGCCAGCCACTCGATGTCGCGGTCAAGCTGGACGTGCCGAACGAGTTGATCGTCGAGCGCATCGCCGGACGTGCCGCTGCGGAGGGCCGTCTCGACGACACCCCGGAAACGGTCCGTGAGCGCCTGCGCGTCTACGCCGAGCAGACCGCACCGGTGGCGGATCATTTCGCGGCGATCGGCAAGCTCGTCACGGTAGACGGCGTCGGCGAGCTCGACGAGGTGTACGACCGCATCATCGCCGCCTTGCCGTCTTGAGGTACCGCGGCTGCCCGAAGCGGCGGGATTGGAGGAACGCACAGGCTGGCGCCGGATATGGGGTGCCAGTCACATGAAGGAAGCACCGGCCTCGCCGGGCAGACTCACCGGCATCGTCCTCGACCTTTGCCGCTTTCGCCGCGGGCCGCAGGATTTTCCCCATTCACAAGGCCTGCTGTCTGCCCTGCTGGTCGCCAGCGTGCTGGTGGATCTCGTCTCTGGAAACCTGCTCGAGCTCAAGGACCCTCTGCTCGCACGCAGCCTGATGTCGATCGTGGTGTTGCTCGCCCTGAGCTGGATAGCCCTGGCCATCCGCGGGCTGAGCCATCGCTACCTGCAGACGGCCAGTGCGCTGGTTGCCTGTTCGATTGCCTTCTCCCTGCTGATCCTCCCGCTGGCTTTGCTGTTTGGCGACCCGCAGGGTGCCGAAGTGGTCCTTTCCCCGCTGCAGCGTCTGATCGTCTGGCTCGGACTCGCCACCCTGGTCTGGAAGATCGCGGTCGATGCCCATGTCGTGCGCCAGGCGATCGATGCGCCGTTCTGGCTCGGACTCCTGCTCGCGTTGTCGTGGGCGATCGCGGATTTCGCCTTGAGCCGGGTGCTGTTCAGCGACGCCGCCTGAACGCATACACTGCGCCGATGAAACTTCATATTCTTGGCATCTGCGGTACCTTCATGGGCGGCATTGCCGCGCTGGCGCGCGAACTCGGCCACGAGGTCGAAGGCAGCGACAGCAATGTCTATCCGCCGATGAGCACCCAGCTCGAGGCGCTCGGCATCGAGCTCAAGTCCGGCTATTCGGCCGCCCACCTGCAGCCAGCGCCGGACCAGATCATCGTCGGCAATGCGCTCTCGCGCGGCAATCCGGCGATCGAGCACATGCTCGACCAGCGCCTGCCTTACATCTCCGGCCCGCAATGGCTGGGCGAACAGTTGCTCGGCGATCGCCAGGTGCTGGCCGTGGCGGGCACCCACGGCAAGACGACGACGACCTCGCTGCTGGCATGGCTGCTCGATTCCTGCGGCATGCAGCCGGGATTCCTGATCGGCGGCGTGCCGGCAAATTTCGCTGTCTCCGCGCGGCTCGGGTCGGGAAAGCCGTTCGTCCTCGAAGCCGACGAGTACGACACCGCATTTTTCGACAAGCGCTCCAAGTTCGTGCACTACCGCCCGACGATCGCGATCCTCAACAACCTCGAGTTCGATCACGCCGACATCTTTCCCGACGTGCAGGCCATCCAGCGCCAGTTCCACCACCTCGTGCGCATCGTGCCCGGCAACGGGCGCCTGATCGTCAACGCCGAGGACGCGCATCTCGCCGAAGTGCTGGCGATGGGTTGCTGGTCGCCGGTGGAGACGTTCGGCATCGACGCCGGCGATTGGCGTGCGCGGCTGGTCGAAGCGGACGGTTCGCAATTCGAGGTGCGTTACCGGGACAGCCTGATCGGCACGGTGAGCTGGCCCCTGCTCGGCCGCCACAACGTCATGAACGCGCTGGCCGCGCTCGCAGCGGCGCAGGCGGCCGGTGCCGACGCGCGGGCCTTGCTCGGGGCGTTTGCCGGCTTCCGCAGCGTCAAGCGCCGGATGGAGCAGATTGCCGATCACGCCGGCGTCACCGTATACGACGATTTCGCCCACCACCCGACCGCCATCGCGACCACCCTGGCCGGGTTGCGCGCGCGCGTCGGCGATGCGCGCATCGTGGTCGCGCTCGAACCGCGCTCGAACTCGATGCGATCGGGCGCGCATGCCGCGCAGCTCGCACCGTCGCTGGCCGATGCCGACCGGGTCGTGTTCCTGCAGCGTCCCGAGCTGCCCTGGGATGCGCAAAAGGTCACGGCGGTGCTGGACGGGCGGGCCGTCACCGCCGCCACGGTCGATGGCCTGCTCAAGGCGCTGGTCGCCGATATCCGCCCGGGCGACCATGTCGTGTTCATGTCCAACGGCGGTTTCGAGGCGGCGCCGCGGCGTTTCGCCGAACTGCTGCGTGGACGCTGAGGAAAGTCGCGCGCCGATACAAGGCCCGGTGGCCCGGGCAGACGCCGGGCTTTCGATCGGCTATGGCCGCCTCGCCTGGTTGCTGATGGGGCTGATGCTGGTTCGCGGTTGGCTCGTCCTCGCCGCCGACCCCTTGTTGGCGGTCGCCAACAACTACGACATGATCCGGGTCCAGGCGTGCATCGATGCCTTTCCGGATCGGCCCGATTCCGTTGCCCCGGCCAGCAACAGCCCCGCGGCGCCTTTCAGTCGCTTTCGATTCACGGGCGGTGTCGGTGCGTCGTGTTTCCTGACCTCCGAGGCGCTGTTTGCCTGGGCCGCCTGGCCCGGCATGTGGCTGGAGCAGGCCTTGCGCAGCGATCACAGTTTCTCGATCCGCTGGAAGGGCGGCGTGCAGCTGATGGCATGGGTCGCTCTCGCCGTCTGGTGCACGCGGCGGCTGATCCATAGCGGTCGCCGCGACCTGGCTGCCGGACATGCCGCCGTGTGCGCCATCGCGGTCATGGATCCCGGCAATACGCTCTACCTCAACACCTTCTACAGCGAGGCATCGGCGCTACTTTTCCTGTATGCAATGCTGGCCCTTATGCTCGTGGCATTCGCCGCGCAGCGTGCCCGCGGCCGGGGCCTGCCGATTGCCCTGGCCCTGTCGGCCCTGCTCCTGATGACGAGCAAGTTCCAGCACGTGCTCCTGCCCCTGATCGTCCTGCTGGCGGTGCTTGTGGCCGCAGGCAACGCGCGGGGAACGGCCCGGCCGGTTGCGCTTGCGCAGCAGGCCGGGCTTTCCCTCCGGCTGCTGGGGCAGGGGATGCACCCCAATGCCGCGGACAATGAATCGATACGCCACGCGAACGTCGTCGATACCCTGTTCACCGCACTGCTGCCCAATGCGCGCGACCCTGCTGCGCTGCTTGAAGACCTCGGCCTTCCGCAAGACTGCCTGCAACAATCGGGTTCGAGCTGGTACACGCCAGGGATGAGCGAACGGACGCTGTGTCCGCAGGTCTTCGCGATCGACCAGCGCGACCTCCTGCGCGCCGCGTTGTCGGATCCGGCCATGTCGACCCGGGCCCTGATCGGCGGCATCGCGCAAATGGCGCCGTGGATCCCCGGCCACCTTGGAGTCGTCGAAGATCAGGCGTTTTCCGGATTGCCGGAATCGGTGCCGAGCTGGAGCCGGGTGGTGGATGCACTGGGTGCGAAAGCGCTCGGCGCCTGGCTGTTCGGATTGCCGATGGTCGCCCTCGGTCTCGTCCTGTTTCGGCGTTCCGCGTCGCAAGTGGCCGCCAACGTGGTCGTTCTCGCCGTGAGCGCGCTGCCCCTCTGCGTGCTCGTGGCCGCTGTATTCGGCGACGGCTATGCGGACCTGGCCCGGCACACCCAGCTCGGCATCGCGGCGTTGCTGGCCGGTACGATGATGCTTGGCTGCCTGGTGGCCGATGCGGCATTTCGCGGGTTCGCCGGTCGGCGTTAGACTCCAGCGATGGCGACCTCAGACCTGCCACTCTTCCCGCTGTCGTCCGTGCTCTTTCCCGAGGGAAGCCTGAGCCTTAGGATTTTCGAGCGCCGCTACCTGGACCTGGTGCGCGATTGCGCACGCGGCAATTCCGGCTTTGGCGTGTGCCTGATTCTGGAAGGCAGCGAAGCGGGCGAGCCATCGGTGCCTGCAGCGGTCGGCACGCTGGCGCACATCACCGATTTCCATACCTTGCCCGATGGCCTGCTCGGCATCCACGCGCGCGGCAGCCGGCGCTTCCACGTCCTCAACACGCGGGTTCGAGACAACGGATTGATCCATGGCGAGGTTGAGTTCCTCGACGAGGAAGAGCCAGTTTCCGTGCCGCCGGATTGCGGCCTGCTTGCCACCATCCTCGAACGCGTCATCGAACAGGTCGGCGGCGAATACGCACGCGTCGATCGCGCCCGCTACGATGATGCCGGCTGGGTCGGTTACCGGCTGGCCGAAGTGCTGCCGCTGGAAGGCCCCGAGCGCCAGCAACTGTTGCAGACCAACGATCCGATCGAGCGTCTTGGCCAACTGATGCATCACCTGCCGCGCTTCCAGCGCGCCTGAAGGAGTCCGCATGAGCACCCTGAGCGGCAAGACCCTGTTCATCACTGGCGCCTCGCGCGGCATAGGCCTGGCCATCGCCCGGCGTGCCGCGCAAGACGGCGCCAACATCGTGGTCGCCGCCAAGAGCGCGGTGGCCAATCCGAAACTGCCCGGAACGATCTACACGGCGGCCGCCGAAATCGAGGAAGCCGGTGGGCACGCGCTGCCGCTGATGGTCGATATCCGCAGCGAGGAAAGCGTCGTCGCAGCAGTGGCCGAGGCGGTCGCCTGCTTCGGCGGCATCGACATCCTCGTCAACAACGCCAGCGCGATCTGGCTGCGTGGCACCGCCGGCACGCCGATGAAGCGCTTCGACCTGATGCACCAGGTCAATACGCGCGGCACGTTCCTCTGTTCCCAGGCGTGCCTGCCGCACCTGAAGAAAGCGGACAACCCGCATATCCTGACCCTGTCCCCGCCGCCAAGCCTGGAGCCGAAATGGTTCGCCCCGCACGTTGCCTACACCATCGCCAAATACGGCATGAGCCTGTGCGTGCTCGGCATGGCCGAGGAATTCCGCGACGACGGAATCGCGGTGAATGCCCTGTGGCCGCGCACCGTGATCGCGACGGATGCGCTGAACATGATTCCCGGCGTCGACGTGCGCAATGCGCGCAAGCCGGAAATCGTCGCCGACGCGGCGCACGCCATCCTGGTTTCGCCAAGTCGCGAGCGCACGGGCGGATTCCTCATCGACGAAGAGGTCCTCGCCGGGCAGGGCGTCACCGACTTCGACCGCTATGCGGTGGCGCCGGGCGAGCCCCTGTTGCCGGATCTGTTTCTCGATTGAGCATGGCCATGGCGGCGCTTTGCGCTTAGGATCACCGGATATCCGGGCAGGGGGAGCGTGATGCGAGCTGCGGCTTTTCTGGTTTCCGCAATGGTGTCGGTCGCTGCCCTGCCGGCCCCCGCGCGGGCTGCCGATCTGTTTTTCCACCAGGGATTCGAAACCTGCTGGTCATCCGCCGTGGGCAAGGCGCAATTCCTCGAATTGATGCGCGCCAGCATCGACGGGACCAGTGCCTGCATTCCGCCCCAATCCGGCAGCCAGTCGGGCATTGGTTACACGGTTTGCTCGAATGCCAACGGTTGCGGAGTTGGCGTGGCGGGTTGCCCGGTTGCCGTCCAGGCCGGTGCATTCGCCGGCGATTTCGGCGGCGGCCATTTCCTCGGGCCCGGAACCGCTTCGAACATCGTCGTGCCGATCACGACGACGGCGCTGGGATCGTGCAACCTCAACCTGACCGGCATCACGCTGAGCTACACCCTCGATTACCTGATGCAAACCGACGGAGTCGATGGCGTCTACAGCAGCGACATGCTCGCGCCCGCGGTCGCGATCATCGCCTATGACACGAACAACAACTGCAATCCGGTCCTGGCCGGGCTGATCAGCAGCTTTGTGCCGCAGGCCATCGGCCAGGCCGAAGTCGCGACGGCGGCCGCGATCGGACCGGATCTTCGCGCCGATACGCTGGAACGCTCGATTTGTCCGCTCTCGGTGCCATGAACGCGGATCGCCGTTATCGCGGGGAGCGACCATGCTGAACATTTCCGCAGTCCTCGAAGACAGCGCGCGCAATTTCCCGGATCGCACCGCCGTCGTGCTGGGGTCGGCCAGGCTGTCCTATGCGGGCATCGATGCCGCTGCCTCGCAGGTGGCGAACCTGCTGGTTGCGAAAGGCATCGCCGCGGGCGACCGGGTCGCCCTGAGCTGTCCGAACCTGCCGTTCTTCCCGATCATCTATTTCGGCATTCTCAAGGTCGGTGCGATCGTCGTCCCGCTGAACGTATTGCTCAAGCGCGACGAGATCGCCTATCACCTCGACGACGCGCAGGTACGCGCCTACTTCTGCTTCGAGGGCACGCCGGAACTGGCCATGGGCGCCGAAGGCTGGGCCGCGTTCGGCAAGGCCGAAAGCTGCGAGCAGTTCTACATGATCTGCGCCGATCCGGCAGTGGCGTCACCGATCGAGGGCGCGCAGACATTCGCCGCTGCCGTTCGCGGGCGTCCGGTCGCATTCGAATCCCGTCAGACCGAATCGACGGACACGGCGGTCATCCTCTATACGAGCGGGACGACCGGCCGGCCCAAGGGCGCCGAGCTGGCCCACGCGAACATCCTGTTCAACGCGCTCTCCCTGTCGCGATTGCTCGGTGAGCACCCCGAGGGCCACGACACCCTGCTCGTCGTGCTGCCGCTGTTCCACACGTTCGGCCAGACCGTGCAGATGGTGATGGGATTCCTGCAGGCGTCGACCCTGGTCATGATGGCGCGATTCGAGGCGAAGGCCGCGCTGGCGCTCATGCAAAACGAGCAGGTGACCTGCTTCGCCGGTGTGCCGACCATGTACTGGGGCCTGCTCAATGCACTCGATGACAGCGTTGACGTGGTCGCGATAGCGGCACGCCTGCGCCGGGCGGTTTCCGGCGGTGCCGCCTTGCCGGCGGAAATCCAGAACGGATTCATGCGTCGCTTCGGCGTACAGATCCTCGAAGGCTACGGGCTTTCGGAAACATCCCCGGTCGCGACGTTTTCGCGCCCGGACATGCCGGTCAAGATCGGCTCGATCGGCGTGCCGATCTGGGGCGTGCAGGTGAAGCTGATCGACGAATCATGGAACGACGTGGAGGGGGTCGATGCCGTCGGCGAGATCGCGATCCGCGGGCACAACGTCATGAAGGGCTACTTCAAGCGTCCCGTCGAAACCGCGGCCTGCATGCGCGATGGCTGGTTTCGCACGGGCGACCTCGGCCGCCGCGATGCGGACGGTGCCTACTACATCGTCGATCGCAGCAAGGACATGATCATCCGGGGCGGATTCAACGTCTATCCACGCGAGGTCGAGGAAGTGATGATCACGCATCCTGCCGTATCGCTGGTGGCCGTGGTCGGCGTGAAGCACGCCGAGTACGGCGAGGAGATCACGGCCTGCGTGATCCGCGCGCCGGGCGCCGGGATCGACGAGCGCGAGCTGATCGACTGGACGCGCGAGCGTGTTGCGGCCTACAAGTATCCGCGCCGCGTTGAATTCATGGACACGCTGCCGATGACCGCGTCGGGCAAGATCCTCAAGCGCGAGCTGGTGGCGGTGTTGTCCGCGCGCTCCGATTGAGCGCACCCGTGGCTGCGGGCCGATTCGGCGCCTGAGCGGCGGCGCGTGCGAAAATCGGCGTTCACGCCCGCAACGGAACCATCCGTGGACAACACCCGCACGCTGATCGAAACCGCCCGACACGTCCAGTTGCCGATCTACCGGCAGCGGGAAATGATCCTCGAGCGGGGGCTGGGCTCGCGGGTCTGGGACCTGGCCGGCAAGGAATACATCGATTTCGCCGCCGGCATTGCGGTCAGCGCGCTCGGCCACGGCGATCCCGACATTCTCGCGGCATTGCACGAGCAGGCTGGCAAGCTCTGGCATACGAGCAACGTGTTCCATTCGGAACCGCCGATCCGGCTGGCCGCGGAGCTGGTCGCGGCCAGTGGCTTCGCAGAGCGTGTATTCCTGTGCAATTCGGGCGCCGAAGCCAACGAGGCGGCCATCAAGCTGGTGCGCAAGCATGCGGCGGAATGCGGCAGGCCGGCGCACCAGCGCGTGATCCTGACCTTCGAGGGTGCCTTCCATGGGCGCACCCTGGCCGCGGTTGCGGCGACCGCGCAGCCGAAGTATCACGAAGGATACGAACCGCTGCCACCGGGATTTCGTTATGCCAGGTTCAACGATCTCGAGGCGCTCGATCGCTACCTCACCGATGATGTGGCCGGGGTCCTCGTCGAGCCGATCCAGGGCGAAGGCGGCGTCGTGCCGGCCACGGCGGAATTCCTGCGCGTCCTGCGCGAACGCTGCGACACGCTCGGCGCCCTGCTCGTGTTCGATGAGATCCAGTGCGGCATGGGTCGGACAGGGCGCCTCTGGGCGCACCAGTGGTCCGGCGTGCAGCCCGATGCCATGACCCTGGCCAAGGCGCTGGGCTGCGGCTTTCCGGTCGGCGCAATGCTGGTCGGAGCCAGCGCCGCGCAGGCCATGCAGTACGGATCGCACGGCACCACGTTCGGCGGCAATCCGCTGGCCGCGGCGGTCGCCCGCGTCGCCCTGCGCAAGCTGTCCTCGGGCGAACTGCTGGCCAATGTCGAACGTCAGTCCGCGACGCTGAGGTCCTCGCTCGAACAGCTGTCCGCCGAGACCGGGATCTTCAGCCAGATCCGCGGACGCGGGCTCATGCTGGGTGCCGTGCTCGCGCCGGAGTTCGCCGGGCGTGCCGGGGAAATCCTTGATGGCGCAGCCCGGCATGGCCTGCTCCTGTTGCAGGCAGGGGCCGATGTGCTGCGTTTCGTGCCCGCCCTCAACATCCGCGAAGACGACATCGCCGAAGGCCTCGCGCGCCTGCGCCCGGTCGTGCGCGACCTGGCCGCCCGATCCGGAACCTAGCCGAGTGCCTGGGCCAGGTCGGCGATCAGGTCGTCGGCGTGTTCCAGGCCGACCGAGATGCGCAGCAGGTTCGCCGGCGAAACCGGATTCGCGCCCTCGACCGAGGCGCGGTGTTCGACCAGCGATTCACAGCCTCCGAGCGAGGTGGCGTTGGTGAACAGCTTGAGGCCTCCCGCCAGTTTGAGCGCTGCGTCCTTTCCGCCACGCATTTCGATGCTCAGCATGCCGCCGAAATCGCTCATCTGGCGCGCGGCGATGGCATGGCCGGGATGCGATGCCAGTCCGGGGTAGTTGACGCGCTCGACCGCCGCCTGGCTGGCGAGGAATTCGGCGACGGCGCGCGCATTCGCGCAATGCATGGCCATGCGGGCGGGCAGCGAGCGGCAGCCGCGCAGGGTCAACCATGCGCTGAACGGCGACATCGTCGCGCCGGTGATGTGCAGCCGATGGGCCACGTGTACGGCGAGTTCGCTGGTATCGCGGAAAACCACGGCGCCGCCAAGCACGTCGCTGTGTCCACCGAAATACTTCGTCGTCGAGTGCATGACGATATCGGCGCCGAAGAGCAGGGGGCGCTGCAGCACCGGGGAAGCGAAGGTGTTGTCGCAGGCCAGCAGTCCGCCGTTCTCGTGGGCGATGGCCGCCAGTGCGGCGAGATCGCTGATCTTCATGCGCGGATTCGAAGGCGTTTCCGCCCACACCAGGTCGATGCCATCCCGGCAGGCCGAACGCACCGCTTCGAGGTCGGCCATGTCGACGGTGAAGACCTCGATGCCGCGTTGCGGCAGGAATTCGGCGGCCAGCACGCGCAAGCCGGTATAGCAGTCGTCCGGTATGGCGACCCGGGCCCCGGGTGCCAGCGATTCGAGCACGGCGCTGATCGCCGCCATGCCCGAGGCGAACGTCATCGCTTGCAGTCCGCCCTCCAGGGCCGCTATCGCTGCGCAAAGACGGTCGTTGGTCGGATTGCCTTCGCGCTGGTATTCGTAGCCAGCCAGGCGTTCCGCCGCAGGGCCATGGCGAAAGGTGGTGGCGAGGTGGATCGGCGGCGAGACCGCGCCGGTCTGCGCATCGCTTTCGCCACCTGCATGCACTGCCAGGGTTTCAAGACGCATGATCGATACTCCGCTGTGGGGTGACGAAAATCCGCGTTGCCAGCCGCGCCGCCGGGTTACCGACCCAATGCCGCGAACGCATTCCGCGCCGCGCGCAGCGTATCGGCAATGATCGCCTCGTCGTGGGCCATGGACATGAAGCCGGCTTCATAGGCCGAAGGGGCGAGGTAGACGCCCTGTTCGAGCATGGACGCGAAGAACCGGTTGAACCGCTCGATATCGCAATGCGTGGCCTGGGCATAGGTTTCGATCTTCTGCGCACTGAAGAACAGGCCGAACATGCCACCGACGCGGTTCGTGCTGAACGCGATGCCGGCTTCGTCGGCCAGCGCCTGCAGGCCGTCAACGAGTAGTTGCGTGCGCCGGGCCAGCTCCGCATGGAACCCGGGAGCCTGGATCAGTTCGAGCATTGCCAGTCCTGCCGCCATGGCAACCGGATTGCCGCTCAGTGTGCCGGCCTGGTAGATCGGGCCGGATGGCGCGATCTGCTGCATGATCTCGCGGCGACCGCCATAGGCGCCTACCGGCATGCCGCCGCCAATGATCTTGCCCAGCGTGGTCAGGTCCGGGGTGATGCCGTAGTAGGCCTGTGCGCCACCGAGGGCGACGCGGAATCCGGTCATCACTTCGTCGAAGATCAGCAGGGCGCCATGTTGCGTGCACAGCTCGCGCAGGTGCTGCAGGTAGCCCTCGCGCGGTGGAACGCAGTTCATGTTGCCCGGCACGGGTTCGACGATGAGCCCCGCTATGTCGGCGCCGAGCTCGTCGAACATCGCGGTCGCTGCGTCGAAATCGTTGAATGGCAGGGTCAGGGTCAGGTCCGCCAGCGCCTTGGGCACGCCGGGGGAGGTGGGCATGCCGAAGGTCAATGCGCCCGAGCCCGCCTTGACCAGGAACGCATCGCCATGGCCGTGGTAGCAGCCTTCAAACTTGACGATGCGCGAGCGGCCGGTAAAGCCGCGCGCCAGGCGGATCGCCGACATCGTCGCCTCGGTTCCCGAGTTGACCATGCGCGAGACCTCGATCGAAGGCACCAGCTTGCTGATCGTCTCGGCCATGGTGATCTCGGCCGGGCAGGGTGTGCCGAAGGAAAGTCCGTTTTCGATTGCACGGGCCACCGCCGCGCGCACCGCGGGGTGGTTGTGTCCGGCGATCATGGGCCCCCACGATCCGACGTAGTCGATGTAGCGCTTGCCCTCGACGTCCCACAGATAGGGGCCATCGGCACGTTCCGTGAAGAACGGTTCGCCGCCAACCGACTTGAACGCACGTACGGGCGAGTTCACGCCGCCGGGCATCAGGGTCAACGCGCGCTGGAACAGTTCGTGGTTCTTGCTCATGGTTGTCTCGTCGGATCGGAAAAGAGGCGGCTGAAGCGCAGGGCTTCGGCCTTGATGTCGGCGGCACCGAACAGCGACGAAATGACCGCCACGCAGTCGGCGCCCGCGTTGATCAGGATCCGTGCATTGTCCGGGGTGATGCCGCCTATCGCCACCCTCGGCACGCCGAGAAGCTTCGATGTGCGCAGAATGTCCGGATTCGCGCTTCGAGCCCGGGGCTTGGACAAGGACGGAAAGAACGCGCCGAAGGCGACATAGCTGGCGCCGCGGCGCACGGCATCGCGGGCGCGCTGCATGGAGTCGTAGCAGGACACGCCAATGATCGCCTTTTCGCCGAGGATCTTCCTGGCCGTGGCGATATCGGCATCGCCGGCACCGAGGTGGACGCCCGCAGCCCTGCATTGAATAGCGAGAGCGACGTCGTCGTTGATCACAAGGGGTACGCCATGTTCGGCGCAGAGCTCCCGCAGCATGGCCGCTTCGGCCCTCCGGCGTGCCTGTTCATCGGTCTTGTCCCTGTACTGGACGACGCAGGCCCCGCCGGCCAGCGCGGCCTCGACCGCATTGCGCAAGTCGGGCCGCGGCCCGTCAGTGATCGCGTACAGTCCCCTGGCGGAAAACATCGTCGTTTCGATTCCGGTGCGCTTTGCGCAGGCTGCGCAAGCTGACACAATGATATGCGCTGCACCCGACGTGCTCCCACCCGCCACTGATATATCCCATGAACCAGGCCGATACACCGTTTCGAACATTCATGTGCGTCGTCTGTGGCTTCCTCTACCATGAAGCCGACGGCTGGCCGGACGACGGCATAGCGCCTGGAACCCGCTGGGAAGACGTGCCCGATACCTGGACATGCCCGGATTGCGGCGTGACCAAGGCCGATTTCGAGATGATCGAGATCTGAATCTTCCGGCGCTGTGGCGGTTTGCCCCCCTCCCGCCCGAATTCCCCCCGGCTTTTCCTTCCCCGGGTCCCCGCCAGCGCCGATGCCGCTGCTTGAATCGACCCTGGTCAACAAGCGCCCACGCGGCACAGGTGATGCAAATGCGAGTCTTTGTCCCCGTTGAAGATGCCCCGGCCAATGCGCTGCTGGGGATGCTCGTCCCCTACCGCTGCGGATTCGTCTGCGAGCATGCCCTGCGCGAGCTCTTGCCGGCGGAGCTTTGCCTGCCGGATGAACCGGCCCCTGCGCGCAACGAGGCGCCTGCGGCCGCCGCCGGCTGAAGGTTTTCCGGGTCACGGTGGAAAATGAGCCGGTGAGCGTTCGTCCAGACGCGGCAGGTCGGCGCGGAAAGCCACGCCCATGGCCGCTCGCAGCCTGCAAAGATGCCTGTCCATGGCCGCTCGCGGCAGCACTGGAACGACCATCCTCCGGCCGAAGTGCATCTGATTGCGCTTTACCCCTTCCACAATCGCTTCCCTGCGGTTAGGATGCGCGCCCCCTGGTGCCGGGCAGGACGAGCCGGCATGGGAGGGCCGCCAGAGGCGGGAGCGTGGATACGGCGTGACGGAGTGATAAAGGCCGTTTTTGGGGGGTGCGGGTCAGAAAAAAGGTTGTATTATTGGCTGCGCGGTGGCTACAAAAAAGTTTGATGCTTGGGGGGGGAGAAGCACCAC
>OEIU01000965.1_pt1 | contig 21596 bp, 17 predicted proteins | sample 1539221 | NCBI WGS metagenome assembly OEIU01 (sample SAMN03792071, study PRJEB22550) | activated sludge metagenome | feature: wastewater treatment plant; material: activated sludge; isolation source: Wastewater treatment plant of a petroleum refinery complex | place: Argentina: Zarate | collected...
CTCCGACCCGAAATGTTCCACCAGCCCGCCCGGCAATCATGAATAAGACGGGCTAGTTCAATCTGCCTGGTGGGTGCGGTGCGTCCGGCGCAACCATGATGGGCGGCGATGGCTGCGAGGTGACTTCGGGTATCGCTGTATCGAGCCGCAACACAGCGGCGGCGGCCGGCACGGCGGCATCCGCCATCGCGGCATGGCCTTCAGCGCTCGGATGCACCGCGCCGCCATAGACCGCCGACAACACGCCCCAGGTCGCATCATGGATATCGGCCGGCTGCTGCGATGACGGCAAGCCTTGCGGATAGGTCATTGCGGCGAAGTAGCTGTCATTGGCGTCGCGGATCCAGCGTGCGCGCGGCAGATAGGCGCGATACTCGCCGGCGCTGCGGCCGCACCGCATCGGCTGGCTGGCGGCGGTGACGATATCGGAATCGAAGCTGTCGCCCTTGGCCGAGAAGCACTGGCGGTCGAAATCGGGATCGCTCTCGGCGCGGGCGCAGAAGCCATGGTTGGCAAAGCTGGCCTGATGGCTGTCCACGAAGGTCATGCGGTCGACGCGGGGATTGCGGCACAGGATGCCGCCCTCGCACATCGCCAGCGCCCTCAACTGCGGCAGGAATTCGTTTTCGACGAACGCGGAGACGGCGGCAAGCCGCTGCGGCTGCGCGTTGAAGGAGGGATGGATGTCGAAGCCGGCGCGTCCGCCGGGGCAGGGCGCGCCGCCATTCGCCAGCGTCGGGTTGGCGTAAGCGGTGTAGACGACGCGCGACAGGTCGCCGCCGACAAGCGGTTTCAGCGCCTCGCGCAGCTTGGCAAAACCCTGCGGCAAATCCCGCGTCATCGCGCTGCGTGCGTCGTCCACCGAGGCCATCACGCCGCTGCGCCGAAACAATGCGCGTTCGGTCGCCGTATCCACGATGACGTCGGCGACGAGGCCGGAAAAATAGATGTCGTTGGCGCCGACCGACAGCAGCACCAGGTCGAGCTGGCGATCCGCCTGTCGGCGTTTGGCGGCGGTAACCGCTTCGCGCAGTTCGGCCAGTTGCCCGTTGACGGTGCCCTGGCAGGCCCCGCCCGATTTCGACGGCAGACAATCGCGGGCGCGCTGCGAACCGAACAGCCCGTCGGCAATGGTGGCGCCGGTGCAGGCCAGCGGCAGATAGGTCACCGCGATGTGCGGATATCGCACGGCGAGCGCCAGCGCGGTCCGGGTCTGATAGCTATAGAGCGAACGGTGGCAGGCGGGGTTGAACCAGAGCGCGCTCTGTCGCTGCCAGACGGCGAGGGAATCGGGCGCCTCGCAGGCGCGCCCGCCCTTGTAGCCGGCGCGGCTCGGCCGGTAATATTGCGCCGCTGCCGTTCCGAGATAGGAGCGGAAGCAGAAGCCTTCATCGGCGAGTGCTACCGGCCGGTCCGGATTTCCCTCGCCGGACGCGATGCTGTCGCCGAGGCCGGCGATGAAGATGTCGCGTACCGCGATCTCGGTGGCGACGCGCTGGCTTCCTTCCGAACTGGATACATCGGCGGTCACCATTGTCGTGCGGCCGTAGCGGACTCTGAGGTTGACCGGTTCGGCACAGTCGAAGGCGGAGGTTTGCGGGCCGTCGCCGTCGTCGACCGTCCACGCGCAGGTCGCGCCGACCGGCACCGGGCCCGTCAGGCGGATCACGACCGGATGGTCGATCGGCGTCAGATAGCTTTCCTTGACGTTGTCGCGGGTGCAGGGCTCGCTGACGCGGCCGGCAAGATCGATACAGAGCCGGTTGACGGTGTTGCGCGCCCAGCCTCGGCCGTCGCTTTGGACCGCCAATGCCTGCTCGGAAGCCAACACGCTGCGTCCCCGGCCGGTCTCGGCATGCAGCAGGAAATCCCGCTCCTCGCGGAACAGGCGGAAGCGGTTGCGCACTTCCCAGGAAATCTGCAGCGCCCCGTAGCCGCCGGCGGTCTGGGCTTCCGCAGTGGAAACGAACGCACCTGATAGCGCGCCGGCGACCAGCGCCGCCGAGATTGTTGAACGTAGGAAAGATCCAGCCATGGCGCTTTTTGACGTTGGCGGTAAGGCAGAAATAAGAGAATGCGGCAGCTCCACCACAAAAGACCAGCGGACGCGGATAACGACGCCGTTACCGTCTCAGGATTGCCGCCCCTTGATCGGCTGCCGCACCCTGGCCTTGGCGGTGCAGGCCTGGCCAAGCCGGCGCCGCTCCTGCCAGGGTTGTATCACGCTGAGCCAGACTTCGCGGCTCCCCATGATCGAAATCGAGATGCCGAACGGGATCAGGAAGTACAGGATCCGGAACACCACCAGCGTCGCCAGCAACTCTTCCCTGCCGAACTGCGGCAGCGCCACCAGCATCGCGGCGTCGAACACGCCGATGCTGCCGGGCGCATGGCTGGCAAAGCCGAGCAGGGTAGCAAGGATGAAGACCACCGCCAGCGAAACGAAATCGATATAGGGCGTCATCGGCATCAACAGATACATCGCCAATGCGCAGAAGCCGAGGTCGACGACGCCGATCAGGACCTGCAGCAGCGTCAGGCGGGCGGAGGGCAACACCACCTTCCAGCCGTTCTGGCCGAGTTCGCGGCGGCCTTCGCCCGTGAGCAACCAGACGAAATAGGCGCCGATGCCGAGAAGGCAGCCGAGCGCAATCAAGCGGTTCATCGCCGACGGCAACAGGTCCATCGTCGACGCGGCTTCCGGGTGCCAGGCCATGCCGATCCCGAGCACGAACAGGTTGCCGAGCCAGAAGGTGAGGCCCGAGAGAAAGCAGATCTTCGCAACGTCGATCGCCGTCAGGCCGTAGTCGGAATAGATCCGGAACCGGATCGCGCCGCCGGTAAAGACGGTAGCGCCGATGTTGTGACCGATGGTGTAGCTGGTGAAGCTCGACAGCGCGGCGATGCGGTAGGGGACGTGCGTCTTGCCAATCGTTCGCAGCGCGAAGAAGTCATAGAAGGTCAACGTGCAGAATGCACCGACCACGCACAGCGCTGCCAGCGCGATGCGGTGCGGGGCGATTTCGGTGAGTGCGACGAGAACGACCCCGGTGTCGACCCCCTTGAGGGTGCGCACCAGATGGGTGATCGCAAGCGCTATGATGAGAAGACTCGCTGCGATTCCCAGGCGTTTCCAGCCGATCTTCTCCTTGAAACCACGCCCGAGCGCGGTCAGCAGCCGATGCATTCATCCTCCCGGCGGGGCGGCAATACGATAGATGGGACCTGCCACGAGGGTGACAGTCGACGGTCAGAAGGCACCGTGCGCGAAATCCATAAGCCAAATCCGGGCCGTTGTGCAGCCCTTGACAAGCATGCGTTTTGGCGTCGTTCGTCTCTGCTGTCATACGCCCTACATATGTCGCCGCATTAACGATTTTGAGTCGCACGGAGGTCGATTCCTCGGACCGTTTTTGCCGTACTTGGCGCCCGTACTTGGCGTCCGTTCCATCGCGGCGTTTTCGGGGCCCGCCGCGATTCTGCAGAAGACGCTCGATGAGGAAAATACCATCGACAAGAAGCTGACCTCGCTGGCCGAAGGCAAGGTCAACCTGCGCGCCGCGAACTGACTTTTTCGACAATTGAGGCAAAACGCCGCGCCGGGCATACCCGCGCGGCGTCTTTTCGCGCGGTCCCGACGGGTGACGCGAATTGTCGGCGGACCGATCTGGTTGATCCGCGCCTCCGCCGGGGGCGGTCGGTTCCACTTCAACGTTTGTTCATCATCCCTTCAACTGCACGGCAAAGGTTACGTCAAATATACCAATGGGAATGCTGTTACAGGCCTTGGGGGTCTGTAATGTATAGTGTCCTGACTTGCCTCACCACTGAGCATGACTGGCGTCTGGTCGTCCTGGCAGGAACCATCTGCTGGTTCGCCAGTGCCGTCGCCATCAGCCTGTTTCATCGCGCCAGGGCCTCGCGCGGCCGATCGCGCGCGGTCTGGATTGCTCTCGACGCGGCGGTCGGAGGGTGCGGAATCTGGGCCACGCATTTCGTCGCGATGCTGGCCTACGCTCCGGGCGCGAGCGCCGGATACAACATACCCGTCACCCTGCTGTCGCTGGTTTTCGCGATAACCATCGTCGCCACGGGCCTCTGCATCGCGTTGTCCAGCGCGCGGCAGTCGGTGGTTGCCCTCGGCGGCGCCGTCATAGGCGGTGGCGTCGCGGCGATGCACTACACGGGCATGGCGGCGCTCGAGCTGCCGGCCTACATCGTCTGGTCGAACGGCATCGTCGCTAGCTCGATCGTGTTGGGCAGCCTGTTCGCGGCGATCTCGCTGCTTGTCGCCGCGCGCCGCGACAATCCCGCTCATACCCTGGTCGCGACCGGACTGCTGACGGTTGCCATCGTAGCGCATCATTTCACGGCCATGGGCGCCGTCACGCTCATTCCCGACTCGACCCTCGGTAACGACGGGCTTTCGGTTTCTCCGACCTCGCTCTCGTTCCTGACCGCGGTGGCGGCCTTCGCCATCCTCGGTCTGTCGCTGCTGGCGGCGATGATCGACCGCCGCGCCAAGGGCGAACTCCATCAGCAGAAGGTCCTGCTCGATACCGCGCTCGACAACATGTCGCAAGGATTGGCCATGTTCGACGCGGATGGGCGGATCATGCTGTACAATGAACGCTATGCCGAAATGCTGGGACGCACCGGCATGACGCTGCAGGGCCGTCTGCTGCTCGACGTGCTTCGGCAGCAAAAGTCGCTCAATCGCTGGGACGGCGATCCCGATCAGTTCGCCGCCAGCGTGATCGCCAGCGCCAGGGCCGGCGAAAGCGTGACGCGGACGGTGAGCCGCAACGGACGTTCGATCCGCGTCGTCGATCAGCCCATGAAGGGCGGCGGGTGGATCGCAACCTTCGAGGATATCACCGAGTGGCAGGCAGCCCAGGAACAGATCTCGCATATGGCGCGCCATGACGCGCTGACCAACCTGCCGAACCGCACCCTGTTTCGCGAGCAGCTCGAAAAGGCCCTGCGGCTGGCCAGGCGCAGCGACCAGCTCGCCGTGTTCTGTCTCGACCTCGACCATTTCAAGGACATCAACGATTCGCTCGGTCACCCCGTCGGCGACGCGCTCTTGAAAGAAGTCGCGCGCCGTCTCGGCGAATGCATCACCGAAAATGACACGGTGGCGCGGCTGGGCGGAGACGAATTCGCGATCGTGCAGTTCTGCAGCGATTGCGAACCATCCGCCGTGGCAGCGCTCGCCAGCCACGTGGTCGAGAAGGTTTCCGCGCCTTACGAGGTTGGCGGCCATCAGCTCGTCATCGGCGTCAGCATCGGCATTTCGCTGGCGCCGGAGGACGGCAAGAATCCGGACGAACTGCTCAAGAAGGCCGACCTCGCGCTCTACCGCGCCAAGGAAGACGGTCGCGGCACCTATCGCTTCTTCGAGACCGGAATGGATGCCCGCGCGCAGGCCCGGAGGCTCATGGAACTCGACTTGCGCGCTGCGCTGCAGCGCGACGAACTCGAGGTCTATTACCAGCCGATCCGTGACGTTGCCAAAGACGTCGTCGTCGGCTTCGAAGCGCTGGCGCGGTGGAATCATTCGCTGCGCGGCATGATCTCGCCGGCCAATTTCATTCCGCTGGCGGAAGAAACCGGGCTGATCGTGCCGATCGGCGAGTGGGTGTTGCGGCAGGCTTGCATGGACGCGGCCGGCTGGTCGCAGAATGTCGGCGTCGCGGTCAATCTCTCGCCGGTGCAGTTCAAGAATCCCGACCTGGTAGCGACGGTAAAGCAGGCGCTCAAAGACTCCGGCCTTCCAGCGCACCGGCTCGAGCTCGAGATCACCGAATCGGTGTTGCTGCAGAACAGCGAGGCGACGCTATCGGTTCTGCACGAGCTTCGCGCCTTCGGAGTGCGAATTTCGCTCGACGACTTCGGAACCGGCTATTCGTCGCTCAGCTACCTTCGCAGCTTCCCGTTCGACAAGATCAAGATCGACCGTTCGTTCGTCACCGAGTTGGCGACGCGCGAGGATTCGATGGCGATCGTGCGTGCGGTGACCGGCCTCGGCAAGAGCCTGGGCATCGTCACCACGGCCGAAGGCGTCGAGACCGACGCACAATTTGACCTGTTGCGTCAGGAAGGCTGCACGCAGGCGCAAGGCTATCTGTTCAGCCCGCCGCGTCCCGCAGCCGAGGTGGAAGGCATGCTCAGGAAAGCACGGGCACAGGCGGTCGCTTAGGGCCGGGCTTCAGGCCTCGCGCAACGCGAAATGCGCGCCGCAGAACGCCATCACGGCGCCGAGACACAGGGCTGCCAGGCCGGCGAGTACGCCCGACACGGTCGGGACCGGGCTCGGCGCGGAGGCGGCCTGTCCGGCGCCGGCGAGGATCAGCACACCGACGGCAATCAGGAACTGCCGCATCCGCTGCGGGATTTGGCCGGATACCGCGCTGTGCATCAGGTCGGCGGTGAAATAGCCGCCGGAAAAACCGACGGTCGCGATCAGCCACCATGCGATCGCCGCGCCCGCGGGCATGAACTGGCTTGTGTCGTTTCGCCACAGGCCGCCGAGATCGAGCCCATAGCGCGCCCCCAGCATGTGCATGGCCAGCGCCAGCAGCACCCCGGAAACAATCGCGCCGGCCAGGATCAGGCGGCGCGGAAAATAAGTCGTTTCGGCCATGGCCCGCTTGTAAGGTAAAGTCGGCACGCCGCGCAAGCAGGCGGAATCAAACGACGCGGATATTTTGAATTGCCGACATCACTGCCGAACGAGGTAACGGGAGGCGAGGGCGCACGCGCGATCAGCTACGCCTACAAGGCGTCGCTGATTTCCTCGGCCTATCAGTTCGACCTGACGGATGCCGGACTGTCGTGGCAAATCGGCGGACGGTCCGGCGTGTGGCCCTATGCCGATATCGCGTCGATCCGCCTGTCGTACCGGCCGATGTCGATGCAACCTCGCCGCTTTCGCGCCGATATCGGGAAAGCCGGCGGCGGACGGATCGCGGTTCTTTCGACGAGCTGGCAGACCGTCACGCTGATGACGCCGCAGGACCAGGGCTACCGCATCTTCATCACCGAGCTGCATCGGCGGATGCGGGAGGCTGGCAGCAGGGCGTCACTCACCGGCGGCATCGGAACGCTGAGCTATGCCGCGGCGGTCGCGATGCTGGCGCTGCTGGCCGTCGCCATGGTCGCGCTCCTCGTCCGTGCGCTCTCGACCTCCGAATTCACGGGCGCGTTGTTTTTGATCGGCATCGCCATCTGGTTTGCCTGGACCATCGGCGGCTTCGTCAGGCGCAATCGGCCGTGCAAATATACGTTCGACAAACTCCCCGGGTCGCTGCTGCCATAGGGGCCGTCGCAATCAAGCGACACGAAATGTGATTTCGCGAGGCGCCGGAAGGCGCGGCAGTCTAGCGGCATTCCCTTGGGCGAGATTGACGTGACCGACACGACGACGCGATTGCCGACGGAAGCCGAGATTGCGGCGATCAATGCGCGGCATCTGATCGAGACGCCGCTGCGGCCGGCCGATCTCCTGTTCGTATTCGGCACCCGCGAGGATGTCGAAGAACGCATCGAGGAAGCCTGCCGGCTGTGGCGCGCGGGATATTTTCGCTGGGCGATCGTCAGCGGCGGCGTCACGCCGGGATCGGAGCGGTCGGAATGCGAGATCATTGCCGGTGCGATGGTCGCTCGCGGCGTTCCTGCCGATGTTATCCTGAGAGAGGACCGCGCGAAGAATACCGGCGAGAACGTGATCTTCTCGCTGCCGATCATCGAGCAGGCGATCGGGCTCACCAATATCCGAAGCGTGATCTGCCTCGGCAATACCTGGACCGCGCGCCGCTATCCGATGACGCTGCACCGGCACTGGCCCGACGTGCAGAAGATGCTGGTCACGGTCGACAGCTTCAGGACGCCGCGGGCGCTCTGGCATACCGACGCGGAATTCAGCCGCCGCATGCTCCGCGAGTGGGAGAAGATCGAGCCGTACAAGGCGAGGGGCTTTATCGCCGAATGGCCGGCGGGCTGACAGCGCGATCGATCGCGCTATTCGGTCGTATCGACATCCTCCTTCGCGGTCAGCATGGCCGACAGCGTTCGCAGCGCCAGGTCGAGTTGTTCGCTGCTCGGCGCGCCGAGCGCCAGGCGGACCGCGTTGGGGGCATGGCCGGGCGTCACAGCGAAGGTGGTCGAAGGCGTGAGCGCGATGTCGCGCCGGGCCGCGGCCGCGACAAACGTCTGTGACCGCCAATGCGGGGGCAGGGTGAGCCACAGATGATAGGATTTGACGTTCGCCTGCACCTCGAAGCCGGCGAGGTATCTGGCCGCCAGGTGCTGGCGCCGCGAAGCGTCGATCCGCTTCAGGCGAGAAAGTTCGGCCACCGTGCCGTCCGCCATCAGCCGTTGCCCGGCGGCAAAGGCAAATCCGGAAGCCGTCCATCCGCCGGATCGAACCGCGGCCATCACGCGCTCGCGCAAGCGCGGCGGCGAGACGATGAAGCCGAGCGCCAGCCCGGGCGCTACTTTCTTCGACAGGCTGTCGAGCGTGATGCAGATGTCGGGCGCGAGCGCGGCCATCGGCGTTTCCTCGTCCAGAAAGCCGTAGACCGTATCCTCGATGACGGTGAGGCCGAGCTTCTCGACGACGCGCAGCAACTCGGCGCGGCGTGTCTGCGGCATGGTCATGCCGAGCGGATTCTGGATCGTCGGCTGAATGTACAATGCCGACAAATGCGTCTCGCGGTGCGCCTTCTGCACCGCGTCGGGGCGAACACCACTTTCGTCCATGGCGAGCGGGACCAGCGTGACGCCGAGCCGCGCGGCGATGTCCTTGATGAAGGGATAGGTCAGCGCCTCGACGCCGCAACGGCCGCCGCTCGGGACTGTCGCCGCGAGCGCGGCGGCGATGCATTGCCGGCCGTTCGCGGTGAAGACGAGTTGATCGGGCGCCGGCGACCAGTCCTCGTGGGAAAGAAATTCTGCGGCAATCGTTCGCGCCGCCAGCGTGCCGGTCGTGGACGAGTGCCGTAGTGCCAGATCGAGCACTTCGGGGCGTTCCAGCCCCGCGAGGCTTCTTGCGATCATCGCCGATTGCATCGGCAGGATCGGATAATTCACTTCGAGATCGATCCGCGCGCCGCGCGGCTCGGCCGGCAGGGTGACATTGGGGCGAGACTCGCCCGAAACGAAGGTGCCTCGTCCGACCTCGCCGACCACGAGGCCGCGGCGCAGCAGCTCGGTGTAGACCCGGCTTGCGGTCGAGACCGCGATCTTGCGTTCGTAGGCGAAGCTGCGCTGCGGCGGCAGGCGGTCGCCGGGTTTGAGCGCCCCATTGGCGATCTCGGCGGCGACGGTATCGGCAAGCTTCAGGTACTCGAACTTCGACATAATTGCACCGAGAGCAATGTTTTCCTTGCACCGAGAAATGTATCGGATCATTTAGAGCCTATCAAGCCCATGATTGCACTGAGAGGGGTGCAAGCAATCAGATCATTGGAAGGTTCAAGCGCCTCGCGGCGTTTTAGCCAGTGGCAGCGGTTGCCGTGCAGCAGCAAGGAGAAGGACGATGACGACGATATCCCAGACGGCAGGCCAGCCTGCTTCCCGGAAGAGCCCGGCCGGATTTTTTGGCCTGCTCGGACGCTGGGCGAACGACGTCGTCACCTATTTCGCGCACCGCGAGGCCGTCAAAACCCTGAGTGAACTGGACGATCGCGCGCTTCGCGACATCGGGGTCGAGCGCAGCCAGATCGAATCGGCGGTATACGGCGCGATCGATCCGACGTTCGGACGGATGATGTGAGGTGTCCGGCGCCGCCATTCAGCGGCGCCGTGCCATCAGTGCCGGACTACCAGCACCGAGCACTTGGCGTAACGGACGACGTGGCCGGCGTTGGACCCGAGAAAATAGGTCCGCATTGCCGGACGGTGTGAAGTCATCACGATCAGGTCCGCCTTGATCGCTGCCGCCTCTTCGAGGATCTCGTGATAGATGCCGCCTTGCCGCACTGCGATGGAAATGCGGGGCGCCTCGATACCGGATTCCCTGGCTACGATGGCGAGCGCTTCCTCCGACGTTGCGCGCTGCTGGGCATCGAAATCGGCAGGCACATATTCGGCCAGCATCGTCGGCGTCATCGGCAACACGTTGAGCAGGCGCACCTTGCCGTTCCATGTCTGCGACAGCGTGGCGGCAGTGGCGATCGCCGGCTTGGCCAGATCGGTATCGGCCAGATCAATCGGCACGAGAATCGACTTGAACATCTTCGTCTCCCGAGGCAACGGTCCGGTTCCGATTTGTCGGAAGCCGACTCCAGCCCTTTGTTTTGACGTGTTTTCTCTCAAGCAAACTTGTAAGCGAACTTGTCGTCATTTCGCGCGAAAGCGGGCGTCAGTTTAGCACGGCGCGCCTCGATGTCCGCAGCCCCTCAATCGTCGAGCGACTGCTTCAGCAATTTCGGACTGGTGAAGCGCACCAGCTTGCCGTGGCGGAAGGCGACTTCGCTCCAGTCGTCGATCGCAAAATCCAGGATGGCAAGGCCAGCGGTCGGCAGATTGTCCTCGAGTGACTTCTTCGCCGCGGCATCGCCGCTGCCGGCGAGCATCAGCGCCAGTTCGTGCATGCCGGGATTGTGGCCGATCAGCATCAACCGCTTCGGATCGGCGACATCGGCCATGCGAATGATCTTGAGGAGCTGCGTCGGCTCGGCACCGTAGATCTCGTCGAGCAGTTCGACATGCGGCTGCGGCGAGCCATCCCGCGCTGCATCCTTCATCGCGTCGCTCGCGATCTCCCAGGTCTGCCGCGCACGCACCGCGGTGGAGACCATGACGGTATCGGGAAAGGGCGGATGCCGGCCGATCCAGGTTCCGATCGCGGCGGCGTCCAGCCGGCCGCGCTCGTCGAGACGGCGGTCGTGGTCATGGCCCGAAGGCGCGTCGTGTTCGGTCTTGGCGTGACGCAGCAGCATCAAACGGCGCATGGGCGCATTCTCGATTCGGTCTTAGTCTGGACTAATCTACAAGCTCATGTCGCCGACAAGGTGACAAGCGCCGCAGCGGTCCGTAAGAAACGCCATGCCCGAGACTTTCACAAGTGCGACCAACGGCCCCGAGGATGACGCGCCCTTTCGCTCGCGTCTTTCATTCGACCTGGATGTTGACATTTGCGTGGTGGGAGCAGGCCTTGCCGGCCTCACCGTGGCGCTGGAGGCGGCGCGCCTCGGCGCCAGCGTGGCCGTGCTCGAAGGCCGGCATGTCGGCTGGAATGCCTCCGGACACCAGCTTGGCACCGTCATGCCAGGCTACAGCCTTCCAATCGGCGACCTGATCGAGCGCGTCGGTATCGAGGATGCGCGCGAGCTCTGGGCGATGTCGAAGGAGGGGGCGGATTACGTTCGGGCCGCCGCCACCGAGGAGGCAATGCCTGGAATCGCACTGAGCGAGGGTGCGCTGGAGGTCTCCAATGTCGATGGCGGCGAAACGCTGATCAGCCGGCTGCAGACATTGAGCGGGGACTTCGAAACCGAGGTCGAGGGCTGGCAGGTCGACCGCGTACGCGACCAGCTCGGGACGGCGCGCTATTACCACGGTATCTATTTTCCGCGCGCGTTCCAGATCGACGGCCGCAAATACGTCCGCGGTCTTGCCGCGCAGGCACGGCGGGCGGGGGCGCGCATCTTCGAGGATACGCCTGTCGTCAGCATCGATCCGTCAGGGATTCGCAAGCGCATCGTGACGCCGTCGGCGCGGCTGCGCGCCTCGCACATCGTGCTCGCCGGCAATGTCCATCTCGGCGCACCATTGCGCCGCCTGTCGGAGACGCTGCTGCCGGTCTGGCGCTACGCGGCCGTGACCGAGCCACTGGGGGAGCGGCTCGCCGAGGTGATCGCTTTCAGAGGCTCGGTGGCCGACAGCGACGGCATCGATCATTTCAGGATCGTGGACGGCGATCGGCTGATGTGGGCGAGCCCGGAAACCACCTGGGACGCGCGTCCCGGCCGGTTCGGTCCAGCCATTCAGCGCCGCATCGCGACCGTCTTCCCGCGACTGGGCAAGGTCCCGATTGCCGAAACGTTCGGCGGCGCCGTCGGCGTGACCGTGCATGGCATGCCGCAGATCGGCCAGTTGCGCAAAGGGCTGTGGGTCGCCAGCGGCTTTGGCCGGCAGGGGCTGAACACCTCGGCGATGGCGGGGCAGATGATCTCCCGCAGCATCCTGTTGGGCGACGATCGCTGGAAACTGTTCTCGCCGTTCGAACTGGTCTGGGCGGGCGGCGCGACCGGCCGCGTCGCGGGCCATTTGATCGGCCTGTGGGGGCGGGGCCATTCCGCCGCCGCGGGAGCGCTGGCTCGTTACCGTGAAGGCGCCCGCGCCCGGGAACGCGTTCGCGAGGCGCGCCTGGCGGAGGCCAACCGGCAGGCCGGAACCCGTCCGCCGCCGGCCGCGCCACGCCCGGTGCGGCCGCAGCCGCCGCGGCCGGCCGAGCCGCAGGACAGCGGTATCCCGCTCGCTGCCTCGCAGGAAAGTGAGAAAATTCCGGACGGATCGATGTAACGTCGGCATTTCTGGCCCGTATCTGATGGCGACGTCATGATCGCCACGCACGGAGATTTCCATGTTCGACCGCCGTATCCTGCTCACATCCGTTGCCGGCCTGTTTGGCCTGACCGCCTTCCGTTGGCTGCGCTCGACGCCGGCGCAGGCCGCCGAGAAATTCGAGGTTGAAAAGACCGACGCCGAATGGCGCGCGCAGCTAACGTCGCAGCAGTATGATATCCTGCGCAAGCACGGCACCGAGCGGCCGGGTTCCAGCCCGCTGCTGAAGGAAAAGCGCAAGGGCGTCTTCGCCTGCGCCGGCTGCGATCTGCCGCTGTTCTCCTCGGACACCAAATACGAGAGCGGCACCGGCTGGCCGAGTTTCTGGCAGCCGCTCGACAATGCCCTTGGCAAGACCGAGGACCGCACCTTCGGCATGGCGCGCGTCGAAGTCCATTGCCGCCGCTGCGGCGGTCACCTCGGCCACGTCTTCGAAGACGGGCCGCAGCCGACCGGCTTACGCTACTGCATCGACGGCTTCGGGATGGTGTTTCACCCGGCCGGGCCGCAGGCCTCATAGGCGGCCGATACCCGGCAATTGTTGCCCGCCCGGCAAATGTGCCCCGGTCCTCGGACCGGGGTTTTTTCGTTAAGTGATTGATTTATATGAGAGTTGTGGTTTGGCACACCGCTTGCGACACGTTCTCCCGACGCGGCCTGGTCTTCCGAGCCGCCCCGGATCGAATTTGGAGAAAATGTCATGGGTATCTTCGGCGCTCTAACCACCGCGGTCGGCGGCCTCCGCGCCAACTCCTACGCGCTGGAAAACGTCTCCGGCAACATCGCCAACTCGCAGACGACGGCGTTCAAGCGCATCGATACCTCGTTTCTCGATCTGATTCCGCAGACCGCCACGACGGCGCAGCTCGCCGGCGGCGTGACCACGCAATCCCGCGCCACCAACTCGGTGCAGGGCGACGTGCAGTCGGCCTCGGTCGCGACCTTCATGGCAATCAACGGCAACGGCTTCTTCGCGGTTCAACATCCCGGCAACTTCACCGACGGCACGCCGGTGTTCGACGGTGTCGACCGCTACACCCGCCGCGGCGATTTCCAGCTCGACAAGAGCGGCTATCTCGTCAACGGCGCCGGCTACTATCTGCAGGGCGTGCCGATCGACCCGACCACGGGCAACCCCTCCGGCAGCTCGCCGCAGGTTCTCCGATTCCAGAACGACTTCCTGCCGGCGCAGCAGACGACGAGGATCGACTATCGCGCCAACCTCGCCAGCTATCCGCTGACGACCAAGCACGACGTCTCCGTTCCGGGATCGGAATTGATCGTACCGGGATCGTATAGCGCCGGACACAATCCGCTCTCGCTCGGTACGCCGCCGGCGCCCTATACCGACGCCTCCAGAAGCGGCACCACCCAGAACAACAAGGCGACGCCGTCGGTGGCGAACACGGGCGCGACCCTGCTCAATGGCGCGGCCGGTACCGATTCGATCGCGTCCAACTTCATCATCGGTGACACCATCACGGTCAACGCCCAGACCATCACCTTCGTGGCGTCAGGCGCCGTCGGCAACAACCAGGTCAACATCGGGGACGACATCGCGACCTTGCTGGGCAAGATCGACGCGATCACGGGTACGGCGACCGCGTCCACGATTGCCACCGGCTCGATCACACTGCATTCCGGCATTCTCTCCGATCTCTCGGTATCGAGCTCGAACACCGCGGCTTTCGCCGCGCTCGGCTTTACCGGCACTGTGACGGCGACGCGCGGCGGCGGTGGCGGCACCGGCACCGGCCAGGTCATCGGCAACGACAACTCGACGTTCCTCGGGGAATCGATCGCGGGCGGCGCGGTGACGACCTACGACATCTCGGGCGCCCCGGTGAACCTGCAGTTCCGCTGGGCCAAGTCCGACAGCGCTACGCTGGGCGCGGGCCATACCGACACCTGGAACCTGTTCTACCAGGTCAATCCCAACGCGACCGGCACCCAGGTCGCGTGGCAGAACGTCAACACCAATTTCACCTTCTCCGCCTCGGGCCAGATGTCGCCGGCCGTTCCGTCCGTGCAGCTCAACAACGCCGTGGTCAACGGCGTGGCGCTGGGCAGCCCCGTCATCAACTTCGGCACCGGCGGCGTCACCCAATTCGCCGACGCCAACGGCAACGTGCAGGTCAACCAGATCCAGCAGGACGGTTTCCCGGCCGGTCAGTTGCAGTCGGTAGGCGTCGGCACCAATGGCCGTATCGTCGGCAACTACTCCAACGGCCGTAACCTCGACCTCGCCGAAATCTCGGTTGCGACCTTCAACGGCACCAACTTCCTCAAGCGCGTCAATGGCGGTGCGTTCGAGGTCACCGACGGATCCGGACAGGCGCTGTTCGGCAAGGCCGGAACCATCGTCGGTTCCTCGCTGGAAGGATCCAACACCGACATTGCAGACGAGTTCACCAAGCTGATCGTTACCCAGCAGGCCTACTCGGCCAATACCAAGGTGATCACGACTTCCAACACGATGGTGCAGGACCTGCTGAACGTGCTGCGCTGATCCGCGGCGGTTCGTTCGCGAATGCGATTTGAGATGGGCAATCAGTCATGGGTTTGAGTCAGGCTCTCTCTACCGCGATGTCCGGCCTGCGCGCCACGCAAGCCGCGATCTCCCTGGTTGGATCGAACGTCGCCAACGCCGAAACGCCCGGTTACGTCAGGAAAACGGTCATCCAGTCCGCCGGCGTAACCGGCGACTACGGTTCGAGCGTTCTGCTGCACGGCGTCGACCGCCAGCTCGATCAATATCTGCAGACTGCGTTGCGCACCGAAACCTCCGGCGCGGCCTATGCCGATATTCGCTCGACCTTCCTGCAGAATTTGCAGAGCGTTTACGGAAATCCGTCCGAAACGGGAACCATCGAGGACGCGTTCAACAAACTATTGACCGCCTTTCAGGGCCTGTCGACCAGCCCGGATTCGCAGTCGGCGCGGATCGGCGCCGTCAGCGCCGCGCAGACGATGGCGCAGACACTCAACGCGACGACGCAGGGCATCCAGAATCTTCGCGCCAACGCCGAGATGGGCATCAACGATTCCATCATTACGGCGAACAACGCGATGGCCCAGATCGCGTTCATCAACAACCAGTTGCAGAACAATGGCAAGACCGACGCCGCGACGGCGTCGTTGCTCGACCAGCGCGACCAGTACATCACGCAGCTATCGGCGTTGATGGATATCAGAACGGTCGTCAACGATCTGAACCAGGTGACCGTGTTCACCAATTCCGGCGTGCAACTGGTGGGGACGGAGGCAGCTCAGCTGTCCTTCAACCCGCAGGGCACGATGACGCCCAATACGCTCTACAATCCGACCGATCCGAGCAAGAGCAACGTCGGCACCATCACCATCAACTTCCCGCATGGCGGCAGCTACGATCTGGTGTCGACCAACTCGATCCGTTCGGGCAAGATCGCCGCCTATCTCGAGCTGCGCGACAATACGCTCGTAAAGGCGCAGGCGCAGATCGACCAGTTCGCGGCCGCGATGTCGAGTTCGCTGTCGGACAAGACGACCGCCGGCGCCGCCGCTCCGGCCTCGGTCCTGCCGCAGGCAGGTTATGATCTCGATCTCGCCGGCTTGCAGTCCGGCAACGTCATTCACGTCAGCTACAAGGACAACACCACAGGCGTCACGCACAATCTCTCGATCGTGCGCGTCGACGATCCAAGCGTGCTGCCGCTGAGCAATAACGCGACGCTGGATCCGAACGACGAGGTGCTGGGCGTCGATTTTTCCGGCGGTATGGCGTCGGTGGTTTCCCAGCTTAACGCCGCGCTCGGAACGACTGCAAATCTGCAGTTCGCCAATCCATCGGGCTCGACCTTGCGCGTGCTGGACGACGGTGCTCCGAATCGCTCGGACGTGCTGTCGGCCTCGGTCACCACGACGATGTCGTCGCTGACCAGCGGCAATGCCCAGCTTCCGCTGTTCACCGACAATGGCGGGATCTATGCGGGCGCGCTCACGGCCAACGGTCCGCAGGTGACGGGGCTTGCCGGCCGCATCAGCGTCAACCTCGGGCTGCTCGGCGACCCCTCGCGCACCATCGTATTTTCCACCAGCCCGCTGACCGCGGCCGGCGACACCACCCGTTCGGACTTCATTCTCACGCAACTGCAGACGGGGAGCTATCGCTACTCGCCGCAGAGCGGCATCGGGACCACCGCCGCGCCGTTCACCGGAACGCTGCTGAACTTCGCCAAGCAGTTCATCAGCCAGCAGGGCGAGGCTGCGACCTCCGCCAAGCAGCTCTCGGACGGTCAGGCCGTGGTGCTGAATACGCTGCAGAAGAAGGTCACCGATGCATCCGGCGTCAATATCGACGACGAGATGGCGCATCTGCTCGCGCTGCAGAATGCCTATTCCGCCAACGCCCGCGTGATGTCGTCCATCAAGCAGATGTACGACACGCTGATCCAGGCCATGTGAGGGTTTCATGTCGATTGATGGCGTTAACGGCAGGACATCCTATATCGGGACCGCGATCATGGGGCTGCGGGCGCAGCTCGATGGCCTGACCCAGCAACTCGCCAGCGGCCGGGTCTCGACGACCTATGCGGGGCAGGGCGCCAATCGCGGCTTTGCGCTCAGCCTGCGCGCGCAGGTCAGCAGCATCGACGCCTTCTCGGACACCGCGAAGAACGTCAACACGCGGCTCAGCGTCGTCAATCTTGCGCTGCAGGGGATGGTCGACATCGGAAGTTCGGTGAAGAGCGCGGCGAGCACCTCGACCATCATACTCAATGACAGCGGCCAGACCTCCGGCCAGATCACGGCGCAGGCGGCGTTCTCGAACGCGGTGTCGCTGCTCAACAGCCAATCCGGCGATCGCTATCTTTTTTCGGGCCGCACCACCGACACGGGAGCGACGGTACCGGCCGACGTCATGCTCAATGGCGTGGGAACGCAGGCCGGTCTGAAGCAGCTGATCAATGAGCGCCGCCAGGCCGATCAAGGCGTCAGCAATATGGGGCATCTGACGGTATCGTCACCGCCGCTCATGCCGGTGACCAGTCTTGCCGAGGACGGTTCTTCGTTCGGGTTGAAGCTCGGCCCCGTCACCTCATCGTTGCCGGGCGCCGTGACGCAACCGGCCGGGGCGCCGCCGGCGACGGTCATCGATTTCGGCGCCGCCAATCCAGGTGATGGCGACACGTTCACCTTCAACTTCAACCTGCCGGACGGCACCAGCGAAGCCTTCACGCTGACCGCGACCACGAAGAATCCGCCGCCGGCCGGTTCTTTCCTGATCGATGCCGACCCCGTAGTGGCGACGGCCAACATGCAGGCCGTGCTGACGTCCTCGATCCAGACGCTGAGCGACACCTCGCTGGTCGCCGCTTCGGCGATCGCCGCGTCGAACAATTTCTTCAATCCGTCGGCGACGCTGGTCGGAAGCGGCCAAAACAACCAGAATACCGTGCCGGGGCCGATCACCGGTGCGACGTTGCTTTCCGGCGCGGCCAACACGGATTCGCTCTCTGCCAGCTTCGCAGCGGGCGACACCATCACGGTCAACGGCACGCCGATCACCTTCGTCGCCTCCGGCGCCACCGGCAACCAGCTCAACGTCACCGACAGCGTGCAGGCCTTGCTCGCCAAGATCGATGCGATCACCGGGACCACGACGCCATCGACGGTCACGGGCGGTGTGATTGCGCTGCACGGTGGAGACGGCGATGCTCTCTCGATCTCGAGCTCGAACGCCCTGGCGTTCACGGCGCTTGGCTTCAGCGGCACGCCGAGTGCGACCGCCGCGCCGCTGCGGGTCAACGGCCCGCCGTTTGCGACTGCCACCAATCTGATCGGCGGCACTTCGGCCAACACGGTGTCGTGGTACACCGGCGAAGTTGGGACCGATCCGGCACGCGGCACCGCGATCGCGCGTATCGACCAGTCGGTGACGGTGCAATATGGCGCGCGCGCCAACGAGCAGGCGCTGCGCTACCAGTTGCAGAATATCGCGGTGTATGCGGCGGTGACGACCAACGCCAGCAATCCGAATTCGAAGGCGCAGATTAACGCGCTGCAGCAGCGTATCTCGGCGAACCTGGCGCCGCAGACCGGCCAGCAGTCGATACAGGACATGCAGGCGGAGTTCGCCGGCGCGCAGAACGCCATCAAGGCATCGACCGATCGCCAGACCCAGCTCAAGGGAATGGCGCAGACCATGCTCGACCAGATCGAGGGCATCAACCAGGACGAAGTCGCGACCAAGATCCTGGCGCTGCAGACCAGCCTGCAGGCCTCGTATCAGACGACGTCGATGCTCTACCAGACCACGCTGACCAAGTTCCTGCCGATCTGATCGGGCGACTTCCGTTCTCAGGCAAGAAGGCCTCGTTGCGGAGGCCTCTTTCGTGTCAAGCGACAGGTCGCCGTTATGCGGATTTGCGGTCGGCCTGCCCGGACGTTTGCAGTTTGCGGGCGCTCTCCAGAATCTGCTCCTCATGGCCGATCAATTTCTTCGCTTCCTTCAGCGCATGATAGAGATCGCCGTTCAGCGTGTAGTTGTTGATGGCTTCAATGAAGGGCCATGCGCTCGGCATCGTCGAGATGATTTCGCGGACGAGGCTGAAATAAGTCGGGTGGTGCGCCATCGGATCCGGCGACAGGTACATCAGCTGTACCGCGAGGTAGACCAGCTTGGCCGGGGTGTCCGCGGTATCGGGTGTCAGGATGTCTTTCTCGCGCAGGATCGGAATCCTGTCGCCGTCGATCAGTAGCCTGGCGCGCTGATCGGTGTTGGTGACCACGCAGGCGCCGATGATGATTCGCTCGTGCGGTTTGAGCTCGACTTTCAAGGCCATGCCTGTTCTCCCTTTGGCGCATTCCGCGCGTTGTCGTGCCCGCCGGCAGATTCGGCATCCTTCCCGATGATGGTTAACCAATCGTGAAGATGCGAAATGTACCCGTTTGACGGGACTTTTCTGAATGCGCCCCGTAGAAATACGGAATGAATTCAGACGCAAAAATTTGCTGCCTTTTACGGACGTCCGGTCGGGTCAAATTCATTTTTTCTTAGAGACTTGCTTCCAGAGTGGGGCGTCACCTGGCCGAGAGGTCGGGATCGTGCTCGTTTAATTTCACACCAGAAAGGTATGAAAGATGTCCGGTATTGTTCTCTCGGCTTCGGTTCGCCAGAACCTCCTCTCGCTGCAGTCGACCGCCGATCTGCTCGCCACCACGCAGAATCGCCTTGCCACCGGCAAGAAGGTCAACACCGCCCTCGACAACCCGACCAACTATTTCACGGCAGCGTCGCTTGATGCGCGCGCCGCTGACATCAACAATCTCCTCGACAGCATCGGCAACGGCGTGCAGGTGCTGCAGGCCGCCAACACCGGCATCACCTCGCTGCAAAAGCTCGTCGACTCCGCCAAGTCGGTCGCCAATCAGGCGTTGCAGACGACGGTCGGTTTCTCGACCAAGTCGTCGTTTACGTCCGGCGTGATCGCGGGCGCTACGGCCGACAATCTCGTCGCCGATCAGAATCCGACCAACGCCGCGTTTACTGGTGCTGCATCTCCGGAGCGCGCTGCGTATACCAGCACCGCGGTAGCTACCCCGGGCGGCCAGCTCGAGACGGCCGGCCCGGTCAATGCGACCGCTTCGTCGCTTCTGTCGGCCCTCACCGTTCCGGTCGCGGCTGGCAACACGCTGGTTGTCAACGGCAAGACGATCACGTTCCAGGCGGGCGCGAATGGCCTCGTCGGTTCGGGCGCCGCCTATACGATGGGTGTCGATACCTCGCTGAGCGATTTGATGACCGCGATCGACACCCTGTCGGGTAACACGACGCCGGCCAACGCGTCGACGGCAACGGGCGGCATCATCACCCTGAGGTCCGGTACGGCCGCCGACCTCGTCGTGACCGGTACCGCCGCCGCCGCGCTCGAAATCAACACTGTTGCTCAAAGCACTGCTACTCGTGGCGGTGGCGCAGTGTCGCCTGCGGCTCTGGCCGGGACCACCAAGCTCAGCGCAGGTGACGGCACCGCACCGTCGCTGGCGAATGGCTTCGCGGTGGGTGACACCATCACGGTCAACGGCAAGACGCTGACCTTCGTGGCCTCAAACACGCTCGGCAACGACCCGAACCAAATCAAGGTCGATAGCGACGTCACCGGCCTGCTGGCGAAGATCGACGGCCTGACCGGCTCGTCGACGCCCTCGACCATTACCGGCGGCCAGATCACGCTGAACACCGGCTCGCTGAGCGACCTGACGCTGTCCAGCAATAACGCTGCCGCTCTCACGGCGCTCGGTCTGCCGGGCGGCGTGACCCTGGCTCGCACGCAGGTCCCGGGCGTGCTGGAAGGCCAGACATTGCACATCGCAGCGACCGGCGGCGGTACCGCCACCGACATCGTGTTCGGTGCGGCTCCCGGCCGCGTCTCCAACCTCAACCAGTTGAACGAGGCCCTTGCCGCCAACAACCTGCAGGCCACGTTCGTGTCCGGCAAGCTGACGATCACCACGACGAACGAAGCGGCTTCGGCCACGATCGGTGCGATCACCGGTTCCGCGGTTGGCGCCGGCCAGGCGTTCGCTGCCGGTACCACGGCTCCGGCACCGATTGTCGACCCGTCGGCCAAGCTGACCCGGGACAACCTGGTCATTCAGTACAACAACATCATCAACCAGATCACCACCACCTCGCAGGACGCGTCGTTCAACGGCATCAACCTGCTCGGCGGTGACACGCTGAAGCTGACCTTCAACGAAACCGGCAAGTCCACGCTGAATATCCAGGGGGTGAACTTCAACCCGGCGGGCCTTGGCCTCGACGTCCTGAACACGGGCGCCTTCAAGGACAACGCTGCGATCAACGACATCGTGACGGCGCTGAACGGCGCGTCGTCCACGCTGCGCTCGCAGGCTTCGGCCTTCGGTTCGAACCTGTCGATCGTGCAGATCCGTCAGGATTTCTCGAAGAACCTGATCAACGTGCTGCAGACCGGCTCGTCGAACCTGACGCTGGCCGACACCAACGAGGAAGCGGCGAA
>OEIU01000966.1_pt1 | contig 21581 bp, 18 predicted proteins | sample 1539221 | NCBI WGS metagenome assembly OEIU01 (sample SAMN03792071, study PRJEB22550) | activated sludge metagenome | feature: wastewater treatment plant; material: activated sludge; isolation source: Wastewater treatment plant of a petroleum refinery complex | place: Argentina: Zarate | collected...
GGACCACCCGGCGCCACCAACCGCGGCGCCGCGATCCGCGCCGTGGCGTCGTCGGTCTCGCCGAGCGCGATGGTGCCCTGCACCGGGCCCGCGCCCACGATCGGACCGGAGCGGTCCGGGCGGTGCGACGGGTCGAGCGAGATCAGGGTGGCCTGCAACGGGGCGGACGCCTCGGCGAACGCCGGGCCCTCCGCCGCCGTGAGCGCCGCCGCGATCGGGTCGGGGCGGGTGAGGCTCGGCGGACCGCCGAGGTCGAACGGCGTCACGAGGTTCGTGCCCTGGGTGCTGACGGTCGCCGTGGAGACCGTGGTCACGGGAACCGCCACCTTCGGCGGCTCGGTCGGCGCGACGGTGCCGAGGGACGGCGGCCGCGGCGCCTCGGGCGCGATCAGGACGGGCACCAGCTCGCCCACGCCGGGGATCGGCGCGGCCGTCTCGCCGGCGGGCACCGGCGGATCGCCGGGCAGCACCTCCGGGATGGCGGGCAGCGGCAGCTGGAGGTCCGGCAGGTCGATCACCGGGATCGGGATGTCGACGACGGTGGGCCCGCCGGAGGGCGCAGGCGCCGGCGCCGGCTCGCTCGCCGCGGGCGGGGCCTGCGGCTCCTGCGCGGCGGGCTGCTCGGCCGCCGGCTGGTCGGCCGGGGCGGGCTCCGACGTCGCCGGGGCGGGCTCCTCGGCGGCAGGCGGGGCCTGCTCCGTGGTCGCCGCCGGCTGGTCGGCCGTGGTGGCCGTCCCGTCCGTGGTGGCGGAGCCGTCCGTCGCGGCCGGCTGCTCGGCGGTCGTCGCGGTCCCCGCCGTCCCCTCGTCCGCCATGGCGATCGCCGGCACCGCCAGCGCCACCACGAGGGCGATCACGAGCACGCGCAGCCAGGCCGCGAGGCCGGCGGGGCGTGACGTCGTGATGGAGGAGATCACAGGCGAACCTTCTGACGCACGATGCAACGTCCGCGGAGAGGGTTTCCGCAGGACGGCACGATACACCGAACGGATGGCGCAAGCACGCGATTTCCGTTTGTCATCGTCACGACCCGTCCGTGGGCACGGCCAGCGGCAGGAGTTCGGGCAGCGCGGCGATGGTCGGACACGCCCATCCGGCCGGCGCAGTCGCCCGTTCGCCGTCCCGGTCGATGAGCACGGCGCGCACCCCGGCGGCGGCGGCACCGGCGCAGTCGTACTCCGGCAGATCGCCGCAGTGGAGGGCCGCGGCGGGGGCCACGCCCAGCGCGCCGAGGGCGTGGTGGAAGATCGCCGGGTCGGGCTTGCCGGCGCCGACGACGGCGCTCGTCGCGACCACGCCGAAGCGGTCGCCCACGCCGAGGCCGTCGAGCACGTCGCCCAGGCCGCAGTCCCAATTGCTGACGACGCCGAGGCGCAGCCCGGCATCGCGCATCGCGTCGAGCGCGGGCAGTGCGTCCGGGAGCAGGTCGAACCGGAGCGCGTCCACCAGGATCTCGGTCAGCCGCGGGAGCGGGGGCACGTCATCGCCGAGCCCCTCGGCAAGAACGGCCGCGCACCTGAGCCGCAGGGACGCCAGGCTCGGCGGGTCGTACCCCTCGTCGTGGTGGGCGCGGTAGTGGAGCACCTCCGCGCGGAGGGCCGCGGCGACGCGATCCGGCGGGTGGCGGTGGCCATCCGCGGCGAGCAGCCCGGCGAGCCGTCCCACCGGGTCGTCGAGCCGCACGAGGGTGCCATAGGCGTCGAGCAGCACCGCCTCCACGCGGACCCCGTCGTTCATGGGAATCCCGGGACCGGCGCTATGATCGCCTCCCTCATGCGGCGGGCACCGGCGGGGGGCGAGGGGTGACGCGCCGGAGGATCGTCATCGGCACCATCGTCGCGGTCCTCGCGTGCGTGGTGTGGGCGCCGGCGCTCATCGCCCAGCACTACGCGGACGGACCCGGGGGAGCGGATGTCGGTATTGCCAGGCTGGATCGCGGATGGGAGTTCGTCTATCACGCCGTGCGCCTGTCGCGCGGCGCGCGCCTCGGCACCGAGGACGCGGCGCTGACGCGTGCCCGTGACGTCTGGGCCAGCCGGCCGGGCGCCCAGTCGGTCGAGCTCGTCTACATGGACGGGAGCTTCCGCGTGCCGGTGCCCCCGGGCGGCGTCGCCCCGGCGGCCGGGCGCGCCGTCGCCACGCCCCTGTCGCCCCTCGGCTGGGTGGTGCGCGGCCGCGTCTGCGGCGGGCCGTCCCAGCCCATCGGCGTGCTCGACTACCCCACGGGCCGCGTCGCCTGGAACATCCGGCCGGTGACCTGCCCGTGAGCGACCTCCGCAGACGCCGGCGGGGCCGGGAGCGCAAGCGGCGGCGGCGGCGCTCCAACAGGTGGCTGATCCTCGGCGGGACCGTCGCCGCCCTGTTCGGCGGGGTGCTGCTGTTCTCGGCCCTGGCCGTCCACTCGGTCGCCGAGGAGCTGAACCTCCAGGAGGGGGACCTGAAGGAGATCCGCCTCGGCCAGAACACCCGGATCTACGACAAGAACGGCAAGCTCCTCGGGATCGTCGCCGGCGTGACCAACCGCACGGTCGTGCCCTCCCGCCGCATCCCACAGGTCCTGAAGGACGCGACGGTCGCGATCGAGGACAAGCGCTTCTACACGCACGACGGCGTGGACTACTACCGCCTGCTCGGCGCCGCGTGGCGCGACCTGGAGAGCGGCTCGGCGAGCCAGGGCGGAAGCACCATCACCATGCAGCTCATCAAGAACCTGTACGACCCGCAGGCCGGGCGGACGCTCTCCAAGAAGATCGAGGAGGCGTACCTCGCGTACCAGTACGAGGAGCGGTACTCGAAGGACGAGATCCTGGCGAAGTACCTGAACGGGGTCTTCTACGGCCAGAACGCCGTCGGCGTGCAGGCCGCGTCGCTCACCTACTTCGACAAGGACGTCTGGGCCATCAACCTCCAGCAGGCGGCGCTGCTCGCCGGCCTGCCGCAGGCGCCGAGCAGCTACAACCCGTTCGCCAATCCCGAGGAGGCGAAGGCCCGGCGCAACCTGGTGCTCGACGAGATGGCCGACCAGGGCTACATCAGCCCGGAGCTCGCGCAGCGGGCCAAGCGGTCGGGCCTGGACCTGAAGCGCGGCAACGCCTACAAGGCGAAGCGCGAGGAGTACTTCTTCGAGTACGTGCGCCAGCTGCTGATCGACCGCTACGGCGAGAAGCCGGTTCAGAAGGGCGGCTTCAAGGTCTACACCACGATCGACCCCGCCCTGCAGTCCGCGGCGCGGAAGGCGATCAAGGAGAACCTCTACTACGACGACGACCCCGCGTCGGCCGTCGTGATGGTCGACTCCCAGAAGGGCTACATCCGGGCGATGGCGTCGAGCGTGCGGTTCTCGGCGGAGAACCAGTTCAACTTCGCGACGCAGGCCGAGCGCCAGCCCGGATCGACGTTCAAGACCTTCGTGCTGACGGAGGCGATCCGGCAGGGGATCAACCCTTACACGACGCTGTACGCCTCGAAGAAGCTCGACTTCGTCGACCCGCAGTACGGCCCGATCGATGTCTCGACCTACTCGAACACCTACCGCGGGGCCATCCCGATCGCGTCGGCCACGCTGTCGTCCGACAACTCGGTGTACCAGCAGCTGACGCTGGACGTGGGCCCCGAGAAGGTGATCCAGACCGCCTACGACATGGGCGTGTCGAAGGCCCGCAAGCTGCCGGACGTGGCCTCCATCGGCCTCGGCGCGGGCGAGGTGACGCCGCTCGACATGGCCGATGCGTACGCGCCCCTGTCGAACGGGGGCTACCGCGTGACCCCCCTCGCGATCTCCAAGATCGTGAAGCCCAACGGCGACGTCGACGTGTTCAAGCCGGAGCGCAAGAAGATCTTCAGCGACGGCGTGGCCTACGAGGTCACGCGCATCCTCCAGAACAACGTGACCGGCGGCACCGGCACCGGCGCCCAGATCGGCGTCCCGGTGGCCGGCAAGACCGGCACCACCAGCGACTTCCGCGACGCGTGGTTCGTCGGCTACACCCCGAAGTACTCGACCGCCGTCTGGGTGGGCTACCCCAACGCGACCGGGGCCGCCCGGTTCATGACCAGCGTCCACGGCATCGCCGTGGCCGGCGGCTCGTTCCCCGCGTCGATCTGGGCGGACTTCATGCGCGTGGTCGTCGACCGCGACGGCGGCTCCGACCCCTTCGACCTGCCCGACGAGCCGATGACCTGGTCGCCGTTCAGCAGCAACTTCACGCGCTCGGCCATCGCCCTGGCGGCGAGCCAGGCGGCGGCGTCCTCGGCGGCCTCGACGGACACCACGGACACGCAGGGCACCACCACCTCCCAGCGCCCGCCGCCGAGCACCGTCCAGCAGCCCGCGCCGCCCGCGCCGCCGGTCTCGACCGTCTCGCCGGTGACGCCGCCCACCCCCAGCCCCCCGACGCCGCCGGCGCCCGCGACGCCGCCGCCGGCCCCCCCGACGACGCCCACGCCACCGCCTCCCACGACGCCGTAGGATCGCGGGTGACGGAAGGGGGGTACCCCCCGGGATGATGGCGCGGACGGCACGGGTGGCGCGGACGTGGGGCCGGCGGTCGGCGACCGCCGCCGCGACGCCGCTCGGAGCGGCCGTCGTGGCCGGGCTCATCACCGCGGCGCTGCTGCTGTTCGGCCCTGCCGGCGGCGACCAGGCGGCACACCTCTACCTGACCCAGGCCTGGCGGGACCACGGCTGGCAGCTCTGGGACAACTTCTGGTACTCGGGCCGCTACGCCCAGATCAACTACAGCCTGCTCTTCTACCCGTTCGCCGCGGTCGCCGGGACCACGTTCGCGGTGAGCGCGTCGTGCGCCGGGGCGGCCGCGGCCTTCGCCGCGCTGCTGCGGCGCCGCTGGCCCCAGATCGCGACCGGCCCCGCCGTGGCGTTCGCCCTGCTGGTGCCGCTCGGCGCCGCCGCCGGCACCTACCCGTTCCTCCTGGGCCTCGCGCTCGCGCTCGGGACGCTCCTGGCCCTGGAGCTCGGGTACCGGGCCTGCGTCCTCGCCGGCATCGTGCTGACGGCGCTGGCCCACCCGCTCGCGCTGGCGTTCCTGCTGGTGGTGCTGATGGCGGTGGGCGCCACCACCCGCGGCTGGTGGCGCCGTCCCGGCGACCTGGCGATCGCCGCCGGCGCCGCGGTGGTGGCCGCCTCCCAGTTGATCCTGCTGCGCGGATTCGCGGCCGACGGCGCCCGCTACCCCTTCGACCCCAAGGACGCCCTGGCCATCGCCGGGTTCTGCGCGGCGGGCCTGCTGCTGACGCGCGGGCTGCCGGACCAGCGCCCGCTGCGGGCGGTGTTCATCGGCTACGCGGCGCTGGGCGCGGCGGCGTTCGCGTTGTCGTCGCCCCTCGGCGGCAACGCGGTGCGGCTGATGCTGCTGATGGGCGTGCCGCTGCTGCTGCTGCCGCTCGCGGCGCGGGGGTTCCGGCCGCGCGGCATCGCCGTCTCGCTGCTGGCGGTGGCGCTGCTCTGGCAGGCGCTGCCCGCCGTGGCCGGGTGGCGCACGGCCGCCGACTCGCGCGCCCAGGACGAGCGCTTCTGGTACCCGGTCATCTCGTGGCTGGAGCAGCACCCGGACACCAACCACCGCGTGCAGGTGGTCGCCACCGCCGACAACTGGGAGGCCTACTACCTGGCCCGCCGGGGCGTGCCGCTCGCGCGCGGGTGGTTCCGCCAGGACGACTTCCCCGCCAACCAGGCGCTCTACGAGGACCTGACACCGGGCCGCTACGTGACGTGGCTCCACCGCACCGGCGTCCGCTGGGTGTTCCTGCCCGACGACCCGCTCGACTACAGCGCCCGCCGCGAGGCCGACCTGCTGCGCTCGGGCGAGTCCGGCCTCGAGCGGGTGGCGCAGATCGGCGGCTGGACGGTGTTCGAGGTGCCCCGTGCGGTGCCGATCGCGACGCCCGCCGACGGCATCTCCGTGCTCGCGCTGACCTCGACCAACATCACGCTGGACGTGAAGGAACCCGGGACGTACCGCCTGCGGCTGCGCTACACGCCGTACTGGCAGGTGGAGCGCGGCACCGCATGCGCGGAGCCGCGCGATCCGTTCGGCACCGATCTGCGGGTGGACCGGCCCGGGGTGGTGCGCCTGGGCTTCGACGTGCGCCTCGGCACGTTCGTGGGCGCGGTGTTCGGCAGCCAGGGCGGCTGCGCCACCTCACCGGGCGTGATCGCCGCCGCGACCCGCTGACCGCGAGAGGCGTCTAGGGGGGCCCGATCCGGGGCGCCCACTGGGGGCCGCCGAGGCTCCAGTCGAGCGCCGCGTGGAAGTCGTTGATGAGCAGGGCCCAGATGTACCAGCCGATGATCGACGCCACCCCGAAGAAGGCGCTGGCCCGGTAGACCGTGAGCATCACGGAGTCGCTGGCCTTGGTGCGCAGCCAGAGCCAGAACGTGTCGCGCGGGACGATCTCGGTGTGGAAGTGGTGGGCCGTGAACATGCGCCAGTTGAACGAGAGCCACACCGCCCACAGGATGTCCCACACCCCGCCGAGCGACGTGTAGTAGGCGATCGCGTCCTCCTTCCTCCCCGCCTGGCCCACGTATTGCCAGACGTCGAAGTGGAGGTGCCACTCGGTGAACGGGAAGAACAGCATCACCCCGACCGAGTCGAGCGTGTCCGAGAACACGTGGGCCCATGCGCCCAGCACGAACGAGAACGCCCAGATCCAGTTGCGGCTGAGCGCCAGGATCACGGCGCCCACCAGCAGCCCGAACGCGAGCGAGTGGGTGAAGCCGACGCCGGGGAACCCGCGGTGCAGCGCCACCGGGTCGTCGACGAGCTTCTCGTGACCGGACCAGCCCAGGCCGTACACGGCCCACTTCGTCGCGATGTCGGGGGAGTAGGAGCCGAACAGGCACAGCGGCAGGCTCACCACGCCGCCGAGCTTGGCGCGGAAGAGGTAGGGCTCGAGGTCGTGTGCCGCCCAGCTCACCGGCCGTCCCGCGGGGGCAGCGGCGGGACGGGCCGCGGGAAGAGGCGCCCGGCGATCCAGGTCACCACGAGCAGGTACGGGATGGACTCCCAGAAGCCGAGCAGGAAGAACGGCTGGTGGAATGCGCCGAGCAGGGCGTAGGCCAGGACGGCGACGGTCCAGAAGGCCACGGCCAGGCGGGGACGCACGACGGCAGTGGCGGACGGGCCGCGCGGCGGCGGCGTGGGGTGCTCGGGCACGCCGGGACTGTTCACGCTTGCGCCGCGGTTCGCAAGGGACGACGCTCCCGCGGGTGCCGCCCGAGACGATCCGGATCCTCACGTGGAATCTGTTCCACGGCCGCGACGGCCTGCCCGGGCTGGGGCCCACCCGCCGCTCCACGTGGCTCCGGCGTCCCGAGGAGGACGGCGTGCACGTGCACCTCAACCGCAAGCTCACGGGCCACATGGCGGCGCGCATCCGCGCCTGGGCGCCGGACGTCTGCGCCCTGCAGGAGGTGTCGCGCCGCGGGGTGCGCGAGGTCGCGCGGCTGACGGGGATGGCGGCGGTGTGGGCCGCCACGGGTCCGCTCATCGGGCCGGCGTGGCTGCGGGACGCCCTGGCGGAGCGCAACCCGGACCTCTGGCGCACCCACGAGAGCAACGTCAACGCGCTGCTGGTGGCGCCGCGGCTGACCCTGGTCCCGGGCACCCGCCGGGCCGTCCGGCTCAACCCGCCCCGCACGATCCTGCGCGACGCCCGCGAGCTCCGGCTGACCCGCGGCGAGCTCGCCCGCTGGATCCCCGAGCCGCGCCGGGTGGTGCTGGCCCGGGTGCGGCTGCCGGGCGGCGGCGAGCTGGTGGCCGGAAGCGTCCACTGCCACAACGCCCGCCACCCCGACGTGACGGGCCGCGAGATCGGCCGGGCGGCGGCGGCCGTGCTGGCCGCCGCGGGCGGCGGTCCCGCCCTGATGGCGGGCGACCTGAACGCCCCGCCGTCGCACCCGGCGCTGGCGGCCCTCGCGGCCGGGGGGTGGGAGGGCGCCGCCCCGGACGGCGGGATCGGGATCGACCGCATCGTCCACCACGGCCTCGAGACGGTGGAGGCCCCCCACCGCCTGGACGCCGGCGCGCGGGAGGTGGGGGTCGCGTGGGGCGGTCGCGCGCGGCGGCTGCGGCTGTCGGATCACGACCCCGTGGTGGCGGTGCTCAGGGCGATCTGATCTCGAGCTGCGCCACCAGCAGCACGATGAGCAGCACCGCGGCGGCGACGGCGGCGCGGGGGCGCCCGGGCCGCTCGTGGACCCAGTCGGCCAGCGGCCACACCAGCGGGAACGCGAGCAGGCCGAGGCGGGCGAACGACTGGATCGTGCCGCTCGACAGCGGGATCGCCAGCACGGCCGCCGAGTACGCCACCCACGGGGAGCGCAGGCCACCCTCGCGCCGCCAGAGGCGCACCAGCAGCCAGGCGTACAGCACCAGGAACGCCAGGTCGCGCGCCGTCGCCGTCCACGCGGCGGTGAAGTGGCCGTCGCGCACCAGGTCCCAGCCGGCCGCGACCTCGCGGGGCATGTCGGTCACGAGGCCGATCCCGAGCTGCCCGCGGTCCCACGCCCGCTGGGCCTCGAACGGCAGCAGCGCCGACCCCCGGGCCGCCGCCATCCAGCCGAGGAACGCCCCCACCGCGAGGACGCTCGGGGCCGCGGCCAGCGCGATCCGCCGCCAGCGGCCCGGAGCGGGCTCGCGCACGGCCAGCAACACCAGCAGCAGCACCACGATCCCCCCGGTGGGCCGGCTGAGCGCGGCGACCGCTGCGAGGAGGCCCGCCAGCGCCCACCGGTCGCGGACGGCCGCGAGGGCGGCGCCGATCGCCCCCGCCAGCGCCAGGCCCTCGGTGTACGCCAGCGAGCAGTAGAGGGCGGCCGGCAGCAGCGCCAGCGTCCAGACCGCGTGATCGGCCGCGACGCCGCCCTCGCGGCCGCGCGTGAGCCCCCACATCGCCCACAAAGCCCCCAGGAACGCGAGGTTGGCGACGACCACCGCCGCGACGAGGGGGTTCACGGCGATGCCGGCCGCGGCCGCCATGATCCCGGGCATCAGGGGGAAGAAGGCGAGGTTGGTGTACACCTCGCCGACCTGCCCCATGTCGTGCGCGTAGCCGTGGCGGGCGACGTCCAGGTACCAGGTGGTGTCCCACCCGCCGAGCAGCGACAGCCAGTCGGGCACGTACGGGTCGACGCCGCGCGCCGGGATCCCGAGCAGGACGCTGAAGACGATCGCGGCGCCGATCACCAGCGCCCGCGAGGCCAGCCACGCCCTCAGCGGCGCCCTCACCGGCGCCGGCCGGACAGCATCATGCCGAGGCCCACCAGCAGCACGGCGCCCGCCACGATCGGCGTGACCACGGCGGCGGCCTCCAGGTCGATCGCGGCGGGCACCCGCTCCGGCCCGCCGGGCGGCCCCACCGACAGGTCCAGCCGGGGGTCGGCCGCCGCCCACAGCGACAGGGCCAGCGCGACCGCGCCGCAGGCCGCCGCCAGGGCCCCGGCCACCCGGGCGGTGGCGGCGGCGCCACCGGGGCGGACCGACAGCTGGAGCGCCCCCGCCAGCACCACCCCCGCGCCGAGGACCGGCAGCAGCCACAGCTGCCCGGCACCCGCGAAGCCGCTCGCGTGGGTCGGCGCGCCCACCGGCGGGGCGGTGTACCAGCCGAAGGCGGGGAGGGCCGCCATCGCCGCGCCCAGCCCCAGCCGCACCGCCCCGGCCGCCCGGCGGCCCGTCACGGGCCCACCCGCCGGAACACCGACACGCCGTCCTCGTGGAACACGCGGCGGACGTCCGGGCGGGCCTCCAGGGCCGCGAGCCGCGCCGCGTGCGCGCGTGGCAGCAGCCGGTCGGCCAGGTACGGCCGCTTGGCGTCGACGATGATCCAGCGGGCGTCGCCGATCACGGGGAAGGTGTACACGCGCTCGCGCTCCGAGAGGTGGGACCCGAAGAGGTTGCCCGCCGAGACGGGGACGCCGCCGGGGATCAGCGCCGTCGCCCGCGCCATGACGCGCGCGTGGTCGCTCACCCGGTACTGCTCGGTGCGGGCGTCCGACCCGACGGCGGGGATCGCCCCCCACCACGGGAGCGGGCCCAGGTAGACCCCCGACAGCGCGACCGTCCCCACCCACACGGCGGCCACCGCGCCCGTCCGCCGGAGCGCCGGCGCCAGGAACGCCGGCGGGCGGCGGCGCAGGGTGGCCAGGCCGAGGATGGAGGCGGCCACCAGGAACGGCACGATCACCGCCACGTACTGGAACTGGATGGAGTACTGGGGGAAGTACTCGGCCAGCACGTTGATGAGCACCTCCGGCAACGCCCCCGCCGCCAGCAGGGGGGCCAGGAGCGGCAGGAACAGCAGGGGGATGAGCAGCGCGCCGAGGTAGCTGACGCGGTCGTAGCCGGCGATCCACTGCACCGCCTCCCAGGGCGAGCCGATGTCGTAGCGGCTCGAGAACTCCGTCCCGCGGCCCTCGTTGAAGTGGGGGATCACCACCTTCATCGCGAACGCCACCCACGCGACCGACACCGCCGCGAGCACCGGCCCGTACCGGCGACCGGTGCCGCGCACGAACATCCAGACGCCGAGGACGGCGAGCGCCAGGCCCACCTCCTCCTTGGTGAGCAGGGTCAGCGCGGCGAGCACCGTCAGGGTCACGTGGCGACGTTCCTCCGCCGCCCAGATGCACCACAGCAGCAGCGGGGCCGCGAGCGTGACCGGGTGGAACTCGGCCACCGTCGTCCACATGAGGGGCGGGTAGAGCAGGTAGACCGCGGCGCCCGCGACCGCCAGGCGGTCGTCGCCCAGCCAGCGGCGGCCGAGCAGGAACGCCGGGATCGCGCCCGTCGAAACGATGACGGCCTGCGACACCAGCAGCGCCTCGGGCAGGTGCCCGGTCCAGGTGAGCGGGGTGAACAGGACCAAGATCGGGTCGACGTGTGCGCCGAGCCGGGTGAACTGGCGGCCGAGCTGGTCGGTGGTCTCGAGCGGCCGCCCCTGCGCGGTGCTCCACACCGCCTGCACCATGTTCCCCACGTCGAAGCGGCCGGTCCAGAACGCGCGCTGGCGCTGCACCGAGAGGTAGCCCAGGAGCCCCGCGTACACCGCCATCATCGCCGCGACGGCGACCGCCGGGCGGCTCAGCCTCACCGGTTGCGGCCCACGACGGCCAGCACCGCGATCACCGCCAGCTCGACGACGGTCAGCAGCACGCGGGTGCCGACCGAGAGCGCCACCGCCACGCCGGTGGGCAGGTTCTGCGCCAGCGCCAGCGCGAACGCCCCCTCGCGGACGCCGAGGCCCGACGGGAAGATGAAGGCCACCATCGACACGGCGAACGAGAGCAGGAACGCCAGCCCGATCTCCGCGACACCGCCGCTCTGAGGGCCGGCGGCGGCGCGCACGGCGAGCCAGACCCCCACGCCGAGGACGCCCGCCACGAACGTGTACCAGCCGAGCAGCGCGAGCAGGCGGCCCATCGGGATGAGGCGCGGCAGCGGGTCGCGCCCCGCCTTGGCCAGCGCCCACGCGGTCAGCGGCCCGAAGACGCGCGGGTGCAGGAACACCAGGCCGAGCGGCAGCAGGGCCAGGAACCAGAGGCGGGCGTCGCGGTCGGGGCCCGCGTACAGCCCCACGTAGAGGACGGAGGCGGCGGCGGCCACGCCGAGCGTCAGCACCTGCTCGTAGGTGGTCGCCCCCAGCGTCACCCGCCGCGGCACGCCGCGCTCGTACGCCAGCACCACGCGCCCCACCACCATCAGGACGTTGCCGGGGACGTAGCGGCCGAGCAGCGACGTGGCCCAGATCGACAGGGTCACCCGCCGGGGCGGCCCCGGATGGTGCATGTCGTCCTGGATCGCGGTGTAGCCGAGTCCCGAGAGCACGTAGAAGGCGGCCAGCACGAGGCATGAGAGGGTGAGCAGCCCCGGGTCGAGGTCCCACTGGTACTCCGAGACGGCCTTCCAGCCGTCCACCAGCGCCCACGCCAGGAACCCGAGGATGAGCAGGCCGGCCGCGAGGCCGCCCCAGCGGCGCAGGGGGCTCGCGGGGGCGGGGGCCGGGGCGGCGACCTCAGGCGGAGTCGGCACGCCGGTGCGCGACGGCCAGCAGGCCGTGGTACCCGGGTCGGCGGCCGACGAAGGCCGAGTCGATCTCGAGCGCGGCGCGGACCACCCGGGCGGCGAGCTTCGGCGGCGCCCCCAGGTTGGCCGAGCCACCGCCCGCCGCGACCCGACGGCGCAGCGCGCGCCGGTACACCTGCCGGTGGTAGAGCCCGGTCAGCGGGAAGCCCCAGCCCTCGGCGCGGGCGTCCGGGAACCCGGCGGCGCGCATGCGGTCCTCGAGCATCCCCACCGTGTACCGCCGCCGGTGGCCCGCCCACTGGTCGGTCCAGTCGTAGCGGTAGGGGTTGGCCGGGACGGTCACGATCAGCAGCCCTCCGGGCCGGAGCACCCGCGCCAGCTCCGCCAGGGCCCCAGCGTCGTCGTCCAGGTGCTCCAGCACCTCGGCGCAGACGGCGGCGTCGAACGCCGCGTCCGGCAGGTCCAGATGCTGCAGGTCGCCGGTCGCGACGGGGTTGCCGTCCAGGGCGCCGCGCGCCGCCAGCGCCGCGCGCGTCCAGTCGCAGAACTTGGCGCTGGCGTCGACCGACGTGACCGACAGCCCCGCATCGACCATCTTGAGGGTGAGGCTCCCGGCCCCCGAGCCGGCGTTCAGCACGACCGGGCCGGGCAGGGCCGGCAGCAGGCGCCGCAGCACCAGGGCCTCGCGGAAGTCGTGGCGGGGCCCGAAGGCCTCGGGGGCGTCGCCCCAGTCGTGGGTGGTGACGGTGGATGCGCTCACGGGCGCAAGACTAGGGGGACGAGCGCGTCACGCAGCGCCAGGGCGGCGGCGGGGGGGGAGCCGTGGCCGCGCCAGCGCTCGTGCCCGGCGGCGGCGATCCGCTCGCGCAGGCCCGCGTCAGCGGCGAGCCGCCGCAGCGCGTCGGCCAGGGCCGGCGCGTCGCCGGGCGGCACCAGCAGGGCGCTGTCGCCGTCGGCGAGCTGCTCGCGCACGGCGGGCGTGTCGGCCGTGACCACCGGCCGGCGCGCGGCCATCGCCTGCCACACCTTGTTGGGCACCACCCGCGCCGCCTTGTCGCTGGTGCCGAAGACGCCGAGGGCGATCGCGGCGGCGCCCAGCTCGTCGCCCAGACGCGCGTACGGCACCCAGCGCTCCCAGGTGAGCCCGGGCGGCCGGTCGCGGCGCAGCTCCTCCTCCAGCCACGGGCCCAGCTGGCCGTCGCCGATCACCCGCACCGGCGGGACCCCGGGCGCGCGGGCCGCCTCCAGGACGGTGGCGATGCCGTGCAACGGCGCGAGCTTGCCGTAGAACAGCGCGGCGGGCGGGCCCCCCGGCGCGGGCCGCGGCGCGCACGGCTCCGCCCCGGCGCCCCCCGGGACCCCCGCGACCCGGCTCCGCGGCACGCCGCACCGGGCGCCGAGCCAGTCGGCACCGGCGGCGGTGTCGGCGAGCACCAGGTCGGCGGCCGCGAGCGTCACGCGGTCCGCCCCGGCCAGCGCCGCGGCGGCGGCCCGGCCCGCCAGGGCGCGATCGCCGGCGAGCGTGTCCCACAGCGAGATCATCATGTCCACCACCAGCGGCACCCGCAGCGCCTTCGCGACGGCCCAGGCGGGCACGGCGTCGGGCTGGGCGGGGTAGCCGGCCACCACGGCGTCCACGTCCCGGTCGTGCGCCACCTCGCGGCCCAGCCCCGCCCAGGCCGCGGCGAAGCGGCCGCCCGCCCGCAGCAGCGGCCCGGGGCGCAGGAAGGCGCCGGCCTTGTGGCGCTGGTCCTCCCAGACCGGCCGGTGGTGCTCCACCACCTCGACGCCGAGCTCCCGCAGCCCCGCGATGAGGACGCGCGCACGGGGGTAGTCGCGCTCGTACGTCCCCAGCCACATCACCCGCATGGGCGCCTCCCGGGCGGCGTCAGCGGAGGACGCGCTCGACCCGCGATCTGGCCTCGTCGTCCTGCGGCCGCAGGTGGTAACGCTGGATCATCTCGCTCACCAGCCCGATCGAGAACAGCTGGACGCCCACCACGATCAGCAGGACGCCGAGCAGCAGCAGCGGGCGCGTTCCGATGCTCTCGCCCAGGATCCGCAGCACCGTGAGGTAGGCGCAGATGACGGTGCCGACGGCGATGAACAGCACCCCGAGGCCGCCGAACAGGTGCATCGGCCGCTGGCGGAACCGGCCGATGAACAGGATCGTCATGAGGTCGAGGAACCCACGCAGGTACCGCTCGAAGCCGTACTTGCTGCGTCCGAACCGGCGCGGGCGGTGGTTGACGGCGAGCTCGGTCACGCGGAAGCCCTCGTCGGCGGCGAGCACCGGGATGTAGCGGTACTGGTCGCCGGTGAGGGTGAGGGAGCGGACCACCTCCGCCCGGTACGCCTTGAACCCGCAGTTCAGGTCGTGGAGGCCGATGCCGGACATCTTGGCGGTCACGCCGTTGAAGACCTTGGACGCCGCGCGCTTGCTCCACGGGTCCTGACGGTCGCGCTTCCAGCCGCTCACCAGATCGGCGCCCGCCTCGAGCTCCGCCAGCAGGCGCGGGATCTCCGACGGGTCGTCCTGGAGGTCGCCGTCGATCGTGACGATGGCGTCGCCGCGGGCCTCGCGGAAGCCGGCCATGAGGGCGGCCGCCTTGCCGAAGTTGCGGCGCAGCCGGACGACCCCCACCTCCGGCTCCGACGTGGCCAGGTCGGTGAGGATCTCGGAGGTGCCATCGGTCGATCCGTCGTCGACGAAGAGGATCTCGACGCGACGTCCCAGCGTCCGGAGCACCGCCAGGAGCTCCTCCGTGAGCGGGCGCACCGATTCGCGCTCGTTGTAGACGGGGACGACGACCGAGACGAAGGCGAGACGCGCGGCCACCGCGGCGGATGTTACTCGCGGGCGGCCCGGGCGCGGGGAAGCCGGGCGGGCGGGCGGGGCCGCGCCGGGCGGCGGGGGCGGCGGCGGGCGCGCGTCCCGCCGACGCCGCCCTTCGCGGCGCGGGCCCAGGTCAGGGCGATGATCGACCAGAGCGCCGCGCCGAACAGGACCGCCACCAGCGGCCCCGTGCCGCCGCGCGAGCCGTTGGCGACGGTGTCGATGAGGTACCAGACCGCGAAGAGCGGGTTGGAGTTGAGGACGCTCGCGGTCGTGACGGCGAGCGCCAGGACCGGCAGCAGCGCCAGCGCGGCCAGGGCGGGCAGGTGCCAGGGGCGGTCGGCGTCGGGCGCCAGCAGGGCGGCGTGCGCCGCCGGCACCGCCAGCGCCAAGGCGAACGGGCTCAGGATCCACAGCGCGATGAGCAGGGCCGAGATCACCGCGAGCGCCGCCGCGCTCTCCGCGGCCGCCGGCGCGCCGATCCGCCGGGCGCGGCGGCGGGTCCCCACCCAGGCGAGCGCCCCCGCGCCGGCCGCGATCGCGATCGCCAGACCGGCGAGCGCGCCGAAGCGCGCCTCCGCCGGCAACGGCGGGGCGCCGGCGGCGGCGCCGGGCAGCAGGCCGGCGAGCGCGAGCAGGTGGGCCACGAACACGGCCACGCCGATCGGGACGGCCCGGACGCCGACGGCGCGCAGGCCGTCGCCCAGCGGGACCCCCTGACGGCGCCGGCGGGCGACGATGTCGAGCGTCGCGACGAGCACCGGGAGCGCCAGCAGCAGGAGCGCCAGCCGCGCGACGGTGGGGCGCAGGAACTTGCCCGCGAACGCGAGGGTCCCGTCGGCCGCCGGGACGGACGTCGCGCCGTCGAGGGCGCCCAGCAGGTTGTTGGCGGCGTTCGCCACCAGGGCCATGCGCTCCTCGGTGGGCTCGCGCCCCGGCCGCAGGGGCGACTCGCCGCGGTTGGAGAGGGTCACGGCCGGGATGCCGTCGGCGATGGTGGCGCCCTGGTCGCCGAAGGTCTGCGGCACCGCCAGGCGCATGAGCTGCTCGGTGAGCGACGGCATGCCGTCGGTCCGGCCGCCGGCGCGCTCGATGGCCGAGTCGGCGATGCTCCCCAGCCCGAGGGCCTGGCGGTCGGTGCGGCCCGCGGTCCAGACGTGGATGCGGTCGCCGTTGGCCTCGCCCGGCGCGTCCAGCACGACCGCCGCGGTGATCGGGAAGGCGGAGAAGCGCTCCAGGAACCAGCGCACCCCCGCGTTGCCCACCGTGCTGCCGTCCGTGGACACGAAGAGGTGCGGACGTGTGTGGCGGGTGGTGGCCGACGCGTTGGCCAGCCGCAGCAGCACCGCGGTCGCGCTGGCGCCGGCGCGCACGCCCGCGGGGGTGTCGCGCGGCGCGATCACCACGATGCCGCCGCGCGGGCGCCCGGCGGCGCCCGGCACCGCCAGGTACACGTTGCGCAGCTGCACCGGCTCGCCGTCGTCGCGGGCCTCCAGCTCCTGCACCTGCACCCGCGTGTCGCCCGGGACCTGGGCCAGCTGGTCCTGCACCCACCGCGCCGCGGCCTGGTCGGGGCCGGAGCCCGCGGCGCGCTCGGGCGCGATGCCTGCCAGCTCGCCCGCCAGGACGAGCGTCCCCTGGCCGTCGATCGCCGACGGGAGCGCGGCGTCGGGACCCGGGTCAGGGGTCTGCAGGGTCAGCAGCGCGACGACGAGGGCGACGCCCGCGACCAACCAGCAGGTGCGATAGAGGCGGACGTTCAGCACGGTGGGCGACCGCCGGTGGGGGCCGGCGACGGGGCGTAGAGTGTAGCTTCGGAGGTCCCGCCGTGAGCCGTCGCCCCGCCCCGCTCATCCTCGTGTCGAACCGGGGGCCCGTGACCTTCGGCCACGGCCCGGACGGCGAGCTGCGACAGGAACGCGGCGGAGGCGGCCTGGTGACCGCCCTGCTGGGGCTGGTGGAGCACACCCCGGCGCTGTGGGTGTCGGCCGCGATCAGCGACGGCGACGAGGCGATGGCCGCCACGCACGATGGCGGCAGCTTCCCGATCGAGGACTTCGGGCTCGACACGCGCCTGCGGTTCGTGCCGATCGACCACGACACCTACAACTCCTACTACAACGTCGTGGCCAACCCGATGCTCTGGTTCATCCAGCACTACCTCTGGGACCTGAGCAACGCCCCGGACGTGCGCCGCGAGGAGCTCGACGCGTGGGAGCACGGCTACCTCGCGGCCAACGAGGCCTTCGGGCGGGCGGTGATCGAGGAGCTCGACCAGGACCCGAGCCGGGTGGTGATGCTCCACGACTACCACCTGTACACCGCCCCCGCCGCGATCCGCCAGGCCCACCCGGACGCGTTCCTGCACCACTTCGTCCACATCCCGTGGAGCCAGCCGGACTACTGGCGGATCCTGCCGCCGCACATCCGCGAGGGGATCCTGAAGGGCCTGCTGGCCAACGACATCGTCGCGTTCCACACCCGCGCCTACTCGCGCAACTTCCTGCTCTGCTGCGAGGACCTCCTGGACCTGGAGGTCGACTACGAGCGGCGCCAGGTGCGCTGGCAGGGCCGGGACGTGTGGGTGCGCTCGTACCCGATCTCGGTGAACGCGCCGATGTTCGAGGAGCTGGCCCGGACGCCGGGGGTGGCCGAGGAGGAGGGGCCGATCCTGCGGCGGCGGCGCGCCCACCTGGTGGTCCGCGTCGACCGCACCGACCTGTCGAAGAACACGCTCCGCGGATTCAAGGCGTTCGACGTGTTCCTGGACCGGCACCCCGAGTTCCACGAGGACATCACCTTCTTCGCGATGCTCCAGCCGTCGCGGCAGGACGTGGACGAGTACGTCGAGTACGTGGCCAAGATCCGCGACGTGGTGAGCCACATCAACACGAAGCACGGCACGACCGACTGGATGCCGATCGACCTGCGCTTCGAGAGCAACATCCACCGCGCCGTCGCCGCCTACAAGCATTACGACGTGCTGATCGTGAACCCGATCTTCGACGGGATGAACCTCATCGCGAAGGAGGCGCCGCTCGTGAACGAGCGCGACGGCGTGATGATCCTGTCCGAGAACGCCGGCGCCCACGAGGAGCTCGGGCACTTCGCGATCACGATCAACCCGTTCGACGTCGAGGCCCAGGCCGAGGCGCTGCACCAGGCGCTGGTGATGCCGGCCGACGAGCGGGCCATCCGCATCCAGGAGATCAAGCGGATCGTGCGGGAGAACGACGTCGGCAAGTGGCTCGCCGCCCAGCAGGCGGACATCGCGCGCAAGCGCACCGCCGACCGGCGGCGGCGCAGGGGCGCGGCGTGAGCGAGGCCCCGCGGCTCACCCACCTCGACGCCCGCGGCGAGGCGCGGATGGTCGGCGTGGGCCACAAGCCGCCCGTCCTGCGCCGGGCGGTGGCGGAGGCCGTCGTGCGGATGCGCCCCGAGAGCGCCCGCGCGATGAGCGACGGGACGCTGCCGAAGGGCGACGCCGCCGCCGTGGCTCGGGTGGCGGGGATCATGGCCGCCAAGCGGACCCCCGAGCTGGTGGCCCTGTGCCATCCGCTGCCGATCGACCGGGCGGGCGTCGATGTGACCGTCGACGCCGAGGCGGGCGCCGTGACGATCACCGCGTCGGTCGAGACGACCGCCCGCACCGGCGTGGAGATGGAGGCCCTCACCGCGGCGAGCGTCGCGGCGCTGAACGTGTACGACCTGGTGAAGGGGATCGACGCGGGCATCGTCATCGAGCGGGTCCGGCTGCTGGAGAAGACGAAGGCCGAGCCGTGAGCGACGGGCCCGCGCTGCGGGTCGCGGTGGTGACGGTCTCCGACCGCGCGTTCCGCGGCGAGCGGGACGACCGCTCCGGCCCGGCCCTGGCCGAGGCGGCGGAGGCGGACGGCGCCGCAGTGGTGCGCCGCGAGGTGGTCCCCGACGAGCCGGAGGCGCTCTCGGCGCTCCTCGCCGCGATGTGCGACGCGCCCGACGCGCCCGACGTGGTCGTGACCACGGGGGGGACGGGGCTCGGACCGCGCGACCGCACCCCGGAGGCCACGGTCGCCGTCTGCGAACGCCTGGTGCCCGGCATCCCCGAGGCGCTGCGCGCCGATTCGCTCCGCGTGACGCCCCACGGGATGCTGTCGCGGGGGGTCGCGGGCGTCCGGGGGCGCACGCTGGTGGTGAACCTGCCGGGGTCGACCGGCGGCGCCCGCGACGGGTGGGCGGTGGTGGCCCCCATCGCCACGCACGCCGCCGCGCAGCTCCGCGGCGGGGACCACCCCGCGCCCTGACAGCGCCGTCACGGGGTGGCGGCGGCGTTTGACAGTCGTCAGAACCTGCTCATACCGTCCGGCGGTGGTCACCCGACCCGGCATCCGCGTCGCCCTGGCGGCACTCGCCGCCCTCGCGGCCACCGCCGCCGCGGCCCACCCGCCCGCGGCGGCCGGGGCGTCACCGGCGTGGGTGCCCGGCGAGGTCCTGGTGGGGGCCGCGCCCCGCGCCGGCCTCGGCCGCCACCAGGTGGGGGCCCCGGCCGCCGGGATCCGCCTGGTGCCGACGGGCCGCGCCGAGACCGTCCCCGAGGCGGTCGCCCGCCTGCGCGCCACGCCGGGGGTGCGGTGGGCGGAGCCGAACCGCATCGTGTCGTCCACCGCCGTCCCCGGCGACCCCTTCGCCGGCGAGGAGTACTGGTTGCACAACGCCGGCCAGGTCAACGGCGGCCGCGTCGTCGGCCTCCCGGACGCCGACGCCGACGTCCCCGAGGCGTGGGCGATCACCCGCGGCAGCCCCGCGGTGACCGTCGCCGTGGTCGACGGGGGCATCGCGTACGACAACCCGGACCTCGCGTCCGCGGTCTGGACCAACCCGGGCGAGACCGGCGGCGGCCGCGAGTCGAACGGCGCGGACGACGACGGCAACGGCCTGATCGACGACTGGCGCGGCTGGGACTGGCGCGACGGGGACAACGACCCGCGCGACCTCGGGCTCTTCCCGCACGGCACCGCCGTCTCCGGGATCATCGGGGCGCGCGCCGACGACGGATACGGGATCGCGGGGGTGGCCCCCCTCACCCGGATCATGCCCTTGCGGGTCAACTCGCCGAGCGGGTCGGCAACCATCTCCGACGTGGTCGCCGCCTTCGGCTACGCCCAGCGGATGGGGGCGCGGGTGGTCAACGCCAGCTTCGGCGGCCCCACCCCCTCGAGCGCCGAGCAGGCCGCGATCGCCGCGGCGCCCGGCGTGCTGTTCGTGACGTCGGCCGGCAACGACGGCCGCGACCTGGACGCCGGGACCCCCAACTACCCCTGCGCGTTCGACCTGCCGAACGTGATCTGCGTCGCGGCGACCGACGAGCGCGACGGCCTCGCCGGCTTCTCCAACCACGGCGCCCGGACGGTCGACCTCGCCGCGCCCGGCGTCGGCATGCTGACCACCGCGCCGCCGTGGGCCGAGCTCGCCGCCGACGACTTCGAGACGCCGCTGGCGGGGCGGTGGACGACCGGCGGGACCGGCGGGACCTGGCAGCGCACCACCGAGCGGGCCGCGAGCGGCGCCTGGAGCATCGCCGACTCGCCGGGCGGCCCCTACGGCGACGACGTGAGCCACTGGATCCAGTGGGCCGCCCCCGTCGACCTCTCGGACCGCGTCGGATGCCGCATCGACATCCAGTACCGCAGCCAGACGGTCAGCCCCGACGGGCTGTACTTCGAGACGTCCGCCAACGGCGGCTCCTCGTGGACCCAGCAGGACACGCTGACCGGCGACACCGACGGCTTCATCTCGGGCGACGGCGACCTCACGCCCGCGCAGGGGCGCCCGTCGGTCCTGTTTCGCCTGCGGATGAGCTCGAACGGGTCGGTCACGGGAGACGGCTTCGCCGTCGACGACCTGGCCCTGCACTGCATCGGCGGCGCCCCCGACGGCCGCGATCTGATCTACGCGAGCGGCACCTCCTTCGCGGCGCCGGTGGTCTCAGGGATCGCGGCGCTGCTGCTCGCGCAGCGGCCCTCCCTGGACGTCGCCGGCCTGCGCGCCGCGATCCTGGCCGGGGTCGACCCCCTGCCGTCGCTGTCGGGGCGGGTGGCCACCGGCGGGCGCGCGAGCGCCCGTCGGGCACTCGAGGCCATCGGGGCGGCGCCGGAGGCCCGGGCGGCGGAGGCCCCGGCCGACCCCGGGCGGGTGACGCGCCTGTCGGTCCGCCGCTCCCGCGCCGGCACGGTGACGGTCACCGCCGCCCTCGCGGGTCAGGCCACCGGCGCCACCGGGCTGGTGTTCCGGCGCGCGACGCTCGTGCGGCGGATCGCGACGGCCCGGACCGGGACCGTCACGCTAGGGCTCGGCCGGCTGGCGCCGGGCGTCTACCGGGTGACCCTGGCGCCGCAGGACGCGGCCACAACGGCGGCGCAGGGCACCCGCACGGCCACGTTCACCGTCCCGGCCCGGCGGGCGGCGCACCGCAAGAGGCCCGACGAGGTGGTGGCCGCCGACAACACCGGCGCCCCCGGATACCGGCTTCCCGCGACGCCCCAGCCCATGGACCCCGCCACATCGCCGCCGCCGCCCGGCACCGTCGCCGGCGACTCGGCGAGCCGCGGTGTGGCGGCGGGCCTCTCCCCCCTGCTCGCCCTCCCGCCGGCCGGGCGCACCCCGGCGGAGGCGCGCCTCGGCGCCCTAGCCGGCGCGGCGCCGGCGGCCCGCGGGGGCCCGCTGGC
>OEIU01000967.1_pt1 | contig 21575 bp, 14 predicted proteins | sample 1539221 | NCBI WGS metagenome assembly OEIU01 (sample SAMN03792071, study PRJEB22550) | activated sludge metagenome | feature: wastewater treatment plant; material: activated sludge; isolation source: Wastewater treatment plant of a petroleum refinery complex | place: Argentina: Zarate | collected...
GTCGATACCCCCGGTATCGACCCAGAACCGCGCCTTGCATTCGCCCCTTCCTCGCGCGTCCTTATGCCAGTTATCTCCGGGACAGGACACTAGTGTGTCTCGATATCGGAACAGGCTACCGCGATCAAGAGGGCGCCGCTCTTGGTACCCGTCTCGAACTCCGCAAGCCGAGCAATGGCCTTGTGATCGAAGAGAAATCCCTTCTTGAGGATGATGACGCCTGCCTCATTGGTCACATCCGAAGCGAGCACCATTCCGGGACGCAGTTCGCGTACGCTGAGCAGCACCTCGGTGCGGCGAGACGAGGAGGGGGAATTGTGAAGTACCGCCAACAAGGCGTCTACGACGCGCTCGGCATGGCCCCGCCCGCGCGTTTCCCATATTTTTCGGATTGCCATTTCCTCGGAGAGTCGCCTCGGCAAGAGAATGCCTTCAGTGAGTTCGTCGAAGTGATCGGCTACCGCCAGGATTTGTGCTCCTAACGGGATCTCTTCACCCATCAACCTTTCCGGATAGCCGGTCCCGTCATAGCGCTCGTGGTGGGACCGCACAAGCGTGCATACGGCAGCGAGTTCTTCGACCACCGACAACGCGGCCTCGCTCATGCCGGGATGCCGGCGCAGGCGGGCACCGGCAGGATCGGACAAGCGCTCATGTGGGCTGTACAACACCTCGTCTGGCATGCCTATGTGTCCAACGTCATGAAGCAGGCCTGCGAGGGCGATGTCACGCACCTGCCTATTCTCCAACTTCAGATACGCCGCAATGCTCCGGCTCAGATCTGCGACGTTCTTGGAATGGCGAGCCAGGCGAGCGTCGCGCAACTCGGAAAGCCCGAATAACGAGCGAATCAGTCCGGCGAGAATGTTCCGCATGCGTTCGCTGTAGCCTCTGGCTTCGTCTCGTGCTACTGCGAGCGTCTGGATGTGTTCGGAAATGGCGGCTTCCAGGACGCTGCTGCGAGTAAGGAGAAGATCGCTTTTTTCCTTCAACGCCAGCGTTTCGCGTTCTCGATTCTGATCGGACGAAGCACGATGCGCTGCAGCCTCCAGGGTCTCGAGGAGCTCTTCGTGGCTCCAGGGCTTGGCGAGTATTCGAAATACTTCACCCCGACTGATCGCGTCACGGGCTACGTCCAGATTGCCGAAGCCGGTTAGAAGAACGCGCACGGTCTGCGGCCGGAGTTCCCGAATCTTTGCAAGCAACTGGATGCCGTCCATTCCCGGCATGACGTAGTCGGCGACAACGATGTCGATCGGGCGAGCTTGAAGAAGCTGCAACGCTTCGCCTCCCCCGGAGGCGAAAACCACATCGAATGGCGAGAGAGCCAGCTCATCGATCAGTACCTCGAGCAAGAGAGGATCGTCGTCGACGAGCAGCACCGTCCTGCTCTGTTGCCGAGCGCTTTGGAAATCACGCTGCGACGCTTCCAGTGTGGGCATATGCTTCACTCCGCAGATGAGCTGACTTCTTGAAGTCTGGTGTACCTATGGCGCCATTGCTCTTGCCATTCGGGGAGATAGGCCCCGGGCATCGGCCGAGCGACGAAATATCCCTGGGCTGCGTCACAGCCGGTATCGCGTACAAAATCCCAATCGCTCTCGTTCTCCACGCCTTCGGCGATCACTTTCATCCCCAATGAATGAGCCATCTCGATGCTTGCGGTGCAGATAGCCCGTTGGCTGCTGTTTGCGCGCGCGCCGCTTACGAATCCCCGGTCGATCTTGAGCTCGTCAAAAGGTATGTCACGCAATTGCGAGAGTGAGGAGTGCCCCGTTCCGAAATCGTCGATCGACAGTCGGATGTTCTTGAGACTCAGCCTCGACAGAATGTCGAGTGCGGAACAGACGTTTCTCATGAGCCGGGTTTCAGTGATCTCGAGTACCAAGGACTCGGGGGGCAAGCCTCGGCGATCGAGTTCGCTGACGATCAGTTCAGGGAAATCCAATTGAACCAGGTTGTCGCGAGAGATATTGACGGCGACCCCGATGGGCAAGCCGTCCAGCGCCCAGCGCTGGGCTTGATCGAGCGCCTGAGTCAGCACGGTCCGCGTCAGCTCCTCGATGACCTCCGGGGTCTCGGCGGCACTCATGAAAGAAGACGGCACCAGCAGCCCGTCCCTGGGGTGCTGCCACCTGACGAGCGCCTCCGCGCCGATCAAAGCGCCGTCACTGATCGAGACCTTCGGCTGATAGTGCAACAGGATCTGGCCTTCGCGCATCGCATGACGGACTTCTTCGGGCGAGTGTTCGGTTACCGCAATCGGCATCTGAAGTTGAGTGAGCTTGCGGGCATCCGCGAGCAGTCGCTGGAGCGCTTCCAGCGAAGCGGGCTTCTGAACATGTCCCAAGAGCCGAATCTTGTAGGCGGTCGCGACCTTTGCCGAGCTCTCCAGAAGCCGCTTGTCAGCGGCACTGAGGATCGACAGGACTCCTGCAAAGGCGACATCCGCCAGCCGCCGGATGAACTCGATGCCGTCCATGTCGGGCATATCGAGATCGAGCAGCAAGAACACGTTGGGCGTGTTGTGCGCCTCGAGCCATCGCAGTGCCCGCCTCGGCGAACAGAACGCCTGACAAACCACTTGGCCGCAGGCGGTAAGCTGACGGGTCATCACCTCCACCAGCAGGGGGTCATCGTCTACAAGGACGATCTCGAAGCCACCAGGTGGTTGGGCCTGTCCATCGGCCTCGATGAGTTCGGAAGAAGCTGCGATGGCGGCTTGCAAAGAGTCGTTCCATTCCGGCAGCAGACCGTACGCGGAGGCTGCGTCCTGTCGAACGCAAAGTTCTTCGAGGCGCGCGGTAATATCACCCAATGGGAAGGCTCCGATCACGCGAGCGGAGGATTTGAGACGGTGAGCGAGCGATCCAGCCTTGCGCAAGTCTCCTTCCTGAACGGCTGCGTAGATTTCCTGCGCCGCGGCCTCAGCGGCAGAGATGAACTTCATGCGGAGCGCTGCAATGCGATCGAGGGAGCCGCCCAGCAATTTCGGGAGGGCGCTTCTGTCGATAATTGCATTTTTCAGCGTCGTGGCTTGAGCAGCGCTTTCTTTGGTGGTCCGTGGGAGATCGATCTTGCCGAGCCAGCGGCCCAGAACGGCCCGCAGTTGTTCCAGCAGAACGGGCTTGCTGAGGTAGTCGTCCATCCCGGCTGCGGCGCACCGCCTGGCTTCACGGCGTAGCGCATTGGCGGTCAAAGCCACGATCGGCACATGCTCGGTCGCGGCTTCGCGCATGCGGATCTGGCGAGCCAATTCGTATCCGTCCAGTTCCGGCATGCTCAGGTCAGTGAGAATCAAAGCGTATCGCCGGCTGCTTTCCCACTTCTTCAACGCATCTGCGCCATCGTGACTCAAGTCGGCCGACAGGCCCAACAGTTCCAACTGACGCTTGATGACCGTCTGGCCGATCGGATCGTCTTCCACAACCAGGATGGGTCTCGAATCACTACCAAGGCTTTCGCGGAGCTCTGGGACCGCGTCCGACGGAGGGGTTGTTACCGAGGGCTCCGAGACGATCCCCGCCGCCTGGCGGACAGCATTCAGCAACGTCTCTCGGTGCACCGAGTCGTACCGCAACAGTACTGACCCGGCGGCACTCTCGTTCTCCACCTCTCCATGGTGAAGACAGACGAAGCGAACTGGCAGGTCGTTCGAGACGTCATGATTCATGCGCGAATCGATTGGCGCAAGTATGACCAGCGGGCCACGAGCGGAAAGCAGTGCCTGCGGAGTCTCAAAAGGCTCTCGAATCACTTCCGCGCCAGCGAACTCGAGATAGCGCTGCCAATCAGCGGCCTGCTCGCCCGGGGGCATCCATAAACAGCAGCGCAAGCCCTTCAACTCGTCAGTGGGAAGCGATGCTTCAAGCCCCGCATTCAAGGGCAGCAGGACGGTGAAGGTCGAGCCGGCTCCGGGCTGGCTCTCGAGGGAGATCTGTCCGCCCAGCAAATCGACCAGCCGGTGACAGATGGAGAGCCCCAGGCCGGTGCCTCCCGAACGGCGACGTGAGCCCTGCTCGAAGGCATTGAAAATGCGCTCCTGATCCGATTGCGGGATGCCCACCCCATTGTCGGCGATCGCGACCTTCAGCCAGCCGCGCTCACTGGTGGCCCTTATGCTCACTTCGCCGCGCTGCGGGCGCTTCCCGGAGAACTTGATGGCGTTGCCCACCAGATTGTTGAGAATCTGTCGTAAACGCATAGGATCACTGTCGATCGCAGGGGGCAGGGCCGGATCGACGTATACGTGTAGTGAAACCCCATGGTCCAGCCCGTAGGGCTGAAGGGAAAAGCACAGTCCTTCGATCAATGGGCGGAGCGGGACCTGCTCGTAGTCCAGCACCATGCGGCCGGCTTCGATCTTGGAGAAATCGAGAATGTCATCGATAACTCGCAGGAGTGCGAAGGCGGATGCGCGAATCGTCCCGGCGAGATCCATTTGATCCGGCGTTATGCGGCTTTTCATGAGGACCTCGATGAGGCCTATCACGCCGTGCATCGGAGTGCGGATCTCGTGACTTGTGTTGGCGAGGAACGCGCTTTTCGCGAGGTTGGCCGCCTCGGCCTCCTTCACCGCCGTGGCAAGCTGTTCGGTTCTCTCGGCAACGAGCGCCTCCAAACGGGAGCGATCACGCTGCTTTTCGGTGATGTCTTCTACGACCCCCAGATAACCGATTATCACCCCGCCCGTGTGAATCGGTTTGAGGGTCGTCATCGCGATGTAATGAGTACCGTCTTTGCGCCGATTCTTCGAGACGCCACTCCACTGCGCACCTTTGCGAAGTTCCGCGATGAGGACTTCGCAGTCTTCCACGCGTAGTTCGTCCGAATGCAGGATGGTCGCCCGGCGTCCGATCAGGTCGCTCTGGGAAAAGCCAGACATCTGCGTCAGCGAGCTGTTGGTGTATTCGATATTCCCTTTGCGGTTTACGATGAACACACTCGAAGGACTTTGGTCGAGATACTGATTGACTTGCGCGAGCCTCTCCTCCTGTTCCAGGCTGTGCGTTACGTCGTTGATGCATACAAGCCAACATGCTTCTGTCAGCGGGATAGCATGGACCTCCGCCGGGAACGGTGCGTCGCCTTTGACAAAGCACCGCAACTGCACCGCGGAATCGATGGTGGTGATGTCGGGAAGCGGTTCCGGCAGGGACTCGGGAGCAAAGACGTCCCAGAATGTCGGCGTCCCCTGCAGAAGGGTTTCGTCGCAGCGCAAAAGTTCCTGCGCGGCAGCGTTGCTTTTGAGGATTCGGGAGTCGGGGCCGATGAGTAGCGCTGCGACGGGGAGGCGCTCAAACACCAAGGTGAGGGGGTTGGTAGCGGGGCGTCGATGGAATCTCTCTAACCGCTGAGACATCGGAACCTCCAATTGCCCATCCGACCGAACCGCGCCGGGTGGCAGTTGAAAGGTAGCTACGCTTCCGATTGTGGGATACGTGGAAAGGCCGACGAGCCGACTATCGGCCGTTGGGGGCTTCCGAACGGCTTGGTCGTGCGGATCGAGCGGCAGGAGCGCATTTCGCTCGCTACCCTGAATTTGGAGGCGCTTAAGTGCTGCGGGGCGCCCGAAGCGGCAAGAGCTCCAGCCGAGTAGCTGTCTCAGGCTGCACCCTGCCCGCGGGTCGATGACGAGATGGTGCCATTAAGTCGCGCCGGCTCTGCGGACGCCGAGGCTGCCTCACTCCTGCTCGCGCCGTCTGAATTCGCTCGGGGTGACGCCGAACCGCCGTCTGAATCGCCGATTGAAATGCGAGAGGTCCTTGAAACCAGACTCGAACGCAATGCCTGAGATTGACCAACCAGCGAAGCGGGGGCTTCGCAACATCGCCCTCACCGCGTCAAGCCTTCGCTCAATGACGAACTCGCCGAACGTTGTGCCTTGTTCTTCGAACAGGATCTGCACGTAGCGGTAGGTCACGCCCTGTCGACGCGCGATCTCATCGATCGGCAGTGAGGGGTCGCGCGTCAGATCGGCCTTGATAGCCTCCAGCCGCGCCGCACGAACGCCGCGACCCTGCGCAATCTCGCGGCCCTCACCGGTAGTACCGATGGCCAGCGCCATCAAGTCGTACATGTGCGTGGCCACCAGCGTGCTGAGGACTGGATCGGCGAGCCGCTCCGGAAGGCTGGCCGCGTAGTGCCGCAGCAGCACCAGTGCCGCCGTGTCACGCAGGATGCGCCTCCCGGCCGCTGCCTCCACATCGACCAGCATGGCCAGTTCCCGTAGCGGTACCCGTACCGACAAGTACGTCGCGTCCTGGAAGCGAAGCTGCGAGGGCTGGCGGTAGACCAGCAGCACGCCGTCGCCGATCTCCGGAACCGCCTCCCGCCGCCCCTGACGCAGCGCCATCTGGCCACCGGTCCTTACCATCAGGCAGACGGTGTCATCGCCGTCGCTCAGGCGAGTCGACGGCCGCGCCGCTCGGGCGGTAAACGGGCGGAGCATGAGCGCGCGGCGTAAGCCAGGTACCGCGTGGACGTCGAGATCGACGGGCTGGCCGCGCGCCGCTGCGATATCCATGCCAATGGAGGCGCCGCGCCTGCTGAAGGCCGGCGATTCCTATCAAGTCCCGCCCGGCGCCGTGCACGATGCGAAAGCAGGACCGGAGGGGGCGAGGGTGATTGCGACCTATGTCGTTCAGAAGGGCCAACCGCTGGCGACACCGGCGGCGCGGTAATCCACCACGATTGGGCCCCGGAGCCTCGAAGCGACTTTGGTCTGCCTTTGCGAACTTGCGAAGCCCGATCGGCGGGTGGCCGTCGCGATCGAACTGGCGCGCCGGGGGCTGAGCGAGGCTCCGTTTGCGTGAACCTCGGGGGCTAGGGTATGCCGGCTGGCGGCGATCTTTCGGGGTCGCCGATTTTCGGTGGGCTGGAGGACTTCCGGTCAAGCCCTTGAATTCGATGGCAAGGGCTGAATCGAAAAGCGCCTGAAGAGCCGCACCGGTGCTCGATCTGCATAATTCGGAATTTTGCGGGGCACGCGGCGGGGGACGACCTAATCAACGGATGGGCCTCGTCAGGCGGCATCCCATCCCGCACCCGCGCGCCACTGGCGGCCGAAGCCGTTGTCCGCCGCAAGCGCCGTCAGGACGGGCGATAGGAATTCGCGCAACGCCTCGATTACCACCGCCAGCGGCATCGATTCCAAAGCGTTCTTGCGTTGGAAGCCTGACCACTGCATATTCTTCTGCTCGTGCAGGGCAAATTCGTCGGCGAGGCCGAGCGGCAGACCCGACGGGATGCCTGTGCCCCGGCGCTCGAAGGTGGCGCGAATCGCCTGCGCCAGTACCGCGCCATCGAAGTCGGAATGCCGGGCCAGGACCCACAGATCGAAGTAGTCCTTCATCCGGCTGTTGAGGATGCCGAGCTTGACCATCGCCTCCAGCTTCTCGGCGACCACGGTATAGCGGGGATAAACCCGGAGTTGCGGCTGCGGCATGCCATCGAGGATGACCGGGTACTGCGCGTTCTCCGGCGCGGGCGTGACGGCATCGCCGAAGCCGATGTCGGCCTGCACCGGGCAGCGCGCGCCATTGAGCAGGCCTAGCATCGTCACGCGGACACCTGCGTAGTTCGCCTCCTTGCGGATTTCAGCGGCCCTCACGCTGTCGGTCTGAAACGCGATGCCGTCGTCGCCGGCGATCTGGCTGATCTCGCGGAACAGGTTTTCCAGATGCGGAATTTCAGCGGAGCCGAAGCCCAGCAGGTCGGCGTCGTGCGTCGGGCGGTGCGTTACGTCGAACCAGATGTCGAACAGCAAGGCTCCCTTGAGCAGGAACTGGCCACGGTGCTCGGAAATGCTCAGGCGGTACAGCATCCGCTCCAGCGCGTAGCGCGTGAGCAGCAGGTTGAAGTCGAGCTTTTCCGCACGGGCCTTATTGCGCAGCCGGGCGCGAACCGACGCAGCGACGTTGCGCGGGTTCATGCCAGGCTCTCCAGATAGGGGCGCATCACGTTGGCCATGCGGTCGATCTTGGCGTAGTGCCAGATCTCGTCGCTGGTCATGCGTTTGGCGATCCAGGCTTCGCGCAGCGCCTCCAGCGCGACGTCGAGGCCGATCTTGTTGCGGTACTTGAAGCAGTCGGCCACCGTTTTGGCGACACCGGTGACGCGGACGGTCACGCCATCGACGACGTGCTCCTCGACGCCTTCGGTCAGCGCCGCACCGGAGAAGCGCACGAGGCGCAGCGGCGGGTAATCCAGCTTTGGGGCAGCGGCCTTGTTGGCGATGGCAAGCCACACTTCGAATGGGGCCTGCGTGGTCAGATCATGGAAGCGCAGCGCCGACAGCAGGCAGACCACGCCCTTGGGAACGCGCCGCGCGACTTCGGCCAGCGTGCCGTGGGCCGACACCGAGCGGTCCGTCAGTCCGTACAGACCGCGCCCGATGCGTTCCAGTTGCCCGCGCCGCACGGCTCGTGTCAGGGCCACTCGCGGGATGCTCAGCGGGGCCAGATCGGCGGGGCGCAGCAGTCCTTGACGACGCACCAGATCGAGCAGCTTGTCAGTGGTTGCGTCCATGATCCGGTACTATGTTCCGTAGTATAGGTGAATGTCAATAAAAGACGATTAATAGGAACCGTGCCACTGTATGGGGGCGGTGAGCGGGTGAATGTCTCGGTGGAGTCGAGAACCGAACGGAGGCGGGGACTACGCATTCGCTTTGCAAGGCCGGCCGTTCGCGAGCGGTCGCCTGTACGAAACGGCTCTTCGGCCGCTCGACAGCCACCTCTGGCTCCGGAGACGACGTCAGGCCGGACGCGGTTTTCGCACTTTGAACGCTTCACAAGTCGTCGCGCATCTGCGCGCCGCCGGCATGGCTCGCCGTAATCATCCGGTCTGAACCGCGTAAAGGAAGCCAAGTCGAAGCCAGCATCGTAGGCTTCGCGGAGGCTCAGGCGTCCGCCTATGCTGGTGGGCACCATCGTCAGTGCTCGGCGCTCATGCCACAAGATGACTTGCCCGGACGGATACAGTCGTTCTCCTGATAAGGGTTGGCTGTTGAAACACCCACCGGATTCCTGGATTTGGAGCCCTTCTTGGACCTCCGATGGGATCGGCGCAGAGACCTGGGCCGGCCTCATTGCCACCGTCTTTCCTGAGTTCATCGCCCGCGACGGTCAGGGCGCGCGGCCGTATGCCGTCAAGGAATCAAGCGCAGGGTTGGTGCGGCCTATAGGCGCAGCCGAGGACACGGCCCTGCGCGCCTTGACGGCATACGGCCGTGGGCTACAGTCGCGGACAATGTGATGAAGTCAGAAAGGCGGATCGACAGGCAAACGGCTGGCGTTGGCGTCGATCCCATGCATCGAAGCGCGTAGGCCCGGATCACGGAGCCGGGCCGAAGGCGTCAGCCGAGCGGAGCGAGGGAACGATGGAAGCCCGAAGGGGCGAGACTCGCGCAGGGAGGCTCGATGCGAAGCACGACAGCGCGACCGGCCCTCGATGTCTTGGAGGCCGAGGACGCCCTTGCCGAATGGCTGTTCAGGTTATTGCCCGAGGGTGATAGGAAGCAGCAGGCGCGCGCGCTCTTGCCCGCCTTTCGCCTGCTTGCGCTGACGTGGATCTGTCTGGGGGGCGTGGGACGCACCCGGTCGAGGTCGATCGATGATGCTTGGTCATGTTCTACTATCGGCTATTGCCGAAGCCTTCACCCGCCTTTTACCGGCTGCGCGACGTCACGCATCACACATTCATCTGTTCGACGAGCTATCGGCGCATCGCAGAAGGGCGCCGTCCGGCGCCGGTCACCCGGGCGCCGAGCGTCCGGGGGGCCAAGCGCGGCACCACGAGCTCAGATCGACGATCGATACGGCTATCGCGCGATCTTTTCACGGCCTTGAGTGTAGTCTTTACGCCTTCCCCGGCAGGCAAGAGCGCTGTGTCGTTCGCTGCGACCCGGGGTTTCGGCGTGAACGGAAGAAGGGCTTCCGTCAGCGAGTTGATCGCAGCTCGGCCCACTCCTGGCGAGTGTTCAATCGAAAGCACGCCAAAAAAACGCGCGCCGGCACTGGGATTTGCCGAATCTGGAACTTATAGGGAGTCCGGGATGACGCTAGCCGCACTTCTCTTAGGTCAAATCGGAAGCGGCGACGTGGCGCAGCGAGTCGCGCCCGATCGCCCTCAGCAAGGGCACGCATGGCTCGGCCAATCCTCCCGCTGCCAGTGATCGGCTCCGAACCGCTTGTCGTGCCGCCGCCCGTCGCACAGAATGCCTGCAACGCCGCTTCGCCGGCACCTAGACTAGCTAGAAGTGTTCGGCGACATCATCCTCGTCAGAAGCTCCGGAAAGTCCGCCAACCGCAACCTGCTCGGGCAGCGGCTGGCAACTGGGCGCTCGACGAAGGGGCGGGAGTATACCCATGTAGTGCTGGTCTCGGGCCCCTGGCAGGCGATCCATGCGATGCCGGCCCCGCAGCACGTGGAGATCGTCGGACTGCAAGAGATTCTAAAGGTTGACGATCCAACTTGGCGGGCATGGCGCCACAACGCGTTCGCCGAACGGCTGGCCGCCGACGACGGGCTGAAGCACGCGTTGCACTACAAGCTGTGCGAGAGCCTCGGCGAGGCCTACAACGGCCGCTTCGTGTTCCGCAGCCACCCGGAGCACTCGTTCTGTTCGCAACTGGTCGGCAAGCATGTCGCTCATTGGGGGATTCCGTTCCAGGTACCACCGCATCAGCTGATGCCGATCGACATCGCGGCCGAGATCGAGGCGTCGCCGCACGCCTGGTCGGACGTGACGGACGAGTATCGCGAGCGGTTGGCCGGGAATCAGGACTATCGCCGTCTATACGACAACCGCAACCTGCGTGATGCCAATGCTCACCGAGCGTCATATTTCTGGGCCAAGGAGGAGGCTAACGACAGCCTGCGGATGTTCACGGCATCGATCGATGGTGCCAAACCGCAAAGCCGGGTGAACGTCGAGACGTCGGGTGGCCTGCGGGTTGTGTCGGGCTTAAAGGGTCCGAGGCCTTCCGCGCACGGCCCGTCGCCCTCGGTGTTACCTGATCCCTATCACGGGTCGGTTCGCGACTGGGCGCGCTGGCTGAGTCCTTCTATCCAATGGCTTGACGAACAGGACTACGGCGAGCTGATGTCGCTATCACTACCGGTAAGAAGTGGTCAGGCTCCGGGCGACTGGCTGGGACGGCTCGCCCGTCACGACGTCGCGCTAGTTCTCGCGCGACAGGATGTGGCACGCGACGCGGCGCTGCTGTTCGATGCGGTGCTTGCTTGGGCAGCCGGAGAGGTGCCGGGCGAGGTTGGCGCCTGGCGCGCCAGCGTGCCGGGGCGCGTAGGCCTGAAGGTCAATGCCCCTGATGGACACAGCCACCTGATCCGGCCCGGGGATCCTGGTTCTGAGGCGGTGGTGATTCCCGCGATCCTTGAGCGACTATATGTTGCCAAAGACTCGCCACAGCGTGCGCAGATCGCTGCGGATCTGCGAGCTGCCAGGGTTGGCACGCCGGCCCTGTTGGTCCCCAGCGGACTGGTCGACTTCGACGCGGAAGAGGAAGACGTGGTGTCGGCCCTGGCGATCGAGCTAACCGGTATCGAGCTGGTCGATATAAGGCGGGTGGCTTGGTCGCGGATTCTGCGGGTTCGAGAGGATGTCCCCACAATGCGCGGCCTACGGGCACTGCGCCACCTGTTCGTTCCCCACTGGACCGACGACAGCGAGCGACTACCGAAGGAGGCGATCCCGGCGGCGCTTGCTGCCTACCGGACCGCACTCACAGAGAAGAAGCTACCGACCTGCCGCGGTTCGTTCGGTGTCATCGTTGGCATCGATGACGAGCGCCTGTGGGCGACCTGGCGGCTGGCGGAAGCCAGCGGGCCCCTGCCTGACGAGACTCCGCTGGTTGGGCTGACCCGCGTTATCGGGGGCGTCAACTTGCGAATCACACCCGTGGCGTGTAGATGGGCAGCCCTCGCCGCTGAGCATTCGACAATATTTGTGATTGGCCGAGACTGAGGGGGCGGCTTAGACCGTCAGTTGCGCCTGATGCCGGCGGCGAAACGGATCACCCTCGCTCACCGCAGATTCCGCTCGGCCATGGCGTACGCCGGGGCCGGTGGGCGTGCTTTTGTAGCGCTGTACCTTCTACCAGCCCATCTGGTATTGCTCTTGCCGCTCGCTTTGCCATACTCGCCGTGTGGGGCGGTGTCGGCTCCGTCGCCGGTGTCGAAGCAAACCTCGTACGGAGGCCTCGGGATGCTTCTTGCGCAACCAGCGCCAGATGCGATCCCGCACGTACCAGTCCAGGCCGCTCAAGACGTCCTGGGCACCGGTGCAATAGCAGTAGAAGTGCGCCCAGCCACGCAGGATGGGGTTGAGCTTCTGGAGCAAGTCGTCGAGCGACCAGTGCAGTGTCTGCCACGTCGTCAGTTGCGTGACCTTGTGCCGCAAGGCCGCCGCCTTCTTCTTCGGAACATCGACACGGGGCGACCGGCCGAAGCGGTCGTCCCATCGCATGCTGACGCGATGCCCGAGGAATTGGAAGCCGTCGGCCGGATCGGTGATCCGCGTCTTTTTTGGGTGACAGGGTCAGCCCCGTGCCGTCGTGCGGTGCCTTGGCGAGATCATCCCGCTCGGCCTCAGCCTGCTGCTGCGTGCCGCGTACGAGCACTATGAAGTCGTTGGCATACGGGTCAGATTTACTCCGGCGTTGACAGCTAGAACTTCAGGACTCTTCGAAGTAGTCCGAGTCTATTCGCTTGACGACATACGCGGTAGCAGGGGCGACGCCGACGTCGAAGTCGATCATGTACGTCGCCAGCTGCCGGCCGTCCACGAGCACGACCTTGGTATCTATGCGAGATGCGTAGTCGACGGCGTCCACAGTGAACGTTGAGGTCGTAATGAAAACGCCTTTCCGCGCACGCTGCCCTTGGAGCGCGCCCACGAACTTCTGAATTTCAGGCCGACCGACACTGCCTTGCCAACGCTTGGCTTGAATATAGATCGTGTCAAGCCCTAGCCTGTCTTCCTTGATGATGCCGTCGATTCCCCCGTCGCCAGACGCGCCAACCCGCTGGCCCGCGTCAGCGCGCGACCCTCCATACCCCATCTTAACCAGCAGTTCGACTACCAACTGCTCGAAAAAGGCTGGCTCGCATTCAAGCACCTTGGACAGGAGTTCCTGCGACAGTTGGCCGCGAAGGCTCTGATATGCGGTCTCGATTGATTCTTCTGGGGTCGCTTTGTTCTCGATCGGCGCGGGAGCAGTAGGTTGCCCAGTCACGGGGGCCGGAGTTGGCGCTTCCCGACCGCCTACCTGCCGGAATTCAACGAACTCCGGGTACTGGTCTAGCAGCTTGTTGTCAATTTTCGTCGGGTTGGTCGCGAGTAGCGCCTTGCCTCGGTCGGAGATGCGCATCGTCCCCCGTTTCGGAACAGTGACGAGGAGCGCTTTGCTCAGATACGTCTTTGCCCAAGCTATTCGGTTTCGATACAGTGGGGCGCGCCCGCTCGGCAACATTACAGCGCGCTCCTCGGCGGTCAGCCCGAAGTGCTGCGCTACTGCCTCATAGGCTTGGTGGACCGGACGGTCCCGGCCGTCGGAGAGAACCTGCAGCAGCGGGAGCATGCAGGTTTGGTAGTCTGGGATTGCCATTTGCGGACTCTAGCGGATTAGTCGAGGCGCAAGTTCGGCGAGTGGGGATGATGTGCACTTGATGATCTCCCATCCCTGCGCACCATACCCGACGCGCGAAAGAGTTCGAAAGCTATGTGGCGGTGCAGCAGGCCGCGCGTGGTCGGTCGGGGTTCTAGGGCGGACGGTGAACGACGGGTGGTGGTGGCCGATGCGCAGCGTGGTGGCTTAAGCGACGCGCGCGCCGCCGACGGGGCGCAGCGCCTCGTTTTCCCGGCGGAAAACGCGGGAAGCGCAGCAGCCGGTCAGCTACTGGTAGTAGCGCGCCGACGACCCGACGGCTGGGCGCGGGGCTGACCTACGGGAACAGATTGCGCACTCGGCGGAACGGCTCGCCATTTCTGCCGCATGCCGGGCCTTGCGCGACAGCATGGGGTCAAGGGGTAACTGGCGCTCCAGCGTGTCGGCCAGATCCAGCCCGTCGACCCAGACCACGCGCTTGCCGCGCCGAGGCTTGGTGGGAGGGGGATGCGCCGGTAACAGCGCCAGTCTTCGGGCCGCCTCGACAGTAGAGATAGACGGGATGGAAAAATGGATGCGATGTCAACCAATCTCACGGAGCAGGGGTTCGGTCCGCTCGTTCGCCTATCCGGATTGTCTGAGCGTTCGAGTACGTCCGCGAGAACATGGACGTGATCAAGACCCGGTTCCTGAACCTGAACAAGTCGATGCGCGGCGGCACGGTCGACGATATGCACGACGGGTCATGATCGTGTTGAACGACCTTCATCGAGTGGGAGTTCGGATCGTTCGGGATGGGAGAAGCGTGTGTCGGCGCGCCAGATACCGCGCGCAGATGGTGATTCGCCCAAGAAGGCTGTCAGGCCAGTGAAGGCCAAGCCTACGGCGCCGGTTGCCCCTGCGGCCCCCGCCACGGACGCGGCGTCGGCGGTTTCGGCGAAAGCACCCCGCACAGTGACCTTCCCGTTCCGATCGGATTTCGATGTGTCGATCACGTTGCCGCGCGAGGGTATGTCGGTCAAGGAACTGAAGAAGCTGCTTTACTTCCTGCTCCCGTACGCGATCGATTGGGAACCCACTATGTCGCCTCGGACAGTGTTTGAGGTGCTGGAACGCGAACTGCCTGAGCGTGTGCGTCTGACGGGCGCGCCGGTGGGTTCGCCCGTGAAGCACTATGCGCCACCGTAATAGCATGGGTTACTGGTAACTATCTGATTTTTAATCATATTATTGTCTGACACCCTCACCGCACTAGGAGTGCAAGACAATGAACCAGATCACCCACCACCACCCCGACGCCGTCCGTGCAGTGACCCTGCAGGTGCTGGCCGACCTGTGCCCGGGTACTGCCGAGATCCCCTGACCCCTGGCCAGCATGTTCGCGGCGCGCGCAAAGGTTTGCCGCGATGTCGCGGGATCGATCATGGGGGCCGACGAGTCAACCGCCTACGCGACGGAATGGGCCGAGCAATGGGAGCGGGTCGCGGGAACTGTCGCGGCAGGAGCCTGACGACGGTCTAGCCATTTTAGCCAGACTGCCCGGAGAGCCGCACGGGGCCTTGTGATGTTGGTGGCCAAGGGCGGAATCGAACCACCGACACAAGGATTTTCAGTCCTCTGCTCTACCGACTGAGCTACTTGGCCATTGCCCGCGATCAGGCATGTCCGGCGGCGGCCTGGGGCGCTGCCGGACAAGGGTCGGGAGTATAGCGGATACCGCGGCGGGCACCAATTCGGGCCGGCCTATAATCGCCCGATGGCGGGCGCAGACGACGGTTCGGGTCAGATGATGTTCGACGTGGCGGTGGTCGGCCGTGGGTCGGTGGGCGCGGCGGCCGCGCTGGCGTTGGCGCAGGCGGGCTTGCGCACCACGTGCATCGGGGCGCTGGCTCCCCCTGGCGCCGCCACGCCCCCCCGCGACGACTGGGACGCGCGCCTCTTCGCCTTGTCCCCGGCCCCCCGCCGGCTGCTCGAGGGGCGTCGCATCTGGGATGCGATGGACGGGGCGCGGATCGCGCCGGTCTATGACATGCGGGTCTATCCGGGGCCGGCGGCGGCGGGCGCGGTGGAGCTGCATTTCGATGCCTACGAGGCGCGGGTCGATGCGCTGGCCTGGATCCTCGAGGGGCGCAATCTGGCGGCGACGTTCGAGCGGGCGCTGGGCTTCTCGGCGGTGACGCTGTTCGATGCGAGCGTCACCGGCATCGATGCCGCCCGGTCGGCTCAGGTCACGTTGTCGCTGGACAATGGCCGGCGGATCGGCGCGAAGCTGCTGGTCGGGGCCGATGGCGCGCAGTCGGTGACCCGCCGGCTGTGCGGCATCGATCCGCAGGTCCACGAGTATCCGCAGACGGCGGTGGTGGCGAACTTCGCCGGCGCGCGGCCGCATCGTGATACCGCCTGTCAGTGGTTCGGTGCGCACGGCGTGCTGGCGATGCTGCCGCTGCCCGGTGAGCGGCTCAGCATGGTGTGGTCGGCGCCGCATGCGCTGGCCGCCGAATTGCAGGGCCTGCCGCCGCAGGAGCTGGTGCAACGGGTCGTCGGGGTGGCGGGGCTGGGGTTTGCGGGGCTGTGGGTCATCAGCCCGGCGCAGGCGTTCCCGCTGAAACGCATCGACTGTCCGTCGCTGATCGGCGAGCGGCTGGTGCTGGTGGGGGATGCGGCGCATGTCGTGCATCCGCTGGCAGGGCAGGGGATGAATCTGGGCTTCGGCGACGTGTCGGCGCTGGGCGGGGTGATGGCCGGGCGCGAGCGGCATCGGGATCCGGGCGATCCGCTGCTGCTGCGCCGCTACGAGCGGGCGCGCAGCGAACCGGTGGCGGCGATGCGGCTGACCACCGATGCGCTGCAGAAGCTGTTCGACACGCAGCAGCTCGGCCGCCTGGGTGCGCTGGCCGCGCCGGTGGCGTTCGTCCGCGATTCCGGCTGGCGGCTCGTGGCGTCGTCGGGCTGGCTGCGCCGCCGGCTGATCGAGGCGGCCGCGGCCGGCTGACCGGTGCTGCGGTTGCCCATGGCGGTTGGGCAGGGGCCGGGCGTCGCTCCGGGCGCGGCCCGACGGTCGCCGGCGGCGGGCGGCCCGCCCCCCGCCCGCCACGGGCCGGTCAACCAGCGGTCGCCGCGGGATCGGCGATTCGCGTCCGGTCGAATCGGCGGAATGGTCGGGCGCCAGTCCGCCCTCGCGCGACGCGACGGGCGGCGCGCCCGGTGCCCTCCGGGTATGCGATAGTTGCGCCGCAGGACTCTGCTCAGTCCGGGAGTGAGTGATTTGAACAGGATCTTTTCGGCACCGACGCTGGCGGCCGCGGCGCTCACGCTGGCATTGGCCGGCGCACCGTTGCCGGCCCAGGCCCAGTTGGCCGACCCCACGGAACGCATCAAGGCCGCCGTCGAGCAATGGCTCGAAGGCCGCTACAAGATCGAGGAGGTGCGCAAGACTCCCGTCGGCGGCATCTACGAGGTGCGCATCGGCACCGACCTCATCTATGTCGACGAGAAGGGCCAGCACGCGTTCATCGACGGCAATCTGATCGACATGCAGGCCAACCGCAATCTGACGCGGGAGCGGACCGACGAGCTGCTGACGATCAATTTCAAGGATCTGCCGCTGAGTTACGCGATCAAGCAGGTCAGCGGCAACGGCAAGCGGATCATCGCGGTGTTCGAGGATCCGAACTGCGGCTACTGTCGCAACATGCGCCGCGACATGCTGAAGCTGGAGAACACGACGATCTACACCTTCACGTTGCCGATCCTGGCGGCCGATTCGGCGATCAAGGCGAAGAAGGCGATGTGCGCGCCCGACAAGGGCAAGGCCTGGAACGACCTGATGTTGACCGGCAAGGTTCCCGACAATCCCGGCACCTGCAGCACGCCGGTCGACAAGGTGCGTGATCTGGGCGTGAAGCTCGGCGTCACCGCGACGCCGACGGTGTTCTTCGCCAACGGCAAGCGGCTGCGCGGCTACGTGCCGCCGGCCGAGTTCGAGAAGCTGCTGATCGAGAACTCGAAGGGCTGACGGCGCCGATAGCCGTCGTCCCGGAAGGGTCTTGCGTCCATCCCATTGCAGTCGCATCAGTTGCGCGAACGCTGCACGTGACCCGCCGTCCGTCGGCCTTGCTGCGGCGCCGCGATACATCGGGGATAATCGTTGCAGGACAGTTCCGACGCCGCGTGCGTCCGATGTTGATGCCTGACCGACTGGCCGAAACCCTCCCGCCTATCGAAACCCGTCCGCGCGATGCCGCGAGCACGGGGGATGCGCCGGTACAGCGCACGTTCGACCGGATGTCGCTGTTCCTCGATGTCGATGGCACGCTGGTGGAGTTCGCGGCCCGCCCCGATGGGGTCTACGTCGATGCCCGCCTGCAGGATGCGCTGGCCGCGGTCTATGCCGGGCTGGGCGGCGCGCTGGCGATCGTCAGCGGCCGCAGCGTCGCCGACCTGTCGCGGTTGTTCGCGCCGCTGACGTTCTCGGTGGTCGGCCAGCATGGCGCCGAATGGCGCAACGCCGGTCACCGGACGATCCACCGGATCACGATCTCGGAGATGCCGGCCGCGCTGCGGGCCGATATCGATGCGGTGGCGCGGGCGATGCAGGCGTCGATGGTCGAGGACAAGGGTGTCTGCGTCGCGGTCCATCACACCGGCGAGCCGACGATGCAGGCGCGTCTGTACGGCGCGCTGCGCGAGGTGGCGGCGCGGGCCGGCCCCGACTGGTCGGTGATGGCCGGCCGGCGGGTGTTCGAGGTCAAGCCGGCGCTGGTCGACAAGGGCAGCGCCTGCGAGCGGCTGCTGCGGGAGCAGCCGTTCGCCGGTACGGTGCCGGTGGCGTTCGGCGACGACATCACCGATCTGGACATGTTCGAGGCGATCGATGCGGCCGGCGGCGTCACCGTCGGCGTCGGGCCGCGCATCCGCGGCTCGGCCCGTCATCACGTCAACGGGCCGATCGACGTCGTCTGCGCGCTCGAATGGCTGGCCGAGCATGTCGGCCGAGACGATCCCACCGAATTGATCCGCCGGGCGGTCGCGTCGTTGTCGGGGCGCTGAGCGCTCGCTGTCGAAGCGCCGGCGGTTCGGCGCTCGGATTCTGCGCCCTGGATCCGGCGCTCCGCGCGTTCCGAGCTCGGCGTTCGAAACTCGGCGCTCGATGCCGTCCGTGCGCCGACGCCGGGCATTCCATCTCGACGCGCATCGACGGTGCGCCGACGGCGTAACCGCTCAGGCCGCTTCGTCCGACGATCGCTCGGTCAGCCGGTTCAGCAGCCGCGCCTTGGGCGGCGTGCGTTCGCGGATGCGCCGTGCGAGCTGCTGCCGCCTGCGCACGCGGATCGCATCCATCAGGATCCGGCCTGCCCAGCGATAGACGTTGTTCTGCTTGACCGTCTGGCGCATGAGCTGCATCCGTTCGCGCCGTTCCTCGCGCGGCATCCTCAGCGCGGTGGAGATCGCGGCCGCGGTCTCGCGGATGTCGTACGGGTTGACCGACAGTGCCTCGACCAGCTCGCGCGAGGCGCCGGCGAAGGTGCTGAGCACCAGCACGCCGTCATCGTCCTCACGCGCCGCGACGAACTCCTTGGCGACCAGGTTCATGCCGTCGTGCAGGCTGTTGACCAGGCAGAAGTCGGCGGCACGGTAGAGCTCGAACACCTGGTGGCCGTCCTGGTGCTCGGCGATCAGGATGATCGGCTTCCAGTCCTCGGTGCCGAAGCGCTCGTTGATCCGCTCGGCCGCCGCGTGCGTCTCGTCGCGCAAGGTCTTGTAGGCCGGCAGCCGGCTGCGGGTGGGCGCTGCGACCTGCAGCAGGGTCAGCTTGCCGATCAGCGCCGGCTCCTGTTCCAGCAGCAGCTCGATCGCCGCGAACCGTTCGAGGATGCCCTTCGTGAAATCCCAGCGTTCCACGCCGATGCCGATCGCCACGTCCGGCTTCAGGCCGAAGCGGCGCTGGATCACGGAGCGGCACAGCTCGGCGCGCGCCATGTTCTCGGTGAAGCGCGGCGGCCATTCGATCGAGATCGGATACGGCGACACCTGGCATACGTGGCCCTGCACGGTCACCGTCATCAGCTCGCGGTCGATCTGGCACTCGATGAAACGGTCGCAGGTCGCAAGGAAGTTCTGGCAGTGGTACTGCGTGTGGAAGCCGAGGATGTCGGTCTGCAGCAGTCCCTGCAGCAGTTCCTCCTTCCATGGGCAGACGCCGAACGTCTCGGCGTTCGGCCAGGGGATGTGCCAGAACAGCGCGATGGTCGCGCCGGGCACGCGCTCCCGCACCATCGCCGGCAGCAGCGCGAAGTGATAGTCCTGGATGAACACCACCGGCCGTTCGTCCTTCGCCTCGCGTGCGACCACGTCGGCGAAGCGCCGGTTGACCTTCTCGTACTGGTCCCAGTCGTCGGGCCGGAACGCCGGGCGCACGTAGGCCAGATGGCACAGCGGCCACAGCCCCTCGTTCGAGAAGCCGTAGTAGTAGCCCGATTCCTCTTCCTCGTTGAGCCACACCCGGCGCAGCGTGTAGGCCGGGTCCTGCGGCGGCACCCGCACGTGGTCGTTGATGTCGACCACCTTGCGGTCGGCGCTGCCGCTGCCATGCGCGATCCAGGTGCCCGAGCAGGCGCGGATCACCGGTTCGAGCGCCGCCACCATGCCGCTGGCCGGCACCTGCACCACCGGCTGACCGTGCGGGCCTTCGTTGTGGATGTAGGGCTCGCGGTTCGATACCACGAGGAAGCGCGGCGCCCCCATCTGCTCGGCCACCACGTGCTGCAGCGCGCGCGGCGTCCAGTTCTCGCGGTAGTCGAGCTCCATCCGCTGGTTGTGCTCGATCTCGCGCAGCACCTTGCGCACCTGCGACAGCACCGGTATCGATTCGTTGGCGGGCATCGATTCGTCGCGGAACTTCTGGCCGCGGATGTCGCTGATCAGCACCCGGCCCCAGCGGCGCAGCAGCAGCCAGGCCAGCGCCACGGTCAGCGCGACCAGCATCAGGCCCGACAGCACGAGGAACGCGATCAGGTAGTCGCGCGCCACCGACTGGCGCCGGTCGACGAAGCTCATGTCGTGCACGATCAGCGCGCGATAGGGCTGCCCGCGCGGCGTCACGCGGTCGAAGCGCGACACCAGCACCGCGCCCTGCTGCGTCTTGACCAGGCGGCCGGCCTGCTGATCGTCCTCGAGCAGGGCCAGGCCGCAGTTGACCGGGGCCGGCGTCTGTTCGGGGCGGTACAGCGCCACGCCGTCGGCGCGGCAGGCGAGCACCGTCAGCAGCCGCTCATCGGCGGTGGCGCGCGACAGCGATTGCGCCAGCCGCTCGTTGTTCGGCTGGTCGACGACCTGCGCCAGCGGTTCCTCGACGGAGTTCATCACCAGCCGCGCGCGCAGCTCGACGTCGGTGCGGAACCAGCCGGCCAGGATGTTCTCGACGAACGGTACGGTGAACCAGGTCGCGATGAACAGCAGCAGCAGGGTCGGCAACCCGAACCTGATCATCAGCGCACGCAGCATTTGGCCCCCGGCATTTCGCCCCCTGGTTCATTGGACGTATTGCGTCATCGGACGCTTCGCGGCTTGCCCGCGATCGCAATCGCGGCTGTCGGTGCTGAGCACGCGGCGGGCCCGCACGGCGACGCGGGGCCCCCGCAGGGGGCCGGCCCGGGCGCCCGTGGCCCAGCTGGCCTCCCCCTTCCTACCGGCGACGGCCGCCACCGCCGGCAACGACCTTACCGGGCGGGGGTATGCCCGGCGCTCAGCCGAGGTTCGCCAGAATCCGCGTAAGGGTTCTCGACAGCGCTGCCAGCTCGCGCGCATCGATGCCGCGCACGGCCGCCTGGTGCAGCCGCAGCGCGGTCGGCAGGATGTCGTGGAACAGCGCCCGCCCGGCGTCGGTGATGAACACCTCGACGAGGCGGTTGTCGCTGGCGGCCGGCCGCCGTTCGATGCGACCCT
>OEIU01000968.1_pt1 | contig 21547 bp, 21 predicted proteins | sample 1539221 | NCBI WGS metagenome assembly OEIU01 (sample SAMN03792071, study PRJEB22550) | activated sludge metagenome | feature: wastewater treatment plant; material: activated sludge; isolation source: Wastewater treatment plant of a petroleum refinery complex | place: Argentina: Zarate | collected...
CGTACGTGATGAGCTCGTCGTTCGCGAACCAGACGATCGCGCAGATCGAGCTGTTCGCGAATCCCGACCGGTATCCGGTCGGCGTCTACACGCTGCCCAAGCACCTCGACGAGAAGGTCGCGCGGCTGCAGCTCAAGAAGCTGAACGCGATGCTGACGGTGCTGCGGCCCGATCAGGCGACCTACATCGGCGTGGACCTGAACGGACCCTACAAGGCCGATCACTACCGCTACTGATCCGTCACGCTGCCGATCGCCCCGTCCGCAATCGTCACGGGCAGCCGCCGTGCGGGCCGACCAGGCACTGGTGTCGCGCGGCCTCGCGCCGTCGCGCAGCGCTGCCGCGCGCCTGATCGGCGACGGCGCGGTGCATGCCGGCCTGGGCGCGCAGCGCCGGCTGATCAGCCGCGCCGCCGCCACCGTGCATGACGACGAACCGATGGAAGTCACCGAATCCGACGAGACCCGCTACGTGTCGCGGGCCGGCGCCAAGCTGGCCGGCGCGCTGCGTCACGTCGGCCTTGACCCGGCCGGCCTGACGGTGCTCGACGTCGGCACCTCCACCGGCGGCTTCAGCGACTGCCTGCTGCAGGCGGGCGCGGCGCGCGTCGTCGGCGTGGACGTGGGCCACGACCAGCTCCATCCGCGGCTGCGCCACGACCGGCGGCTGTGGCTGCTGGAAGGCGTCAACGCCCGCCACCTGGACCGCGCGATGCTGGCCGGCTCGATGCCCGCCGAAGGCTTCGGGCTGATCGTCGCAGATCTGTCGTTCATCTCGCTGCCCCTGGTGCTGCCGGCGGTGCTGCCGCTGGCCGCACGGCCCGGCCGGCTGCTGGCGCTGGTCAAGCCGCAGTTCGAGCTCGATGCCGCGGCGCTCGATGCCCGCGGCGTCGTGCGCGATCCGCGCCTGTACGAGCGGGTGCGAGCGCGGATGGACGAATGCATCGCGGCGCTCGGCTGGCGGATCGACGACTACTTCGACAGCCCGTTGCCCGGCGGCGACGGCAATCGTGAATTCTTCATGGACTGCAGCCGATGAAACCGGTCAGCTTCGAGTTCTTCCCGCCCAACACGCCCGAGGGCATCGTGAAGCTGCGCGCGACCCGCGAACGGCTCGCCGCCGCGCGGCCCGAGTTCTTCAGCGTCACCTACGGCGCCGGCGGCACCACCCGCGACAAGACGCTGGCGGTGGTGCAGGAGATCGCCCGCGAAGGCCGCGCGGTGGCGCCGCATCTGTCCTGCGTGGGCGCCGACCGCGCGTCGATCGCCGAGCTGCTCCAGCAGTTCCGGGCCCACGGCATCCGCCGGCTGGTGGCGCTACGCGGCGACCTGCCCTCCGGGGTCGTCGACATCGGCGAGTTCCGCTATGCCAGCGACCTGATCGCGTTCGTGCGCCAGACCACCGGCGACTGGTTCCACATCGAGGCGGCCGCCTATCCGGAGATGCATCCGCAGGCCCGCTCGCCGCAGGCCGATCTCGACGCGTTCCTCGTCAAGCTGCGCGCCGGCGCCAGCTCGGCGATCACCCAGTACTTCTACAACGCCGACGCCTACTTCCGCTTCGTCGACGAGGTGCAGGCGCGCGGCGTCTCGGTGCCGATCGTGCCGGGCATCATGCCGATCACCAACTTTTCGCAGCTCGCGCGCTTCTCCGACAACTGCGGCGCCGAGCTGCCGCGCTGGATGCGCACCCGGCTGGCCAGCTTCGGCGACGACCGCGCGGCGATCCGCGAGTTCGGGCTGGACGTGGTCAGCCGGCTGTGTGAGCGGCTGCTGGCCGGCGGCGCGCCAGGGCTGCACTTCTACACCTTGAACCAGGACGGGCCGAGCCTGGAGATCCTGCGCCGGCTGAACCTGGGGGCGGGCTGAACCTGGGGGCGAGCTGATCCGCCGGCGAGCTGGCCTGCCGGCCGGCTGACCTGCCCGACGCGGCAGGCTGACCCGCGCCCCCTGGCGGCTGACCGACCCCTGCCAGCCGGCCGGCCCACCGACAGTGGCGGGCCGGCGGCACCGCCGGGCTCCACCGGGCTACGCCGCTGGTGGCCCCTCGCCCGGCCACCCATCGGGTGCTGTTGCGCGATCAGCCCACCCGGGGCCGGATCGGCTGGAAGCCGCTGCCGATGGCCGCTAGCATGCTGCGAGTGACCCTCAGCCGAGCCTCCTGATGACGCGCGTCCAGGCAGCACCCAAAAGCAACAACGACACGCCTGCTGCCCCGCCCGCAGGCGCGGCACCCCACAGGCATTTCCAGATCTCGGTCCAGCGGCTGGCGCACGGCATGTTCGTCGCCGAGCTCGATCGGCCGTGGCTGGATACCCCTTTCCTCCTCCAGGGCTTCGCGATCGACAGTGCGATCGAGATCGAGACGCTGGGCAAGTACTGCCGCTACGTGTTCGTCGACCTGGAGCTGTCCGATCCGGCAGTGGCCGATCGCATCCGCGAGGCCGAGAAGCTGAGCCGCCACGACGGCAACGACGTCAGGAAGCAGGATTTCCGCTCGCTGGCGGGCTCGGGCGGGGCCCCGGCCGCGGCGAAGAGTGCCGCCATCGCGCGCCCCGCGGGGCGGCCGGCCAGGATCCGCAACGACCCCAAGGTCACCGCATCGACCCAGGAGCGCTTCCGCGACCTGATCCGTTCGACCAGCGGCATGGACGTGGCGCCCAGCGAGGACGGATCGCCGCTGCGCCGGCTGATCGCCCGGCTGAGCGGCCTGTTCGGCTCCGGCGGCCGCAGTCGCTCGTCGGCGCGCTCCAAGGCGGCGGCCCGGGCGTCGCGGTCGGCGGTGCAGGCCGAGGTCGCCGCGACGCTGCCGCCCGGCGCGAAGATCGTCAGGTACGCCGAGCAGTCCTCGGGGGTGCAGGAACTGCCGCGCGCCCGCCGCAGCCTGAACGAAGGCGAAGGCATCCTCCAGCGGGTCATCAAGGATGTCAAGAGCGGCGCGATCCCGCAGGTCGAGAAGGTCCAGGAAGTCGTCACCGACATGGTCGACAGCATGGTCGACAACCCGGACGCGCTGATGTGGGTCGCGCGGCTGCGCGACGAGGATGCCAGCACCTACAACCATGGCGTGCGGGTGGCGCTGTACATGATCGCGCTGGGCCGGCACATCGGCTTTCCGAAGGAGCAGCTCTCGTATCTGGGCATGATCGGCATGCTGGCCGACGTCGGCAAGATCAAGCTGCCGCGGGCCCTGCTGGAGAAGCCGGGAATGCTGAACCCGACCGAGCACTCGATCGTCAAGGAGCACGTGCGGCTGGGCCTGGAGGCCCTGACCCAGACCGGGCCGCTGCCGCCCGAGGTCCAGGAGGGCATCGCGCAGCACCACGAACGGCTCGATGGTTCCGGCTATCCGAAGGGCCTGGCCGGCGACGACATCGGCATCTACGGGCGCATCGCCGGCATCGCCGACTGCTTCGCGGCGATGATCACCTCCCGGCCGTATGCCAACGCGCAGGCGCCGCAGGATGCGCTGATGAACATGTACCAGTGGGCCGGCACCTCGTTCCAGGAGGCACTGGTCGAGCAGTTCGTGCAGTCGGTCGGCGTGTTCCCGGTCGGCAGCCTGATCGAGCTGAACAGCGGCGAGATCGCGGTGGTGGTCGCGCAGAACCGCATCAAGCGGCTGGAGCCCAAGGTGCTGCTGCTGACCTGGCCCGACAAGCGGCCGCTGGCCAATCCGGTCGAGCGCGACCTGTTTCGCAACGGCCGCGACGAACAGGGCCGCCAGATCCGCATCGCACGGGGTCTGCCGGCCGGCGCCTACGGACTGAAGCTGCGCGACTTCTATGCCGACGAGATCGCGCATGCCAACGAACTCCTCTGATCGACAGACGACCGCGGCCGTGGCCAACGTCGCCGCCGCTGCCGCCTCCGCCGCGAGCGCGAGCACCGCGGCCGTGGCCAACGTCGCCGCGGGCCCGGACGCCGCCGAAGCCGATCTGCCGGTCTCCCAGCTCGTCGCCGGACGCGAGCTGATCCAGCGGGCCGGCGAGATGCTGCGCACCGCCGCCGCGTCGCGCGCGGTGCTGCTGGTGCTGTCGCTGAACCGTTCCGACCGGCTGCTGGCGCTGGCCCAGGACCAGGCATCGCGGCCGGTGATGCTGGAGGTGGTGCGCCGGGTGCGCGGCATCCTGCGCACCCACGACCGCTACGCGATCGTGTCGCACGACGAGATTTGGCTGCTGCTGGCCGACCTGCCGACCGCCGCGCTGGCCGAGCTGGCCGCGCGCACGCTGCAGCAGACGCTGTCGCGGCCGATCCACGTGGATCACGGCCGGCGTCCGGTCGTGCAGTTGCGTCCGCTGGTGGGCGCCGCCTGGATGGCGCAGTCGCTGCACGCCGACCCGATGGTGCTGCTGGCGGCCGCCGCCGAAGCCTGCCAGAACGCCCGCCGCGCCGAGGACCACGTGGTGATCACGCGGCTGGAGAGCGACGAGCATGCGGTCAACCGCAACGAGCTCGAGGCGGAGCTGCGCGCGGCGCTGCAGGGCAACGACCTCGAGGTCTACTACCAGCCGCAGATCGACCTGAAGACCCGCCGCTGCGTCGCGGTGGAGGCGCTGATCCGCTGGGAGCATCCGACCCGCGGCATGGTCAGCCCGCAGTTGATCGCCTCGATGTGCGAGGAGCGCGGCATGATCGGCCAGCTCACGCAGTTCGTGCTGAACAACACGCTGCGCCACCAGATGTTCTGGCGCACCCAGTCGATCGACGTCAGCGCCGCGATCAACATCACCGCGATGTCGCTGGCCGATGCCACCTTCCCAGGACAGGTCCAGCAGGCGCTGGCCACCTGGAGCGCCGACCCGCGCCGGCTGACGCTGGAGCTGACCGAGAGCTCGATCGTCGAGAACGAACGGCTGGCGCTGGAGTTCATGAACGAGCTGGCGCGGCTGGGCTGCCACCTGGCGATCGACGACTTCGGCACCGGCTATTCGTCGTTCGCGTATCTGCGGCAGTTCCCGCTGAACGAGCTGAAGATCGACCAGATGTTCGTGCGCAACATACTGAAGGAAGAAGGCGACCAGCGGATCGTCCATGCGCTGGTGGACCTGGCGCATACCTTCGAGATGCGCGCGCTGGCCGAAGGCGTCGAAACGCTCGAGGCCGCCGATCTGCTCGAGCAGATGGGCTGCGACATCGGCCAGGGCTACCATTTCTCCCGGCCGGTGCCGGCCAAGCAGTTCCCGCTGTGGTACCACCAGTACCACAAATCCCTCGTGCAGCAGCCCGCCGAAGCGGCGGCCTGATCTTCGCGTGATAACCTCGACGGTCGTCGAGGTGGGAGTCCATGGCTGCTGGTGTTGAGCGATCGATGGGTCGCTGGCTGATCGTTCTGCTCGTATCCGTCTGCTGCGCCGCCGCCATCGATCCGGCCGCGGCCCAGCGCCGCGCCGCCGCTGCCGCTCCCCGCCCTGAATCGCTTACGCCGGAAGAATCGGTGCTGCAGGCCCGCCAGGCGATGCAGAAGGACGACCTGGAGCGCTTCGATCAGTTCGCGACCCGCGCCGCCGAGCATCCGGTCGGCGCGCTCTATGCGCCCTACTGGCGGCTGCGCATACGGCTGAACCGCAACGACGGCGACCCGGCGCTGCTCGACCGCGAGGTCGACCGCTTCGTCGGCGCGCGCGCCGGCACGCTGATCGGCGATCTGGCGCGGCGCGACTGGATGCTGAACCTCGGCCGGCGCGGCGAATTCGCGCGGCTCGAATCGCAGTACGACAAGTGGGTGCTGCAGGACGACGGCCAGGTGCACTGCTACCGGATGGCGGCGCGGGCGCTGCGCGGCGACAAGGTGGCCGACGCGGCGCGCGACCTGCTCGCGCAGACCCGCGACCTCGGCAGCGCCTGCGCGACCCTGGTCGAGACGCTGCTGCAGACCCGGCAGTTCGATCGCGACGACCTGTGGCGCACGATGCGCAGCGCGCTCGAATACAACTCCGCGGGCAGCATCCGCCGGCTCGGCCAGTTGATGGCGCTCGACGACGGCGGGCTCGACGCGGCGATCGAACGGCCGCTGCGCGCGCTGGCCGCATCGTCGGGCGGCCGTGAACTGGACGTGATCGCGCTGAGCCGGCTGGCCCGCGGCAATCCGCAGGGCGCGGCCGAACGGCTGGCGACGGTGTCGCTGCCGGCGCGCGACAAGGCCTTCGTCGCCGCGCAGATCGCCGCCTCCAGCATGCGCAAGCTCGAACCCGAGGCGCTCACGCTGACCCGCGGCGACGCGCTGGCCGCCGAGGCCGGCGACGAGACCTGGGTATGGCTCGCCCGCGCCGCGCTGCGCGGGCAGGACTGGCGCACCTTGCTGGCGGTCATCGACAAGATGAGCGCCGACGGCCGCCGCGACCCCGCCTGGGTCTACTGGCGCGCGCGCGCGCTCGCCGCCACCGGCCGCAAGGAGATGGGCGACGCGCTGCTGAAGACGATCGCCGGCCAGCACCACTCCGATGATCAGCTCGCCAACGAGGAGCTGGGCGCCCTGACGATCGTGCCGGCCACGTCGGTGAACCTGCCCGGCGATGCCGACATCGCCGCGTTCGACGGCAACGAGGGCTTCGCCCGGGCGATCGCGCTGTACGGCGTGGGCCTGCGCTTCGAAGGCAACCGCGAGTGGAACTGGCAGCTCCGCGGCCTGAACGACCGGCAGTTGCTGGCCGCCGCGAGCTGGGCCTGCCGCCGGCAGATCCTCGACCGCTGCGTGAACACCGCCGAGCGCACGGTGGCCGATCACGACTTCTCGCTGCGCTTCATCTCGCCGTTCGTCGAGCAGCTCAAGCCGGTGGCCATCGAGTCCGGCCTCGATCCGGCCTGGGTGTACGGGCTGATCCGCCAGGAGTCGCGGTTCATCATGGATGCCCGCTCCTCCGCCGGTGCGCAGGGGCTGATGCAGATGATGCCGGCCACCGCCCGCTGGGTCGCCCGCAAGATGGGCGTCAGCGACTTCCGCATCGAGCAGTTGAACGAGCTGCCGACCAACCTGCGATTCGGCACCTTCTACCTGAAGAGCGTGTCCGACGATCTCGAAGGCTCGCCGCTGCTCGCGTCGGCCGCCTACAACGCCGGCCCGAACCGGCCGCGCACCTGGCGCGCGACCCTGCCCGGCACCGTCGAGGGCGCGGTGTTCGCCGAGATCATCCCGTTCCACGAGACCCGCGACTACGTGAAGAAGGTGCTGTCGAACGCCACCTACTACGCGGCGATCTTCAGCGGCCAGCCGCAGTCGCTGAAGCAGCGGCTGGGCACCGTGAGTCCGCGGGTGCAGGCGGTGTCGGCGCTGCCCTGACGCACGCGGCCTGGAGACGCGCGGCGCCGCCACGCGCGGCTTCGATACGCGCCGACCGAAGCGCCCCGTCGGCTGCACCCGCCGACACGGCGGCCCCGACACCTCGGCCCAGACAGCCCTGGCCCGCCCCGCTGGCACGTCCATTGCATCGCAGCGGCCTGCATCGCCGCTGCGGCGGTGGTCAACCCGGAGCCGATCCCCGATGAACCGAAGAAGCCTGCTGCAGGCCGTGGCCGCGTGCGCGCTGCTGTTGTCGACCGTCCCGCCCGCCGCCGCCGAAGCGCTGGACGACCTGAAGAAGGCGGGCGTGCTGAAGGTCGCGGTGCCGCAGGACTTCCCGCCGTTCGGTTCGGTCGGCACCGACCTGAAGCCGCAGGGCTACGACATCGACGTCGCCGCGCTGATCGCCAAGGCGATCGGGGTCAGGCTCGAGCTGGTGCCGGTGACCAGCGCCAACCGGATTCCCTATCTGCAGACGAAGAAGGTCGATCTGGTGGTGTCCAGCCTCGGCAAGAACCCCGAGCGCGAGAAGGTCATCGACTTCTCGTCGGCCTACGCGCCGTTCTTCAACGGCGTGTTCGGCCCGACCGACCTGAAGGTCGGCAAGGTCGACGACCTGGCCGGCAAGACCGTCGGCGTGACCCGCGGCGCGGTCGAGGATCTGGAGCTGACGAAGATCGCGCCGGCGACGCTGACGATCAAGCGCTACGAGGACAACAACGGCACGATCTCGGCCTTCCTGTCCGGACAGGTCGACGCGGTCGCCACCGGCAACGTCGTCGCCGCGGCGATCCTCGCGCGCAACCCGCCGAAGAAGCCGGAGGTCAAGTTCCTGATCAAGGACTCGCCCTGCTATATCGGCCTGAACAAGAACGAGCCGAAGCTGCTGGCCGCCGTCAACGACGCGATCGCCGCCGCCAAGAAGAACGGCGAGCTGAACAAGATCGCGCTCAAATGGCTCGGTGCCGCGCTGCCGGCCGGCCTGTAACGGCACCCGCCGGCCCGGGCCGATGAACTTCACCGACGTCTTCGACTATGCGCCGGTGCTGGCCAAGGGCATCGGCATCACCGTGCTGCTGACCCTGGTCGGCGGCGTGGCCGGCATCGCGGTCGGCATCGCCGGCGCCTGGGCCCGCACCAGCCGCCATCGCTGGCTCGGCCGGCTGGTCGGCGTCTACGTCGAGCTGATCCGCAACACGCCGTTCCTGGTGCAGCTCTTCTTCATCTTCTTCGGCCTGCCCAGCATCGGCGTCAAGCTCGACGAGCTGACGGCGGCAATGCTCGCGATGATCGTCAATCTTGGTGCATACGGCACCGAAATCATCCGCGCCGGCATCCAGGCAGTGCCCCGCGGTCAGAGCGAAGCCGGCCTGTCGCTGGCGATGAGCCGCCTGCAGGTGTTCCGCCACGTGGTGCTGAAGCCGGCGCTGCGCAAGATCTGGCCGGCGCTCAGCTCGCAGCTCGTCATCGTGATGTTCGGCTCGGCGGTCCGCTCGCAGATCGCCACCGAGGAGCTGACGTTCGCGGCCAACTTCATCCAGTCGCGCAACTTCCGCGCGTTCGAGACCTACATCGTCGCCACCGTGCTCTATCTGCTGCTGGCGCTGGCGCTGCGGCGGCTGATGGACCTGATCGGCAACCGGTACGTCGCGCGATGAACCGCGCCCGAGCGGTCGTCCCCGGAGAGCGCGCCTGAATGGTCGAGTTCAGCCTGTGGGACATCCTGCGCAACCTGCTGCTGGCCACCCGCTGGACCGTGCTGCTGTCGCTGGTCGCGTTCTTCGGCGGCGGCATCGTCGGCCTGGCGGTCCTGTTCGCGCGCATCGGCCACCTCGGCTGGCTGCGGCGCGCAGCCTGGGGCTACATCGAGCTGTTCCAGGGCACGCCGCTGCTGATGCAGCTCTTCCTCGCGTTCTTCGGCCTGTCGCTGCTGGGGGTGGAGACGTCGCCGTGGTTCGCCGCCAGCCTCGCGCTGACCTTGTGGACCAGCGCCTTCCTGGCCGAGATCTGGCGCGGCTGCGTCGAGTCGATTCCCAGGGGCCAGTGGGAAGCCGCGCAGTGCCTGGCGATGCGCTGGACCGAGCAGCTTCGCCACGTGGTCCTGCCGCAGGCGCTGCGCATCGCGGTGGCGCCCACCGTCGGCTTCTCGGTGCAGGTGATCAAGGGCACCGCGCTGGCGTCGATCATCGGCTTCGTCGAGCTGTCCAAGGCCGGCACGATGATCACCAACGCCACGTTCCAGCCGTTCACCGTCTACGCGCTGGCCGCGCTGATCTATTTCGCGCTGTGCTGGCCGCTGTCGGCCTGCAGCCATTTCCTGGAAAGGAGACTGCGTGTCGCTGATCGTCATTGACACCGTCCGCAAGAGCTACGGCGCGCTGCAGGTGCTCAAGGGGGTGAGCCTGGACGTCGCCGCCGGCGAGGTGATCGCGATCATCGGGCGCAGCGGGTCCGGCAAGAGCACGCTGCTGCGCTGTATCAACGGCCTGGAGACGACCGACGAAGGCTCGATCAGCGTCGACGGCGTCAGGCTGCAGCGTCAGGAGGCCGCGCTGCGCCAGCTCCGGCTGAAGGTCGGCATGATCTTCCAGTCGTTCAACCTGTTCCCGCATCTGTCGGCCGGCCGCAACGTGATGCTGGCGCCGATGATCGTCAAGAAGACGCCGGAACGGGAAGCCGAGGCGATCGCCCGCGACATGCTGGCCCGCGTCGGCCTGGCCGAGAAGTTCGACGCCTTTCCCGACAAGCTGTCGGGCGGGCAGCAGCAGCGCGTCGCGATCGCCCGCGCGCTGGCGATGAAGCCGATCGCGCTGCTGTGCGACGAGATCACGTCGGCGCTGGATCCCGAGCTGGTCAACGAGGTGCTGGTCGTGATGCGCCGGCTCGCCGACGAGGGCATGACCCTGCTGATGGTGACCCACGAGATGCGCTTCGCCCGCGACGTCTGCGACCGCGTGGTGTTCATGCACCAGGGCAAGGTGCACGAGATCGGGCCGCCGCAGCAGGTGTTCGCGAGCCCGCGGACGCCGGAGCTGCAGCAGTTCCTGGGAGCGCTGGCGCCGGCCGGCTGACGGGCGAACCCCCGCTTCCGGCCGTGCGGGCCGGCGGCCTGCCCCGGCGGCGAGGCCGGTCCGACGCGGCGTCGCACCCACCGCAGGCCGCCGGTCGGCGACATGCCTTTCCTCTGCCGGCCAAGGCCGCTCTGTCAGAATGGCCGGATGAGAATCTACGAGGTCGGCGGCGCGATCCGCGACGAGCTGCTCGGCCTGCCGGTGCAGGACCGCGACTACGTGGTGGTCGGCGCCACCCCCGAGCAGATGCTGGCGCGGGGGTTCCGCGCGGTGGGCCGCGACTTCCCGGTGTTCCTGCATCCGCGCACCCAGCAGGAATACGCGCTGGCGCGCACCGAGCGCAAGGTGGCGCCCGGCTATGCCGGCTTCACGTTCCATGCGGCGCCCGACGTGACGCTGGAGGACGACCTGCGCCGGCGCGACCTGACGATCAACGCGATCGCCCGCGACGAGTCGGGCGTGCTGCACGATCCGTACGGGGGCCGGAACGATCTGCGCGATCGGGTGCTGCGCCACGTCAGCGACGCATTCGCCGAGGACCCGGTGCGTATCCTGCGGATCGCGCGGTTCGCCGCCCGCTTCCCCGGCTTCGTGGTCGCGCCCGAGACGATGGCGCTGATGCGCACGATGGTGGCGGCCGGCGAGGTCGACGCGCTGGTGCCCGAGCGCACCTGGCAGGAACTGGCGCGCGGCCTGATGACCGGCAGGCCGTCGCGGATGTTCGAGGTGCTGCGCGACTGCGGCGCGCTGGCGCGGCTGCTGCCCGAGCTCGACCGTCTGTGGGGCGTGCCGCAGCGCGCCGAATACCATCCGGAGATCGACACCGGCGTGCACGTGATGATGGTGCTCGATCACTGCGCCGCCACCGGCCAGCCGCTGCCGGTGCGCTTCGCCGCGCTGATGCACGACCTGGGCAAGGGCACGACGCCGGCCGACGTGCTGCCGCGGCACGCCGGTCATGAGCAGCGGTCGGTGGAGCTGCTGCTGGCCGTCTGCGCCCGACTGAAGCTGCCCAACGACGTGCGCGACCTGGCCCGGCTGGTGGCCGCCGAGCACGGGCTGGTGCACAGGATCGAGGAGGCCGGCGCCGCGGCGGTGGTACGGCTGCTGGAACGCTGCGATGCCTTCCGCAAGCCGGCGCGGTTCGAGCTGATGCTGGCGGCCTGCGAAGCCGACGCCCGCGGGCGGCTGGGATTCGAGGCACGGCCCTACCCTCAGGCCGGCCGGCTGCGGCATGCGCTGGCCGCGGCGGCGGCGGTCGATGCCGGCGCGGTGGCCGCCGCCGTGGGCGAGCGGGCGGACATCGCCGGCGCGGTCCACCAGGCTCGGGTGCGGGCGGTGGCGGCGATCTGGAAACCGGCACCGGAAGCCGGCTGACGCGGCCGGCAACGCGGAATTGCGTTATGGCGGATGATGCGAGGTCGTTGCAGGCATGACCGGGAGGCGGAACGCCCGATGAGCACCGAACTGATCATCTCCGATGCGCAGGTCCACTTCTGGCAGCCGCACAGCGAAGCGCGCCCATGGCTGCCCGAGCAGCGCGGCTCGCCGTCGTTCCTGACCACGCCGGGCGCGCGCCCGCACCGTCCCGAACCGGTCGCTCCCAAGGAGTTCCTGCCGCTGATGGACCGCACCGGCGTGCGCCGCGCGGTGATCGTGCCGCCGTCGCCGATCGGCGACAGCAACGAGTACGCACTGGAGTGCGCGGCCGGCTGCCTGTCGCGGCTGGGCGTGATGGGACGCTTCGATCCCGGGGCGCCGGGCGCGCGTGAACGGATCGAAACCTGGCGCGACCAGCCCGGCATGCTGGGCATCAGGATGACCTGGTACAAGCCCAAGTGGAGCCGCTGGCTGGAAGACGACAGCATCGAATGGTTCTGGAGCGCGTGCGAACGCCTGGGCCTGCCGGTGATGATGCTGATGCCCGGCATGCTGGACAGGCTGCCGGCGATCGCGCAGCGCCATCCCGGGCTCACGCTGATCATCGATCACCTGGGTCGCAGGAGCGAGCTGCGCGACGATGCCTGCTTCGCCGACCTCGACGAGATGCTGGCGCTGGCGCGCTTTCCGAACGTCGCGGTCAAGGCCTCGGCGGCGCCCTGCTACAGCACCGAGCCCTATCCGTTCGCCAATCTGCGTCCCTATCTGCGGCGCGTCTTCGATGCATTCGGGCCGCAACGGCTGATGTGGGGCTCGGACTTTTCGCGGCTGCCGTGCAGCTACGCGGAATGCGTCGATCACTTCCGCTGCACGCTGGACTTCGTCGATGAAGAGGACCTGCGCTGGATCATGGGACGGACCCTGGAGACGCTGCTGCGCTGGCCGCTCGCCGATCGAAGCTGAAGACCGAAGCTGAAAACAAGAGGAGATACCTGATGAGGCACGTTCCGACAACGAGGCGGCGGCTCGCCGCGATGACGGTTGCGACGTCGGCGGCGATCGGCGCCGCGCTGCTGATGCCGCCGGCCGCGCAGGCCCAGGGTTACCCGGAGAAGCCGGTCAAGATGGTGATCCCGTTCCCGCCGGGCGGCGCGCTGGACATCCTGGGGCGGCTGATCGGGGAACGGCTGACCGCGCAGATGAAGCAGCCGGTGCTGGTCGAGAACCGGTCGGGCGCCGGCGGCAACGTCGGCGCCGAGTTCGTCGCGCATTCGCCGCCCGACGGCTACACGATCCTGCTGGGCTCCAATCCGCTCGCGACCACCGCGCTGTATCCGAAGCTCGGCTTCGACGTGCAGAAGGACTTCACGCCGGTCGCCTACATCGGCTATGCGCCGCTGATCCTGGTGGTGCCGGCCGACTCGACGGCGAAGTCGCTCGGCGACCTGATCAAACAGGCCAAGGCCGACCCGGCGAAGATCTCCTTCGCATCCGCCGGCGCCGGCAGTTCGGGCCACATGGCCGCCGAACTGCTGAAGTCGGTCGCCAACGTCGAGATGCTGCACGTACCCTATCGGGGCGGCGCGCCGGCGCTGGTCGACCTGGTGGCCGGGCGGGTCAGCTTCATGCTGCTCGACCCGCTGCAGTCGCTGCCGCACATCAAGACCGGCAAGCTGCGCCCGATCATGGTCGGCAGCCCCAAGCGCTTCGCGCTGCTGCCCGACGTGCAGACCGCGGTCGAGGCCGGTTATCCGAATCTCGAACCGGTGGTCTGGTGGGGCTTCGTCGCGCCCACCGGAACGCCGCGCGACATCGTGCTGCGCCTGAACCGCGAGATCCAGCAGGCGCTGGCCGATGAAGGCGTCAGGACGAAGCTGGCCGAGATGGGCGTCAGCTCCGAACCGCAGACACCGGAGCAGTTCGGCGCCTACCTGCAGCGCGAACAACGCAAATGGAACGAGCTGATCGTCAAGACCGGCCTGCGCTCGAACTGATCACCGCGGCACGGGCGGCCTTCGTGGCCGCAGCATGCTCGATGGCGATGGTTCCGGCGCGGGCCGAGGTGTCGAACCTGGAGGGGGGCCTTCCCACCGAGATCAGCGACGCGCGGGTGATCGACCAGGGGGAAACCGAGCTGCAGATCCAGTCCCGCTGGGAGCGTCACCGCGACGGCAGTCGTCAGTTCTTCGTCGAACCTCAGGTGCAGTATGGATTCGCGCCCTACACGCACGCCTCGATGACCCTGCGAGGCATCTGGGGTTCGCAGGACCGTCAGGGATCCGGGGACGTCCGGCTGGAGGTGGCGCATCAGTTCCTGCGTGAAGCCCGGTTCGTTCCGGCGCTGGCGGTCACCCTGCGCGTGGACGTGCCGACCGGTCATCAGAGTCACGGCCTGGACCCGAGCCTGCGTCTGGCGGCGACCAAGACGCTCGGACAGCGGGCCGACACGCATCAGATCCATGCCAATGTGCTGGTGACGCAGAACACCGCCCCGCTTCCGGAGGAACGCAGGATCATCCAGGGCGCCATCGTCGCCTACAGCACCCTCGTCGCCGAGAAGACGGTGGGCATCGCCGACGTCATCCGGCAGCACGAAAGGCTGCAGGGAACGGTTTCCACCATCGCCGAAGTGGGCCTGCGCCGCGACTTCGGCAACGAGCTCGTCCTTTCGGCCGGGCTGGCTCACGGCCGCGGGGGTCCGGATACGCCGCGCTGGCGGATGACCTTCGGCGTGGAGAAGGGCTTCTGAACCGGTGGCGGGCTTCGGTGGCGGATGAGCATGCCAGGGAGCCCCTCGGGGCATGTGGACCCACCCTGGGCCGCTTCCCACTAAACTCTCGGTCTGGGCCGCGTGGGCCCATCGGACCGGCGACAGCCGCCTCCGCCCCGCGCCGGCATGATCCATGCATTGACCGACCTCCGGAGACACCTCCCGAATGAAAGCGCTGCTCTGCAAACAACACGGCCTGCCCGACACCCTGGTCTACGAGGACGCACCGGACCCGGTGCCCGGCCCCGGTCAGGTGGTCGTCGACATGCATGCGGCCGGGGCGAACTTCCCCGACACGCTGATCATCCAGAACAAGTACCAGTTCAAGCCCGCGCTGCCGTTCTCGCCCGGCAGCGAGCTGGCCGGCATCGTGTCGGCGGTCGGCGAAGGCGTCACCAGCGTCAAGGTCGGCGACCGGGTGATCGCCTCCAGCGGCCACGGCGCGTTCGCCGAGAAGGTGCTGGTGCAGGCGACCCGCATCATCCCGCTGCCCGAAGGCGTCAGCTTCGAGGTCGGCGCGTCGTTCACGTTGACCTATGGCACCTCGTACCACGCGATCAAGGACCGGGCGGCACTGCAGGCCGGCGAGACGATGCTGGTGCTGGGCGCGGCCGGCGGCGTCGGTCTGGCGGCGATCGAGATCGGCAAGGCACTCGGCGCCCGCGTCATCGCCGCCGCGTCGAGCGATGAGAAGCTGGCGGTCTGCAAGGAACACGGCGCCGACGACACGATCAACTATGCGACCGAGGACCTGCGCGAACGCCTGAAGGCGCTGACCAACGGCAAGGGCCCGGACGTGATCTACGACCCGGTCGGCGGCCAGTACGCCGAGCCGGCGTTCCGTTCGATCGCCTGGCGCGGCCGCTTCCTGGTCATCGGCTTCGCCAACGGCGAGATTCCGAAGATCCCGCTGAACCTGGCGCTGCTGAAGGGTGCGTCTATCGTCGGCGTGTTCTGGGGCGACTTCGTGGCCCGCGAGCACAAGAACTTCCAGCAGGATCTGCGCGAGCTGTTCGCGCTGGTCAAGGAAGGCAAGCTGCGGCCGCACATCTCCGCCCGCTATCCGCTCGCGCAGGGCGCGCAGGCGCTGAACGACCTGATGAACCGCAAGGCGACCGGCAAGATCGTCGTCACCCGCTGACCGGCGTGAGGTTCGCCGATCGCAACGCCCGGGCCGGCGATTCGCGGCCCGGCAGTCGGAGGCGTGCGCCGGTGGCAGCCCACCCGTCAGTGGCTCGCTCTGCAGGGCTGGCTCGCGCTGCAGGGCCGGCTCATGCTGCAGGGCTGGTTCACGCGGCCATGCTGGCTCGCGCGGCGGCGCCGACTCGTCTGGCCGCGCCGCTGCGTGCGGCTGCACTGGCCGTCGGCCTGCTGACCGCCGGCTCGCTGTGTGCGGCCGGGCCGGGCGCCGCCGGACCGGCCGCCGCCGTCGACAAGCCGCCGCCGCTGGCCCCGATGCTGGACCTCGACGTGCCGTTCGTCACCACGCCCGACAACGTCGTCCTCGCGATGCTGGAGATGGCCGGCGTGAAGGCCGGCGACACGCTGCTCGATCTGGGCTCGGGCGACGGCCGCATCGTCATCACCGCGACGCTGCGCTACGGCGTCAGCGGCTCGGGCGTGGAGATCGATCCGCAGCTCGTCAGGAAGAGCCGCGAGAACGCGCTGAAGGCCGGCGTGGCCGACAAGGTGTCGTTCAGCGAGCAGGACCTGTTCACGACCGACCTCACCCGCGCCACCGTCATCACGATGTACCTGCTGCCCGACGTCAACATCAAGCTGCGGCCGCAGCTTCTGGCGCTGGCGCCCGGCACCCGGCTGGTGTCGCACGACTGGACGATGGGCGACTGGCAGCCCGACCAGCGCAAGGTCGTCGACGCGCCGGAGAAGAAGCTGGGGCTGTACCGGATCGCGACCTTGATGGCCTGGACGGTGCCGGCCAACGTCGCCGGCCTGCATCAGGCCGACGGCCTGCGCATCGACGTGCGGCAGAAGTACCAGAAGATCACCGGCGGCACCGTCCGCTACGGCGGCCACAGCTATCGACTGCTGCCGGCCGACGTGCGCGGCAGCCAGGTGGCGCTGTCGGCCCGCGCAGCCGACGGCAGACGCCTGAGCCTGCAGGCCGCCGTCGATGCGCAGCCTCAGCCGGGCAGCCGGATCCGCTGGCAGGTCGCCGCGCCGCGCGCGACTGCGCAGACGGTCGAGACCGTGCGCCAGTGACGGCCGGGGGCCGGCGTCCCGCGGACGCCGGCACGAGGTCGGCGCGCAGCGCGCCCCGAAGGACCGGCTCACCGCGGCCCGGGCCCGTCTACCGCGAACTCCCAGGCCTCGCCGCTGCTGACGAACCAGCCGGCGGTCGGCGGCGCGAAATGGGTTCCGAACACCATCACCGGCCGGTCGGCCAGCCGCTTCATGAAGTGGCGCCGGGTGCGGCGCGCCGCCTCGGGGTCGAAGTCGAAGTTCGTGCGCAGATCCGGCTCCGAACACTGGATCGGGTGATGCATCAGGTCGCCGGTGATCACCGCGCGCTGGCCGCCCGATTCGATGAACACGCTGACGTGCCCCGGCGTGTGCCCGTGGGTCGGCTCCAGCCGCACCTCGTCGGTCAGCCGATGGTCGGTCTCGACGAACTGCGCGAGCCCGGCCTCGACGATCGGCCTGACCGAATCGCCGATCACGTCGCCGAAGCCGTCATCGCCGGTGTCGTCGCGGAAATGCTCCCACTCGCGGCGGGCGAACAGGTAGCGGGCGTTGACGAAGGTGGGCGCCCATCGGTCGTCGACCAGCCGGGTGTTCCAGCCGACGTGATCGACATGCAGATGGGTGCACAGCACCATGTCGATCGATTCGGCCGGATAGCCGGCGGCCGCCAGGTCCTGAAGAAACGGCCCGCTCAGCATGTTCCACACCTTCGAGCGACGCGGCTTGTCGTTGCCCACGCAGGTGTCGACGATGATGCGCCGGCCCTGCGATTCGACGATGAACGCATGGATCGACGCGAACAGCCGCCCCTCGTCGTTCGCGAAATGCGGCCGCAGCCACGCATGGCGGCACACATGCTCGGGCGTCACATCGGGAAAGAAGAACTTGGCCGACGTCGGGATCCCGCCCGACTCGATGATCTGCGTGATCTTCACATGACCTATGGTCCAGCTCCGCATGTCCTCTCCTGTCTTGCGCCGCTCTTCACGGGAGGGCCCGCGAGGCGGCGTCGATTGATCAGATCAGATCGATCAGATCAGCTTGGCGACGCCCATCGCGATCAGGCTCAGCACGATCGTCGACATCAGCGGCACCGACCACATCCGGCCGAACAGCCTGAACTCCAGGTCACCCGGCAGCCGGCCGATGCCGAAGCGGCGCAGCCACGGCATCAGACCGGAGAACAGGAACAGCGCCAGCGCGGTGACCAGCAGCCAGCGGATCATCGCGGTCCCTGTTGATCGACGACCAGCCGATGGCGGCGGTCGCCACGTGCGAACCCGATCGCATCGTCATCGACGCCGCGCCCGAACGCGATGACCTTCACCAGTTCCCCCATCTCCGCCTCGGACACCAGCCGCTGCACCGCGGCCGCGTCCCGTGCGGCGGCGAAGGCATCGCCGCCACGCGCCGCCGACAGCGCATCGATCAGGCCGCAGTTCAACAGGAAATGGGCCTGGGTCGTGTAGCCGAGCAGATCGCAGCCGGCGGACGAGGCCGCGCGGGCGATCGCATCGAACTGCACGTGGGCGGTGATGTCCTGCAGACCCGGCCAGCGGAACGGATCGGCGTGGGCACGGTGACGATAGTGACACATCACCGTGCCGGCCCCACGCTGCGGATGGTAATACTCGGCGGCCGGAAAGCCGTAGTCGAACAGCAGCACGACGCCGCGCTCGAGCCGGCCGGCGATCGTCGACACCCAGCCCTCGGCCTGTTCGTTGAGCTCCGACAGATAGCCGTCGGGCAGCTCCGCCGGCTGCCGCTCCGCATCGGCCAGCGCGGCAGCGACCCGGCCGGCGAACGCCGGATCGGCCGGACGGTCGCGCCAGCCGAACCGGACCGGGCGACCTTGATCGCCGATGCGACCGCCCTCGCCGCCCTCGCCGGTCTCGCCGCCGGTCTCGATTTCGCCGGCCCCGGCGTCGCCTCCGTCGCCTGCGTCGCCTCCCTCGCCGCCTACGCCGCCTACACCGCCTTCGCCGCCGGCATCACCGGTCGGCCCCGGCTCGACCGTGACCCCCCGCTCGAACACCTGCCCGCCGCGCAGCACGAACAGCCGCACCGGCATCGCGTCGAGCAGCTCGTTGCCGAGCACCACTCCCGACAGCGCCGGCGGCAGCTCGTGCAGCCAACGTACCCGCGGCAGCGCCTGCGGCACCTCGCAGGCGATGCGATCGCGCTGCCGCTGCGCCAGCTCGGCCGACAGCTCGACGATGTCGTAGCGCAGATCGGTGAGCCCGGCCGCATCGAACGCCGCCAGAAGCTGCGCGGCCAGCTCGCCGCCGCCGGCGCCGAACTCGGTGACCACCCGCGGCAGCGCGGCCGGCGCATCGAACCATTGCAGGCACTGCGCGGCCACGCACTGCCCGAACAGCGGACTGATCATCGGCGCGGTGACGAAATCACCGGCCGCGCCGAGCTTGGCGGCACCGCCGCTGTAGTAGCCGAGCACCGGCTCGTACAGCACCCGCGCCATGTAGCGGTCGAAGCCGATCCAGCCGCCGGCAGCGGCCACGTCATCGACCACCCGCGCGGCCAGGCGCCGACTGGCGGCAACCGCTTCGGCCGGTGGAGAAGGCAACGGATCCCGGGACATCCGGCATTGTAAGATGCCCGCGATGACGTCCTCCAACCCTCCCCCCGCCCGGGTCGCTCTGGTCACCGGCGCGGCCCGCCGGCTGGGCCGCGAAATCGCGCTCGGCCTGGCCCGCGCCGGCTGGGACGTCGCGGTCCACTATCACGGGTCGCGCCTCGAGGCCGAGCAGACGGCCGGCGAGATCCGCGCGCTCGGCCGCCGCAGCGCGATCTTCATCGCCGATCTCGCCGATGCGGCGCAGACGCGCGGCCTGCTGGACGAGGTGTTCGCGCGGCTCGGGCCGGTCCCCTGCCTGGTCAACAACGCAGCGCGCTTCGAGTTCGACGATCCCGCCACGTTCGAGGCGGCGACGCTGGACCGGCATGTCGGGCCGAACCTGGCCGCGCCGCTGCTGCTGGCGCGCCGGCTGCACGAGCGGCTGGCCGACCTCGACAGGCCCGAACCCATGCCCGAGCCGCGCGGCGTGGTCGTGAACCTGCTCGATCAGAAGCTCGACAATCTGAATCCCGACTTCCTCTCCTACACGCTGACCAAGGCGGGCCTGCTGGCCGCCACGCGGATGCTGGCGATGGCGTTCGCGCCGAGGCTGCGCGTGGTCGGCGTGTCGCCCGGCATCACGCTGGAGTCGGGCGGTCAGAGCGCCGAGAGCTTCGCGCAGGCCCACCGCCGCACGCCGCTCGGCCATTCCTCGACGCCGCAGGACATCTGCCGTGCGGTGGTGTTCCTCGCCGACGCGCCCGCCATCACCGGCATCCACCTCGTCGTCGACGGCGGGCAGCACCTGCTGTCGCTGCCGCGTGACACGATGTTCCTATGAGCCCGCTCCTCGCCCCCCGCCTGTCCGACTGCCGCCGCATCTTCCTGCACGAGCTCGCGCTCGACGTGTCGATCGGCTTCCACGACTTCGAGCTGAAGGCCCGGCAGCGCATCCTTATCAACCTCGACCTGTTCGTCGCACTGGCCGATTCGACGCCGCTGCGCGATGCCCGCGAGGAGATCGTCGACTACGACTTCGTGCGCGTCGAATTGCGCAAGCTCGTCGGCGCGCGGCACTTCAACCTGCAGGAGACCCTGCTCGAAGAGATCGTCGCGATCTGCCTGGCGCGGCCCGGCGTGCGCGCGATCCGCGTCAGCACCGAGAAACCCGACGTCTATCACGACTGCAAGACGGTCGGCATCGAGGTGTTCCGCTTCCGCGACGATGCGCCGCCGCAGCCGCGCGCGGTGGTCGGTGCCATGCGATGACCGCCGCCACCGACGAGCTGCGGATCGCCCGCGAGCGCAACAAGCTGCACAAGCGGCTGTTGCGGCTGACCGGTCAGGCGATCGGCGATTTCGGCATGATCGGCGACGGCGACCGGGTCATGGTGTGCCTGTCGGGCGGCAAGGACAGCTATGCGCTGCTCGATCTGCTGCTGACCCTGCGCGAACGCGCGCCGATCGACTTCGACATCGTCGCGGTGAACCTCGACCAGCGGCAGCCCGGCTTTCCCGCCGACGTGCTGCCGCGCTACCTCGATGGCCTCGGCGTGCGCCACCACATCGAGACGCAGGACACCTACAGCATCGTCAAGCGGGTGATCCCCGAAGGCAAGACGATGTGCTCGCTGTGCTCGCGGCTGCGCCGCGGCATCCTGTACCGGGTAGCCGACGAGCTGGGCGCGACCCGCATCGCGCTGGGCCATCACCGCGACGACATCCTCGAGACGTTCTTCCTGAACATGTTCTACGGCGGCAAGCTCAAGGGCATGCCGCCCAAGCTGGTGTCCGACGACGGCCGCCACCTAGTGATCCGGCCGCTCGCCTACGTCGAGGAGCGCGACCTGATCGCCTATGCCGACTGGCGGCGCTTCCCGATCATCCCGTGCAACCTGTGCGGCTCGCAGGAGAACCTGAAGCGGCGCGAGATCAAGCAGCTCATGCGCGACTGGGAGAAACGCTTCCCCGGGCGGGTCGACCACATCTTCGCGTCGCTGACGCGGGTGGTGCCGTCGCACCTGATGGACGCGAAGCTGCACGACTTCCCCGGCCTGGCCGCCACCGGCGTGCCGGATGCGGACGGCGACATCGCGTTCGACGTCGCGATCGAGCACGAAGGGCCGCCGGCGATCGCGCGCGAGGGGCCACCCACGATCGCGCTGGTGCGCAGCCGCTGAATCCGAACGGCGGCGGTGCGGCCGCCCCCGTGGTGTTCGCCTGATCCACCGCCCGCCGCCGCCAACCCGGCGGCCAACGCTAACA